>Ga0209098_1004026_pt1 | contig 11660 bp, 10 predicted proteins | sample AD_JPNHW1_MetaG_FD_184429 | JGI IMG/M metagenome (GOLD analysis project Ga0209098, IMG submission 184429) | Active sludge microbial communities of municipal wastewater-treating anaerobic digesters from Japan - AD_JPNHW1_MetaG (SPAdes) (version 2) | ecosystem: Engineered > Bioreactor > Anaerobic... | reverse complement strand
CTGACTTTCGGGATGATATGGACCGCGTTGGTTCTCTGTGGCTGCTCGGGAGACCACGGCCTGGCGCCGCAGCCGGGCCGTCTGATCGTAGATGTCCAGTTCCGTGGCACACCCCCGCCGACGACCCAGGGCATTTATCTGATCGTGGCCCCGCAATTCCCGCCGCATGCCATCAACGAGCTTTATCACAGTTCGAACAGCCTGCCCATCGATCGCGACAGCGTGCGCGCTGTGATCGATCTTCCCTATGGCCACTATGACGCTATCAGCCTTTGGTGGTATAGCAACGAGACCAAATCCAATCTCGCCGATGTGCTGGCCCTGCCCATCGTTCAGGACTCCCTGGGGGTCTGGCAGCCGATGTCATTCGACCTCTCCCGTACCTCACCCACAGGCTATGTCAAGCTCTACCCGGACTGGAACAAGGTCAACCGTGATGCCTCACTCGAGGGAACCATAACCTTTAACGGCCCCTTCCCGAAGAATACCCTGGCCACGGCCATCGCCGCTTATGCCTTCCAGCCGGAGACGAATGTTGAATACCTGACCTACATGAAATCGATCGATTTCAGCATCGGTGCCAATCCATATCACTACAAACTGCCGATCCGCTCCGGCACGGTCAGCTATCTGGTGGTGCTCTGGCTGCCTGAACGGGCGAGCATGACCGGCTATTCCGAACTGGGCTTCTTGCAAGACCCTGCCCATCCCGGCACGCCGCTCAAGCTCAAGATCAAGGCGGGAGAGAACCACACCGGGCTGGATATCCAGGCGGACTGGTCCCATGCCGAGGGGGCCATACCGGCTTCGATCCGGAGAGGAAGGAGCGGGCAATGAACAAGTACGCCTTGGACCGCTGGCTGATTCTTGCCATACTTCTCCTCCCCGCGCTCCTTCTGGCTCAGGCGACCCTGCGCGGCCGGGTGACCGACCAGGAGAGCGGCCAGCCCCTGCCCGGCGCCAACGTCCAGGTGCAGGGCACCCTGCGCGGCGCCGTGGCCGATGCCAATGGCCGCTATGCGATCACCCAGGTGCCCGGGGGGATCTATACCGTGCGCGCCTCGATGATGGGCTACCGCAGCCGCCTGCTCGAAAAAATCAGTTTCAGCAGTGGCAAGGAGGCCACTCTTGATATCAAACTGAAACCGACGCCGATCGAGATGGATCCCGTGGTGATCTCCGCCGGCAAGACCCAGCAGTCCCTCGATCAGGCGCCGATCTCGCTCTCGGTGGTCTCCGCCCTCGAGATCAAACAGCGCAGCGCCACCAACATCCAGGATGCTCTCGAATCGGCGCCGGGCGTCCATTTCGTCGGTAACCAGATCAACATCCGCGGCTCGACTGGCTACACCTTCGGCGCCGGCAACAAGGTGCTGCTCCTCCTCGATGGCGTGCCGGTCTACGCCAGCGACACCGGCGAATTCAACTGGGACATGCTGCCGCCGCTGGACATAGAACAGATCGAGGTCGTCAAGGGCGCCGGTTCGACCCTTTGGGGGGCCTCGGCCCTCGGCGGTGTTGTCAATGTCCTCACCAAGGACCCGGATCCAAAGGGCCGGCTGCTCTTCTCCTACACCGCCGCCCGCTACGACAAACCCCTCTATGACGAATGGCAGTGGACCGATCCCAACCGGTTGCACTATACCCGCGAGGACCTGAGCTACAGCCGCCGCATCGGCCGCTTCGGCGGGCGCATCTCACTCGGCCGTTTCATGACCACCGGTTATACCCAGCTCGGCGACGCGGTCAAATTCAACCTCACCGGCAAGTTCGATTACCAGTTTCCCGGCGGCGCCAAGTGGACCTTTTACAACGCCTACAGCCACATCGACCGCGGCTTTTTCGTGCAGTGGAAAGGGCCCAACGATCCCTATGAGGTCGATTCCAGGAACCTCGGCAATCACGCCCACACCAACCAGATCAACAGCTATACCAAACTGGTGGTCCCTTTTTCGCCAACCTTTGCGATGAATTTCCGCGCCAGCCTGGTACGCACCCTGATGGGCAACCAGTTCGGCGCCGGCGGTAGTTTCAATCCCGCCTACGGTGAGGGGCTGGAGGTCCAGGCCGACTGGATCCCGCAGTTCAACCACACCGTCACCGCCGGGGTGCAGTTCCAGCACGACGCCGGCTCGACCAAATATTTCGGCGACCATAAGGGCTATTTCATCGGACCCTTCCTCCAGGACGAGTGGAAAATGCGCGAAAATCTGCGCACCACCATGGGTTTCCGTTACGACCGGTATCAGCTGGTCGGCGGCCTCAAGGAGGACCTGTTCAGTCCCCGCGTCGGCATCAACTGGCAGCCCTGGGCGAAGACCAGCCTGCGCGCCTCGGCCGGCAGCGGTTTCCGCGCCGCCACCATCATCGAGCGTTTTCTCGAGCTGGCGATCATGAACTTCAAGATCGTCGCCAATCCCGGTCTCAAGGCGGAGAGCTCGTGGGCCTATGATCTCGGAATCCGCCAGTACCTCACGGACAACTGGAATGTCGATGTTTCGCTCTTCGACAACGAGTACTGGGAGCTGATCGAGGCGCATATGGATCTGATCCGCGGCCAGGTGCAGTTCCGCAACATCCCGCGGGCGCGCATTATGGGGGTGGAGGCGACCACCAATTTCAGTTGGCCGTTTACCTGCCGGAGTTTGCCCATCACGCCCAGTTTGCAGCTGACCGCCACGGCGATGGACCACGAGGAACTCGAGTACCATGATCCGCTGCCCTACCGGCCCAGGCTCATCGCCTCCGGCAAGGCGGGCTTGCGCATCGCCAAAGCCCAGATCCAGGTCGAGTACCGTTATGCCAGCCGCATCCAGCAGGTCAAAATCTATCCGATCAACGACCGCGTGCCGATGAAATTCTTGGACGTGCGTTTCAGCTATGACTGGCGCGGCTTGAGCTTCAAGCTCGGCGTCCTTAATGCCGGCCAGTACAATTACGCACCGATGGAGAGCAACCTGATGCCGATGCGCACCTTTACGCTGGGTCTGCAAGGTGAATTCTAGCGGGAGAGGGCGATGCGCAACCTGCTCTATTTGATGGGAACCGGTTTTTTGCTGACGGGCCCAACGCCGGCCACCCTCTTCGGCGGTCAGGGGACGATTAATGTCCCCTCCTGGTCGGCCGACAGCAAGCGGCTCGCCTTTGTCCGTTACCGGTGGGTGGCACCCGGGATGTGACGGAGAAAACACCCTGGCTGATCGTCTATCCGCATCGGGAGGCCTGGTCATGAAATCCATTTTAACCGGAATTATCCTGTTGAGTATCGCACCTTTCACCACAACGGCCGCCCCCGCGGCCGACTCCAGTTGGGGCCCCGCCTGGGCGCGCCGCGCCGTCTGGTACCAGATCTTTCCGGAGCGCTTCCGCAACGGCGATCCCGCTAATGATCCGACCCTGGCGGAGATCAAGGGCGCCTGGCCGCACGATGTCACCTCGCCCTGGCAGATCTCACCCTGGACCTCCGACTGGTACGAACTGCAGCCCTGGGAGAAGGCCAACGGCCGCGGCATCTGGTTCAATCTCCAGCGGCGGCGCTATGGCGGCGACCTCGCCGGCATTCTTGAGAAGCTGGACTATCTCGACAGCCTCGGGGTCAATGCGCTCTACCTCAATCCGGTCTTTGCCTCGCCCTCGCTGCACAAGTATGACGGCGCGACCTATCACCATATCGATCCCACCTTCGGGCCGGATCCGCAGGGGGACTGGGCGATCATCGCCCGTGAGAATCCCGTCAATCCCGCCACCTGGCAGTGGACCGCTGCCGACCGCCTCATGCTCGAGTTGATCCGGGAGGTGCACCGCCGCGGCATGCACCTCATCTTCGATGGGGTCTTTAATCACATGGGGGTCAACAGCTTTGCCTTTCAGAACCTCATCGCCCGCGGCCAGAACTCGCCCTTCCGCGACTGGTTCACCGTGACCTCGTGGGAGAAAAAATCGCGGCTCGCCCCCTTCAGCTATGCGGGCTGGGCCAATGTGGCCGAGCTGCCTGAGTTGCGCGAAGACGCGAACGGCATCGTCGCCGGTCCGCGCCAGTATATATTCAACGCGACCTGCCGCTGGATGGACCCCGACGGCAACGGCGATCCCGCTGACGGCATCGACGGCTGGCGCCTGGATGTCGCCTTTTGCGTCGCCCACCCCTTCTGGAAGGAGTGGCGCCAGCTGGTCAAGCGGATCAATCCCGAGGCCTACCTGACCGCCGAGGTGATCGACCGCATCGAAGTTCTTCAGCCCTATCTGCAGGGGGACGAGTTCGATGCGGTGATGAACTATAATTTCGCTTTCGCCTGCGTCGAGTTCTTCGTGCCCGGCGCCCAGGGGATCGGCGTGGCCGAGTTCGACCGCCGCCTGGCGGAGCTGCGCGCGGCCTTTCCGGCGGGCGCTACCTATGTGATGCAGAACCTCCTCGACAGCCACGATACCGCGCGCATCGCCTCGCTGATCGTCAATCGCGGCCGGGCCAGCTACCGCGACTGGGCCAAATTCTACGAGTTCAGCAAAGGAAGCAATCCGCGCATGAGTACGCGTAAGCCCGGCGCGATCGAGAAACAGACGCAAAAGCTGCTCGCCCTGATGCAGATGTGTTACGTCGGTGCGCCGATGATCTATTACGGCGACGAGGCGGGCATGTGGGGGGCTAACGATCCCTGCTGCCGCAAGCCGATGGTCTGGGAGGATCTGGGCTATCAGCCCGAGATCTATCTGCCCACCGGGGAGCAGCGCGCTGAACCCATGACCGTGGCGGTGGACCAGGATCTGCTGCTGAGTTATCGCAAACTGATCGCCCTGCGCCGGGACAACCCGGTACTGCAGGAGGGCGGAGTGCGCACGGTGGTGACCGATGAGGCGCGGCGGGTGTATGGATTCGAGCGGTTCGACGATCGTACCCGCCTGGCCGTCCTCCTCAACGCCAGTGAGGATGAACAGCAGCTCCTCTATCCCTGCGCCACGGCGGGCTGGCGCGATCTGTTAAGCGGGGAAAAATATCTGGTGAACGGCGACGGCGTGGTGTCGCTGACGTTAGCATCGCGCTGGGGCGTGGTGCTCGAACCCATTACCGAATCCGGAGAATAATCACATGAAGGTCTTGTTTATCGGCGGCACGGGGAACATCAGTACGGCGGTGAGCCGGCTTTGCGTCCAACGCGGCATGGACCTCTATCTGCTCAACCGCGGTCGGCGCGGGGTCGAGATCCCCGGGGCGAAGCTGCTGCAGGGGGATATCACCGACGCGCGCGCCACCGCCGCCCTGCTCGAGGGCCACCACTGGGATGTGGTGGTCAACTGGATCGCCTATATCGAAAGCGAGGTCCGCCGCGATATGGCGTTGTTCCGCGGCCGGACGAAGCAGTACATCTTTATCAGCTCGGCCTCGACCTACGAGAAACCGCTGCGGCACCCCGTCGTCACCGAATCGACGCCGCTCTGTAATCCCTTCTGGGAATACTCGCGCAACAAGATCGCCTGTGAGGAGGCACTCGTCCAGGCCTGGCGGGCGGAGGGCTTTCCGATGACCATCGTGCGGCCCTCGCATACCTATGACACGATCATCCCGGCGCTGATCGGCAGCGGCTCGGAGTATACCCTGATCGACCGCATGCAGCGGGGGGAAAAGGTGATCGTGCATGGGGATGGCACCTCACTCTGGACCCTGACGCATACCGAGGATTTCGCCATCGGCTTCGCCGGATTAATGGGGAACCCGCAGGCGATCGGCGACGTTTTTCATATCACCTCCGACGAAAGCCTCAACTGGAACCAGATCTTTCAGATCATGGGCGAGGCCGCCGGGGTCGAGCCGAAGATCGTGCATATCCCCTCGGATTTCATCTGCGCGCGGGAGCCCGATCTGAGCGGCACCCTGCTGGGTGACAAAGCCTATTCGGTCCTCTTTGACAACAGCAAGATCAAGCGTTTCGTCCCGGAATACCGGGCGGTCATCCCCTTCCGCGAGGGCTTTCGCCGGACGATGGCCTGGTTCGCGGCCGACCCGGCCCGGCGGGTGATCAATCCCGAGACCAATACGGTGATGGACCGGATTCTCCAGGCCTACGAAAGATAATACTCCGTCCGAACCGAGGAAGAAGCCGCACCAACATGAACTACAAGGATTACTACAAGATTCTGGGTGTCAGCCAGAACGCCTCCCCCGAGGAGATCAAAAAGGCCTACCGCAAGCTGGCTTTAAAGTATCATCCCGATAAGAACACCGGCGACAAGGCGGCCGAGGACAAATTCAAGGAGATCAACGAGGCCAACGAGGTCCTCAGCGATCCGGAGAAGCGGAAAAAATACGACCAGTTCGGCGCGGACTGGAAGCAGTACGAGCAGGCGGGCGCCCGGCCGGGTGGTTTCGACTGGTCGAAATACGCCAGCGGCTTCGGCCGGCAAAGAAGCGGCGGCGATCCGGCCGAGGCCTTTGGCCGCAATTTTTCCGGTGAAGGCATGGGCGATCTCTTCGAGATGCTCTTCGGCCAGCGCTTCGATCAGCAGACCGGAAGGTCACGCCGCGTCCTCAAGGGCCAGGATCTTGAGGCGGAAACGACTCTGACGCTGGAGGAGGCCTATGCCGGCACCACTCGGGTGATCCAGCTCGAGGGGCAGACGATCCGGGTGAACATCAAGCCCGGCAGCGCCGACGGGCAGATCCTGCGTATCCCCGGCAAGGGCGGCCCCGGCCTGAGCGGCGGCCCGAATGGCGACCTTTATCTGACCCTGCGTATCGCGCCCCACGCGGTTTTTCAGCGCAAGGGTGACGATCTTTACTGCGAGGTGCCGGTCGATCTCTACACCGCCGTGCTCGGCGGCAAGGTCCTGGTGCACACCCTCAAAGGCGCGGTCAAGGCCGACGTCGCCAGTGAGACCCGCAACGGGACGGTGCTGCGGCTGCGGGGACTGGGCATGCCGGTGTACGGGAAAAAGGGCGAGTTCGGTAGCCTCTTCGCGACCCTGACCCTGCACCTGCCCGAGCATCTCACGCCGGAAGAGATCGAGCTCTTCCGCAAGCTGGCCGAACTGCGCAAGTAATCCAGCCGCCGCGGCCTGACGGCCGGGAAAAGAGAGGAAAGGCGTACCACAACTGCCAGTCATGGAATCCGCTCTGCAGCAAAACCACACAGGATTGATCCTCGCCATCCTGCTGATCACCGTGGCCGGGGTGGCCATCGGCCGTCTGCCGCGCCTGCGCATGAACCGGGCCACCATCGCCCTGACCGGCGCGACTCTGCTTGTGCTGCTCGGCGCCATGCCCCTGCGCCAGGCCTATGCCGCCCTCGATCTCGATACCCTGGCGCTGCTGCTGGCGATGATGATCATTATCGCCAATCTGCAGCTGGCCGGTTTTTTCCGTCTCGCGGGCAGTCGCGTACTGCACTGGGCCCGCTCGCCGCGTCAGCTGCTCGGCTGGATCATGGCCGCCTCAGGACTCTTCTCCGCCCTTTTCCTCAATGACACCATTGTGCTGATGTTCACGCCGCTGGTCCTGGAGATCACGCTCGCCTTGCGCCGCAATCCCATACCTTATCTGATGGGCCTGGCTACGGCCGCCAATATCGGCTCGGTGGCGACGATTACCGGCAATCCCCAGAACATGATCATCGGCATCGCCGCCGGGGTCAGCTATGCCCATTTTGCCAGCCGGCTCCTGCCGGTGGCCATCCCCGGGCTGGTCATCGCCTGGCTCGTCCTGGTAGTGCTCTATCCAGCGGAGTTCCGGGAGCGCAGCTTGACGCCGCCGCCGCTGGAGAGCATCCTCTGGCACAAGGCCATGCTGATCAAGGGGTGTGTCGCGGTGCTCTTTATGCTGGTCAATCTGCTCTCCGGCCTGCCCATCCCCCTCTCCGCCCTGGCGGCTGCGGCGCTGCTGCTCATCACCCGCCGCATCAAGCCCGAGCGGGTCTTCCGCGAGATGGACTGGTCGCTACTGATTTTTTTTGCCGGGCTCTTTATCGTGACCGGCGCGATCGAGTCCGCCGGCCTGAGTGAGCGCCTCTTCCGCTGGATCGAGCCGGTGGCGGGACAGAGCGTGGCGGCCCTCTCCATCACCGCCGCATTGCTCAGCAACCTGGTTTCGAACGTCCCGGCCGTGCTGCTCTTCCGGCCGGTCATTCCCCACTTTGCCCATCCGGAGCCGGCCTGGCTCACCCTGGCGATGGCCACCACCCTGGCGGGCAATCTCACCCTGCTCGGTTCCGTCGCTAATCTGATCGTCGCCGAATCCGCCCGCCGGCGCGGCGTCGTGCTCTCCTTCCGAGAATACCTCCGCGCCGGGGTGCCGATCACGCTGCTGACCCTGCTTTGGGGCATCGTGTGGCTGAGCCTCACCGGCTGAGGGCTGCCGGCCGCCGCCGCTGCAGGAGCACTTACTGCTGTCGCGGCGGTTTCGCATATAGACATTTCGGCAAGGTGTTGACTCCCGTTTTGAGAATCGTTCCCGGGACTTCGGCAGGATCCCGGGCCGGGAGGTGCAACTCGTAATACCTTGCATGCTGTCCAAAGAGCAGCAGGTTCGCTCCTGAAAGAAAGGGGTGCCGTGATGGATTTTATCCTGATGTTCGGCGGGATCGTTCTGCTCATCCTGGGGGCCATGGCAGGACTGGCCTTACTGGTGATCAAACTGGCCAAAATGATGGGCGGGATGTTTCGCAGTGCCAGCGGCTGGGAGGCCCTGGCGAAAAAATACCCCGGGCCTGAGGAGGCGCCGGCTGCAACGCGCACCGGTGCTCTCAAGGTCGGCAGTGTCTATTTTCGCTATGGTCCGCGCTTCTGCCCGACTCCTGGCGGATTATATCTGGTGTACAAGAGCGTCTACAGCTATCCGCCCTTGCTGATCCCCTGGAGTGATTTTCTCAACCCCAGGAGGACGATGCTGTTTTGGCGCGCGGCGCGCTGCATGGAGATCGGCACGCCGGCCATCACCACGCTGACCTTCACCGAGGATATCGTCCGCTGGATGGCTCCCTATTTGCCCGCGGCTGGTGACGCTGCCGGGAATTGAAGCCTTGTGGTTGCTCCGCTGCAATGGTGTGCCCCCTCCGGCTGCGGCCGAAATACGGTAAGGTACAGCAGCAAGCTCGTAATGGGCCTGTTTCATCACCTGCGGCGGAATAGAGCCGGGTGTGAATATGTTGCTCTGAATACGAGCGGAATGATCGGGGAGCGGCAGGTGCCGGTTCCGGGAATAAGACCATTACGATGAGTTCAAGGATGGAAAAATGCGAGGCAAGGCAGACGCGCCACGGACCATCACGGAGTATATAGCGCAGTATCCTCCGGCCCTTCAGGAGAGGCTCGAAACCATCCGGAGGACCATCCAGGCCGCCGCACCGGAAGCCGTCGAGGTGATCAGCTACCGGATGCCTGCTTTCAGGTTGAACGGTATTCTCGTCTATTTTGCGGTGTTTAAAAACCACATCGGATTCTTTCCCACCGCGTCCGGAGTTGCCGCTTTCCGGGAGGAGCTGTCCGCGTTCGCGACCAGCAAGGGGACGATCCGATTTCCCCACGATCAGCCGATCCCGTACGATTTGATCCGCCGGATCGTTGAATTCAGAGTCCGGGAGGTGTTAAAAAAATGACGAACAAGAATAAGACCATAACGGTGCGGGCGATGATCAACGCCCCCCTGGAGTTTGCCTGGAACCTGTGGACAACTCCGCTGGATATCTGCCGCTGGAACAATGCATCGGCGGATTGGCATACACCCCGCGCGCAAAACGACCTGCGCACAGGCGGCCGCTTCAACTACCGCATGGAGGCCCGGGACGGGAGTTCAGGATTCGATTTCAGCGGCGTCTATGACCAGGTCATAGCTCATGAACTCATCGAATACACGATCGACGACGGCCGCAAGGTCAAGGTCACTTTTGCCGGGAAAGAGGGCAAAACCGAGGTGATCGAATCCTTGAGGCCGAGACCTCCAATCCGCCCGAAATGCAGCGCAACGGCTGGCAAGCCATTCTGACCAATTTCAAGCGCTATACGCAAGCGCAATGGGCGGTTTCGGGAGAGGCCATATAGGCCTCCAGGCCTCTCCCCGGCACGGCCGACATGGGAGGACGGCCCTTCCAGAGGGTCGCCTGGATGGCCCTGTAAGCCTCCAGGCCTCTTCCCGGCGCGGCCCCCTGCATGATTGCCGGGCCGCCGCCGCTCCGCTCACGGGTTTTGCTGTTTCATTCGCTCAAAAGAGACCCTGACCAGCTCTTGCAGAACGGTCCGGTCCATATCGGTCCGCTCATTTGTTTTGCTGTTTCATTCGCTCAAAAGAGACCCTGGCCAGCTCTTGCAGAACGGTCCGGTCCACATCGGCCAGCTTTTTGATATATAAACAGCCCACGCCGGCTGTGAACTTGCCGAGCTGATTCAGCAAAGCCTCCTCGCTGCCGAATCCGCCCATCAGGTAGAGCGCGATATTCTGCTTGCGCGGCGAGAAGCCGGTCAACATCCAGTCCCCCTCACGCCCGCCTTTGCCTTTGTAGTGATAGCTGCCAAAGCCGATGATGCTCGTCCCCCACATCTTCGGCTCCTCGCGAGTGATCTCTCTCATCATCTCGAGGATCTCGAACGAGTCGTTCCGTTTTTGCGCATCGGCGATGCTCTCGAGGAAGGCCGCCACGCTGGCATCGTTCACTCTGGTTTTTAGATCGTTTTTGGCCATACCTGCCTCCAGGGAGTCCTCTCCCTCCACATGATCAAGCCCCATATCTGAATCAGACCTGGAGCCCGGTGAGCGCGAAATCCCGGGCTAGATGCTCTGAAACACTCCGCGGATGACGCCGACCGCCCAGTCGATATCCGCCCTGGTCACCACCAGCGGCGGAGCGAGACGGATGATGTGGGCGTGGGTGTCCTTGGCGAGGATGCCGTGCTCCTTGAGGGCGACGCAGAAACGGCGGGCGCCACCGGCATTATCCTTGAGGACAATGCCGACCCAGAGGCCGATGCCGCGGACGAAATCGATGTATGGCGTCTCGATCTTGCGCAGCTCGCCGATCAGGTATTCGCCGAGCACCGCCGCGTTCTCCGGCAGCTTTTCCTCGACCAGGACGCGCAGGGCCTCGCGCGAGACCGCACAGGCGAGGGGATTGCCGCCATAGGTGGAGCCGTGAGTGCCGGGCTTGAAAACCCCGAGGATCTCGCGGCTGGAGAGGACGCCCGAGACCGGATACATGCCGCCCGAGAGGGCCTTGCCGATGGTGATCACATCCGGCTTGACGCCTTCGTGTTCGCTGGCGAGCATCTTGCCGGTGCGGCCGAGGCCGCTCTGGATCTCGTCGCAGATCAGCAGCACGTTATTCGCCTTGCAGAGCTCCGCCGCCTGCTTGAGGAAGCCCCTGGGCGGGGCAACCACACCGGCCTCGCCCTGGATCGGCTCGACCAGGAAGGCGACCGTGTTTGGGTTGATCGCCTTTTTCAGGGCCTCGATATCGCCATAGTGAACGAGGACGAAGCCGGGCGTGTAGGGGCCGTAATAGTCCTTGCCGTCGGGATCATCGGAGAAGGAGACGATGGTGGTGGTGCGGCCGTGGAAATTGCCGGCGCAGACGATGATCTCCGCCTTGCCGTCCGCGACGCCCTTTTTGAGATAGCCCCATTTGCGCGCGGTCTTGATGGCGGTCTCGACCGCCTCGGCGCCGCTGTTCATCGGCAGCATCATC
>Ga0209098_1004024_pt1 | contig 11663 bp, 11 predicted proteins | sample AD_JPNHW1_MetaG_FD_184429 | JGI IMG/M metagenome (GOLD analysis project Ga0209098, IMG submission 184429) | Active sludge microbial communities of municipal wastewater-treating anaerobic digesters from Japan - AD_JPNHW1_MetaG (SPAdes) (version 2) | ecosystem: Engineered > Bioreactor > Anaerobic... | reverse complement strand
GAATCGCTATACTTGGCAAAGGTAGCGCTCGCCGCTCCCGGAGCCCTTTTCAGGCCCGCATTTCCCTTTTGGAGGTACACCATGAAGCGCAAGATAGCCTTGCTCGTGGCCCTTTCCCTCTTCGTTTCCGCCTTTGGTCTTTTCGCCGCGGACCTCTCCATCGACATGCAGGTCAACGTGACCTCCAAGGATTACGCGAACAATTATCTGACCTTCAGCGGAGCGCCCGTGAAGGTGGCCAAGGACCAGTTCGTCCCGGGTCCGGACGCGGTCTCCGGAGCCTCGAAGCTCGAGTCCACGACCCTCTTCAACATCTACCGCTTCGACATTTTCGGCGGCAAGCTCCTCCCCGGCGGACTCCGCAGCTTCCTCCTCTATCCTATCGCCGATGACGGCACGAGGACGGGCGACAACCTCCAGGTGGCCAAAGATGCGAGCGGCGTCATCACGGTCCGTTATATCCACCGCGGCACGGCCTACGAGTTCTCGACCGATGCCAAGGGCCAGCTCTCCCTGCCCACGACGGCTGTGAAGACCCGCGTCATCGGCACGACCGACAACAAGACGATCTCGACCGATTTCTCGGCTGACGGCACCGTGGCCAAGGTCGACTGGAAGAAGGTCTGGGACGGCTCGATCGCCGACGGGAAGCAGGTCGGCACCTCGACGGTCAAGACCGGCAAGATCGTCCCTGATGTCGCCACCTCCAACGTCTATGTCTGGAACGGGATCCTCCAGTTCACCTTCGACGGCAAGATCCTCAAGGTGACCGGCGACCTCAGCGCCAAGGCCCCGGCCAAGTAAGCCGAGCAAGCTTCCTGAAAGCGAAGGCCGTCCCTGATGGGGCGGCCTTTTTCATGGCCTTCAAAGGCGCAGGCCCAAGGCCCACGCAAGGCTTTGCAGGAAAGGCCGCCCGCAGTGAAGCTTCACTCGCCCATCATCTCCGATGGGTCCCTCGGATCGAAGGGTCCCTCCCCGAAAGGCCGGTCCACGACCTTCCTGACTATGGCGCGGCTCTTGCGGCCGTCCATGAGGATCTCGAGGGGAGCCGGAAGGCTTGTCCAGACACAGTGGGTGGTCCGCCGCCTCGGTTCGAAGGAGGCAAGCCAGTCCCAGTCCACGCGCGACGGGCCTCCCCTTGCTGGAACCGTGAGGTAACCGATGTTCATGCTCGTCACGTTGTGGAAGAAGTGCGAACCGAGGGAAGACTCGACCCGGAAGCCCGCGAGGTCGGCCTCGACGATGATGCGCGCGTGGGCAATCTGCGAAAAAACCACGGGCACGCCGAGCCAGGGATCGCGGGTTCCCCAGCGCCCGGGCCCGATGAGGACGTAGCGCCTGCCCTCCTTCGCGAGCTCGCGGTCGAGGGACTCGACCTCCGCAGCCATGTCCCTCGTCTTCGACGCGTCGAAGCTGGCGGGATCTACCCAGACGACATCGCATATCGTGTCGTCCCTTCCGTTGCCCATGCTCCTCTCGGAGACGATGAGGCATTCCTCGGCCCGGGTTCCTTCGAGGTCGACCTCGACGCGGCTTTCCCGCCTGATGAGGGGCTTGAGCTGGAGGAGATAGAGGGCGGCCTGTCCGGAGGGCTCGTCGAGATTGAGGGCGTACTCGATCTCGACCGGCGTGCCCATGGAGCGGGCCCCGAGGTCCAGCACCATGTCGATCGCCTTGGCGAAGGGGATGGCATCGTTCTTGAGGATGTTGGCGAGGTCGATGAAGCGCGGCCCCCTCGCGCCAAGGCCCGGCACCATCCGGTCGTTCTCCACGTCGAAGGTGGAGGCGAGGAAACGGAAGGCCGGGTCGGATTCAGCCTCGGAGAGGTCAAGCGATGCGAGGCTGGCATTCTCGCCCTGGCGCAGGTCGGGCTCGAGTTCAGCCATGTCGACGGCGCGGAAGACGCGCTGGGAAGCCTCCCGGGCGCGCTCCGGGGCCACGACATCGAGCTTGGGCCACTTGGGGCAGAACTGGTGGGCTGCCCCGCCCTCGACGACGTAGGAGCCGAGGCCCAGTGCCGCGACGCAAAGGCCGTCCTCGGGCTTCACGTAGGATACGGGGTAGTAGTTGAAAGACTGGGCCGTTCCCGAGATATGGGGATAAAACCAGCGGCCGCGGCGGGTGCCCACGATCTCCTGGATGACGACGGCCATCCGCTCTTCCTCGATCTTGTAGTTGGCCGCGTCGAAATAGGCCCTCGCCTTGTCCGAGAAGAGGCTGGCATAGATGAGCCTGATGGCGTCGCAAAGCTGCGCGAGACGCAGTTCGAGGTCGGGGTGGGCGTTGGGAATGAGATAGGTATCGTAGATGCCGGAGAAGGGCACCATGAGCATGTCCTCGAAGAGGCCCGAGGAACGCACGGCGAGGGGTCGATCCGAGACGAGGAGGAAACGCCGGAGCCGATCCATGAGGGCCGGGGGAAGGGGCGCCTCGAGGAAGCGGGCACGCACGGACTCGGGTGGAGCCTGGTAGTAGGCGAAGGACCAGAGGTTGTTCTGTTCGAGGAAGCGCTCGAACTCATCGATGCCGATGAAGGCCGTGAGGGGGATCTTCACCGTGATGCCGGAGAGGTACTGGTTGAAGTCGAGGTTCTCGAGGAGGCTGCGGATGAAGACGAGGCCCCTCCCCTTCCCTCCCACCGAGCCGTCGCCAAGCCGCATCATGCAGTTCTCGTCCTGGCAGAGCGATTCGTCGAAGCCGGGCAGCATGCCGCGCGACTTGTCCCGGCGCGCCACGAGGAGGACGCGTTCGAGGAAGTCCCTTAGTTCCTGCACCGAGGCGAAGTCGTCCACACGGTAGCTCCTGAGGAGCTTGGCGAACTGGATCTCGCCGCGGGCGAGGAGCCAGGCCGAGAAGTGGTTGCGCCCCGCGTGCATGAGGAGGCTCTCGGGCGGTATGCGGTCGAGGCAGTCGAGGAATTCGCCCATGTTGCGCGCCTCGGCGATGACGTAGCCCTCGGCGTCGCGGAACTTGAAGGAGCCGAAGCCGAGATTCTCCTGGAGGAAGAGGGCGAGCTCGTGCTCGAGGGATTCGGACTCCTTGTCGGCGAAGGCCGCTCCGAAGGCGTAGGCCCTCGCCCTGACGCCCTCCTCGCTCGACTGGATCATCACCGGCAGGTCCGCGATGCGCGACTTTGCCATGCGGAGGAATTCGAAGCCGGCCTCGCTCTCGAGCTTGCCCCCCTTGGGGAAGCGCAGGTCGGCGATGACGGCGAGGATGTAGGGCTCGTAACGCTCGAAGAGCTCCGCGGCCTCCTCGTAGCTGGAGGCGAGGAGGACCTTGGGCCGCGCCGTGATGCGGAGGAGCTTGTAGGTCTCGACCGCGTCTTCCTCCTCGATGAGGCCCTGGGTCTGCTTGAGGACGACCTTGTAGAGGAGGGGGAGGTAGCGCGAGTAGTAGCGCACCGAGTCCTCGATGAGGAGGATGACGCGCACGAGGCCGGAGCGCGTGTCGGCGTCCACGTTGTGGAGGTCCTCCACGTACTTGATCATGCCCACGAAGAGCTTGGAATAGCCGTTCCAGACGAAGACCCGGTCGAAGACGGCGAGCTCGGGGCGCGAGGGCCCGAGGGCCTGGAGGCCCGAATTGTTGGTGACGAGGAGGAGGACCGGCGTGGCGGGCCAGATGCCCTTCATCGAGCGCGCGAGCTTGATGGGCGCTTCGAAGTCGAGGCCCGCCATGAGGATGACGAGGTCGAAGGTCCCGCCGTAGAAGAGGTCGAGGGCGGACTCGGCGTCGTAGGCGCAGGTCACGCGCGGCACCGTGTTGAGGTTGAGCTTGAAGTACTCGCCGTAGATCTGTTCGGTGAGGACGCCGTCCGATTCCACGACGAAGGAGTCGTAGAGGCTGCCCACGAGGAGGACCTCGTGGACCCGGTAGCGCATGAGGTCGTGGAAGATGTTCCTCTCGCGCCGCGCCTGGTCGTAGGCCGCCACGAGCTCGGTGTAGTACATGCCGCGATTCTATCCGGAGCGATGCGGGACCGGCAATAACCATCCGCATGAGCGCCCGAGCCAGGCCCGGCTGCGTAGCGGGACATGATGGGCTATCATGCTGCCATGACGCCCCAGGACCTCCTCCGTGAGCGCGAGAAGGAACTCGCCTGCATCTACTCGATCTGCCTCCTCGCCGCCAATGCGCCCGAACCGCAGGACGCTGCCGAGGGCATTGCCCGGGCCCTTTGCGCCGCCCTGCAGCATGAGACCAAGGCCTGCTGCAGGGTCGAGTTCCGCAACGCCGATTCCGGCGAGTTCGTCCATGCGAGCCGGGGCGGGGAACTCCCGGAGGGAAAGACAGGTGGCGCCGTCATGGAAGCCGACCTGCCGGAAGAAGAGGCTCTCGGCTGGCAGGGAAGCGTGAGGGTCGCCTACCTCGACGCATCCCTGTCCTTCCTCCCCCAGGAAAAGACCCTCCTCGACTCGATCCTGGTCATTGCCGCCTCGGTGCTCAGGACCTCGAGCCTGATAGCGAGGCTCCGCTCGACCTCGGAGGACCTCTCGGCCAAAAACATCGCCCTCAGGGAGATCCTCTCGATGATCGAGGACGAGAAGCGGCGCATGGCCCTCGCCTTCCGGGAGAAAATCGCCTCGGAGATCCTCCCCCTTGCGGAAAGGTCAAGGGATCAGGGTCTGTCCCCCGAACGGAGGACTGCCTACCTGGACCTCCTCGTCGAGGAGCTGGGGCGCAACCTGGCCGCCTTGGGGCCCGGCCCCGAGCTCTGTCCCTCGCTCAGCCCGAGGGAGAGGGAGATTGCCGTGCAGGTCCGGAATGGACGGACGAGCAAGGAGATAGCCGAGCTTCTTGGCATTGCCGAGGCTACGGTCGAGCGTCATCGCCACAACATAAGGCGCAAGCTTCGCGTGGACGACAGGAGTGTCAATCTCGCAAGCCTCCTCGGGAACGAAGCTTCGACGCGGGAAACCTAGGAGAAACCCAGGCTGACTTGTAGATATCCATACAAATTCCCTACAAGGCAACTGGGAATTGTCCCTCCTCCCATTCCGGTCTAGTTTCGGAACATCGGAACCGGATTCCAGGAAGGAGGAAGCTCATGAACAAGGTCGCCCTCGAAAAAAGCGATTTCGAAAGGCTCTCGGCACTTACCCTCGCGCTCCGCAGGAAGGGACAGACCCAGAAGGCGGCCGTTCTGGACGAGCAGCTCCACGGCGCCCTGGTATTCGGCGAGGGCGAGATGGCCTGGAACAGCGTCACGATGCGCTCATTGGTGACGATCCGGGATCTCGGCAGCGGTCAGATCTGGACCTACAGGCTGGCCTTCCCCGCTGAGGCCGACATATCGAGAGGCACGGTTTCGGTGCTCTGTCCCCTGGGCGCTTCCCTTCTCGGCCGGCGCGAGGGAGAGGAATTCAGCTACGACAGCCCTGGCGGCCGCATGAAGGTCAGGGTGGAAGCCGTCGATCATGATGATTGACTCCGTCCCCTCCTCACTCTTCAGGCATCCTGCCTGGCTTTCATGGAAGGAGGGCCAAGGCTGGCAACAGCTCGATACCGGCCTCGGCTTTGCCCTCCTCACACGGTCGATCGGGAAAGAAGGCAGCATGGCCTATGCCGCCGGTCCCCACGAGCTGCCGGGGGTGAGGCTCGAGGATCCGGACGAACGAGGATCCGCCCTCGAGGAGCTTTCCGAGCGGGTCTGTCCCTCCCTGCCTCCCGATTGCCGTTTCATACGCTGGGACCTGATGACCGAGGCCTGGCGGGACAGCCGGGGACAGAGCTTATCCCGCCCCCTCCAGGAGCTCAGGATGAACGCTTCCACCAGGGGCAGGAAACTGCGGAAGGCAGCGGCTGAGCTCACCTGCCCCGACACCATGGTCGTAGACCTTGGGAGAGGGACAGAGGCGATCATGAGCCGCATGGACTCAAGGACGCGCTATTCCTTGCGGCTCGCGGAGCGGAGGGGAACGCAGGTCGAAAAGCACGGGGAGGAAGGCATAGGCCGTTTCCACGTCCTCTTCACCGAAACGGCGTTACGCCAGGACCTGAGGCTGTACCCGGAATCCATTTACCGCGACCTGTTCCATTCGGCGCGCAGCCACGGCCTCGACCTCCGGCTCTACATCGCGACCTCGGAAGGAAGGGACGCTGCGAGCGCCATCGTGGCGAGGGACAGAGCCGAGGCCTGGTACCTCTTTGCCGCTTCGGCCGCGGGCCTGCGCGCGGCTGCAGGCCCAAGTGCGATTCTCTGCCGCGCCCTCCTTGACGCGGCAGAGGCGGGCTGCCGCCGCATGGACCTCCTGGGCGTCGGACCGCCAGGGGACAGGCACCACCCCCTCTCCGGCCTCACGCTCTTCAAGTCGGGCTTCGGAGGAAGACGGGTGACGAGAGCCGGCGCCTGGGACTATGTGCTCTGTCCCCGCGAATACGTCCGTCATTCGCTCCGGGAAGGCCTTTGCTGAGCCGGGCCAGGCCGCAACCGTCTCCGTCTTTACGCTATGCCCGCGTCGGTTGACCGCTCAGGCATGGCCGACCATACTGGCGGGGAAATGGAGGCCATATGCCTATCCTCAGAAGACGCGACGGAAGCCCGGTAAAGGGCTTGCCCGCCTTTACGAAGATCATGCCCTATCTCATGCCCACCAGGACCGAGGCGATCATCTATTTCCAGGAAGACTACGATGTCACCGAAGCCCTGACCTACATCAAGGAATTCAACCGCCGCTTCATCAAGGAGGAGAGGGCTGTGCTCACCCTCTTCGAGGTCGTCCTGTGCGCCGCCTCGAGGGCGGTTGCGGAGAGGCCGAAGCTGAACCGTTTCCTCGCCGGCAAACACTTCTATCAGAGGAACCAGATCCTCCTCAGCTTCGTAGCCAAGAAGGAGCTCACCGACGAGGGCAAGGAAGTGAACATCAAGGCCGCCTTCTCGCCTCAGGAGACGCTGGCAACCGTGGCGAAGAAGATCGGCGAACTGGTGAGGAAGGGCATCTCGGAAGACGGCCACGACAATGAGAAGATCGTCGATGCCGTGACCAAGGCGCCAGGCTTCCTCCTCACCTTCATGAACCGGGCCTACAACTGGCTCGACAACCACAACCTCCTGCCCTATTCGGTGACGGAGAGCGATCCTAACTGGAGCAGCATCTTTCTCGCCAATGTCGGTTCCTTCGGCCTCAACCCGCCCTTCCACCATCTCTTCGAGCGCGGCAACTGCCCGGTTTTCATGGCGGTGGGCAAGGTTCGCGACGAAAACCGTCTGGTGGCAGCCTCCGACGGCAGCCCTAAAATCGAGACGCACAAGATCCTCAGGATCAACTATTCCTTCGATGATCGCATCGCGGACGGTGTCTACCTCGGCAAGGCCCTCGAGCTCATGCGGGGCTATATCGAGTCGCCATCGATCCTGGCGGTGCCGGCGGAGTACCCGGCCGGCATTCTGGAGGAGTTGGCGCTGCGCTGATCCGGCCAGCCGGCTATGCGCGCAGCAGTGCCACGGCGCCGGACGAGGCAGCCAGGGGCGCCCTTCGGAACTTCATACGAGCAGCGCCGCGGCGGCCGCCACCGCCGAAGCGGAGACGAGGACGAAATCGGCCGGCCGGAACGGCAGGGACTGCAGCGTCCGACCAGGCGTATAGCCCCGCGTTTCGAGGGCTTCGGCAGTGGAGAGGGCGCCCCTGATGCTGCCTGCGACGAAGGACTCGAGGAGGGCGAGCGAAGCCCTTAGTCGGGGACGGCGTCCCTGTCTGCCGCCGTAGCCGCGGGCGAGGGCCGCTTCGCGGGCCCGCTCCCAGGCGTCGAAGCAACGCGGGATGAAATTCACCGCGAGGCTGAGGTAGAGGCCGGGATCGAGGTCGTCGCGACGGAAAAGACGCCGCGCCAGGCCGGTCGTGGCGGCCGAAAGCTCGCCGGCGCTCGTCGAACGGAAGTAGGCCTCGGCAAAGGCGAAGACCATCGCCAGCCTCGCGACGTAGAGAAGCGCCGGCAGGAACTCGGAGGGCTCGAATAGATGCGGCCCCCAGGGATCGACCACGCGGAAGACCGCGATGAAGAGCCCGAGTGGGATGAGGAAGCGGGCATCGCGGGCAAGGAGTCGCAGCCCCTGGGCCAGGCCCGGTCTGAAGGCGCCTGCCGCTGCCAATGTGGCCATGGCGGCGACGGCCAGGGCAGGCAGCCACAAGGCCCGGGCCTGGGTCGAGGCGAGGGACAGGGCCAGCAAGGCGACGAGCTTGGAAAGCGGGTGGAAGCGGCGGGCCGGGAAGTCGCCCCACGAGAAGCGGAAGGGACCTACCGAAGCCACGTCAGTTCCTCGAGGGAGGCGCCCGAGCGGAAGGGATCGCGGAGGCCAAGCTCCTCATAGCGTTCGCGGGCGAGGCCGTCCGGAGCGCCGTCGTAGACGACCCGGCCTGCGTCCATCACGACAAGGCGCGTCGCATGGGCCAGCACCTTCTCGAGCTCGTGCGTGACCACCACGATGGCCCGCCCGTCCGCATGGGCGGCGGTGATGACGGCCAGCACGCTCCTGATCGCAGGCAGGTCGAGATTGGCGAAGGGCTCGTCGAGGAGGACGCAGTCGGGCCTCATGGCCAGGACGCCAGCGATCGCAAGCCTCCGGCGCTCTCCGCCAGAGAGGCTATCGGGCCGCCGCTCGGCGAAACTGCCAAGGCCCACGAGGGACAGAGCTTCGACAGCGCGAGCCTTGACCTCGGCCCAGGGCAGGCCCAGGTTGGCCGGGCCGAAGGCGGCGTCCTCGAGGAGGGTCTGGCCGACGATCTGGGCGTCGGAGTCCTGGAAGACATAGCCGATGATCCTCCGCGCGGCCTGGGGGTCTGCGGCCACAGGCCGGCCGCGGCAGAGGACCTCGCCGCCGCTCGCCATGGAAAGGCCCACGAGGTGCCTCGAGAGGAGGGTCTTGCCTGAGCCGTTGCGTCCCGCGAGGACGAGGAAATCGCCCTCGTCCAGACGGAGGTCAACACCGTCGAGGCCGAGCACACCATCGGGGAAGCGGTGGACGAGGCCCCGGGCCCGGGCTATCTCAGCCATTGGCCTTGATGCGTTCCGCGGCGGCGAGGAGGGAAGGCTTTCGGGGAAGCACCCTTTCCACGAGGGGCCCCAGCCTGCCCGCAAGGAGGACGGCAAGGGCCATCTTGATGGCGTCGCCAGGAAGGAAGGGAAAGAGGCCGCCAACCAGGGCCTTCTGCCAGCTGCCCTTGATCGCGACCTTGAGCCAGGGCACTCCCACGCCATAGACGACGGCGCAGCCGAGGATGAGGGCGAGGAGATCGCGCCACCAGCGACGCTTCGTCCCCATCCTCGATATGAGCCCCATAGCCAGGACAGAGGGGACATAGCCCACGAGATAGCCGCCCGTAGGTCCGAGGAAGCGGGCAAAACCGCCCGTGCCGCCCGAGAAGACCGGCAGGCCCAGGGCTCCGAGGGCGAGGTAGACCAAGGTGGCCGCGAGGCCCCAGCCCGGCCCGAGGAGGAGGCCTGCGAGCATGATGAAGAGGTTCTGGAGAACGATGGGGACGGGCGTGCCCGGAAGGGGCACGGCGATATAGGCCCCCACCGAGATGAGGGCGGCGAAGAGGCAGGCGAGGACCGGCCCTCCAAGGGCCTGGCGCGGTTTCATACTGGTTGCTCCTTGTGTTCGATGCGCGCCTCCGAGCAGCGGAATGCTCGGACGGCGCCGTCCCGGGCCTCGACGAGGAGGCGCCCCTCGTCATCCATGCCGAGTGTGCGTCCCAAACGGTTTCCGTCACTCCTCGACGTTACGATCCGCCCCTGGGCGGAAGACAGCTCATTCCATGTTCGAGCGAGCCCCGGCGACTCGAGGTCGAGGGCCTCGAAGCGGTCGAGGAAGGCTTCGAAGACCGCGCGCCGCGAGGGGACAGACCCGCCCAGTTCCCTGAGCGACAGGGCGGCAGCCGAAGCCTTGTTCGCGACGTTGACGCCGATACCGAGGTCGAGGAAGCGGAGGGTCTCCCCTTCCGCGAGGTATTCGATAAGGAGACCGGCGACCTTGCGGCCCGCGAGATGGACATCGTTGGGCCACTCGACCGTGAAGGCTTCGCCCGTGAGGTTGCGGAGGGCTTCGCAGAGGGCTATGCCGCCTGCCATGACAGTCCGCTCGGCGCGCCAGGGCGCGAGGCAAGGCGAAAGGACAAGGGTCGCAAACAGGCCGCCACGGGGGGACTCCCATCGCTTCCGTCGCCGGCCCCGGCCTGCAGTCTGGGTTTCAGCCACCACGATGGCATGGCCAGCAGGGTCGGAAAGGGCCAGTTCGAGGGCGCGGTCCATTGTGGAATCGGTGCGCTCGTAGCGGACGATGCGCGATTCCCTCCCCGGGAATTCCCAGGGGTAGAGGAAGTCCCCCTCCGAGGCAAGGCGATAGCCGTCGCGTTCGGCAATGATGTCGTAGCCGGCTTCTCGCAGGGCTTCGAGATGCTTCCAGACGGCTACGCGGCTCGTGCCGAGCTCCTCGGCCAGAACAGTGCCGGAGACGGCACCGCTTCCGTCGGCGAGGGCGGCGCGGAGGCGTTCCAGGATATGGCGCTTTGCGCCACCTTTTGTGTTAACCATACTTCAAGAGCAGGTTAACTTCAGGTTCAGGGAAGAGTCAAGGGCGGGAGCCCCTGCCAGGGACTTCACGTGTCCAGGGCACGCCTTATGCTCCGGTCCGATCCCGGACTGCCCGAAACCGTAGAGGAGCATCAGGATAAAAAGAAGGCCGCCCTCGCGGGCGGCCTTTTCGTCATGATGGGAAAAAAGGATCAGACAAGGCCCTGGGCGATCATGGCATCGGCGACCTTCTTGAAGCCGGCGATGTTCGCACCCACGACGTAGTTGCCCTCGAAGCCGTACTGCTTCGCGGTGTCGTACGCGTTCTTGTGGATGTTCTTCATGATGTCGTGGAGACGCTGGTCAACTTCCTCGGCGGTCCAGGCAAGCCTCATGGAGTTCTGGCTCATCTCGAGACCGGAGGTGGCGACGCCGCCGGCGTTGGCAGCCTTGCCGGGGCCGAAGGGGATCTTCTTCTCGACGAAGAGCTTCCAGGCTTCGGGGGTGCAGCCCATGTTGGAGACCTCGACGACGATCTTCACGCCATTGGCGAGAAGGGTCTTCGCGTCCTCGCCATTGAGCTCGTTCTGGATGGCGCAGGGCATGGCGATGTCGACCTTCTGCTCCCAGGGCTTGCGGCCCGCGAAGAACTTCGCGTTGGGGAACTTCTTGGCGTAGGTCTCGACCTTGTTGCGGTCGATGACGAGCATCTCGTTGAGGTAGTCCCACTTCTCCTGGGTACCGACGCCGTCCGGATCGAAGATGTAGCCATCGGGGCCGGAGATCGTGACGACCTTGGCGCCGAGCTGGCTCGCCTTGATGCAGACGCCCCAGGCCACGTTGCCGAAGCCGGAGACGGAGACGGTCTTGCCCTTGAGGCTGTCGTTCCTGACCTTGAGCATCTCCTCGGCGAAGTAGGTGGCGCCGAAGCCGGTGGCCTCGGGGCGCACGAGGGAGCCGCCGAAGGAGAGTCCCTTGCCGGTGATGACGCCGGTGAACTCGTTGCGGATCCTCTTGTACTGGCCGAACATGTAGCCGACCTCGCGGCCGCCGACGCCGATGTCGCCGGCGGGCACATCGGTGTCAGCGCCGACATGCTTGCAGAGCTCGGTCATGAAGCTCTGGCAGAACTTCATGATCTCGTTGTCGCT
>Ga0209098_1004022_pt1 | contig 11664 bp, 10 predicted proteins | sample AD_JPNHW1_MetaG_FD_184429 | JGI IMG/M metagenome (GOLD analysis project Ga0209098, IMG submission 184429) | Active sludge microbial communities of municipal wastewater-treating anaerobic digesters from Japan - AD_JPNHW1_MetaG (SPAdes) (version 2) | ecosystem: Engineered > Bioreactor > Anaerobic... | reverse complement strand
CCCCATTTTTTCGAAGTCAATCGTCATATTGTTACATTTAATTGAAATGATTTTACAATCAGCGAAAGTACAAAAAATCAGCTAACTGGGCAATTATTGAAGTATAAAAAAAAATAATCCCTGAAAACACATAATCTGCGCCGTTCAGGGATTAACTTATGTCTTTAATCTATAAATACTCGCCAACTCCCCCTTTAGAGCCTGTCCCTGCCTGTCCCGATTTATCGGGAAATTTGTTTCGGGAGGGCTGGGGGGCATGTATCAGATCAACACAATATTTTCTTTTTTGCATTCGGCTATCACTTCTTCGGGCCAGATGCTTGCCTGTATTTCGCCGATGTGGGCTTTGCGCAGGAAAAACATACACAGTCTCGATTGTCCGATGCCACCGCCGATGGACAATGGAAGTGTGTCGTTCATCAGCCTTTTGTGAAAATACAATTCCAGACGGTCTTCTTTGCCCGATATTCTAAGCTGCTCTATCAATGCTTTTTTATCCACACGAATTCCCATGGATGAAACTTCAAATGGCACTTCCAGCACCGGATTCCATAGGATGATATCGCCGTTCAGACCGGGTAAACCGTTTTCACCGGATGTGGTCCAGTCATCGTAGTCGGGTGCGCGTCCGTCGTGCTTTTGTCCGTCGCTCAGATCACCGCCAATTCCGATAATGAATACAGCTTTGTGTTTTTTAGCAATTTCATATTCTCTTTCTTTGGGGGTGAGGGTGGGGTAGAGTTGAAGCAGTTCTTCGGAATGAATGAAAACAATTTCCTCGGGCAGACAGGGTCTGATTTCGGGGAAACTCTCACTCACCAGGTATTCGGTGCGCAGAAAAGCCGCATATATTTTTTTTACAATGGATTTCAAAAAGCCGATATTTCTTTCCCCTTCCTCCATTACCCGTTCCCAATCCCACTGATCCACGTACAGCGAGTGCAGGTTGCCCAGTTCTTCGTCGGCACGAATGGCGTTCATGTCGGTATAAATTCCATAACCATTCTCGATGTTGTAATCGGCAAGGGTTACCCGTTTCCACTTTGCCAGCGAATGTACCACTTCTGCCCGTGCATCCTGCATGTCTTTGATGGGAAAATTCACGGCCCGTTCCACACCGTTCAGGTCGTCATTGAGACCGGTTCCGCGCAATACAAAAAGCGGAGCAGTAACCCGCCTCAACCTTAATTCGGCGGAGAGATTAGCCTGAAAAAAGTCTTTTATTTTCTGAATACCCAGCTCGGTCTGCTGCAGATCGAGAGCGGGATTGTAATTTTTCGGTTTAATGTAATAACTCATAACTGATTATTTGTGATTTGTTTTCAATTCATCTGGCAAAAATACTGTATTTATTTTAATTGACAAACAAAATGTATGGTAAAAATGAAAAATGCTGTCATATTCACATTGTTTGTGCTTAATCTGTGTGTTCTATAAAACAAAACAGTTTCTGCCGGGCAGCAGAAACTGATTATTGGTAGAGTGTTTTATGCAGTGGGTTTATTTTCCCTTTTTTTCTTTTCTTTCGTACTTGCAGAAAGTGTAGGAATATGGATTGCGTTCATCGGTTTCGTGGTCTTCACGACTCACTTCGTTCCATTCTCTCAGATTGAATTTAGGGAAAAAGGTGTCAGCTTCAAATTTCCCGTGAACCCAGGTGATATACATCGTATCAACCGTTTTAATTGACTGCGCAAAGATGGATGACCCTCCGATAATAAATACCTGATCTTCGTTCTCGCAAAGCTCTATGGCATCTTTGATAGAAGTTGCTTCGTAGTATTTATCAAAATTTCCTTCGGGAATGGAGGTTAGTACGATATTTTTCCGGTTTGGAAGGGGTCCGTTCGGCAAACTTTCGAAAGTGCGTTTTCCCATCACAACGGCATGTCCTGTAGTCAACTCTTTGAAATGTTTCAGGTCTGCAGGCAGATGCCAGGGTAATTTGTTGTCTTTACCAATTGCTAAATTGTCAGCAACGGCAGCAATAATTGAAACTTTTGACATGATATTTAACTATTTAAGTACTGTTTAATTTGCTCTTTTGCGAAAAACAGTTGACAAAGTTACAATAAAAAATGAATAAACAATCGGGTTTATTCATTTCTTAGTATTCAATACGTTTGCTAATATAAATTTCAGACAGCAACTATACCTTTAATGTGTGGATGTGGATCGTAATTTACAAGCTCAAAATCAGAGTATTGGAATCCAAATATATCTTTTATTGCCGGATTAATTAACATTTGAGGCAGTGATCTTGGTTCGCGCGAAAGTTGAAGGTTGACCTGTTCCAGGTGATTGAGATAAATGTGAGCGTCGCCCAGGGTATGAATAAAATCGCCTGCTTTAAGACCGGTCACCTGAGCCATCATCTGAAGCAGCAGGGCGTAAGAAGCGATATTGAAAGGTACTCCGAGAAAAATATCGGCGCTCCGCTGATAAAGTTGTAAACTCAACTTTCCTTCGGCCACATAAAATTGAAAAAATGCATGACAGGGTGGAAGATTCATATTGGGTAGATCGGCTACATTCCAGGCACTCACTATGATGCGGCGTGAATCAGGGTTGTTCCTGATGGTTTCCACAGCCTGCGTTATCTGATCGATGGAACCACCCTGATAATCGGGCCACGAACGCCACTGATAGCCATATATATGTCCGAGATCGCCATTCTCATCCGCCCATTCGTTCCAGATTTTTACTCCGTTATCCTGCAGAAATTTTGCATTGGTATCACCGTTAAGAAACCACAGAAGTTCATAAATGATGGATTTCAAATGAAGTTTCTTGGTGGTAAGACAGGGAAATCCTTCTTCCAGATTGAAGCGCATCTGATGTCCGAAAATGCTGAGGGTGCCTGTTCCGGTGCGGTCTTCCTTTTTTACCCCTTCGGCCAGAACCCGGTTAAGTAAGTCTAAGTATTGTTTCATCAGTTTATAATTTATAAATCGACCCCCCTAATCCGTCAGCTGACGGAGGAATATTGAGCGTCTATCATTTGTTGTGAGTTTTTTAATCATGCCCGTATGTGTTAAAAAATATTCTACCTGGACATGTGTGTATCATGCGGATTTTTTTCTTAGCGTGTGCTGCTAATACAGATTGTAATTTGTTTTCAATACCCTGAATTCAGTTCGGCGGTTTATCTGATTGGCTATTTCCTGCTGCACAGGAGTTAATGTCTGGATAAAGGCTTCGGTCAGCACGGTGTTTTCTTTCAGGAAATTATATTTCTTTGCTGTGTTAATATCAACTGTAAATGGCTGTTCTTCGCCGTAACCCACGGCAGTCAGCCTTTTTTTGTCTATTCCGGCTTTTATCAGATAGTCAACCACCGATTGTGCCCTGCGTTCGGACAGTATCCGGTTGGATTCGTTATTGCCTACGTAGTCGGTGTGTGCACTCATCTCGATGGTGATATTCGGATTGTCGTTGAGCAGTTTTACCAGTTGCTGCAGTCCGGTTTCCGATTGTGGGGTGAGATTCCATTTGGCAAATTCGTAGAAAATATTATCCATCTGAACCGGTTTAAATAACGGTGTCAGCTGAAAATCAACCTTGAAACTCTCGCTCTGGCGGTCGCTGGCGTTTCGGGTGGATATTTCATTCTTTTGATTCAAAAAACCACGGGCAGAAGCAAGCATCACATAGTCCACTCCTTTTGTCATCTTAAAGCTGTAAGTTCCGTCACCTTTCGCCTGGATTCGTGCATTTTCACCGTTATTTCCTATAATACGGATTTTGGCATCGGCTACAGTTTCTCCCACCCGGTCGGTGATTTTACCCTGCAGTACATATTCTAATGCAGGTAATTCAAAACTCCAGAGCGCATCGTAACCCCGGCTTTCATTCCGGTTAGAGGAAAAATATCCGCTTTCGGTTTTTCCGGCAAAAGCCATCCCGAAATCATCGGCCGGTGAATTGACGGGAACTCCCATGTTTTTAACTTCCCAGCCTCCCTCTTTCAATGGTGTGGCTTTAAATATATCCAGTCCGCCCATGCCGGGTTTTCCTTTGGAAGAATAATACAGCGTGCCATCTTCCCGCACCGTCGGAAACATTTCATCGTCGGGTGTATTGATATCTTTTCCCAGGTTTTCAATGTATTTCCATTCTCCGCCTTCGTAAGTTGCTCTCCATATATCTTTGCCGCCCAGTCCTTCTTTTGAATCGGATACAAAATACATCGTTGTCCCGTCGGGTGTGATAGCCGGATGACCCACCGAAATGGTGCTGTCTTTGAAAATAGTGACTTTCTGAGGTGCACTCCACGTTCCTCCCGCCCGGTTGGATAGTACTATGAGCGTGCCGCCGCCTTTATCATCGGCCAGCAGTGATCGGGTGAAATACATGGAGCGGCCATCGGAAGTAATGGATGCGATACCTTCGTCGTTGAGCGAAGTTACATCGCCCTCGAGTGGCTCGATAGCCTCCCATTTTCCTTTGTTATTTTTGCGGGTCATGAAAAGATGGTTGTTGGGCTGCCCGCTCACGCCGTTGTTTTTGCGAACCACATTTTTCTTCCCAAACTTACGGTTGGAGGTGAATATCAGCACATCGCCCTCGGAACCCGAAAAAAGCGGACTGAAGGTGGATGAACGACTGATGTTGAACTCTTTCGATTTTTTCACCAGGTAGCGGGTGGGACTGGCTTTCATCTCTGCAGCCAGCGCCGTAGCTTGCAGTCCGTTGAGAGCCAGTTCGTCCTCCGGATGTTTTTCCAGATAGGAAGTGTAGCTTTTTGCGGCATCGGCGTATTTTCCGTTTCGTTGCTGCATCTGTGCCAGGCGGAGGTACACGGTGTCGTTAGTTGATTTATTCCGCACGGCATTCTGATAAACCTGTTCGGCCCGGTAATGGTTGATAAGCCGGTAACATTCGCCCTGTTTGAAGGCAATTTCAGCCCGCAGGGGCTTGTTTTTCGAGGGAATGCGGGAGTAAACACTTTTGTACAAATCACCGGCTACAGCATATTCTCCCAAAGCATAGCGTTTATCCGCCTTAGCAAGCCGGGCTTTGATGCCGCAGGACTGCAAGGTCAGGACTGCCAGCAGAATAAGCAAAACGAATGATTTGGACTTTAGCATATAAAAATTGAAGCCTTTGAGGAATTATTCTTTTATTGATTAACTTTTTTGACGGGCTTTTATTGCCCGATAGCTTCTTTTTTACACCAATTCATGAATTACCAGACCGGAACGGAGTTTCGGTTCGAACCAGGTGGTTTTCGGAGGCATAATGTTACCGGTATCGGCAATGTCAATCAGCTGTTTCATCGAAACGGGATACAACGCCAGCGCCACTTTCATTTCACCGCTGTCAACTCTTTTTTTCAGTTCACCCAGTCCGCGTATGCCGCCGATAAAGTCAATGCGCTTGTCGCTGCGAAGGTCTTTGAGCCCCAGAATTTCATCCAGAATAAGATTGGAGGAAATAGTGACATCAAGCACACCAATCGGATCATGGTCGTTGTACGTTCCCGGTTTGGCGGTGAGCGAATACCAGTTGTTGTCCAGATATAGCGAAAAATTATGCAGGCTGTCCGGTTTGTAGATTTCTGTTCCTTTTTCTTCGACAATAAAATTTTCTTTCAGTTTATTAAGAAATTCTTCTTCTGTCAATCCGTTCAGGTCCTTTACCACCCGGTTGTAGTCAATGATATTCAGTTGATTGTCGGGGAAGCAAACAGCCATGAAGTAGTTGTATTCTTCATCGCCACGGTGATTTGGATTCTGAAGTTTCTTTTCATTTCCCACCAGTGCGGCAGCAGCGCTGCGGTGATGTCCGTCGGCAATGTACATGGTAGGTATCTGTGCAAAAATTGCGGTGATTTGCTGATTGATGGTGGCATCTTCAATTACCCAGAACTGATGTCTGAATCCATCCAGTTCGGCTGTGAAATCATATTCCGGTTCGTGTTTGATAATTCCGGCTACAATATTATCGAGATCATCGCGATGTGGATAAGCAAAAAATACCGGCTCTACGTTGGCATTATTCACCCGCACGTGTTTCATGCGGTCTTCTTCCTTGTCGCGGCGGGTAAGCTCGTGTTTTTTAATGTTACCGGTCATGTAATCCTCCACACTGGCACAAACCACCAGTCCGTACTGAGTGCGTCCGTTCATGGTCTGGGCATATACGTAATACTTCTCTGTTTCATCCTGAACGAGCCAGCCCTTTTCACGGAACATGGCAAAATTTTCGGCAGCTTTCAGATACACTTTCTCGTCGTGCTCGTCTGTGCCGGGCGCAAAATCAATTTCCGGCTTGATAATGTGATAAAGCGAATATGGATTTCCGGCTGCTTCCTGTCTTGCTTCTTCCGAACTAAGTACGTCATACGGACGCGATGCCACTTTTTCAACTAAATCCTTAGGAGGACGAATGCCTTTGAATGGTTTGATAATTGCCATATTTTCTAATTTTGTATTTTTAATGATAAGTGATAAGTTTTCTTGGCACAAATTTACAAAAAAGGTTTTGAGTTTCTATCTTTCAGCCTTCAAAAGTTCTAAATGAAGTTAGCCGGGACTTTACAAAGTGAAGTCATCTTTACTTTTTAATAAATAAATGTTTTTTGTGATTTAGACTTCATAGAAGTCACATATTTGTAGAAAAAATGTCCCTTTTTGATGTACGACCCCAATCGGGGTCGAATAATACAAGGTGATTTTTAACTACAAATATGAAATTCCGCTGGAATTTTTCTTAAAAACAAAAACTCAAGATGAGTATAGTCCAACAGGTCGCTTTATTTTATACCATAAGCAGGATTATGAAAATTAGTCGGTCTGTTTTGGTACGGGATTTTAATTATCTTTGCATTAAAATCAAAGATATATGGAATCAATCAGAGAAATATACCGAATCGGTCACGGACCATCGAGCAGTCACACGATGGGACCCCGTTTTGCCGCCGAACGTTTTAATAACGAAAATCCTTCCGCCATATCATTCCGGGTAAGTTTATACGGCAGCCTGGCTGCCACCGGCAAAGGTCACCTCACCGATGTGGCCATAGCCGAATCGCTGCAACCAAAAACCGTTGAATTTAACTGGTTTCCTGAAATCGTACTGCCATTTCATCCTAACGGAATGAAATTTGAAGCGCTGGATGCTCAGGGAAAGGTAATGAAGGACTGGCTGGTGTACAGTGTGGGCGGTGGAAAGATAACGGACGAAAATTCGTTGGGGGAAGAGAAAAAAATATACGAACACTCTACTATAGGTGAAATTATGCCCTGGGTGGAACGCCGCGGACAGATGTACTGGGAGTATGTGAACGAACGGGAAGACAGCGATATCTGGGATTACCTGAATGAAGTATGGAAAACGATGCAAAACGCTATTCACGAGGGGCTTGAAACCGATGGTGTACTTCCCGGTGAACTGGGATTGCGTCGCAAGGCCGCTTCGTACTGGATCAAGGCAAAGGGTTACAAACAAAGCCTGCAAAGCCGCTGTCTGGTGATGGCTTACGCTATGGCCGTTTCGGAACAGAATGCCAGCGGTGGAACAGTGGTTACAGCTCCTACCTGTGGTTCCTCGGGGGTGATGCCGGCTATCCTGTATCATTTCAAACTCAACCATTCCATGTCCGACCGCCATATACTTCAGGCGTTGGCTACTGCCGGATTGTTTGGAAATATTATTAAGAAAAATGCCTCCATTTCGGGTGCCGAAGTGGGTTGCCAGGGTGAAGTCGGGTCGGCTTGTGCGATGGCATCGGCTGCTGCCTGCCAGATTTTCGGAGGAAGTCCCCAACAGATAGAATATGCGGCCGAGATGGGATTGGAACATCACCTGGGGCTGACCTGCGACCCGGTTTGCGGACTGGTTCAGATACCCTGTATTGAGCGCAATTCATTTGGAGCTCTCCGTGCACTCGATGCCAACCTCAAATCCATGCTTTCGGACGGCAAACACATTATCAGTTTCGATAAAGTGGTGGAGACCATGCGCAACACCGGGCACGATTTACCATCACTGTATAAGGAAACGGCCGAAGGCGGACTTGCAAAATACGGAAGAACGGAAGAAATTTAACTGTAGAACCAGCAATCGCGCTTACACTTACATTTTAAATGAAACCCTCGCTCCAAAATAACCCATAAATGTTTGTTCGTCTTTTCACACTGTGGCTGTGTATACTCAAACCTAACAGGTTTTCGGAAATCTGTTAGGTTTCAACTGACTTTATATGACTGTTTACATATAGCAAAATCAGAAAAAGCAGAACGTAATAAGTATATATACTTTTTAGAGAATACTTATTAGTTTTTTAATCTATAATTCTCTTTGATTTTTGCCCTTTTATTTTCGTCTAAAGAGGCCATATACTTTTTCCATCCCGGACACCAATTAATGTGCCACCGCCAAAAACGTCCTGCAAATGAATTGGGTTTTGCATCGTATTTTGCACGCATCTTACAATTTTCACAATTTTCTTTTGTTTCCATTTTCTTTTGGTTTTTATAATGTTAGTTCAAGTTTTTAGTTCCCGACCTGCCGTATCTGATTTTTGTATCAAGATATGTAGCGCAACGTTTGAGGTAATATATTCAGTAAGTGATTGCGTGCATCTTTCCTGAACCACCTACACCGAAGTTTGAGAGGGGCAGAATGTTTGAATTGCTACAGAAACACTTATTACATATTATTTTATCCTGATTAATTCGTTTCATATTCTTTATTTTGTAATTAGCTGTCTGTGTGCGTTTTTTTTACAATGAACGCTTACTCTCAGATATTTCACAAGATATTGATAATTGTTTTCATATCCAATTTATATATCGTTTTTCAAATCAAAATAGTCAAAGTACATGTCAGCTTTTTCTTATTGAAGTTATTGTTGTTTTTTATCCCAAATAGCAAAACCAAGTTGCTGAATTTTTAGGGGGATTTGAAATTTTAGAACTCGTACGACGTCATATCTTCCCCCAATTCGGTCCGTTCAAAAACTTGCCGCGCTTCATTCAGCAACGCTGTTTTGTGACTGTAGCGGGCGGAGTAGTGTCCGATAATCAGTTTTTTGACATTTGCTTTTTTGGCTATCTCGGCAGCCTGCCGCGCGGTTGAGTGCTGAGTGGCTCTGGCGCGGTATATCTCATCTTCCATAAAGGTGGCTTCGTGGAACAGCAGATCCACCTCTTCGATAATGGGGATTATTTTTTCGGAATATGCTGTATCCGAGCAGTAAGCATAACGGATGGGAGGAGTGGGAGGCAGGGTCAGTTTGTCATTGGGAATGATTTCGTCTTCTTCGGTCGTAAAATCTTCGCCCTGTTTTATCTTCCCGATTTGCCACACGGGAACCCTGTAAAAATCAATCATCTCGCGGTTGATATGCCTGTCGCTCGATTTCTCTTCGAAAAGAAAACCGCAGCAGGGCACTCTGTGCTTTAGCGGTATGGACGAAACCTGAACGGTGCGGTCCTCGAAAATAACTTCGTTGACAGCGGGATTGACCGGGCAGAATATCACCTGAAAGGGGAGTTCTTCGCAGAAATACTTCAGTTGCGGCTTCATGAGTTTCTCCAGGTCGGGATGCGCGTGGATGTGTATGTCGGAGGTGTGGTTGAGCATTCCGAAGGACGAAATGAGTCCCATCAACCCGAAGCAATGATCACCGTGGAGGTGCGAGATGAAAATATGACCGATATGGCTGTTTTTGAGGTTCATCTGCCGCATCCGTATCTGAGTGCCCTCGCCACAATCAATGAGAAACTGCTTGTTTCGGAATTCCAGCAACTGTGAAGTCGGGAAATTGTTTTTCGTGGGCAATGCGGAGCCGCTCCCGATGATTGTAAGCTTTGCGTTCATTCCTGAGGTGTATCAATAGCTTGAAAGTCAGAGGGGCGAATTAAATAAAACCTTCGATATTCGGATTTACCACAGTATCCACTCTCGTCTTCACTTTCAGTTTGAAGTCGCGTCCGAGGTATTTCTCACGCACGATGGGGTTGTCGGCAAGTTCCTCGGAGGTTCCCTGGAACATGATTTTTCCCTCGAAAAGCATATAAGCGCGGTCGGTGATACTGAGTGTTTCGTCCACGTTGTGGTCGGTAATGAGGATGCCGATATTTTTGTCTTTCAGCTGCCACACAATATCCTGAATGTCCTGCACGGCAATGGGGTCAACGCCCGCGAAGGGTTCGTCGAGCATGATGAAGCGGGGTTCAATGGCCAGACAGCGTGCTATCTCAGTACGTCGCCGCTCACCTCCCGACAACCGGTCGCCGATATTCTTGCGCACGTGCCCGAGGTTAAATTCGGCAATCAGCGTTTCAAGTTTTTCCTTCTGATATTCCTTGCTGAATTTGGTCATTTCCAGAATAGAGCTGATATTATCTTCCACAGTCATTTTGCGGAAAACGGAAGCTTCCTGAGCCAGGTAACCTATACCTTTCTGCGCACGGCGAAATACAGGCAGCCCCGTAATCTCCTCGTCGTCCAGAAAAATTTTTCCGGAATTGGGAGTAACCAGTCCGGTAGTCATGTAGAACGTGGTAGTTTTTCCGGCTCCGTTCGGACCGAGCAAACCCACAATTTCGCCCTGTTGCACCTGTATCGATACATCATTCACAACGGTTCGTTTGCCGTATTTCTTAAAGAGATGTTCGGTGCGGAGTACCATAGACCTGCTTTCCGGTGCAAGTTCTGTTATTGTTTCGATTTCGGTAAAATTTTCCTTTACGATGTCTGCTTCCATTTAGCTGAATATTTTTAATGGAGCAAAAGTACAAAATTCTGAATGAATTAACACAGAGCAGCAAGTCATTCTGTGATTTTTTAAGAAAATAAGCTGCCGGTTGAGCCGGATTGTCTGAATTTAAGACTGGTTGGGTAGGTTCCGTCTCACTGGTTTTTGCTCATTTATTCTGAATATACGAAAGGGTGTGGGTGCATTACCTTTCTTCATCAATATAAGAATAATAAAAATCAATTTCACAGAGTTTTGTCTCGTTATTCCTTTTGTGAAATATTAAATCGATATTCTTTGTTTCATACCTCTTATCATCATTCATATAGCTCATCTTAAAAATGACTTTTTCATTCTTATTTTCATGGGCTAAATATGTAGAGACATTGTAGATGTTTTTATCAACTGTTTTTATACAGAAATAGTGATTTTTAGCATCTTCCAAAGTTCTTACATGTTTTATATCTTCAAGAATTTTATATTGTTTAATCAATTGTAGATAAGCAGGATTTAATGAGCTTTTAAATTCTTTCAAAAAACGGCTTTTAGAAATAATACTGTCACTTTTAAAATCCATTTTACTTATGTTGGAAATATCCAATAAAGATCCGCAATAGCCGTGAAATTTATCATCAATGGAGTTACTCAAAACATTCGTGTCATTTGCAAGCAACGCTCCACTGAATTTATTCCAGAACAACACAAATTCATCAGTGCCAATTAAAGAAAGAGATTCACTCTTTGCTAAAATGTTTACCGTTTTTTTGATTTGTTGTGTAGTTGTATTGTTGTTTCTTACGCAAGCGGTACACAAAAATATAAGTACTGTAAAATTAAACCACTTCATAATGACATAAAATTAAAATCTTAACCCGACCTTTCGAATATGTGCTTAAATAAATATATTACCTTAGTACAGCACGCCGCTGGGAAACAGCATTCGGCGTAGCCAATTG
>Ga0209098_1004020_pt1 | contig 11666 bp, 10 predicted proteins | sample AD_JPNHW1_MetaG_FD_184429 | JGI IMG/M metagenome (GOLD analysis project Ga0209098, IMG submission 184429) | Active sludge microbial communities of municipal wastewater-treating anaerobic digesters from Japan - AD_JPNHW1_MetaG (SPAdes) (version 2) | ecosystem: Engineered > Bioreactor > Anaerobic... | reverse complement strand
GATGAACATCCGGGTGGGACTCAGATTTTGGAGGTGCTTCAGGTGGGCCTCAGATGAACATCCGGGTGGGACTCAGATTTTGGAGGTGCTTCGGGTGGGACTCAGATGAACATCCGGGTGGGACTCAGATTTTGGAGGTGCTTCGGGTGGGCCTCAGATGAACATCCGGGTGGGACTCAGATGAACATCCAGGTGGGACTCAGATTTGGGGGGTGTCAAGGAAAAAGAAAAGCGCTTCCGCCCGATGCGGTGCGCATCAGGCGGAAGCGCCATGCGGGAGGCCCAGCGGATTCAGGCTTGCAAGCGAAGCGTCTCCTCATCCGGCCGGCGTCCGCCCGGAGGGCCGGGCGGTCACACCGTGCGGGATGTCGAGCGGGCTCAGGCTTTGCGGGCGGCGATGAAGTAAAAGACGATCAAGGCCAGTCCGCCGAAGAGCAGCATGCTGGCCAGGGTGAAGATATCCTGTCCATCGCCGTACTGTGTGCCGACAAATGCGCCCAGCCCGATACCGGTCAGCACTAGGCCCCATTTCAGCGACGTGGGGGCGTTTTCGTTTTTAGGGGGGCTGAACAGGGCATTCATCGTTTCGACACTTACGCCTTTGTCCACCAAGTGCCGCTTCAACTTGTTATCCGAGGCGATCTTCACCATCAGGATCACTATGGCGAACGCACCGAGGGGAACCAGTTCACCGAGCATACGATTCTCCTTTCTATGTTAGGGGATGAGATCCCTTTCTACCTTATCCGACAGGCCATTGTGAAAAATGTTGCAGCGGCAAGAAAAATAGTTTCCATTTACACTTTTTTTCACTTATTTTCCAGAGAGAGTTTCGTGGCTGGCCTGTGCGATCCGGGCGCCGGGCAGGGTGCAGATGGCGGCCGGATGACCGTTTCATCCCGGCTGGCGCGGCACCAGCGGAAATCGCGCACCGCATAGCCGCCGGTATCCGCGGATGACCGTTCCATCCCGGCTGGCGCGGCACCGGAGAAGGCTCAGCACGCCGGCCGGAATTTCTTGCAGAAATGCTGTTTTTTCCAGCCCGGATTCTCGACATTCTCCGCAATCCGGTCGTTCTCCAGCCGGAATTTCCGGCAGAAATGCTGTTTTTTGCAGCCGAGGATGCAACTTTTTTATCCCGGCGCGGTCTAATCAGAGAGAATGGATACCCGAGACGACAAAACGCTGATTGAATCCATCCTCGCAGGCGAACAGGACGATTTCGCTGTTTTGCTGGCGCGTTACCAGAAGCTGGTTGTGCATCTGGTCGCACGGATGATTCCCAGGGCATCGGACCGAGAGGACCTGTGTCAGGAGATATTCTTGCGCATCTACCGCAGCCTCGCCGATTTCCAGCACAAGTCCAAGCTTTCCACCTGGGTAGCGACGATCACCCACAATACCTGTATCAACTATTTGCAGAAGAAGCGGGTGCCGCTCTATGAAGACATCACCCCTGCAGATGCGCAGGAGGAAGCGGATATCCGCCGGGTGGAATGGGTCCCTTCGGCCGATGCCTCCCCGCTGGAGCGCGTCGAGGCGCGGGACCTCCGCGCCACCCTGCAGCGCGAAATGACCAATCTGCCGCTGCCCTTCCGCACCATTCTGACGCTATTCCATCTCGAAGGGATGAGCTACACCGAGATCGCCGAGGTTACGGCGCTCCCGGAAGGCACGGTTAAAAGTTATCTTTTTCGTGCGCGGCGGTTGTTACGCGGCCGCCTCACGGCGCACTATCTTGTGGAGGCTTGATCATGGACCATCTCATTGACGCCGAACTCCAGCTTTACCTGGATGGCCAGTTGGAGGAGGGCGACAAGATCGACCATCTCCGCGGCTGTCCGCTTTGCCAGGAGCGTCTGGATGCCTACGAGCCGCTCTTCGCGGCCCTTACGGCCGAGCCCGAATGGTCCGCCTCGCCGGCCCTGCCGGAGAAGGTCATGCGCAAGATCCGGAGAGAAAGCCTCGGTCCTCTCTCCGAGAACCTGCTCCACTCCATTCTCTTTATCGGCGGGATCATCGCGGCATTCACGATCTCCTTGCCCTATTTCCGTCCCGAACGCTATCTCGAGGAGGCGCGTCAGCTCCGTCTGCCCGAAACCAGCTATTCCTGGGAGTGGCTCCGCCAGCTGAATATTCTGCCCAAGGTGGAGGAGAACCTGAGGGGGATGGACCTTCCCGGCAGCACGCTGATGCTCTTCGGCGCAGCCCTGCTGCTGGTGGTGCTGCTGGACCAGCTCATCGCGCTGGCCCGCCGCCACGGCGTTCCGCAAAACCATTGATGCTCTTCGGCGCGGCCCTGCTGCTGGTGGTGCTGCTGGACCAGCTCATCGCGCTGGCTCGCCGCCACAGCGTTCCGCAAAACCATTGATGCTCTGAAGCGCGCCGGCCCGCTGCCGCGTACCCGAACGCACCACGCTCTGCTCTCCACGCTCGCGCCACCCTTGCGCCCGGCGGGATCGCCTCCCCGCCGGGCTTTTTTAACGCCCCGGTGCAGCGGCGCCATCCTGCCGTTTCCCACCCGATACCCGGCGCGCCACCCCGCGATATTTTCCTTGCTTCTTACTTCAGGGTTTGATATACTTTTGGATTATTCCGCCGTCTCGATCAGAAAACTCGGAATCGAAGAATTTTCATACGGAACTCGCCCCTCCGTTCCATCAGGAGAGCAAACGATTCCGGCATCTCTCCCTGCATCAGCCCGGCATCTTCACCAGGAGACCAGAGCATGAAGGCATTTTCCTATCTGACAGCGAAAGGCGAGCCGCGCATCGGCATCGAAACCGCGGATGGCCTGCTCAATTTCACCCAGCTGTGGCGTTATTTCAAGGAGATCAAGAATTTTCCCCAGGCCCCCGATCTGCCCTTTCTTCAATTGATGGTTGAACTCGACTACTTCTCCGGCGAGACCCTGAGCGAGGTTCTCGAGTCGGTCCGTGAGGCGCGCGGTCTCGAGGATCTGTGGGTGGTGCCGCCCTTCACCTGGCAGGTGCCCATCCTGCGGCCGACAAAGATCCTCTGCCTCGGACGCAACTACCGTGCCCACGCCGCCGAACTGGATAATACCATTCCCGAGGCGCCGATGTATTTTGCCAAGGTGCCTTCGTCGCTGCTCCCGCATCAGGGCGCCATCTCCATCCCCGGCGGGATCGGCCGGGTCGATCATGAGCTGGAGCTGGCCCTGATTATTGGCAAACGCGGCAGCCGCATCCCGGAGGGTAAGGCGATGGAGCACATAGCGGGCTATACCATCGCCAATGATGTCACCGCCCGGGAAATGCAGCGCGAGGAGCAGAAAAAGGGCAAACCCTGGACCCTGGCCAAGGGCATGGATACCTTTTGTCCCATCGGGCCCTGGCTGACACCGGCGGATACCATCGCCGATCCGCACGGGCTGGAGATGGAATTGAAGGTCGACGGCGAGGTGCGGCAGAAGGGCAGCACCGCGCAGATGGTCTACAAGATCCCCGAGCTGATCTCCTATATTTCGCGCTTCATGACCCTCGAACCCGGTGATATCCTCCTGACCGGCACTCCGGAGGGGGTCAGCCCGCTCCGGCCCGGAAATCGGGTGGAATGCACCATTGCGGGGATCGGAACTCTTGAAAACAGCGTGATTGCCGGGGAGGAGGCGTGATGCCAGCCGGATTTGCGCCCTATGCGCCCGATTTCGGCCGCCTGAAGCGGGTCCTGCTCGGCGGCAAGGCGGACCGTGTGCCCCTGATGGAACTGGGAATCGACGAGGGGGTGATGGGACAGTTCATCGGCCGCCCGATCCAGACCCTTGAGGACAAGATTGATTTCTACCGGCGCGCCGGATACGACTATATCAAGCTTGCCCCGGTCATCAACATGAATCCGGGAGCCGCGCTCCCGCAAAATGGCCTCCGCCAGTCCGCCGCCTCGGCCCTGGACCGCGCCCGCACCTGGGGAACCGAGAGCAAGGGGGTCATCACCAGCTGGGAGGAGTTTGAGCGCTTCCAGTGGGCGGAGGTGAACGACGCAGCGCTGCGCTGGTTTGACGCAGCAGAAAAAGCCATGCCCGCGGAGATGCGCGTCATCGGCCAATATGGCGATATCTTCACCTTCACCTGGGAGTTCATGGGCTTTGAGACCTTCAGCTTCGCCCTGGTCGAAAATCCCGAGCTGGTGGCGGCTGTTTTCGACCGTGTCGGCTCGATCATCTATGCCCTCTTTGCGCGCATGGCCGAGTATGAAACCGTCGGCGGGCTCTTCTACAGCGATGATATCGCCTATTTCTCGGGACTGATGATCTCACCGGCGACCCTGCGCCGCTATCTGTTTCCGTGGATGCGCAAGATCGCGGCGCTGTGCCGGGAGCGTCAGATGCCCTTTCTCTATCACAGCGACGGCAAATTGTGGGAGATCCTCGACGAGCTGATCGAGGTGGGTGTAACCACCCTGCAGCCGATCGAGCCCAAGGCCATGGAGATCCGCGAGGTCAAGGAGAAATACGGCAGCCGGCTCGGCCTGGTCGGCAGCGTGGATATGGACCTCCTTGCCCGTGGCGAACCGGAAGCGATCCGGGCGACCGTGCGCAGCCTGATCGAGGAGGTCGGCCGCCGTGGCGGCTATTGCGTCGGCTCGGGTAACAGCATTCCCAACTATATACCGGTCGCCAATTTCCGCGCCATGCTCGAGACCACCTGGTTGCACGGCCAAAACCCGCACCAGTCTTGAGCCGGACCTGCCATGTCGCTCTACCAGCCGATCAAACGCCTCGTCAAACATTCCGCTGTCTATGGCGTCGGCCATATTCTCAGCCGCTCGGTCGGCTTCTTGCTGCTCCCTCTCTATACCAATCTCTTCTCCACCGACGGATTCGGGGTGGCCGGACTGGCGATGACCTGGCTGACCCTGCTCACCCTGCTCTACAGCTATGGTCTCGATGCCGGTTTTATGCGTTTTTATATCCTGGCCAGCCAGGAGCGGGAGCGCCGCGCCATTTTCACCACGGCGACACTGGCCCTCACCGTCACCAGCCTCCTCGCCTCGCTGCTGCTCGTCTTGCTCGCCCCCAGGCTGGTCACCCTCTTTTTCGGCGCCGGGGCGCGCGGGACCGGGATCGATCTGGTGCTGCTGGTCCGCTTGCTGGCGGGCATTCTCTTCTGTGACACCGCCGCCTTCATCCCCCTGCTATTGCTGCGCGCCGAGGAAAGATCGTGGCTCTTTGTCGCGATTAAGGTGGGAAGTGCGGTCATCCTCCTCGCGGCGAATCTCTATTGCATTCTCGTTACCCGGATGGGCGTGACGGGCATCTTTGTCGCCAACCTCATCGCTTCCGCTCTTACCCTGGCGGCCGCGCTTACGATCCTCCTTCACAGCGGTCGCGGCCGCCTGTCGCGGGACTGGCTGAAACAGCTGCTGCGCTTCGGCCTGCCCTTCTTGCCGACGGGACTGGCCATTGCCCTGCTCGACAGCGCCGATCGCCTGCTGCTGGAACGGCTCGATTCGGTCGCCGCTGCCGGGCTCTACAATGCAGGCGCCAAGGTGGGCATGATCATGGGACTGCTGGTGGCCGCCTTTCGCTTCGCCTGGCAGCCCTATTTTCTCGCTACCTCACGCGAAGCCGAGGCCAAAAACATCTTCAGCCGCATCCTCACCTGGATGTTGGCGGCCTGCCTCGCCCTTTTTCTGCTGATGAGCCTTTTCGTCGACGAACTGCTGCACCTCCACATCGGCGGTTATACCTTTTTCGGCGCGGCTTTTTGGGAGAGCAGCCGTGTCGTCCCGCTGATCATGCTTGCCTCGGTCTTTTATGCCCTCTATCTGGTCTTTGAGGCTGCCCTTTACCTCGAGAAAAAAAGCGGCCTCATTGCCCTGGTCACTCTGGCAGGTGTAGCCATCAATCTGGCCGCCAACTACTGGCTCATCCCGCACTATGGGCCGTTGGGCTCTGCCTGGGCGCGCGCCATCGCCTATGCCGGTATGGCCGTGGGACTCTACGGATTTGCGCAAAAGTACTACCCGATTCCGTACGAATGGCCGCAGATCCTGCGGCTGCTGCTCTGCACCGCAGCGGTGTTCGGCCTGGCCGCGCTGCCGGCCCTGCATGCTTCCCTGCCGGCCCGGATGGCGCTTCTGGCCGCCTGGCCCCTGCTGCTTTACGGCAGCGGTTTTTTTTCGCGGCGCAGCGCGGGGAAAAAGGCGGGTTTTTCTCACGAAAAATGCGTAAATTAGCACAGACGCCGCCGGCGCCGGGTTCGCAGCGAAGGAGTGGAGCAAGGAGCGCATGTCCGACCAGAATAAAGCCGCCCTGAAAGAATTTTACCAGCAGGTCGGTGCGAAATACCCCGAAGAAGAAGAGGTCTACCACACCCTGCGCGGCATGCTTAGGCGGGATTTTATTCTTGCACGCCTGCGCGGCGGCAAGGGCGCGCTCCTGGATGTCGGCTGCAACCGCGGCATGTACCTCCAAGCCTGGCAGGGCGGGCCCCGCTTTGGCCTCGATCTCAGCCTCGGGGCCTTGCAGCGGACGCCTGCGGATCTCGCCGGCCGGCTGGTCCAGGGCGATGCCGAGCGCCTCGATTGCTTCCGCGCCGGAACTTTCGATCATCTGCTCTGCAGCGAAGTGCTCGAGCATTGTCTCCATCCGCAGGCCATTTTTGCCGGGATCGCCCGCGTCCTCAAGCCGGGCGGCGAGGCGCTGCTGACCACCCCGAACTACCGCGGCGTGCGGCCCGAATACCTTCAGCTCGGTGTCCTTGAGGCCTACGGAGTGGAGTGCACGAGCGGCCCGGAGTACTTCCATACCGCCTATCGCCCCGAAGAACTCGAGGCCATGGCCCGGCAGGCCGGCCTCGAGCCGGCAGAGTCGGGCACCCTCGAAAAAGAGGTCAAATATGCGGCCAAGCTGCCCGCGGCGCTCCTGCTGGCGGTGCGCCTCCTCAACAGGTGGATCCGGTCGCCGCGGCTCGGACGCGCCAATGAGGCCTTTTTCCACACCTTCACCCTGGCCTGCTGGCGCCTGGCGCGGGCGACCGGACTGGAAAAATTGCTCCTCCCCCTGGTCAAGGAGGGAGTGCGCTCCTACATTGTCATGAAAAAACCGGCCTGAGGCCGCGCCACCTTCAGGGAGAAGCCCATGCACATTTATTTTGCTGCCTCGATCGCGGGCGGGCGAGACTACCTTCCCACCTATACCCGGATGGTGGAATTTCTCAAGGCGGACGGCCACCGTGTGCTGACCGAGCATATCATCGCCCCGGACGTGCTCAGGCAAGAACAGCCCTTCACGGCCAGGCAGATCTATGAGCGCGACGCCGCCTGGCTCGAGGGCTGCGACTGCGTGGTGGCGGAGATCTCCAATCCCTCTTTGGGCGTCGGCTATGAGATCTGTTATGCGCTCGACCGCGGCAAGCCGATTCTGTGCCTGCATGCGCGCGGGCTCTTTGTTTCGCGGATGATCACCGGCATCAGCCGTCCGGGCCTCATCATCAAGGCATACGGCGCGGAGGCCGAATGGCGGGAACAGATCGCCGCATTTCTGGCGTGAGCAGGGCCGGGGTGCAGGAGCGGCCAGTGGGGCGCGCGCCAGCTTTTATCAGGGGATGGTTCACAGCAGAGGAATCAGTCTGAGCATGTCGAGGACGATTCTGCATCTGGACATGGATGCCTTTTTCGCGGCGGTCGAGCAAAGCGACCACCCCGAATGGCGCGGCATGCCGGTGGTGGTGGGCTCCGATCCCCGCGGTGGCCGTGGCCGCGGTGTGGTCTCGACCTGCAGCTATGAGGCGCGCCGCTTCGGCATCCACTCGGCCATGCCGATCTCGAAAGCATGGAAACTCAACCCCCACGCCATCTACGTCCTGCCCCGCGGCAGCCGCTATTCCGGGGTCTCGCACCAGGTCATGGCCATCCTTGGCCGCTACAGTCCGGATCTCGAGCAGATCAGCATCGACGAGGCCTTTCTCGACATCACCTCCACGCAAAAGCTCTTCGGCGGGGCCGAGGCCATGGCCCGGCGCATCAAGGCGGAGATCCGGGACGAGACCCATCTCAGCTGCTCGGTCGGCATCGCCACCAACAAGTTCGTCGCCAAGATCGCCTCCGACCTGCGCAAACCCGACGGCCTGGTGATCGTGCCCGAGGGGGGCGTCGAGGCCTTCCTTGCTCCGCTCGAGATCGCTCGGCTCTGGGGCTGCGGGCCCAAAACGGTGCCGCTGCTGCAAGCGATGGGGGTGTTCACCATCGGGGACCTCGCGGCGCGCAGCCAGCAGGAGCTGATCGGCAAGTTCGGGCAAGCGGGTCTCCATTTCTGGCGCCTGGCGCGCGGCCTCGATGAGCGGCCGGTGAGTGACGAGCACACCGCCAAATCGATGAGCCGCGAGTCCACCTTCGGGATCGATAGCGGCGATGAAGAGGAGATGCGCAATACCCTCTTCAGCCTCTGCGACGACCTGGCTTATGACATGCGCCGCCACGAGGTGCGCGGCCGCACCATCATCCTCAAGATCCGCCTCGCCGATTTCAGCACCTTCACCCGCTCCCGCAGCCTCGAGACGGCCACCGATGCCAGCGCGGAGCTTTTCCGTCATGTCCGGGAGCTGTTCGCCAGTTTTCCGCGTCAAGGACAGCGTGTGCGCCTGCTCGGCGTGGCGGTCTCGCAGCTGCAGCAGGGCGAGGGACAGCTGGATCTTTTCGTCACCGGCGCGCCGGGCAAGGACCGGGTAGACAGCATCATGGATGATGTACGCAAGAAATTCGGCACCAGGGCGATCAGCCGCGCCAGCCTGCTGGAGAAGCGCCGCGACTCGCAGTGGATCCGGGAGTAGCGGATGAGGGGCGGCGATTTCCCGGTTTATTGGCGGCGGCTGCGGGCGATGCGCCCGGCGGAAATGGCGGCGCGGCTGCGGACGAATCTGGCCGCGCGCTGGTCGCGCTTGCGCGGCGGCGAGGCTGTGCCCGCGTTGGCGGAAATTCTGGCCGAGCCGGAGCTGACCCCGGAGCGCCTCCTCGCCGCCGCGCGGCAGCGCCAGCTCCTGCCGCCCCTGCGGTCGCTGCCCGCCGACACCCGCGCCTCGTTCCCGGCGCGCTGGCCCGAGGCCCACACCGCCCTGCTGGCCGCTGCCGCGCGTGCCAGCGCCGGCCGGTTCTCCCTGCTTGGCGCTGAATTCGCCTTCGCCGGCCCCATCGACTGGCACTACGATCCCCTGGCGCGGCGCTCCATGCCCCTGGCCCACTGGACGGCCCTGCCCTACTGGCGCCCCGGCTTTTGCCCGGGGGTGCGGCAGATCTGGGAACTCAACCGCCATCAGCATTTCGTTACCCTGGCCCAGGCCTGGCAGGTCAGCGGCGACCCGCGCTGGTCCCGCGCCTTGACCGGACAGTGGCTCTCCTGGATCGACACCAATCCCCCCGGCCGCGGCATCAACTGGACCAGTGCACTCGAACTGGGGCTGCGCCTCATCTCCTGGAGCCACGCGCTGGAGATTGTCAAGTCCGCGCCCGACTGCAGCAGCGATTTTTACGCGCGCCTCCTGCCCGCGGTCCATCTGCATGCCGAGCACATCCGCCGCCGCCTCTCGCGCGGATCTTCCGCCAACAACCACTTCCTTGGCGAATGCGCGGGCCTGATCTGCGCCGGGCTCTTTTTTCCCGAATTGCGCCGCGCCGGCGCCTGGCTGGATCAGGGATTGGATCTCTTCTGGCCGGAATTTCTCCGCCAGGTGCACGAGGACGGCGTCATCAGGGAACAGAGCACGGGGTATCAGCGTTATCTCTATGATTATGGGGTTCTTGCGATAATGGCCGCCGCCGCGGCCGGCCGCACCGTCCCCGCTGCGGTCCATGGCCGGCTCGAGCGCATCGCTGAATTTGTCGCGGCCCTGATCGACGCCGCGGGGGAGGTGCCGCAGATCGGCGACAGCGACGACGGCCAGCTCCTGCTCCTCGATCCGCGCCACCAGCCGGCGGACGCGACCCCGGCGCCCACCCCCTGGCAGGACCTGCTCGGGGAGGCGGCGCTGCGCTTCGGCCGCAGCGATTTCGCCGGCCTCTCCGCCGGCTTCTCGCCCGCCCTCTTCTGGCGCCACGGCGCTGCAGCCGCCGCAAAATTTCCCGCGGCCGCCGCGCCCGCCCGCGCCGCGCTGCAGCTCTTCCCGGAGGGGGGCTATGCCATAATGCGGCGTTCCGATAATGGCTGCGCGCAGCTGGCCGTGCTGGATGCCGGACCTCTGGGGCTCGATGCGATGGCGGCGCACGGTCATGCGGATGCCCTGAGCTTCCTCCTCAGCGCCGGCGGTCAGCCGCTGCTCATCGACAGCGGCACCTATACCTACCGCGGCGAGGCGCGCTGGCGGGACTATTTCCGCGGCACGGCCGCGCATAATACCATCCGGATCGCGAGCCAGGATCAGTCGCAGCGCCTCGGGCCCTTTCAGTGGGGCCGGCAGGCCCGCGCGCGCCTGATCGGCCTCGACGCGGCCGGCGAGCACCCGGTCGGCTCTGAAGCAGCGGGCGAGCATGACGGGTACCGGCACCTCGGCATCCTCCACCGCCGCTCGGTGCGCTGGCAGGAGGGAAGCTGGCGCGTGGAGGATCACCTCAGCGGCAAGGGCACGCACACGGTGGAGCTGTTCTGGCATCTTGCGCCCTGCCGCTGGCGCTGGTCCGCGGTGGACACGCTCGAAGCGGAGTTCCCTGGTTGCCGCCTCCTGATCCGCATCACCGCCGCAGCGGCACTGCAGCTGCGGGTGGTCGAGGGCGTGGAATCCGCGCCGCAGGGCTGGTACTCGCCCCGTTTCGGGCAGAAGAAAGCCAATCCTGTGCTCTGCGTCAACACAAATGAACCGCTTCCTGTGCATATTATGACTGAAATTCGGGTCGCAGGCGCCGACCGCGCGCACCCGAGAGAAATCGAGAGATCATGACAGCAAGCATGCGCAGCGGGATCGGCGCGGTCCTGGCCGGCTCGACCGCTGCTCTCCTCTATCTGAACGGTGCGGCGTGGTTTGACCTGCCTGGCGAGCCGGCTGTGTGGGTTGTGGGCATGGGCGGAACAGCCGGCTTGGCAGGCGCTTTGCTGATGCGTTATCTGGATCGGCGTCCGCAGCCGCCGCAGCCAATGCCGACCGAATCCGGGATTGCGCCAGCGCAGCGGGCGGATGAAGCGGCGCAGGCCGGAGCCGGGGCATCGCCTTCGGACTCTGATTCCGGAGATTTGTTGCCGCGCCGGCCGAATGACATGGCGCAGGCCGGAGCCGGCGTATCGCCGCCGCCAGCCGAATCCGGGGAGTTGTCGCCGCGCCTGCCGGAGCCGGCACCGCAAGCGGCGCTGCAACCGGCACTGCAAGCCGAGCCCGGCATACCCTGGCAGGTGAACCGGCTTTTTATCTTCAATACCCTCCACAATGCCGCCGCCCAGACGGTGGCCGATCCGGAACGGGCGCGCACGGTCATCGAAAAGTTTGCAGAATATATCCGCATCGTTCACGAGCTGAATCAAACCCCCGTCACCCTGCTCACTCTGGAGATCCACTGCGCCCGGATGTTTCTCGCCATCGAACGCCTCCGCTTCGGCGACCGGCTGCGCGTAAGCGAAGAGGTGGCGGAGGAGTGCCTCGAGACGGCGGTCCCCAGCCTGATGCTGCAGCCGCTGGTCGCCTATGCCATCCGCAGCGGTGTGGAACAGACCGCTGCAGCGG
>Ga0209098_1004018_pt1 | contig 11677 bp, 7 predicted proteins | sample AD_JPNHW1_MetaG_FD_184429 | JGI IMG/M metagenome (GOLD analysis project Ga0209098, IMG submission 184429) | Active sludge microbial communities of municipal wastewater-treating anaerobic digesters from Japan - AD_JPNHW1_MetaG (SPAdes) (version 2) | ecosystem: Engineered > Bioreactor > Anaerobic >... | reverse complement strand
CAATAGAGAAAGACAACAAAGCATTAAAAGGAGCTTTACCCGACAATTACTTTTCTCGTTTGGGTTTGGACATTACTAAATTGGCTTCTTTGATTAGTGAAATTGACAGCATCAATACGCTTAAAGACAAAGAACAAGATTTGGTTGGTCGTGTATATGAGTATTTCTTAAAAAAGTTTGCAATTGCAGAGGGTAAGGGTAAAGGAGAATTTTACACTCCCAAAACTATTGTAAGCTTAATTTCGGAAATGATAGAACCCTATCATGGAATTATCTACGACCCTTGTTGTGGTTCGGGGGGTATGTTTGTTCAGTCAATGAAATTTATTGAAAGCCATCACGGAAACAAAAAGGAAGTTTCCATTTACGGACAGGAATATACCAAGACAACGTACAAATTGGCAAAGATGAATCTTGCTATCAGAGGTATTTCTGCAAATCTTGGTGAAAAAGATGCTGATACATTTGGCGATGACCAACACAAAGACCTGAAAGCCGATTACATTATGGCTAATCCGCCTTTTAACCAAAAAGATTGGAGAGGCATAAATGAATTGCTTGATGACCCACGTTGGAGAGGTTATGACGTGCCACCAAAAAGCAACGCCAACTATGGTTGGATTTTGAATATGGTTTCCAAACTTTCCGAAAACGGAGTTGCAGGTTTTATATTGGCAAATGGTGCATTAAGTGGCGGTGGAGAAGAATACAAAATTCGCAGAAAGCTGATTGAAAACAATTTGGTGGAAGCTATTGTAATTATTCCGAGAGATACATTTTACACAACCGACATTAGTGTTACGCTTTGGATTTTAAACAAAAACAAAAAAGCAAGAACTGTTGAAATAAACGGCAAACAAAAGAACTACCGTGACAGGGAAAAGGAAATTCTATTTGTGGATTTAAGACGTTGGGGTCAGGAATTTGAGAAAATGTTTATTGAATTAACCGAAGATGAAATTGCCAAAGTAGCCGAGAATTATCATAACTGGCAACAAGCCGATTACAAGAAAACATACAAAAATGTGCCTGAGTATTGCCACTCTGCCAGTTTTGAACAAATACAGGCAAACGATTTTTCATTGGTGCCAAGTAAATACATTGAATTTATTGACCGTGATAGTGAAATAGATTTTGACATCGAAATGAAACGCATACAAAAGGATTTTAAAACCCTTTTGAAAGAAGAAATGCAATCGCAGGAACAATTGATTAACGCTTTTAAAACTTTGGGCTATGAGTTATAAGCGTATTGGCGATTATATTCATTTGGTGGACAACCGCAATATAGATTTAGCGGTTACAAACCTATTGGGTATAAACATTACCAAGAATTTTATGCCATCTGTAGCCAATACTTCTGAAACGGATTTATCGAAATACAAAATCATTAACAAAGGACAGTTTGCATATAGTGCCATGCAAGTAGGAAGAGACGAAACTATTCGTTTGGCTTTATATGCAGAAGAAAACCCAGCGATTATTTCCCCTGCTTATTTGGTGATTGAAGTGAATGATGAAAATGAACTACTGCCCGAATATATGATGATGTGGTTTCAAAGACCTGAATCAGACAGATATGGTTGGTTTATTAGTGATAGCAGCGTAAGAGCAAGTTTAGAATGGGAGCGTTTTTGTGAAATACAAATCCCCATTCCTGATATTAACGAACAACGCAAATTTGTTGCTCTTTACAATGGTTTAATGACAAACCAAAAAGTTTATGAAAACAGCTTGGCTGATTTGCAATTGATTTGCGATACCTACATTGAAAACCTGATTAAAACCGAAGAGCCGAAAGTGCTTGGAGAATATATTGAGCAATCGGATGAACGGAATAATGATTTACAAGTAACCTTTTTGCAAGGCGTATCAACGAATAAGGTTTTAATTGAAACCAAAGCCAATACAAATGGACTTAGTTTTCATAATTACAAAGTAGTAAGAACTGGTGAGTTTGTTTATGTCGCTGATACTTCCAGGCGTGGCGATAAAATTGCTTTGGCTATGAATTCGGCAGAGCCTTGTATAGTTTCAGCCATATACACAGTTTTTAGAGTTGTGAAAACTTCGGAATTACTCCCTGAATATTTGTATTTGTGGTTTGCCCGTCCTGAATTTGACCGTTACGCAAGATTTCATTCTTGGGGTAGTGCAAGAGAAACATTTGATTGGGCTGATATGTGCAATGTAAAATTGCCCATTCCCGACATAAAAGTTCAGGAAGCCATTGTAACCATTTATCACACTTTGGAAACTCGCAAACGAATAAACGAGCAATTGAAAAATACCATTAAACCGCTTTGTCCTGTGTTGATGAGGGGGGTGGTTGAGAATATGAAATTTGAAACAATATAACTAAAAGTATGGAATACAAATATCAACTTATAATACTTGGCAGTTATGATGGAACTGAAAAAGAAATAACTGACTTATTCTTTGAAAGGATTGATGAACTCAGACTTCAAAAAGGCTTCTATCAAATCGTATTCAGCAAAGATTTTGATAAAAATTATAAAGGCAACCAACCCACTTATATAATTTATTTTGGTGCTTGTGATGGAAATTTCTTGGACATAGATAAAGTTGAACGGCTTCTAAATGAAGGAAACATTGTTCTACCTATTTTTTATAATTCATTTTCGGCTGAAATACCGAAAATATTAGAGAATCAAAACGGCTTACAATATCGCCCTAATGAAAAAGATAAGATAGTAAATTTAATCCTCGAATCGTTCGGAAAGTTACGGAATACAAGAAAGGTTTTTGTAAGCTATCGAAGAGATGAATCAAGCTCTGTTGCTATACAACTATATGAAGCACTAGAAAGAAATAATTTTGATGTTTTTTTAGATACCCACTCAATTAAACAAGGAGAGCCATTTCAAGACGAACTATGGCATAGAATGACTGATTGTGACGTAATAGTTCTATTAAACACAAAAAGTTTTTTAGATAGTAAATGGTGCAAAGAAGAAATAGCTGAGGCTAGTGCGAAACAAATCGGTATTTTACAACTTGTGTGGCCTAATCATTCATTAGAAAAAACAGCAGAAATTTGTTTCCCAATAAATCTCAGACCTGAAGATTTTGTTGATGATAACTTCTTAGACAAAGATAAATCTAAACTGAATATTGAAACGGTACTGAGTATCGTTCAACATGCAGAATCAATGCGGGCAAGGAATTTGGCATCAAGACAAGACAGTCTAATCACTAACTTTTTAAATATTGCTAAGATGCATAATAAGGTAATGACTGTCCAACCGCAAAGGTATATTACCGAAGAAATTGGAGATAATAAAAGAAGAATATTTATCCCTTCTGTTGGAATTCCATTGTCCACCGATTATAATCAATCTTCTGAATTAAAAAAGGAGATTAGAGATTATTCCGTTGAAAAAGTCTATTTGATTTATGACAACATTCGAATAAGAGAGAAATGGCTAAAACATCTGGATTATCTTAATGAATGGCTTGATGTTGCAACTATTAAAAAACAAGAATTTGAAGTATGGCTAAAAGAAAACTAAAAAATATCTTTTTATCTGCAAGTATTCCGTTACAGGAAAGAGACCAGAAATATTTTAATTCTGCTGATATTATTGCAATTCGAGATTCTGTAATAGCATTAGCAACCGTTACACTTCCTAATCATAGATTAATTTGGGGTGGACATCCTTCAATTACTCCAATAATTTATTATGTGATTGAAAGACTTGGTTTGAAAATACAAGATCATGTTACTCTTTATCAATCATTATTTTTTGAGAAATATTTTCCTTCAGATAATAATAAATTCCAAAATGTTATATTAACGAAGAATACTTTTGATAAAGATTCTAGCTTATTATTAATGAGAGAAAGAATGTTTAACGAAAATGAATTTTGTGCCGCAATTTTTATTGGGGGTATGGAAGGAGTTGAAGCTGAATATAAACTTTTTAAGAAGTATCATCCTAAAGCAATTACATTACCTATTGCAAGTACAGGAGCAGCATCACAGATTTTATATAATAAATTGAGAAAAAAGAATCCAAGATTAACAACCGCTTATGATTATATGGCATTATTTCAAGAATTACTAATCAATAAAATTTAGATTATGGGAAGAAAAATTTTTGTTTCATACAAGTATAAAGATGAAAATGTTGCAAAATTGCAAGATTCATTTTACGAAGAAGTTAACAATGTTATGCAATGGAATTATCGAAATACAAGAGTGCGTGATTATGTTGATTTGCTTCAAGATAAAATTGGAAGTGATAATATCAACTTAGGAGAAAAAGATGGGGAAAGTTTGGACGATTTCTCTGACGAACAAATTGAAACATTACTAAAACAAAGAATAAGACAATGTAGTGTAACAATTGTTATTATTTCAAAAGGAATGAAGGAAACTTCAAAAACAGAGAAAGAGCAATGGATTCCATGGGAGATTTCCTATTCATTAAGAGTAGTGCCAACTGGTGGTAATACCAAACAAATGAATGCTGTTTTAGGAGTAGTATTACCTGATGAAAATGGAAGCTACAATTGGTATTATACATCTAATCCAGAATGCAATAGTATTACCCACCACACGGGTCAGCTTTTCAAAATCTTAAAAGATAACATGTTTAACATTCTTGAAAAAGAATTTCGAGAATGTAACGGTAGTAAAATACACATTAAAGACGAACCTTCATTTATAAAAACAGTAAAATGGGATGATTTTATGATTGGTAATAATTATAATACATATATAGACAAAGCTGTTGAGATAAAGGATGATGAAAAATCTTATGATATTCATATAAATCTTAAATAGATTTATTAGAAGAAGGTAGTATAGTAATTAAGTTAATGTGTGTTTAAATAATTTTTTGACTAACTGAAAGAATTACTACAAACTAAATTAGGGACAGAAAAAATAATAGAATGGCGATTTATAACGAAATATTAATTTGGGCTAACAATAAGCCAGCGTTTTTAAAAGATGCATTACGGAGAATAATATCAAGTTCTGCTATTACTCAAACCGACATTGCAGAGCTTGTTTCGCTTGTAAAAAAAGAAAATGGCGACACAACAGTTACATTAAACGCAATTCCTATTGACAGTACTCATATTCCTGCAACTGTGACTACCGGCACAGTCTATCCAAAATTAATCAGTATTAAAGACCCAATAAATGTTTGTGCTTTGCACAATCAAGGGCATTTACAATTTCCAAATAGCGGTTTGACTGTTATTTATGGGAATAATGCTTCTGGTAAATCAAGCTATTCAAGAATTTTAAAGAAATTATGTTGGAGCAGAAACTCAAATGTGGAATTAAAGAAAAATGTTTTCTCTCCTTCTGCCATACAACAAAAAGTTGATTTTATTATAGAAGTCAATGGAACAAATACTCCTTTTCAATGGTTAGAAAATTCTCCAACACACTCTGCATTAAGTTCAATTTTTGTTTATGATAATGACTGTGGTAATGTGTATGTCAATAATGAAAATCCTACTCAATACAAACCAATTGGAATTGATGTTTTAGAAAGATTAATCCCAGTGCTAAATGAAATTTCTCAAAAATTAAATTCTGAAATTGCAACCTACAATACTCAAAAACCGTCATTAGACCCTGCTTTATATGCTACATTAACAGGTCAATGGTTTGCCAATTTTGAATCAAAAACAAGAAATGAGATTGACACTTATATTCAATTTAATCAAACTAATACAGACAGAAAACAGGAATTATTTACTTTAATCAATTCTCAAAATCCGCAACAAAATATTCAAAACCTAACTTCTCTTAAAGGAAGAATTGAGAATTACATTCAACAATTTAAAAGAATAGAAGAACTGTTCAATGAGGCATCTATTCAAGAAATACGGAATCTAAGAAGCAGTTATGAAAGTGTAAAACAGGCGTATGACATCGCTACCAATGAACTTAAAGGATTGAATACTTTTGAGGGTTTTGGAACAAATCCTTGGAGAACACTTTGGGATGCAGCCAAAAATTTCGCAAACAGTAACGGAATGACTGACGGACAAAGTTTCCCCTCTGGAGAATCATTAGAAAAATGTGTATTTTGTCAACAAGATTTGGATGAAGCAGCAAAGCATAGATTACTTGGTTTTGGCAGATTCATATTGAATGATGTTTCTACGCAATTGAGTACAATTCAAAGAGAAATTGAACAGAAAACTTCTAACTATAATAATTTAGTTATTGCGCCATTTGAAAATTTCAAAGAATTGATACAATTTATTACTGATTTTCAAATTCAACATGAAGCATTTAGTCAATCAGTAAATTCAGCAAAAATCATCTTAATAAATCATTTACAGAATGGTGGTGTAATAAACGTAACAGTAAATTCAATCTCCGCAATTGTTGGGAGTTTGTTGCCAAATATTACAGTTCAGTTAGAACAAAATAATCAATTACTAAATAATCGAAATGCTTTAGTTACTGAATACAATGAATTAATTGCGAAAGAATTTTTATTCACTCACAAAACCACAATTTTACGATATTTTGATGAAAATAAATACAAGGCATGGATTGGAGTTTGTCAAGCTCAGTTGAGCACGAATAGTGTTTCAAGAAAAATTGGCGAATTTATGGAAGACCAAGCTGTAACTTTGCAACATAGTGAATTTATTAATCATTTAAGCTATTTCAATCAAGACTTATCATCAAAGGTTCTTATTTCTAAGACTAGAACAACTCAAGGTAATACTTTCCAAAAATGTAGTTTAAATGGCATTACCCACACAATTGATTCAATATTAAGCGAAGGGGAAAAAAAGGTAATTGCGCTTTCCAATTTCTTGGCTGACTGTACAATTGATAATAGGAAAAATAGTATTGTGTTTGACGACCCAGTTACTTCGTTAGATATGGATTATCGTGAATTAATTGCAACTAAAATTGTCGAATTATCAACTGATAGACAAATTATTGTTTTAACTCACGACTTGTACTTTGTTCGACTGTTGCTTGATATTCATAAAAAGAAATTTGGACAAGAATGTTTTATCATTGGTGTGGAAAAAAATAGAGGTGTAGCAGGTATTGTAAGTGATGAAATACCATACTTGGCTAAGAATATTCAGGAAAGAATAAACTCTATTCGGAGAGACCTTGACTTAATTGATTCTCTTCCATTAAATCAGACACAACGCATAGAAGAAATCACAGAAAAACTAAAAAAACAATTCAGAAAGCTGTTAGAAAAATCGGTTGAGGATATTTTGGCTAATGAGTCTATTAAGAGGTTTTCAAAAAATATCAATTTAAAAGCGGGCTATTTATCAGGTTATGTAATTGTAGAACACTCCGATATTAGGTTATTATTAGATTTATTCGGAAAATATTCAACAACTGAACACGATGGTGGTATTGAAGTGCAAAGCAATCAACTTAACCCAACAGATATTCGTATTGACTTACGACGATATGAAGATTGGAAAAATGATTTTTCAGCAAGATTAAGTGCCTTTAAAACAACTCATAATTACAGATGAAATTCACTGAAGAAAAATTAGAAAAGGCATTCACCGAATTGTTGGGGCAAGAAGGATTTCCCCACCACTTGGGTATTACTATCGCCCGAAAGCCAGACGAAGTTTTGATAGAGGAAGATTTACAAAACTTCCTTTTATCAAAATATTCCAGTCAAGGTATTACAGAAAATGAAGTTAAATCTATTATTCTTCAACTTAAATCACTACCTGCATCAGATCTTTACGAAAGCAACAAAACATTTTTAAAAATGCTTTCCGACGGTTTTATTCTAAAACGTGAAGACCGCAACCAAAAAGACATTTACATTCAACTTATTAATTACGCAGGACTAAACAAACAACGCCAACCCAAAGCAGAACAATTAATTTCAATTGCAGCAGAACCCGAAAAACAATATCCGCCAGACACCAACATTTACAAATTTGTTAATCAGTTGGAAATTGTTGGCAATGAAAAGCGAATCCCTGATGGCATTGTTTATATCAACGGTTTGCCTTTGGTAGTTTTTGAATTTAAATCTGCTATTCGTGAAGAAGCCACTATTTTTGATGCTTTCAAGCAATTAACTGTTCGTTATCGCAGAGACATTCCCGAACTTTTTAAATACAATGCTTTTTGTGTAATCAGTGATGGAGTAAACAATAAAGCAGGTTCATTTTTTGCTTCTTACGAGTTTTTCTATGCATGGCGTAGAGTTGCAGGTTTGGCAAAAGATGTAGATGGCATTGACAGTATGTTTACACTCATTCAGGGAATGTTTCATAAAAACCGTTTACGTGATATTATTCGTAACTTTATATATATTCCCGACAGCTCAAAAAAGAACGAGAAAATTGTTTGTCGCTATCCGCAATACTACGCTGCACGGGCATTATACGATAATATTAAGAAAGCCCAAAAGCCCGCAGGAGACGGAAAAGGCGGCACTTATTTTGGTGCCACAGGTTGCGGAAAGAGTTTTACCATGCTTTACCTCACAAGACTGCTGATGAAAAGCGAGTATTTTGAAAGTCCAACTATTGTGATGATAACCGATCGTACTGATTTAGACGACCAACTTTCTGGACAATTTACCAATGCTAAAAACTTCATTGGTGACAATACTGTTGTTAGTGTTGAGAGCAGAGCCAATTTAAGAGAATTGCTACAAGGCAGACAAAGTGGAGGAGTTTTTCTAACTACTATCCACAAGTTTACAGAAGATACCGAGTTGCTCACTGACCGAAGCAATGTAATATGTATTTCGGACGAAGCACATAGAAGCCAAGTAAACCTTGACCAAAAAGTGAAAGTAACCGAAAAGGGCGTTACTAAAACTTATGGTTTTGCAAAATATTTACACGATTCATTACCTAATGCCACTTTTGTTGGCTTCACAGGAACGCCAATAGATGCAACGCTTGATGTTTTTGGAAAAGTAGTTGATGCCTACACAATGATTGAATCGGTAAAAGATGAAATCACAGTTAGAATTGTGTATGAAGGCAGAGCAGCAAAAGTGTTGCTGAATAATTCAAAACTCAAAGAGATTGAAGAGTATTACGCCAAATGTGCAGAAATTGGAAGCAACGAAAATCAGATTGAGCAAAGTAAAAAAGAAATGGCTCAAATGTATGCCATTATTGGCGACCCCGACCGTTTAAAAGAAGTTGCTAAGGACTTTGTAAACCACTATGAAAATAGAGTTTCAGAAGGTTCAACCGTAAAAGGAAAAGCAATGTTTGTGTGCAGTACTCGTGAAATTGCATACGAACTCTATAAAAATATCATTGATTTGAGACCCGAATGGGACGAAATACGAGCAGCCGAAGAAGGTGCTATACTTACCGACAAAGACAAACGTGAACTTAAACCAATTGAACGAATCAAACTAATTGCAACAAGAGGACAAGACGACCCGAAAGAAATGTATGATTTGTTAGGCACAAAAGAACAACGCAAAGAATTTGACCGACAATTCAAAAATGAGAAATCAAATTTCAAAATTGCCATTGTGGTTGATATGTGGCTGACTGGTTTTGATGTTCCGTTCCTTGATAGCATTTACATTGACAAACCTATTCAGCGACACAATTTAATTCAAACTATATCAAGGGTAAACCGCAAGTTTGAAGGAAAGAACAAAGGTTTGGTTGTGGATTATATTGGAATAAAAAATCAAATGAATTTGGCTTTAAAACAATACAGCGAAGGTGATAAAGACAATTTTGAAGATATTGCTGAATCCATTATAATTGTTAGGAATCACTTAGACCTGTTGGCTAAACTGTTTCATACTTTCGATAACTCCAAATATTTCAAAGGCACAACCATTCAGCAATTAAATACTTTGAATCTTGCTGCTGAGTTTGTTCAAAAAACCAAAGAATTTGAAACTCGTTTTATGGGTTTTGTTAAGCGACTGAAAGCCGCCTATGATATTTGTGCAGGAAGTGAACAATTAACACAAACCGAAAGAGATTACACGCATTTTTATTTGGCAGTTCGTTCCATTGTGTTCAAACTTACCAAAGGCAATGCACCCGACACAGCACAGATGAATGCTAAAGTTCGTGAAATGATAAAAGATGCCTTGCAAAGTGATGGTGTTGAAGAAATTTTCAAACTTGGAGACGAAACCGAAACAGAGCAAGATATTTTCGATGAAGATTATCTAGCGAAGATTGATAAAATCAAATTGCCGAATACAAAAATTAAGTTGCTTCAACAACTCTTAGCAAAAGTGATTGGAGAAATAAAGAAAGTAAATCGAGTAAAAGGAATTGACTTTACAAAGAAAATGCAAGCCCTGGTTGAGCGTTACAACAACCGAGATGCAAACGACATATTGAGAAGTGAAGTTTATGAGGAAATGGCAAATGCCTTGACAGACTTGATTTGGGAGGTTCACAAAGAATTTTCGGCTGGTGATGAATTAGGAATTGACTTTGAAGAAAAAGCATTTTACGACATTCTGAAAGAGCTTTGCATAAAGTACGACTTCAAATATCCCGATGACAAAATGATAGCTTTATCAAAAGCAGTAAAAGTTATCGTAGACAATCAAGCAAAATTCCCTGACTGGAACAAACGAGACGACATCAAATCCGCATTAAAAGTAGAATTGATATTGATTTTAGATGAGTTTGGTTATCCGCCAGTAGAAAGAGACGAAGTATATGTTGAGATTTTTGAACAAGCAGAAAACTTTAAAAAAAATCAGAACTAATGAGCCATCGCAGCAGCCACACACATTGTCAAGCCCCACAAGCCCAAGCTCAAATCAAAGCTTGCCAAAGAGTGTGTCTGCCCCAACCCAGAGAGAATTTCATAATTTTTCTCCCCCTCTTTAAAGAAAAAATTAAAACACGCCAACACACCACCGACCCTGATAAAGAAGGAATTAATGAAAGCATTGACAAGTTTAATATGAAAGTGCAATTTGACTCAAACACACGGACAGACAAGAACGCCCAGTTGCCAACATGCGGTATATTTTATTGCCGAGATAGTGCTAATATGAAAGGTTGTGGCTCGCTTCAAACTTTATCGTGGCTTGACAGTGACGTGCTACGAAATCGGCAACAAAAACATACCGCTGTCCGTTACCGAACATTAAAAAATAAACGTGCACAAATAAAATCATTATGAAAAAATTACTACTCTTTTTGTCTTTTTTATTGGCAAGTGTTTTTGGTTATGCTCAGATTACCTTTGAGAGACACTATGGGGGTGTCGCAGATGATGCCGGTAACAGTGTATTACAAACGGATGACGGCGGTTATATTGTTGCCGGTAGAACAATGAGCTACGGTAACGGCTCAAATGATATTTATGTTTTAAAAACCGATGCTAATGGAAATGAACTTTGGACAAAAACCTATGGCGGAAACGGTTGGGATGCCCCACTTGACATGAAAAAGACACTTGACAATTGTTACGTAATAACGGGTGGAACTTCAAGTTTTGGAGCTGGCGCGTCTGATGCATTTATGATAAAAATTGACAATAATGGAGATTCACTTTGGTTAAAAACTTATGGTGGAAGTATAGATGATGCAGCTTATGAGGTTGATATATGTGAAGATTCAGGCTATATCATGTCTGGATCAACTTGTAGTTTTGCTGATGGATTTGCTGCTGCATATTTAATTAGAACGAATAATAATGGTGATACACTTT
>Ga0209098_1004017_pt1 | contig 11679 bp, 8 predicted proteins | sample AD_JPNHW1_MetaG_FD_184429 | JGI IMG/M metagenome (GOLD analysis project Ga0209098, IMG submission 184429) | Active sludge microbial communities of municipal wastewater-treating anaerobic digesters from Japan - AD_JPNHW1_MetaG (SPAdes) (version 2) | ecosystem: Engineered > Bioreactor > Anaerobic >... | reverse complement strand
CCAGGAAGGTTATAAAGTAGGGTTGCTTCGTCCGATTACGCTTTTCCCATTCCCTACGGTGGAAATCAGCAAGATGGCCGATCAGGTAAAAGGAATGCTCACTGTGGAACTGAGTGCAGGTCAGATGGTGGAAGATGTTCGTCTGGCAGTGAATGGCCGGGTTCCCGTTGAATTTTACGGACGTATGGGAGGAATTGTTCCCTCACCCGATGAAGTGCTCCGCGCACTCAAGGAGAAAGTCCTGGGGAAATAACCAATTTGCTTAAATTATTAAAAAAGGAAATTATGACAACAGAAGAAATAGTTAATCCCGCCAATCTGGTGTACAAGAAACCCTCGGTGCTCAATGATGTGAATATGCATTATTGTCCCGGATGCAGCCACGGCGTGGTTCACAAGCTGGTGGCCGAAGTGATTGACGAAATGGATATACAAAACCAAACCATTGGGGTGGCACCTGTAGGATGTGCCGTTTTTGCCTATAAATACCTCGATGTGGATTTTCAGGAAGCAGCTCACGGACGGGCTCCGGCTGTGGCTACCGGTATTAAGCGCCTGCTGCCCGACCGCTATGTGTTCACCTATCAGGGCGATGGTGATCTTGCTGCCATAGGTACTGCAGAAACCATACACGCCTGCAACCGCGGCGAAAATATTGTAATTATCTTTATTAATAATGGTATATACGGTATGACCGGCGGGCAGATGGCACCCACTACGCTTATTGGCATGAAAACAGCTACCTCGCCGTATGGCCGTACCGCCGAACTCAACGGATATCCACTGAATATCACACCATTACTGGCTCAGTTGGAGGGAACCTGCTATGTGACCCGTCAGAGTGTGCACAATGTTGCCAACATCCGCAAGACTAAAAAAGCCCTGCGCAAGGCATTTGAAAATTCCATGATGAATAAGGGAACATCCGTGGTGGAAGTGGTTTCGACCTGTAATTCCGGTTGGAAACTTTCGCCCGAAGCCTCCAACGACTGGATGGTGGAAAATATGTTCCCGGAATATCCATTGGGAGATATGAAGGATAAATAGACCCCTAACCCCTAAAGGGGAATGGACAGATATTTTATGTGTTTTAGCAATAAAAAATTATTTAATCATTTTGTTTTAGCTCTCCGGTTCCCCCTTTAGGGGGTTAGGGGGCATATAACTAATAGCAATGAAAGAAGAAATATTAATCTCAGGTTTTGGTGGACAGGGAGTGCTGTCAATGGGAAAAATTCTGGTGTATTCGGGTATGATGCAGGGTCAGGAAATAAGCTGGCTGCCATCCTACGGTCCCGAGCAACGCGGCGGCACAGCCAACGTAACGGTTATTCTCAGTGACGAACGAATCAGTTCGCCTATTCTCCACAACTATGATACGGTGATTGTTCTCAATCAACCTTCACTCGATAAGTTCGAAAGTAAGGTGAAGCCCGGCGGAACCCTGATTTTCGACAGCAATGGATTTAAGAAATTTCCAACGCGTACCGATATCAATGTGTACCGAATTGACGCAACAGAGTATGCTTATGCGCACGACTCGTCCAAGACACTGAATATGATCATCCTGGGTGGTTTTCTGAAAATTCGTCCGGTGGTAAAAATAGAAAATGTGCTCAAGGGACTGAAAAAATCCCTGCCGGAGCGCCACCATCACCTCATTCCTCAAAACGAAGAAGCCATTAAGGTGGGCATGAGCCTGATACAAAAATACAACTGAAAATTAATTCAGAAAGATAATTAAAGACTTATCCGAAAGGGTTGGTCTTTTTTTTTATACCTAAGATTATGAATTTTAATATTTTTATCCTGAAAATCGTCTTAATCTAAAAAGAATGTTATATATTTGAAAAAATATTTCCCCCTTTATTTGTAATTGTAAATTATCCCTTAATGAGATAACAATCAAGTCTACAGAGTAATAGTTGATGTCATACAATGTTATTTTCCGGTTTTAACCTTAAATTTTTAAGTAAATAAAATTCCGAATTTTAAATCCTTAATTCATAAAACCTTTTAAATTGTAAATGTATGAACTTAATTAATCGTGTAAAAAGTATTTTGCTAACTCCTAAAACGGAATGGCCGGTCATTGAAACCGAAACAACTGACGTAAAAACGCTTACTGTCAATTATTTACTCCCCTTGGCTTTAATCACAGCCGTAGCCACTTTTATAGGTTATGGATTGATTGGTCAGAATGTATTTGGTGTACATATCGGATCGGCCGGATTTGGATTGCGGTATGCGCTTGTCAGTCTGGTAAGTACTATTGGCGGTGCTTTTCTTACCGCCTACATCATCGATTTGCTGGCACCCAGTTTCGGTTCCGAAAAAAACTTCCTCCAATCATTCAAGTTGGTGGTTTATTCCTATACACCCATGCTGGTTGCGGGTATTCTGCTAATTATTCCATCGCTGGGTATTCTGGCAACGCTGGCCGGCTTGTATGGCTTATACCTGCTCTACATCGGACTGCAACCCATGAAAAAAACGCCCGAAGACAAAAAAACAAGCTATTTTGTAGTCAGCCTGATAGTTGTAATACTCGGTTCTGTAGTCCTTTCAGCTATTTTATCTTCCATCTTCATCACATCCGGAATTCGCTATTGATTTTTTGAATAAATTCTGTTTTTTAATAAAAGCAAAATCAGTAGAATATTATTATTTAATTCAAAAAATCCAAGGATATGAAACGAATTGTATTTTTTCTTTGTGTCAGTTTTCTGTTTAGTTTACAACTGAGTGCCCAGGGCTGGCTTGAACGTGCCGGTCAGCGGGTTAAAGACCGAGTGGTGGAAAAAGTGGAAAACCGCATCGACAAAAAAACCGATGAAACAACCGATAAAGTGCTCGATAAAGCCGAAGGATCGGTAAAAAAATCGGGAAAGAAAAATAAACAAGGTCAACAAGATGCAGAAGAAGCTGCTGAAACCGATGAAAACCAGGATGAAAATGCTGCTCCCAAAGGTAAAACTGCTCAGAAACTCGAATCGGTCAGTGCCTACGATTTTGTTCCGGGTGATAAAATCCTCTTTTTCGAAGATTTCAGCCAGGATGCCATCGGCGATTTTCCGGCACTATGGACCACCAACGGCAGCGGTGAAGTGAAGACTGTCAACATTGCTCCCGGCAAATGGTTTCACATGAACGGTGATGATGCTGTATATTGTTATACCAAAGAGATTAATTTTCCCGATAATTTTATTGTTGAATTTGACATCATTCCCGAGAAAAATTTTCAGTATGGAATATGCTTAATCTTGTATCAGGAGGATCCCGAAAACCCCAAAGAAGTAAATGATGATCTTTTTCCGGGATTAAGAGGATTGCGTATTGCGCCAAACAGCGATGGTTGGGAAACAAATGGTTATGAATCAGACCCAAACAAACCCTGGCTGGATGGCAAAGGATCCAAAAATCCTCTTATTGCAGAAGAACTGAATCATGTGATTCTATGGATTCAAAAACGCAGGGTGAGGATTTATCATCAGGGACAAAAAGTGCTTGATATGCCCACAAACATCTATGCAGATACCAAATTTAACCGGTTGCTTTTCTCAGGCTGGGATCGTAACTGCGCACCTTTGGTTAGCAATATCAAGATTACCACCGCATCGCCCGACACCCGCAGCAAGCTCATTACCGAAGGTAAACTCATCACTTACGGCATCACTTTTGATGTGAACAAAGCCGATGTGAAGCCTGAATCCTACGGCACTCTCAAGAGTATAGCCGATGTGTTGACCGAAAATCCGGGTGTGAAAGTGAAAATTACCGGACACACCGACAGTGATGGTGATGATGCCAAAAATCTCGAACTGTCCAAACGAAGAGCCGAATCGGTAAAAAACGAACTGGTGAAAAACTTTGGCATTGATGCCTCAAGACTTTCTACCGATGGAGCTGGTGAAACAAAACCCATTGCTGCAAATGATACACCGGCAAATAAGGCAAAGAACCGCAGGGTGGAGTTTATAAAGTTATAAATGAATGCAGACAGATATCCGCCGGTTCGGAGGATATCTGTCTGCCATTTTACATCCCAAAAACTTAAAAAAACCTCTATTAACCTATGAAAAAATCAGTTGTAATTATTTTGTTCCTTTCAACAGCGGTTACAAGTCTTGTTACCGCTCAAAAAACCGCATTGGAGTATTTGAAAACTGTGCCCGGTAACCCGGATTCTGTTTGTGTCTGTCTGAAAGAAGTGAGACAGAATTATGAAACAGCAGTAAGTGAACTCTACGACATTGTTAAAGAGGATATTCAAAGCCGAACAAGAGCCGTTGAAGACTACATGGATCAAAATCAGGACAGAATGAAAGCTTCCATGATGAAAGAAATGTCTGAAAAAACGGGGATGTCGCAACAGGAACTGGAAACGCTCTCCAAAAAGAAAAACCTGTCCAAAGAAGACAAACAGGCACTGATGGATAAAGCGCTCGGACAGCACAACCTTTCGATGGGCGAGGTGCAGAACATGAAAAACATGGATGCAAATGCCCGAAAAGCATGGGCAGAGGCATATGCCACCGAACAAATGGCGATGGCTCAGGGAAATAGTAAAAATCCACAAGTAAAGGTCAATAACGATAAAGCGATGGGTCAGGTAGCGCTCATGCAGGAGCAGCAAACGGTCAGAAATCAACTCAGCACTTTCGAAACCGAAATTGCTAACCGCTACAAAACCCTGATACAAACTTCAGGTAAAGAGAAAATGGCAGCTGATCTTCAAAAACTTGAAAACGAACTTCGCACCATTGGCAGCATCTACGAATGCAATGAATGTCCGCCTCCACCGGCTGAGGATGTAAAACACTGGAATGCCGTGATGAAGAAAATTCACGATACCAAAATGCAGTATTGCCGGCTCAACACGCCAAAAATGATAGCCTACTTGAACTGGTATCGCGAAAATCTGGTGAAAAATATTCCGCTTTACGACAAATCGGAAGAACTTCAGTATAAATTGACTTCGGCTACAACCAACACGCAGCTTACACCGCCCGATAAAGGCATCTTTTCACTGCAGGCTGTACAAGGCTTTATCGGAGCAAAGCAGAAATTATTTGAATTTAAGGACTACGAAATCGAAAATTTCACGTATGATTTTATCAAATAATCGGTTTGTTTTCAGTAAAAAAAAGTGATTGCCTAACCAAAAAATATTCCAATGAAATCATACCTCACAATATTTTTTCTGTTGATTTCATTATCGCTGGCTGCCCAGAGTACCAACGCGGACGAAATACGCCGCCAAATGGCCAAAGTGCGTCAGAGCACCAACTGGAGCGACCCGGCAGCAGCCAGAAAAGCCACTGAAGAAATCCGCCGCCTTGCTGCCAAATTGTCCGGGAACCAAAATCTACCAGTTATTGGTGGCTCGGATAATTCGACACCGCTCGGTAAGCAAACCGAAGTGAAATCATCTGTCAATCCCACGAAAGAAAATATTCTGAGAATAGCCGAACGCTTTTACAACCGAAGTTACAAGCAGTTGAATGCCATTGAAAAGAGCCGTTTCGACCTCGAATATCAAAATGCGCAAAAAAACAAGTTCAACCGTCAGGCTGTAAATGCGCTGACAAGCAACGGAGCCAACCTGATGATGTTTGGCACCAATCACCACGAAGGCTGCGTATATCTTACCTCGGCCGTGAAAGCTGATATTAATGATACCCTGGCTGTGAATAATTTTGGAGCTTACCTGCGCATCATCGACTCGCTGAAAGTCTCGCTGCCGGTTTTGCTGTATGCCAATACCCTGTTTGATAAAAGTCCGGTTATCCTCACCCAAATCGGATGCAGTTATTTTGAACTGAATGACTTCAAAAAAGGGGAAACCTACCTGAAACTGGCGTTGCAGGTCAATCCCGGTTTCGGCAAGGCTCATTCGGCATTGTGCGAACTTTATCTGAAAACCGGCCGCTGGAAAGAGGCCTTGCAGGAACTGATAGCCGGAGTGGTCAATCAGGGCTGCTCGTACATGCAGGCGCATGCCAACTTTCAGCAGCTGGCAGATGTGTCTTCGGCCAATAAAAGTGGCGGCTCAGCAAAAGCGCAGGGATTCTACAATCAGAATAATTTATCAGACGACGATGCGCTGGCGCCGCTGGTGCCGGAAAATAAAGGGAAAGTGCAGATTGATCCGAAAGACATGCTCGCCTCATTAGTGCCCGAAGACAATATCCCCGATGAAGATAAGCTCGCGCCTTTAGTTCCTCAGGACAATAAAATTAAAATGCCCCAATTTGCCAACATCACCAGCGTCAACGACTGGATGGAAGGGGGCGGATATTCGGGAGCTATCAGCGCATTTCAGAGTTTTCTGACAACCGACATGGCTGCAGCCAACGAATTGCAGCAAGTCCTAAAAGAACAGCCAAATATTTCGCCTGATGCCGTTCTGCGCGATTATCCCAACGAACGTTTTGCCATCGATTGCATCACAGAAATGATAGGCGATATGTCCAACGACGAAAGTATGAAGTTGTCAAAAAAAACGGATAAATACATTGAACAGGCTGTAAGCTATCAACAAATATACATGGATAAATATCAGCGTATTTCCAAGGATTACATGAGTTGCCTGCAGGCTTGTCCGACCGAAAATCCGATGCACGATTATTGTACCGGTGAATGTCAGCGGAAATACTGCCTGGAGATGTGCAACGCTGCCAATTCGTACAATCAAAACCTGCAGAATATTTTCGACGACTGGACCCGCGATTTCAACGAAAGTAAACAAAAACAACAAGAACTGCTTGACGACTTGTACGGATTTACCACACCCTGGTTTAAGAAACTCTACAGCCCTTACTGGAGCCGAATTGAAGCGTATGAAATCCGCCGGGTGGCTTTACTCATCGTAGGCAATACCGTTACAGGATATGCTCATCGTGCATTGACTTTTCCCGCTCATACCGACTGTGGCAGTGATTGTTCCGTATTTGTAAATGCCGCCCCACCACCGGTAGAGGAGGTGGATAAGAAAGAACCCAACGGCAATGAATGTCCGTTTGAGGGAAATAAATTATCACTTGGTATTGGCTTGTGCAGTGTCGATTTCGATTGTGAAAGCATCGAAGCAGGCTGTTCGGCAGGAGTTTCCATTTCGGCCAAACGAAATTTCAAAAATAAAAGTTCCACCCTTTTTGTAGGTGCAGGAGGCGAAGCCAATCTGGGAGCCGTATCCGGCGAAATCAAAACCGGGGTGACTTTTACAAAATATGACAACGGCAATATGGATGTAGGCGGAAAATTTGAAATGACCGGAAAAGTAGGTCCTGTGGGTAAAAATTACGAAATGTCCGCTACGCTCATGGAAGGAGCCAATGTAGAGGGCAAAAATGTGATAGGATTATAAGTTACACACTCCGGGAGTTTTATAAAAAAAAATATCATCAAAATAAAACGATTATTCAGAAAAATGTATTCATCTAAAACCATCGAAAAAATGAAAAATTCAATTTTTATTCTCAGCATCGTCTTTGTACTTGCAGCCTGCGGGCAGAAGCCGGCCGATAAAGCAGCAACCGACGAAAAAAGTGCCACCGAAACGGTTACACAGGTAAAGAAAGGAAAAAAATACCCGATTGAAAAAGGTATTGTCTATCAGAAATCAGATGTCATGGGCATCGTAAGCAATCCCGTAATTTATTTTGATAAATGGGGCGAATGGGAAGCCACCGAAACTACAACTTCCATCGAAATGATGGGCATAAAAGAATCGTCCACCTCGCTCAAAATAGTGAAGGGGGAAGATAACTGGGAAATTGATATGGATAAAAAGACCGGGTTTCACTATAATCGCGCTGTAATGATTAATCAGATGGGTGTGGATATGGAAAATCTAACCACCGAAATCATGGGCAAAATGAAGCTGGAGAAAGTGGGTGAAGAAAAGTATTTGGGCTATCCGTGTGTAAAATACAAAATGAAGAACGATGAAATGAAAATGGATGTGGAATATCTCATGTGTGGTAATCTGATGATGAAGATGAAAGGCAAAGCCATGGAAATACCTACTGAATTAGAAGTGACAAAAATTGAAGCGGTAACACCACCTGCCGAAAAATTTGAAATTCCTGCCGGGGTGAAAATTACGGAGCAATAGTTTTAATCCCTTATCGGTTTTTTTTATAAATCGGTGACAGCCGCTATCGTCTGATAGTGGCTGTCGCTTTTTTTTAATATTCCCTAAAATGCAGCCCGCTATACCTGCAAACTGAATTTTCTTTGTATCTTTGAAAGTTTTTTTACGAAAAGTGTAAATTAAATAATACTTTCAATACTAATTTCAAAATCAATGAAAAATTTCAGGTTATTGAACAATATCTTTGGGTGGGTAGCTTTTGCGGTGGCAGCGGTTACTTATCTGCTTACCATTGAGCCGTCGGCCAGTTTCTGGGATTGCGGTGAGTTTATCTCTTCGGCTTATAAGCTCGATGTGGGTCACCCTCCCGGAGCACCATTCTTTATGCTCACAGCCAAATTTTTCACCCTTTTTGCCTCCGATCCCACACAGGTTGCCATGATGGTGAATTCATTTTCGGCCATCGCCAGTGCATTTACCATTTTATTCCTCTTCTGGACTATCACCCACCTGGCTCAACAAGTACTGGGTAAATCCGAGGAAGAATATTCTGCAGCAAACATCATAGGCATTCTTGCTGCCGGCATGGTAGGAGCTCTGGCATACACCTTCTCCGACACATTCTGGTTTTCGGCTGTAGAAGGGGAAGTGTACGCTTACTCATCGCTGTTCACAGCGGTGGTTTTCTGGCTTATTCTCAAGTGGGAACGCGTAGCCGATCACAAAGGTTCCGACAAATGGCTCATTCTGATAGCCTACCTGATGGGACTTTCCATCGGTGTTCACCTGCTCAACCTGCTGGCCATTCCGGCTATCGTGCTGGTGTATTATTTCAAAAATTACAAAGTAAATGTGAAAGGTTCCATGCTGGCATTACTCACTTCGGTGGTTATCCTGGGACTGGTACTTTACGGATTGATTCCCGGTTTTGTGGTCGTAGCATCTAAATTTGAACTTCTTTTTGTTAACACACTGGGTATGTCATTCAATACCGGTGTATATATCTACATCATTATTTTGGTGGCAGCTATTGCCTGGTCGCTCTACGAATCATACACCGAAAAACATTACCTGCGAATGACAGTTTCGTACATGCTGGCTGTGATTTTGGCCGGCATTCCCTTTATCGGCGAAAAACTGCTGCTGGGTATCGTTATAATTGCCGCATTGGTATTTTTCTTTTATCAATACAAGAAAAAAGTGAATGCCCGCTGGCTGAATACGAGTATGGCCATGATAGCCGTGATGCTTATTGGCTATTCGTCGTATTCCATCATCATGATCCGTTCGGCCGCACAGCCTACCATGGACCAGAGTTCACCCGACAATATTTTTGCCTTGAAATCATACCTCAACCGTGAACAGTACGGTGATCGTCCGTTGCTATACGGAGCAGTTTTCAGTGCTCCGCTGAAACTCGATGTGCAGGGAAATACCTGCGTGCCCATTGCTGATAAAACGCCCATTTATTCGCCAAAACCCAAAACTGATCCTGCTGAAAAGGACAAATACATTGTTTCGGGATACAAGAGTGATTATGAAATGGACAGTCGGTTTATGATGCTTTTCCCCCGTATGTACAGCAGCGACAAATCGCACGTATCTTATTACACTACCAACTACGTGAGGAACGGCCGTAAAATATCCTATGATTTCTGTGGGCAGGAAAAAAGTGATGTGATGCCCACCTTTGGTCAAAATCTTCGCTTTTTCTTCGATTATCAGGTCAACTTCATGTACTGGCGCTATTTCATGTGGAATTTCTCCGGTCGACAGAACGATATTCAGAGCTACGGTGAACTGGAACATGGCAACTGGATTACCGGTATACCCTTTATTGATAATATTTTGATTGGCGATCAAACCAATCTGCCAACCGAACTGAAAGAAAATAAAGGTCATAACGTGTACTTCATGCTTCCGTTGATACTGGGTATTCTGGGGCTTTTCTTCCTGCTCAATTCCGGCAAAAAAGGCAATCACACCTTCTGGATTACCGGTCTGCTATTTGTGCTTACCGGCCTGGCCATTGTGGTATACCTGAACCAAACACCGTATCAACCCCGCGAGCGAGATTATGCCTATGCCGGATCTTTCTATGCTTTCAGCATCTGGATTGGGCTTGGAGTACTCGGTGTAATCCGTTTACTCGATAAATTTCTACCCAAAAGAGCAAGTGCTGTTATTGCTGCAGTAGCCTGTATGGGTGTGCCGGTGTTGATGGCCGTTCAAAACTGGGATGATCATGACCGCAGCGACCGCTATACAGCACGTGATTTCGGTCAGAATTATCTCAATTCCTGCAAACCAAATGCTATTATTTTCACCAACGGTGATAACGATACTTTCCCGCTCTGGTACAATCAGGAAGTGGAAGGCGTTCGAACCGACATTCGGGTGTGCAACCTGAGTTATTTGCAAACCGACTGGTATATTGACCAGATGAAGCGGGCATCATACAACTCTGCGCCGCTGCCCATTTCGTGGGAACCCAAAGACTATATTTCGGGTAAAAATGAAGTGTTGCAGGTGGAAGATGTGCTGCAGGGACAATCGGTAGATATGAAAACCGCTTTCGACTTTATCAAAAGCGACGACCCCAATACAAAACTGGAAGGGGATGGATTTTTCCCAACCAAACAACTTTATTTGCCCATTAATGCCGACGAGATAGTGAAAAACGGAACGGTAGCCGCTGCCAAAAAAGCCGATATTGTTCCGCAAATGGTCTTCGATTTACCCTCACGTGTGACGAAGAGTGAGACCATGATGCTCGAAATGATTAAGGAAAATAACTGGAAACGACCCATTTATGTGGCTGTGACAGTGGCCGAAGAATATTACCCATCATCACTACCCAAGTATTTTGAACGTACCGGGCTGGTGTATCATCTTGTACCCGTGGCTCAGAAGGCCGAAGGTGCTACCAATGTGAATACCGACGAAATGTATGAAAATATGATGACGAAATTCAAATACGGCAACATTGACAATCCAAAGGTATATCTTGACGACAACATCATGCGTATGTGCCGCACTCACCGGGCTATGTTTGCTTACCTCATCGAAGCGTTGGTCAACGAAGGCGATACCGTTCGTGCTAAAAAGGCACTGCAGTATTGCGAAAAGGTGATACCATCCACAACTGTTCCACACGATTACTCCTCCAATATGCTTGCTCATTACTGTTATAAGTTGGGCATGAACAAAGAAGGTAACAAAATTCTGGATCAGGTGGCACGCACAAGCGTAGAATACCTTACCTGGTATGCCGGTCTGAGTATTGCTCAGCAAAATAATTCGAGCAATGCCATCGGGCGTAATGTAGCCATATTAAACAACGTGCTGCAAATCAGTCAGGAAACCAAAGGAAGGGAAATATTTAACAAATATCTTCCCATCTTTGAAACATTTGCCAATAAATATAATACAGGTCAATAAAAAAAATCCGGTGTCTGCAAATAATTTTCAGCCACCGGATTTTATTGGAATAATCGATGCTTCAGGTTCCCGAAATACTAAAATCGGTCATTAAAAATGTTGTCTGGAGGATAAATCCTGCGAAAAAAGTCATTTACCTC
>Ga0209098_1004014_pt1 | contig 11682 bp, 4 predicted proteins | sample AD_JPNHW1_MetaG_FD_184429 | JGI IMG/M metagenome (GOLD analysis project Ga0209098, IMG submission 184429) | Active sludge microbial communities of municipal wastewater-treating anaerobic digesters from Japan - AD_JPNHW1_MetaG (SPAdes) (version 2) | ecosystem: Engineered > Bioreactor > Anaerobic >... | reverse complement strand
TTTGAAAGCTATAGAAGGCTCAGTAAAGACTACGAGTACCTGACGGGAACAAGTGAAACAATGATCCAATTGGCTATGATCAGATTAATGCTTAACAGACTTGAAAAATAAAATCCAAACAGTTTCTAATACTTTTTAAATAAATATCAGATCCAATTCAAAAAATATTTATCAGGTTTGTTTTGAATTAAAGTTTTTATTCATGAAAAAAATGGATAATATTCTATTATCTGAAAAATAATATGTGTATTTTATTTGTTTAAAACTTTTCTGAACACAAATACTTACGGTAGTATCAAAAAAATTACCCGCAAAATATTGCGGGTAATTTTTAACAATTAGGAATCTGTTTTACGCAGATCAATGAATCAATTTCAACACCATGCATTTTGACTTATTCAAACCTGTAAATTCGAGTTTGAATGTGTACATGCCTGCCGACAAGTCATAGGGTGAAAATACTGCCGAATGTTTTCCGCTGATCTGGGATTCGTTAACAAGTAAACCCACCAGTTCGCCGATAGCATTATATACTTTCAGTTTTACTGTCCCGTTTTCCGGAATGCTATATGTCAAAGTAGCATCATCGCTGAATGGGTTGGGATAGCCTGCAAATTCAAATCCGGCTTCCATATCATTACCCTGGACAAAGATCTTTGGCATAGTCAGGTAGGCATCTTCATTTATTTGGCCATATTGATTTGCTATCAAACCTGTACCGTTCAGGTTAAAATCAAGCTCTCCGCGATCCGGATCATTGAGCGAAATAAAGCCCAACCTGACCAGTTCATCATTAGCAGCAATATCGAAGAAATCTGTTGTGGCATATACCACTCTGATTATTCCCTGGTCATCTGTCACCAGCAAGTCATTATTTGCAGCAATGATCTCTTCCAATGTAGGATTTATCTTTATTGCGCCACCGTTTTTGCCTGTATTGGACATGGATGCACTTACGAGTTTGTATTTATCACTGGGATAACTCAACTCCAGACCCACCGCGGCAAGTTCGTTCATTTTTGTGCTTATGCTTAACGGAACTTCAAAATATTCAGGATCGGTCATTATGATGGTTTCATCTGAACGCGTGATGATATTTTCATCCTGTAATACGGGTAATACTTTTGCCGTAGGCCAGTTTGTTAATGAATCTTTGTATCTGGTGCTGGAAGCATCATAATCGCCGTAGGCCACTGTTTCCAGAATGACATTTAAGTCAGCACCGGCCACAGTAGCAGAAGTACTAAGGGCTAACCAGTTTCCTTTCGGGTAGTTCCTGGCGGGAGTATAGGGTAAACCAATTTTTGCACTGATTCTCGCGATGTCAACAGTATTAATCGTAGCATTATTATCTACGTTTGCCGCTTTCTTATGTTTAGAAGTAAAACTTCTGGATGGATCGGTCAATGTATCGTGACCTATAAGATATTTCAGTAAAGCTAAGTCAACAGCATTCACCGAATTAACGTATTGCATGGTGTCATAAGGGATATGGTCGTAAGTTAGTATGTAGTTTCCATCCGGGATATTGGCAAATTGAAAATACCCTAAAGCATCACTCATAGTGGTTGACATTACCGTTCCTCCACTAGTCTTCAGAATCACTTCAACATGGTCGATATCGTAAATAACAGCATTGTATGACGGCATATTTGGTGCCGGGTTCCCTGCAGTAGCCTTTTTGAGATATTTTGTTTTACCTGCAATGGTATGCCCTAATCCTCCAAAAACAACCGTAACGGTATCGGTACGAACACAACCATTATTATTGACGGTTATTGTGTAGGTGGTAGTAGCTGCCGGTGATGCCAATGGCTGCGCAATCGTCGGATCGCTTAACCCTGCGGCAGGTGACCAGGTGATGGTTCCCGGGCCGTTGTTAAGATCTCCGATCTGAACAGGCGTGCCGGAATAGGTTACCGTTGGGCCCGCTTCTGTTATAGGTATCGGGCTGACGACCATGGTGATCGTGTCAGATAAGACCACACTGTTTATTACACAGTTTTGGTTAGAAGTCATTTGACAATAAATGGTGTTCCCGGAATTTAGAGAAATGTTAGAATAGGTACTACTGCTGGTTCCGACAGGATTACCGTTCAAATACCACTGGTATGCAGGCGCTGGGCCCCCATTAACCGGTGTTGCCGTAAAATTGACCAGCGTATGGGAACAGGCGGGATTATCAAATGCCTGTATGCTGACATCGGCAATGAAACTTTGGTTCACTGTCAGGGTAGCAGGGTTCGATATTGAAGATAAACCGCCGTTATTTCTCACTATACAACGATACTGGTATCCATTAATTGATAAGGGGACATTTGTTATAGACAGCGTATTGGTTGTTTCGCCTGAATAGGGGGCACCTGATACATCGGCCCAGGAGCCACCGCTGTATACCTGCCACTGATAAGTTATTATTCCCATTCCGGTTGCTGTTATGCTGAAAGACGCATTTGTTCCTTCACAAACAGTGTCGCTGACAGGCTGATTTACGATCAATGGAGGGGTTAATGATATTACGGTAAAATGGCTGTTAGCAACAGAAAAATCTGTTACTCCAAGGGATTTGTAATACCAGTCGGTGATAGGGGCATTGGTGGTCGCACCGGGACTGCCAGCCAATGGAGCCCATGTGCTGCTGATATTTTGCCATATAAGCGCTGCGGGGCCTACAAAAGAGCCTCCCTGGTCGGGTGTATTCCAGCCCAGGTTTAATTCAGCAGTAGTCCCGCCGGGGGTGCCTTCGCTTATTATCCATGTATTCTGAACGCAATAAGGATCTATGCCTGTAGTAGGATTTAAGCCGGCTAAAACTCTTACCGCAAAATTATCTGATGTTCCGGCAATCTTAATGATGGCCGGCTTATAACTGGTGATGCTGTTCCCAACAGGAAAAGTAAAATCGGCCCCAAGCGGAAGAGATTGTTTTATTAAACTTCCTGTACCGTTTGTAACAACATATCGTGTATTATTCGAATTCGCAATCGTCGCACTTGGAGACAAGGAAAGATTATAATTTGATATTAAAATCTTATTCGCATTCATCACAAGGGAATTGGCAACAGACGAATTCACCAAAAGTGTCTTATCACCTGAGCCTTCAATGGTCAGATTATTGAAAGTGGTGGAATTTGTACCGCCGATAGTCTGTGCAGCTCCATTCATGATTACATAGCTCAGGAGCCCTGAATTAAAGTTATTATTGTTTGTAAAGTTACCAGCTAATTTGATCGTACCATTGTTCTGCACATTCCCACCCAATTCATTTTTAAAGTCCGAACTGCAAACTATGTAAACTCCAGCATCATTTGTGATGAATGCTGTGTTGACTATTTGTCCGGAGGCCAGATATCCTAAGATAATTAACATTAAAAAAATTGCTGATTTTTTCATAATCTATATTTTTTATTTATCAAAAGATTTTTTTACTTATATTAAAGTACAAATATAATTTAAAAAACGAATAATAAAAAACTTTTAACATTTTTATTTTAAAAAATGTTTTTTTCCACATTTTCTGCTTAATATTCTATTCCCAATTTTAGTCTTATTTTTTCAATTTTCTCATTTTGAGATTCAATTTCTTTTTGCTGTAAATCAATTTTTTCTTGTAATGAAGCATTCTGCGCTTTTAAATTTTCAATAATTTTTTGTTGTTCTTGTGTTGCTTTTACCAAGGGAACCACAAAATCAGAATATGTAAGGCCGTACAGGTCATTTTCGTGCTTTGGTTTATGAACGCCGCTAAAATCGTATCCTGTCTCGATGGCTGCCTGTTCAACTTCCTGGGCAATAAAACCACTAAATTTTATTTTTTCAATATCATATTTCCCGGGATAATCACTCTTGTCAACTTTGTTCAGAATCTTGTCTTGTTTGTCTTTATTAATATTAAAGGTAACAGGGCGTAATTTCATGATAAAATCTAATCCGGTAACATCTTCCTTGACGTTATCTTTTACCCTGCCGTCTGACAGGTTTGTCCAACCAACTTGTCCACCGATCTGAGTTACGGATGTATTTCCAATTCTTACATAATTGGTGGCTGTTACGGTTGCTCCATTACCCAATGCCATTGCGTTGGTGAAAGTTCCTGATACGCCAAAGTCTGCATCGTAGCCATAAAACGAGCAATAAGTATAGTTCGGGCCACTTACCCCTGCTCCTGCAGCATAACCTACGCCGGTATTATAGCCTCCGGTATTTTGATACAAGGAATAATATCCGACGGCTGTATTCATGTTCGCTGAACCTGATGATTGATTTTGGCATGACCAGTATCCGATAGCGATATTTCCTTCAGCAGTGGTATTTCTAACCAAAGCTCTATTTCCAATAGCTATATTGTCAATACCTGAAGTGTTTGCCATTCCGCTTTGATAGCCAAGAAATACATTGTAATTCGAAGCAAGGTCGTCGGCTTGTCCTGCACTTTCACCCATAAATATGGAATACCCCGTATTTTTAGGTACTAATTGTCCTCTCAAAGTTATTCTCATTCGTTCTGCATTATTCGTTCTGAAAGTTAATTCCTGTGCATCTGTGGTTCCCACAAAGTTTGTGGAGGCGCTTGTTCCGGCGTTGCCTAAGAGTGCCCAGCCGCTTGAGGTTGATGCTGCCGACCAGTAAGCATAAGTTCCGTTAGAGGTAAGCACCTGGCCTGCACCTCCATAATTGTTTCCATCAAAAATCCTGATACCTGCTGAACCATACACATCTAATACGTTGTCGCTATATGTTTCACCAACAAATACAAAGCCGCCATCACCGAAATACTGAACGTTATTATTGCCGGTACTCCATACATTGGCGCCTATTTTGACGGCAGACTCACCAGCATCGTTATTGATATGAAGTCTATGCGCGGCGTTTGCTGTTCCTATACCGACATTCCCTGTAGAGAAACTTGCCTCAATAATATTCTGATAGGTATAAGTTGGCGAGACACCATTTACTCCAATGAGTTGATAAACGCCATCAGCATAACCCAAGGTTTGTAACCGGTTACCTGAGCCTATCGCGGAGCAAATATTTCTGCCCATTGCCCACTCCCAGTTTACAAAATCCAGATAACTGCCATCATTAATGTGGATACCACCATTAACTGTAAGTTTTTGAGGAACCGTAGTTGTCCCAATACCAACAGAAACCCCGTTATCAAAAATTTGGCTGCAGGTGGCTGTTGTACCATTGGATTTAATAACTGTGTTGGCGGTAGCACAACCCACTGGGCCTGTAGCACCTGTTGCACCGGCTGGGCCAACAGTGCCAATACCTGTAGCACCTGTAACGCCAGTATTTCCATTGACGCCCTGAATACCCTGTATACCTTGAGCACCCGTTGCGCCCGTATTGCCATTTACGCCCTGAATGCCTTGAATACCTTGAGGCCCTGTAGCGCCATTAGCACCTGCAGCACCATTAGCACCAGTTGCACCTGTATTTCCATTTACACCCTGAATACCCTGGGCGCCAGCAGCACCTGTTGCACCGGTGGCACCCGTTTTTCCGGAGGCACCAGCGACACCAGCCGTACCATTAGCACCTGTGGCGCCGGTATTTCCATTGACTCCCGAAAGGCCCTGAATACCCTGAGCACCAGTGGCCCCAGTAGCTCCAACAGATCCTTGGATGCCCTGAGGGCCTATTGCCTGCACCCAATTAATACCGTTAAAATACCAAAAACCAACAGCCCCGCCAACCATTGAGGCATTTGTATTATAGACCAGCAAAGAAATCGCGGGATTGGCAATCGTGGTGACATCATTAACTGAAGTTAATGCAATACGCGGAATTAAAAGCCCTTTTGACGTACTGCTTATATCCAGCATGGCCGAAGGATCTGCGGCTGAACCAGAAACATTGACCGATACACCTTGTTGTGCATACGTATATGTTGTCAAAAACACGCTAAATGCAATTAATAAAGGTTTTAATAACTTCTGCTCAAAAACTTGTTTTAATAAAATTTTTGTAGATTTTGTTTTCATGATTAATTAATTTTATTTATATTCCGTTCAATGTTTTTATTTTTTCTTCTTTTTTTCAATGATACAAACATAATTAAATAATTTTACGTTCATAAATTTAATTTTACATTTTTTTCCACAATGGTAATATGCCATTGTTTGTATGTTTTCTTAAAATAATTCTTTCATTTCTTTTATCATTTATTCATCTCACTCCCTGTGTGTTGTGATCCAATTTAGTTAGAATCGATGTTCTAAAAATCTTCAAATTTTCAGTCTAAAATGTTGCATTTATGAATTTTACATTCAACATTCCTAAAAAATAAATTGGGATCAATCGGAAAAGTTGAGGAGTTATTTATTAAGCATAAATATTTGATAATCTGAAAAGGAAAAATGAGACATTCCTTACTCCTCTAAAAGTTGCTCTGAAAGCTTTTATTTTGGCATTGAAAGATTCAGCAGAAGCATTAGAACTCCTGTTATCAAAGAAAAGCTCGAGACAGTCGAAGTTCTGAAAACCGCAGTCTGAGCTTACATACCTGTGCCGAGCATGCCGAACGCAAGGATTTGAAGAATGAAGACGAACGAAGAAATTTAAAATTTTCAGAGGTGCTCTTTATTAAGAGTTCCAATATTAATCAGAGTTTGTCCATAATGTCCGACTTCATCCCCGCCTGATCCGCCAGTTGGCGGACAGTCGGGCATTCGAACATTCTGGTTCAAACTCAGCTGTTTTGGACAGACACTAATTAATTGTTTCCTTTTTTACGGATACCGGCTGCGATGAATTCTTACTAATTTTAGTTTTGGTTCCAACAGCGGCAGCATTTATTGCTGGTGTGATTACTTTATCGGATTGTATTAATTTTTCAGGGTCAGGGGCTCTTTCAAACCGGAGGTCCTGGTATTTTGAAATAATAGCTCCATTTTCATCATAATCATCAGCACGGTTGGCAACAATAGTCCAATGGAACGACACATCAGACTGTCCGCCCTGCAGTTCAACCACATCGAATCCTGTCTGGGTTTCATTGGTAGTGTAAACGCCCTTACAATCACCTTGTAACTAAATGAATACCCTTAAAGGATGATTCTGGTCTACCACAATATTTTTTGCAAATATCGGATCAATTTGTATATGTTCGCTGCCATTTGTCAATTTTCCCGAACCATAATCCTGAAAATAAACTTCCGGAGTTTCAGGGCAATGCAGTGTTACCATTTTCCCTTCAGTATCTTTAACAATGGTTGATACGGTACCATTTCCATATACCTTGTATTCAGTGGAACCATTATAATAAGCCACACGGGCCCAGTTGATAGAAGCTTGGGCATTGGTAAAATAACCGCCTGACAGGCTACCGGAAGTATTTGTAGCAAATCCGGCTACTCCAATAGCAGTTCCCGTAAAGGCGCCGCCGCTCCCGGAAGTCAAATAATTAGCGCCCACATTATTACCTACACCAGCTACCCCTGTACCTGAGGTATTCGTGTTTTGACCGCCAACCCCAAAACCTGCACTCTGAGCAGTAACACCATATACTCCATACCCGTTACCCGTGCTGGCTGCCGCGTTATTAACTGAATAAAGCCCATCTCCGCCTGTAGCCGTTGCCACAGAGTATGTTCCGTTGTTAACACCAGTAAAAGCGCCACCGCTGCCGGTAGTCAACACCGATGCAGAAGATACGGCGTTTCCGGTGCCAATCACTCCTGTGCCAGCGGTTGCGTCAGTAGCATGGCCGTACACTCCTTTGGTTATTCCTGTAAAAGCCCCGCCGCTGCCATCAGTCATTGTGTATAATGTGGTAATATTATTTCCTGCACCAACAACACCTGTACCATTGGTGGCATTTGTTCCCAAACCGTAAGCACCATAACTTAAACCGGTAAAGGCGCCTCCGCTGCCATTGGTCATAACCGACGGCGTAACATTATTCCCTGCACCTATTACGCCGGTTCCATTAGTACCGGTGGCACGGCCGTATAATCCTTCGCCATCTATTGCCGATGCCGTGGCATAAGCACCGGTATTGATTGCAGAAAAGGCTCCGCCGCTTCCATTGGTCATAATGGTAGGTGTTACATTGTTTCCGGCGCCTATTACCCCGGTGCCCGTAGTTACATCACTACCCAGGCCATAAACGCCGCTACCGCTTGCCCCAAGTCCAACGCCGTAAACACCATCACCACCAGCGTCGGTGGCACGACCATATACTCCTGTGTACAATCCGGTAAATGCACCCCCACTGCCGGAACTCAGGTATGAACCGGTAATATTATTGCCAACGCCAAAAACACCAGTTCCTGTGGCATTGGAATTAAAGCCATGTAAGCCAAAAGAGCTTGCTGTTGGACTAACACCGAGAACCCCGGTGCCACTTGAAGCAATTACATGAAGTTTCGAAAGTAGTGTTGTTGTCCCGATTCCCACATTAGTTCCGTCATCATAGATTATGCTGCATACTGCGGCGGTACCATTGGATTTAATAACCATATTATTTACATTGCAACCCACAGGACCTGTAGCACCCGTAGCGCCAACAGCGCCATTAGTACCATTTGTTCCCGCTGCGCCAGTAGCGCCAGTGGCCCCGGTTTTTCCGGTGGCTCCGATAGCGCCATTTGTACCATTAGTTCCCGCTGCACCGGTAGCGCCAGTGGCTCCAACAGCACCATTTATGCCATTAGTTCCCGCTGCACCTGTAGCCCCAGTGGCACCAACAGCGCCATTTGTACCATTAGTTCCCGCTGCACCTGTAGCCCCAGTGGCACCAACAGCACCATTCGTACCATTAGTTCCTGCTGCACCGGTAGCGCCAGTGGCTCCGGTTTTCCCTGAGGCGCCCGCTGCACCTGCAACTCCTGCAGCACCCGTTGCACCGGTAATGCCCTGAATACCCTGAGGGCCTAATGCCTGCACCCAATTGATACCGTTAAAATACCAAAAACCTACGGCACCGCCAACCATTGCAGCATTTGTGTTATATACCAGCAATGAAATTGCAGGCCCTGATATGGTGGTAACATCATTAATTGAAGTTAAAGATACACGTGGGATCAAAAGCCCTTTAGAGGTACTGCTTAAATCCAGCAAAGCTGAAGAATGAGCAGGCGCGCCAGCGGCGTTAATTCCCACACCCTGTTGTGCATAACTATCAAATGTCAACAACAAGCATAATGAAACAAACAATGGCTTTAACAACTTATGTTTCCTGATTTTAATGTCTTTTGACTTTGTTATCATACAATTGTTTTTTATTGTTATTTTATACTTTTACTTAAATTTATTTCACAAATATAATAATACAATCTCCTATACAAAATTATTAAAACTATTATTTGGACTATAACAAATTAAGTTTAATAACTTCATTGCTTTTATACCTTAACATCATGGCTATAATTGTTTTGTACAATTAAGGGTTCAGCTATCTAATCGTTTCCTTCACTTTTTGTGTTAATTGAAATGACAGTTATTTCTTGGGTGGAATTTCAATAACTTTCTCATGCGATGTACTGGAATTTAAAGGTATCGCATTTTTCCCATCAAAATTACGGGTTTTTTCATCACTACCGGGATTATAAAACTTCTTTGCCGCTACCTCTCCTGCAAAAACCGGAGGTGTTGGCGGAGTATTTTTTAATTGCGTTTGCATATCGACCAATTGCTCCCATGCTGGTGGATTTGTCAAAAGATTATTAAGATTTGATATCAGTCGTTTAAGTTCAGTGACTTCTGCTCCGTCTAAAATATTTGACAAAGAAATGTCCGGCACAACAAAATATGAAGTAAATGCCTTGTTAATGACATCGGCAACCGCACGAGCCTCCTTTGAACTTATCTGAAGATCGAAAATTGCCGGATTCAACTTAATATATGTACCTATTCTGGCACGTGTATCATCGTTCAAAGAGTTCTGCGAGAAGAGCGCTCCTGAAAATAACACCAAAAACAAAATTAAAATCGTTTTTTTCATAATATTTAATATTTAAGTTTTATCTTTTTAATTCAACCACATGTAACTGATGTCCGTAATAAGTCATACCGCCGCTTGGATAATAAGTCCAGAGTTCATATGTGTGAGGACCGGCAGCCGGTTCATCCATCCACTGAATATGTACGGTTTTATCTTCATCATAGTAACATATTTCGCTGATCTCGCATAACCTTACACCATCCCTGTATATATAAAAACAAACAAAAGTATTGGTGCTGGTCTTATAAAAATCCACCTCTCCGTGAATCCAAACGATACTGTTGGTTGTACCTGTTCCGTGGGTTGTGATATTTACCGTCCTTAAATTATACGGTGCGTTAAAGTATGGAAGTGTTGATTGTCCGTACTCCATTTCCTGGTTATAAAAATCACCGGTCAGTTTAAGCGAATAAAAAGAATTTGAAGTAGAGCCGTTGTAGGTCAACGAATTTGCTGCAAGTTCTGCTCTTACATAATCATAAGCATCGGCTCCTACAACACCAGCGCTACCTGGATAATCGAGAAAGTTGTAGCCTGCCACACCCGCAGTATATTCATTTCCCCAGTATGAATATCCTTTAATGGCAGCATCTACGCCATAATATGTCCAGGAAGTACCTCCATTGGTAGCGCCTGATGTACCAGTCCTGTATGCGTAAATGCCGGCCTTGTCAGCTCCGTAACTTGTGGATGGCCTGTAAATATACATTTTATAATTATCATTGGCGGTAGTTCCTATACCGATATTCCTGTTGCTATTCTCATGAATTTCGGTACAGGTGGCCGCTGATCCATCAGATTTTATCACATAATCGGTATTTGCACAGCCCACAGGTCCTGTGGCTCCGGTGGCTCCAACTGCACCATTTGTACCATTTGTTCCGGCTGCGCCTGTAGCGCCTGTATTTCCATTGACACCCTGGACACCCTGGACACCCTGGATACCCTGAATCCCCTGAATACCCTGTGCCCCTGTGGAACCTGTAGCGCCTGTTTTTCCGGAGGCACCAGCAGCGCCAACAGCACCATTAGCGCCAGTTGCACCTGTATTTCCATTAACACCCTGGATACCCTGGATACCCTGAGCACCTGTTGCGCCTGTATTTCCATTGACACCCTGAATACCCTGGATACCTTGAGCACCTGTCGCGCCTGTTGCACCGGTTTTTCCGGAGGCACCAGCGGCGCCAACAGCACCATTAGCGCCAGTTGCACCTGTGTTTCCATTGACACCCTGAATACCCTGGATACCCTGAGCGCCAGTAGCGCCAGTATTTCCATTGACACCCTGAATACCCTGGATACCCTGAGCGCCAGTAGCGCCAGTATTTCCATTTACACCCTGAATACCTTGGATACCTTGAGCACCTGTTGCACCTGTTGCACCGGTTTTGCCGGAGGCACCATTTGCACCAACGGCACCATTAGCGCCAGTTGCACCTGTATTTCCATTAACACCCTGGATACCTTGGATACCCTGAGCGCCTGTAGCGCCATTATTTCCATTTACACCCTGAATACCTTGGATACCTTGAGCACCTGTTGCACCTGTTTTGCCAGAGGCACCATTTGCACCAACGGCACCATTAGCGCCAGTTGCACCTGTATTTCCATTAACACCCTGGATACCTTGGATACCCTGAGCGCCAGTAGCGCCAGTATTTCCATTTACACCCTGAATACCTTGGATACCTTGAGCACCTGTTGCACCTGTTGCACCGGTTTTGCCG
>Ga0209098_1004008_pt1 | contig 11698 bp, 10 predicted proteins | sample AD_JPNHW1_MetaG_FD_184429 | JGI IMG/M metagenome (GOLD analysis project Ga0209098, IMG submission 184429) | Active sludge microbial communities of municipal wastewater-treating anaerobic digesters from Japan - AD_JPNHW1_MetaG (SPAdes) (version 2) | ecosystem: Engineered > Bioreactor > Anaerobic... | reverse complement strand
TCAGGGTCGTTCCATACATAATTATACGGTGGAGTGCCTCCGTTAACTATTGTTGTCGCAGCACCAGTCGAATCTCCGTAACAGGATACATTGGTTGGGGATATGGCTGTAATAGCTGGAGCTTGATGGCTTAAGACAGGAACATTTAGCATGGTTTGAGGGCAGCCAGGGAACCTCGAATCTTGGACAACAAAAGAATATGTCCCCGGTATTGAGGCAAAGTAGGTGTCATCATTGTCAATCACTGAGCCTGTTCCGTTGATGTTATCTGTCCAATACATGGTATAGGGTGGTAACCCGTTTGCGATAGTCCCTGTTATACTAATACCGCTTTCATAAACACAAAACTCTGCGGGATTTGGATTTGTTGATAAGCTGATGTCGTCAACAAAAAATATTCTGACAGTATCGCAGAAGATTACACCGTCCAGGCATCCTTCAATCGCTGATTCTCCACATATCTGGTAATCGGCAAATGCGGGGTGGCCTGCCTGAGGAGTAACGACAACGTTTGAACATCCAGTAATACAGCTTAAATAGGAATTGTACAAGCCATTTCCAGTAATATCGTTCCAGACTATCGTTGTTGGATCAAAGCCTGTTGCATTAACCGTTGCCGGACATCCTTCAGAGGCATATTGGTCGGGAGAAGCAAAGGGCGCAGGCATGGATGTAATGGAATAGGTGTTCTCATTATTGCCCGGCTTGCAAAAGGTAAGGTAATGTGGTCCCGGTGTGTTTAAACAAATGCCAGTGCCAACAGCCATCGGTGGGCCACAATTTACATTATAATATATGGCCCCCGGAGGAATGGCTCCCGAAGAAATGCTGAAAACCAATCCAACGGCATTGGGATCAAGCATAATTTCAAACTCCAGACAGCGATCAGGATTGGAAACCCCGCAACACTGTCCCTGCCTGGAAATTGCTGGAGAAGTCCAGGCTCCGGATGGATTTCCAACCAGATTAACCGAAAAAAAAGGAGTGTTTGTGGTGCAATTTCCGGATTGGGAATAGATGTTGTCCGGATTAAAAAATAAAGTAAGTAGACAAACCAATAATAAACCCTGTAAGTGGTTATTTCGCACATAACCACCTGAATTTGTAGGTGTTATGTTTTTCTGTATTTTTACGACTAAATCATTGAGAGTAAATATTGTTTTCATAGGCTTTGGAGTTTGATGGTTTAGCGCAAAAAGTTTTGTCTGCTTTTTATTTATGTCATTTTAATTATGTTGTCTGTTTTTTATTTTATTTATTGACTTGCTTAAAATCTTGCGTTATGGAATTTTGTCGTTATTAATTCTTTTTGTATCTGGGAATATTGGCTTTTTATTCTTTAGCAAAATTGGTTGATAAACGTCAATTTTTTGTATTCAAACCACAATTATAATCAATTTTTTTTGAAAAAGCAAGTTTTTCAATGAAATCTTTTATCATGGCGGTATTATTTATTTTTATATCATTGAAAATTAGTTGTATGTGGTTTGATGAAATATGGTATTTATGTGTTATTGGAGTTATGAAAAACTATCCTATAATCATGAAAAATTATTATCTTTGCATTCATGGATAGTATAAGACTCAATAAAGTTTCGCGGCTTGTTCAGAAAGAGCTGGCCGACATTTTTCTAAATCAGGCAAAAAAGATTGCAGGTAACGCTATGATTACGGTGACCGCAGTTAAAGTAACCAAAGATTTATCCTATGCCAGGGTGTTCCTAAGTCTTTTTGGTATTAAGGACAAGGCAACACTAATGGGTTCTATCAGGGAGAGCAGTAAAGAAATCAGACGGGAACTTGGCAACAGGCTAAAACATCAGCTGCGTATCATTCCCGAACTGGATTTTATTCATGACGACTCGCTGGATTACATTGACCACATTGACGAACTGCTGAAACACTAGGTTGAACTTACCTGTTTACATAGCCAAGCGTTATCTTTTTGCGAAAAAATCGCACCATATTATTAATATTATTTCTGCTATTTCTGTTGGAGGTATTACCATTGGCACGGCAGCATTAATCATTGTTCTTTCGGTTTTCAACGGTTTTGAAAATATGGTGGTTACCATGTTCAATTCCTTCAATCCCGACCTGAAAGTAACTCCTGCTGTGGGAAAGACTTTTAATGAGCAGAAGCTTGATGAAAAAAAAATATTAAATTTACAGGGCATCAGTTGTGTTACCAAAGTCATTGAAGAAAATGCCCTTGTTAAATACCTTGATAAGCAATACATCTGTACTATAAAAGGTGTCAGTGATGATTTTTACCGCACCAGCAGACTGGATTCCATGATAGTGCATGGAGATGCAATTCTTGAACGGGGCGAACAAAATTTTGCCATAGTCGGAATGGGCGTTTCTTATAATCTTGGTCTTAACCTCAATGATTATGAAAACCCTTTATCTGTTTATGTGCCGCGGCGCTTCGAGGGAAACCGCATAAACCCGGTAGAAGCCTTTAACCACATGCTGATACAATGCTCGGGTGTGTTTTCGGTACAACAGGAGTACGATCAAAAATTTATAATAGTACCCCTGCGGTTTGCCGCTGAACTCCTCGAGTCTGAACACCAGTTATCTGCCCTGGAAATAAAAGTAGATCCTGCTGCCAGGCCCGACAGGGTTCAGAAACAACTGCAATCCTTGCTGGGCGATGACTATACCGTCAAAAACAAATACCAGCAGGAAGAGGTGCTTTTTAAGATAATGAAATCGGAAAAACTGGCTGTGTTCATGATTCTTTCGTTCATTCTGCTGATTGCAACCTTTAACGTTATTGGCTCCTTGAGTATGCTCATCATCGACAAGCGCAAAGATATTGCTGTGCTTAAAAGTCTTGGCGCTGGCAACCAAACCGTGAGGAACATTTTTTTCACCGAGGGCATGATGATTTCTTTATCGGGAGCTTTGTTGGGGCTGTTTCTTGGGGGGGTGGTCTGCTGGGTCCAGCAAACATTTGGTATTATTACCGTTTCCGCTGGTAATACCTTTGTGATGGATGCTTATCCCGTTAGGATACTGGCACTCGATTTTGTTTATGTTTTTCTGATAGTTTGTGTCATCGGCTTTATTGCGGCCTGGTATCCGGTAAAATACATTTCTAAAAAACACCTGGAACAACGTTTGTCCTGATATTTTTTATCCGGAACCCCATAGCGCAGCGAGATTTGAAAAAGAATTGACGGTGTTTATATTTTTACCAAAGGCATTTTTATACCTCTTTGTCTTGTCGCCTCAAATCTGGCGCACCTCAGACACTAAATAGCAAATTCAGAAACAATGGGCACAGCACAATCAATTTCCGGTACGAATGGCTTCCACCGGATCAAGTTTGGAAGCCATATAGGCTGGAACATAGCCCGAAACCAACCCAATAAAGGCTGAAACAGTTAATCCAAGAATGATATTATCTGCGGTAAGCATCAGCTCAGTGTCGAAAGCTGCCAATATTATAAGTGTGCCTATATATACCAGCAAGAGTCCGAAAAGGCCGCCGACTATGCATAGCATAATGGCTTCGAACAAAAATTCAAACAGTATAAAATAGTTTTTGGCGCCCAACGATTTTTGTATCCCAATAATGTTGGTTCGTTCCCGTACCGATACAAACATAATATTTGCAATACCAAACCCCCCGACCAGTAAGGAAAATCCCCCGATAATCCATCCTGCAATGGAAATAACATCGAAAATACTCTCGAAACCTTTGGTGAGCAGATCGGGCTCGTTAATTGAAAAGTCGTCGTCGCGGCCCGGCTTCAACTTGCGTATCGAACGCATAATTCCCGTAAGTTCATCTTTGACTTGTGCGTTGGAAAAATTTGGTTTGGCTTTCACAATAAGCGTCGGGTCGTAATATTCGTTGTTGATATCGATGATGTTCCGTGCGTAATTGATGGGTATCAAAGCCTGATCGTCGGCGGTGTTGCCAAAGGTATCAGTGCCTTCCTTTTCAAAAACACCGATAACCTGAACCTTTCTGCCAAAAATCTTTACATCCTTACCCAGGGGATCAATATTGTCAAAAAGGTTTTCGGCCACATTGCTGCCAATGATAACCACCGGATGCCCACCGGCCGATTCCTGTGGGGTAAAATAACGTCCGCTGCCCAGCTTGAGAGTAAAGACCTTTTCGTAGTCATGCGAAACACCTGAAATACTGATATTGTCAATGCTTTTGTCCTGGCGCTTGATGGTTTTGCTGGTAGAAATCATAAAAGCGGCCACATCAATGCTGCCGGAGCGTTTTGCTAATTCAGTCATCTCTGAATATTTGGGTTGTGGCCGGTTAAAATATTTCCACCATGGAAAATCCGTACTGAAATTCCATGGCCATTTTTGAATAAAAAGCACATTGTTACCCAGGGATTCAATATTTTTTCGAATATTAATTTCCATAGAATCCACCACCGTAAACACTGTAGTTACCGCAAAAATCCCTATTGTTATACCCAACAACGACAAAAATGTCCTCAATCGGTTTGCGATAATAGATTGAAAAGCAAACAAATAACTCTCGCGCAGCAGCCTGATAAAAAGTATCATTATTTTTTGTTAAAATAGTAACTATGTTTGCAGTTAATCGTTTAAAGTATGAATTTAAAAAACATGGTCATTAGGCAAACATGGCATAAAATTACAAAATTGTTTGGGACTTGAAAAAAAACTATCGATGAACCAAACAGAATTTTGCCTGGATACTCAAAAAATTCCTCAAAACATAACATTTTAATTTTACTGAAAAACATTTTTTTAAACTAAATTTACCGACCTTTGCAGGAAAAATTATCCACCGGACCTATGATAAAGATTAACAGCGCCTTAGTTTCAGTATATAATAAAGCCGGACTTGATGAGATTATCGAAAGTCTGAACGTTTTAGGCGTAAAGCTTTATTCCACGGGCGGCACTCTTGATTATATCAGGAAATTAGGTCAGGACGCGGTTTCTGTGGAATCCTTAACAGACTACCCTGCGCTTTTTGGAGGACGGGTAAAAACACTGCATCCTAAAGTTATGGGAGGAATTCTTTATCAGCGAAACAAAGCGCAGGATGTACAACAGGCAAAAGATTTTGCAATTCCCTCTATTGATCTGGTCATCGTGGATTTGTATCCGTTTGAAAAAACGCTTTCCGGCGATGCCAGCGAAGAAGAAATCATTGAAAAAATTGATATCGGCGGCATCTCACTGATTCGGGCCGCGGCAAAAAATTTCAATGATGTGATTGTTGTTCCTTCTGCTGACCATTATGGCAGGCTTGCACAATTGCTGAAAGAAAAAAATGGCTATACCTCATTGGAGGATCGTAAATACTTTGCCACTCAGGCTTTTAATGTGTCGTCGCACTATGATACGGCCATTTTTAACTATTTTAATGCCACCGAAAAAATTCCTGTTTTCAAGCAGAGCTTTATTCAATCAACCAGCCTGCGTTATGGAGAAAATCCTCACCAGCAGGGCGTGTTTTTTGGCCACCTGAATGAAGTGTTTGAACAGTTGCATGGGAAAAGCATTTCCTACAATAACCTTGTGGATATGGAAGCGGCCGTTAATCTAATAGCTGATTTTGAGGAGACAACTTTTGCCATTTTGAAACACACCAATGCCTGCGGCCTGGCAAGTCGCGAAATACTTGCCGAAGCGTGGAAAGATGCCCTGGCAGGCGATCCCGTGTCGGCCTACGGCGGAGTGCTGATAACTAACAGAATTATCGACAAAGAAACGGCCGCAGCCCTTAATGAGGTGTTTTTTGAGGTACTGATAGCAGCGGATTATGAGCCGGAAGCCCTTGAAATCCTTTTTACCAAAAAGAACAGAATAATCTTGAAACAAAGGAAGTTTGCCTTTGCAGCTCGGCAATACAAATCCCTGCTGAACGGTGTCATAGTTCAGGACAAAGATATGAAGACCGAAACCAGTGAGGATCTCCGGGTGCTTACCGATATTGCTCCGACCACCGCCGAAATCGATGACTTGTTGTTTGCAAATAAAATAGTAAAACACACCAAGTCAAACACTATTGTTTTGGTTAAAAACCGTCAACTGCTGGGAAATGGTACCGGACAGACTTCGCGGGTGGATGCCTTACGCCAGGCCATTGTAAAAGCCCGGGAGTTTGATAAAGACCTTAACAAGGCCGTGATGGCTTCTGATGCATTTTTCCCTTTTGCCGACTGTGTGGAGATTGCCGCACAGGCAGGAATCAGTGCCGTAATCCAGCCCGGTGGCTCGGTTCGGGATAATGAATCCATAAACTGTTGCAACCAACATAGAATAGCAATGGTTTTTACAGGATACAGACATTTTAAACATTAGAAAAATATAACCAGATATGGGATTGTTGTCATTATTTACTAAAGAAATTGCCGTTGACCTCGGAACGGCTAACACCATTATTATTTACAAGGACAAAATTGTGGTTGAAGAACCTTCGATTATTGCTGTGAACCTCGTTACTGGCAAAACCGAGGCCGTTGGAAAAAAAGCCATGATGATGCATGGTAAAACCCACCAGAATATACGGACGATAAGACCTTTGCGCGACGGCGTGATTGCTGATTTTCATTCGGCGGAAATCATGATAAAAGAATTTATTAAAATGATGGACAACAAACATTCCCTTTTTCCGCCATCATTGAAAGCTGTAATCAGCATACCTTCGGGCATCACCGAGGTGGAGGAACGTGCCGTGCGCGACTCCGCCGAGCAGGCGGGCGCCAAAGAAGTAAGACTTATCCACGAGCCAATGGCGGCAGCTATCGGCATCGGAATCGACGTGTTGGAGCCTAACGGCAACATGATCATTGACATAGGTGGTGGAACCAGCGAAATTGCTGTGATTGCCCTCGGCGGTATTGTTAATAATAAATCCATCCGTATTGCAGGCGACGAGTTTAACCAGGATATCGAAGAATACCTGCGCAAACAGCATAATATGAACGTGGGAGAACGCACTGCCGAACGGGTTAAAATAGAGGTGGGCGCCGCCCTGCCCGAAATTGAAAACCCGCCGCCTGACTATGCAGTTCACGGTAGGGATATGCTTACTGGTATTCCGCGCGAAATCATGGTTAATTATACCGAAATTGCGCATGCCCTGGATAAATCCATTACCAAGATAGAAACCGCGGTTCTCAATGCCCTTGATATGACTCCTCCAGAACTGTCGGCCGACATTTTTCGTACAGGAATTTATCTTGCCGGCGGCGGCGCCTTATTGCGCGGACTCGACAAAAGGCTGCATATGAAAACCAAGCTTACCGTGCATGTGGCCGAAGACCCCCTGAAAGCTGTGGCCAGAGGCTCAGCAATAGCTTTGAAAAATTTTGACAAATTTCCGTTCCTTATTAAGTAGATTTTTTGTTATTTCGCTGATTGTTATCTTCGGGAATGTTCCCGGGTGTAATTCTTTTTTATGCGCCCACTGCTGCAGTTTTTTCTGAAACATATTAACTTTTTCCTATTCCTTTTGATGGAGTTTTTTGCTTTTTTTTACATTGTAAAAAGCAATTATTACCAGCAGTCGGTCTTTATCAATTCTGCCAATGCCTTTACAGGCGGCATCTATACCGTCCAAAGCAATCTTACTGATTATCTTGCGTTGAAAACCGTCAACAACAGACTGGCCGTAGAAAATGCCCGGCTGCGTAACAACCAGCGAAGTGCTTTCTTATCGACCAACAACAAAACCTTTGTGGTGGATGATACGCTGTATCAACAGCAATATGAATATACAGAAGCTAGGGTAGTTGCCAATACTACCAATAAAATCAACAATTATATCACCCTGAACAAGGGATACAACCATGGCATACGTAAGGAAATGGGGGTGATTACCTCCCTGGGCGTGGCCGGTATTATTAAAGATGTGTCGGCAAATTTCTGCACGGTTACATCTGTGTTGCATTCCAAATCGAAAATCTCGGCCAAAATCAAAAAAAATAATTATATCGGAACACTGGTGTGGGAAGGCGGAGATTATCGGCTAGCCAACCTGAAAGATATCCCTACCCACGTAAAAATCGCCTCCGGCGACACCATTGTTACCAGCGGTTATTCCTTGATTTTTCCAGGTGGATTGATGATAGGCACTGTATATTTTTATGACTCCGGCAAGAACAATGATTTTTATAATATCAAAATACGACTAAGTACTGATTTTAACAAAATTTCGTATGTATATATTGTGAAATCGCTTATGAAACCGGAACTCGAAGAACTCAAAATCAAGACGCAAAATGACTAACCTGATTTTTCGGAATATTTTACGGTTTGCTTTGCTGATATTATTTCAGGTGCTGGTGTTTAATAATATTCAGGTTTTTTCTTTTGTTACGCCCTATATTTATGTTCTTTTCATACTCCTGCTGCCTTTTGAAACTCCCCGATGGCTGATGCTGGTATCGGGTTTTGTTTTGGGATTGTTGATTGATTTTTTCTCTAATACGGGCGGAATACATACCGCAGCTACCGTGCTTATTGCCTTTCTTAGGCCCTGGGCTCAAAATACAGTTTCCTCAAGGCAGGAATACGAACCGGGCATACAGCCAGGGATAAAAAATCTGGGCTTCCGCTGGTTTTTTCTGTATTCATTAATCCTGATTACTATTCACCATGTTTTTCTCTTCTACCTGGAGGTTTTCAGGCTTGCCGGCTTTTTCCAGACCATGCTCCACGCCCTCCTAAACGTGCTATACACGCTGGTCTTTATCATCATCATACAGTATTTGTTTTACAGAAAATAACAGGCGATAAACAGTTGCTGATTATTGCTTTTGTTTCGATTCAATATCGTCCTCCAGTTTTTCATCGAGTTTGAGGTTTTGAATCTGCCATTTTTGGTTAGGCTTATACAGAATAAAAGAAATTTTTATTGGCTGCCGGTCGTACCGCAACATGTAATTTAGTAAGACATAGTTTTCTGAATATACCACTTTGTCAATCAGTTCGTATCCGTAATACTGTCCTATCTTCGCAATAAATTCCTTCGTTTGCATTTTGAGGTTGTCCACATAGGCCTTGTAATTATTCATCCATTTATTATTGGCGAATATGTATCCGATGGCAGTATCCGAACTTTGTTCCACGTACAGTTTAAAAAAATATTCTGTCAGGTCTTCGGGTTTTTCCTGAGCCCCTGCATAATTGCTAATACTTGTTATATAGATAGTTATGATTATTAATAGTGAAAATTGTATTTTCATAATTATTGCTTATTTGGTGTAAAAATAGTATTTTAAAATTCAACGTAAAAATATTTTAAATTTTTGAAAAAATTAGACTTATTATTGAGAATAATTAATAAATTTGTTTGCTAATACAAATGTTTATACACAAAAAAATAGAAAATTCATGAAAATCAGAATTTTAACCCTGTTGTTAATAGTGGCTTCTTTAGCCTGTTTATCGCAGACCAAAGAAGCCCCAAGCAAGTTTTTTAAGGCCACTGTTAATCATGTCGTGCTTGACGTGCCGGCAGGATTTGAAGCGGTAGGCGGTCAAAACGGCTTTTTGCATAAAGGCAGTGCTTCTACGCTGATGATAGAGGAAATACCCAATTCTCCCTTTAGTTTCGCCGCGGAACATTTCAACGCTTCCAGTCTTGAAAAAGATGGCGCCAGGTTGACAGGACAGGAAACCATGAAAACATCTTCTGGCCAGGATGCCGTACTCTATACCCTCGCGGTACCTCTGAAAAATAAAGACAACACCACATCCGCCGATTTTGAAAGAATGGTATTAATTACTGGTAATGAAACAAAAACCATTTGCATTGTGGTCAATTACCCTGTAATCATCAAAAAGCTAATTCAGGAGCCTTTGAAAACCTCCATGTTATCTGTTATTATGAATTAATCAAAATCTGTTGCATGAAAAAAATATACCTTAGCCTTGTTTTATTGCTGGTGATGGTTCCCGGATTGCTGTTTTCGCAAACAGAAACTCAAACCTATCATGTGCGCTGGCATACCGAAGCACAGGACATGTGGGGGCCCAACGGGTCGGCCTTTACCATGGATACATCCATCAATATCTTTGATGTTAATGAATCGGGAGTAAATACTGCCGGTTCTATAGTGAATATTCTCGGTGGCGATTTCGGAGCTATGCTGACCATTGATTATTGGCTGCGTTTGGGATCCAACTTCAACATTGACGGATTTACAACAGGCTGGGTAGATGTTAATTATCCTACCATTATCGATCTGACATATCCTGACAGCATGATGTTTAACCCGGGGCAGACCATTACCATAGAATCCAATTATCAGGTAGATACAGGATGGTTTCTTACCACCCAATTTCCAACCTCTGGTCATATTTCCTTTGACTTTTACTTCGGCTTTAACATTGATGTGGATGCCGAAGTTTGTGTGTGGAGCTGTACTTCTTTTGATGTCTTTGAAGTAGGCATTCCCCTTGATACCACCTTGCTTTTCGACATTTCCGACAGCAACGGTGTGGCTTCCATCACTTATCCCTGGTATGATCCGGCAATCGGTTTTTATATGGCCCACGACACCATCCTTCCCTTGGTATTCAACAACCTCGGGGGCATTGGTCTTAGCGGGGTAATTACCCTGCCTTATGTGGAAACCAACGACTATATGCTTTCAAACGACAAATGCTTGTATGCCAGAGGCGACAGCGCATTTATGTGGTTCGACCTCGATATCCTTACCTTTATCGGGGCTTTTGACCCCAGCCTCGATTCCGTCCTCGACCTCCTGAACGGTACTATCGACATAGGAGCCGGTATTACTATCGATTATAGCCTGCTTACCATGAACCTTTTGGTTACCAGCTATATGGTGCAGAATTTCTCTTTTTGTCCTACTATCTGGGCCAACCTCACCTTCCCCAACAATTATTCCTATACGGAAACCATACCGGGCACCGGAACAATTGTGAATTCCGGATTTTCCAACAGCATAACGTTCCAGGTAGATCATAACCTCAATCTCGATTTACCCTGTAATATGCCGGATATTATGCCTGCTTATGTGAGGTTTTCTATGGACAATGATTTCAGGAATCATACTTTTGACAGCCTTACCTTCACTTTTGTGCTGACTGCTTTTACCTTCACCTTGAACCTGCCGTCCTTCCCCGTTATGGGCGATTACTGCATTCCGGAATATTGTATCCAAATGCCGGTACCCTGCACCGAAAAATCATTAGGCAACGATACATGCTGGCAGCTGGTGTGTTTTCCTCAAGTCTGTGCTCCGGCCACGCAACAGCCCGATGTGAGCTATACCATTGGTCCGCTCATCAACCTGAGTATCCCACTGGGACATATAGAATTTGACTGGTTTGATGACACCTGGGAATTGGGCGAATTTCTGCCTGACAACAGCGGCATTGGACTATTTGATACCGTTATGACCAGCCAGCTAATCATGTATCCCAACGATCCTTTTTATACCGAAATAGAAGGTCCTAACGTTATTTGCTTCGGAGATACCGATGCTGTGGTAACCGTTTACGCCCACAATGGAACACCCCCTTACACCTACGTTTGGAATACCGGACAAACTGTTACCACCACCGCCACCTCCGACAGCATCACCGTGGGCGTGGGCAATTATATGGTTACAGTTACTGATGTGAACGGATGTTCTTCTACTGAACAACTTATCATTTATTACGTAAATCCTGAAATCTTTATTAATTTAACCGGCACCGA
>Ga0209098_1004007_pt1 | contig 11698 bp, 9 predicted proteins | sample AD_JPNHW1_MetaG_FD_184429 | JGI IMG/M metagenome (GOLD analysis project Ga0209098, IMG submission 184429) | Active sludge microbial communities of municipal wastewater-treating anaerobic digesters from Japan - AD_JPNHW1_MetaG (SPAdes) (version 2) | ecosystem: Engineered > Bioreactor > Anaerobic >... | reverse complement strand
GGAACGGGCTCTGACGGAGGTCTCTCCTCCGAGCCTCTCCGACGACAGAAGCTCCTCCTCTCTGGCCGAAGTGTTGAACCAGGCAATCCAGTACTGGCAATCCCCTTCAGCCCCCCCTTCGGTCTACTTCGGCCGGGAGAGAGTCTCCCGGGAGAGGATGAGGGGCGCTCTCCTGGAGATGAGGGACCGACTCACCAAAGAGGGTTTGGGAGAGAAGTTTTTCCGGTACCTTCGTGAGAGGTTCCGCTTCTACCGTTCCGCCGCCAAGCAGGTCCTCTTCACCGGTTATTACGAGGCCTCCCTCAAGGGGAGCCTCTCTCAGAACCCCCGTTTCCCCTACCCCCTCTACCGTCGTCCCGACGATCTCGTAGAGGTCGACCCGAAAGACTTCTCCGCCTCGCCCCTTCCACGGGAATTTCCTCGCCTCATCAGGGGCCGGGTCACCCCGGAGGGCCGCCTCCTCCCCTACTACTCCCGCGGAGAGATCGACAGGGGAGCCTTGGCGGGCAAGGGGTTGGAACTCGCCTGGGTCGAAGACCCTGTGGAGCTCTTCTTCCTCCACATTCAGGGGTCCGGAGTGATCTCCCTGGACGGCGGAGGCGAGGTCAGAATCCATGTGGCGGCCCAGAACGGCCTCCCCTACAAGCCAATCGGGCGACTCTTCAAGGAACGGGGTCTTCTCAAACCTGAGGAGATCTCCCTACAGAGCTTGAGAGCCTACCTGAAGGCCCATCCGGAGGAGAGAGACGCCATTTTCGCCTACAACCCCTCCTACATCTTCTTCGAAACCGTCGCCCAGGGTCCTCTGGGAGCAACCGGTGTCTGCCTGACCCCCTACCGTTCCCTTGCCATCGACCCCTCCCTCTTTCCCCTGGGAGTTCCGGTCTACCTGGAAACCGAAGAGCCCCTCTTCGATTCTCAAGGAAAATGCCTCGGTTGGCGCCGTTTCTCTCGCCTTTTCATCTCCCTGGACACAGGTGGAGCCATTAAGGGCCCAGGAAGAGCGGATATCTTCACAGGGTTCGGCGAAAGGGCGGAGGCCATCGCCGGAGTCATGAAACAGAAGGGAAGGCTCTTCTTCCTCGCCCCCTCGCCGGCAAGGGAGTGAACCTCTTGGTCCCCTTCATCTTAGCCCTGGGGGCGTACACCCTCCTCTCAAGCGGCCTCCTTCTCATGAAGCTCGGGATCCCTTGGACCTTCAGAGAGGCGCACCTATCCACGGGCCGCCGCAGACGCCTCTTCTTCCTCTGGCTCCTCGGGTTTCTCCTCTCCAACCTCTGCGTGGTTCCCCAAACCATGGCCCTCAAGACCCTCCCGGCCCCCACGGTCTCCGCCATGGCGGGTTGGGGAATCCTTGTTCTCGTCTTCGGGGCAGGCCTTCTCCTGAAAGAGAGAATTTCAGGCCGACAAAGGGCTCTGGCCCTCTTGGTGGTCCTCTCTCTCGCCCTGGTTCCCCTCCTCCCCTCCCAGGGTGTTCAGGGAAGTCTGCACCCCCTCCGGCTCCTCTTCGTCTCCCTCCTTCCCCTGGTTCCCCTCTCCCTTCTGAAGGTGCTTGGCCCCTCCAAGGCGGCCGTGCTCTGGGCGTCGGTCTCCGGTTACTCCGCCGCCATGATCGTTCTCCTCCTCAAGGCCCTCACCTCCCTCTTCGGCCTCCGGATCTCCCTCTACTTCGAATCCCCCTGGCTGTACCTTTATCTCTTCTTCTCCCTCCTCTCTTTCCTCTCCCTCCAGATGGCCTACAGGAAAGGGAAATTGATCACCGTCGGCCCTCTCCACTACTCTCTCTCCCTTCTCCTTCCCCTTCCCCTTTCCACCTTCGTCTTCCACCAGACTCTTCCCCTCCTTTTGTGGCCGCTCCTCTTCGCCCTGGCCGCGGCGAGCGGGCTTCTTCTGAGAGAGAGCCCCGAATCCATAGCCCCTTGAGCATCCCTCCTCTTCGGGAGTATACTCTCTCTATGAGGTTCGTCCGGAAGATCGTTCTCCCCCTTCTCCTCCTGGGAGCCCTTGTTCTCCTCTCGGTTCTCGTTTTTCAGAAGATTCTCCCCACAGAGGTTCAGAAGAACCGTTCCTCTTTACCCGTTAGGGTTACCGTTGAGACCATCCTTGTCGCCGTGGAACCAGGCCCATGGCTTCCTTCCGGACGGCCCCGTTCCGAGGCGCTGGAGCGCCTCCAAAAAGTCCTCGGACGGATCGCTCAGGGGGAGGAGTTTGGACGGATCGCCAAGGAGATGGGAGACGCCTGGGAGCCTCCCTTCACACTGACCGCCCCCGGAGTCTCTCCCGCCCAAGGGGAAAGGCGGAGCGTTCTTGTGGAAAGAGGCGTTGTGGATTGCGCCTTCTCGCTCCCGGTCGGCATGATCCGAATCATCCCTTACGATCCCGAGGGAGGGAGCTCCCCTCGAGGCTGGATTATCCTTAAGAGAGTGAAATGAGCCTTCCCTCCCCTTCGGAACTTCTCAAGAGGGCGGAAGCCTTTCACGGTTGGTCGGTTGACCTCCGCAGGAGGCTCCACGAGATTCCGGAAACGAAGTTTCAGGAGGTGAAGACCTCCTCCCTCCTCTGGGAAGAGCTGAAGAAGATGGGCATCTCCTCCCGCAGGATCGCCGGCACGGGACTTCTCTGCGAATTCGGTCCCACCCGTTCCACGCCGGTCGTCGCTCTGAGAGCCGACATGGACGGCCTCTCCCTGGAAGAACCGGCGGGGCCCTTCGCCTCCCAACACCCGGGCAAGATGCACGCTTGCGGTCACGATGTCCACATGGCCGTACTCCTAGGTGCGGTCCGGCTCTTGCTTGATCTCGGAGAAGACCTTCCCTTCAGAATCCGCCTCCTCTTTCAGCCCGGTGAAGAGGGTGGCGGCGGTGCCAAACGGATGGTGGAAGAGGGAGCCTTGGAGGGTGTTTGCAGAATCTTCGGCCTCCACGTCTGGATGGAGCTCGACAGCGGAAAGGCCTCTCTCCGTTCTGGGGCGGCCTTCGCCTCTTCCGACGGCTTCGAGGCGGAACTCCTCGGGCGGGGAGGACACGGGGCGGAACCCTTCAAGACCCAAGACCCGACGGTTCCCGCCGGTGAACTTCTCGGCGCCTTCCAAACCCTCATGAGCCGGGAGAGGAATCCCTTCGAGCCGGCGGTTCTCTCGGTTCCCACCTTCCAGGGAGGAGAGAGCTACAACGTCATCCCCGAGAGGGTTCTCCTGAGAGGAACGCTGAGGACCTTCAGCCCTGACCTTCGCCGCAGACTCCTGTCAAGAATGGAAGAGCTCACCTCCCACTATGCCTCCGCCTGGAGGTGCCAAGGCCTCTTCCGGCTCTTCCGCCCCCCCTACCCTGTCCTCTTGAACCCTCCGGGATTGGCGGCTCAAGCCCGCGACGAACTTTCACCGCTGTTGGAACCTCTGGAGGCGGCCCCAACGCTCCTGGCCGAGGATTTCGCCGTCTACCTTGAACACTGTCCGGGTCTCTTCTTCCTCTTGGGGAACAGAAACCCCGCCCAAGACATCCTGGCCCCCCTCCACAACCCCTCTTTTCGTGTAGACGAGAGTATCATCTCCAGGGGAAGCGCCCTCTTAGCCGCCGCATCCCTGCTGACACACCCTCAGCCCTGACTTCGTTGACTCTCGCGGTCGGGTGTGTTACACCTATGGATATGAGAGGAGCCATTTCCGGCCCTTCGAAGGCCGCTCCCCGTGAATCCGAGGTGATACGATGAAAAAAGCCTTCCTCCCCTTTCTCTTGACGCTTCTCCTCTTCCCCCTTCGGGCCGACGAGGGGATGTGGCCCCTGAGCGAACTGCATAAACTTGACCTCCGTTCCAAAGGGCTTCAGATCGATTCCCAGGAGATCTACAACCCCCAGGGAGTCAGCCTGATCGATGGTATAGTCCAATTAGGAGGATGCACCGGTTCTTTCGTCTCCTCTGAGGGCCTGATCGTCACGAACCACCACTGCGCCTTCGGCGCCGTTCAGGCCGCCTCGTCCCAGGAGAAGGACTATGTCTCCGACGGCTTCACTGCTACCTCCCGCAGGGAAGAGATTCCCGCCAAGGGCTATACGGTAAGGATCACAGAGAGTTACCGGGATGTTTCCGCCCAGGTTTTGAAAGCCGTTAAAACGGGAATGTCACCCCTGGCAAGGACGAAAGCGGTAGAGAAGAGGATCAAGGAGATCGTCGCCGACGCGGAGAAGAAGAATCCCGGCAAGCGTGCGGAAGTGGCCGAAATGTTCAGCGGGAAGAGCTATGTTCTCTTTCTCTACACCTACCTCAAGGATTTGAGGCTCGTCTATGTCCCCCCTCGCTCCATAGGAGAGTTCGCCGGAGAGGACGACAACTGGGTATGGCCGCGTCACACAGGGGATTTCAGCTTCCTCAGGGCCTACGTGGCTCCCAACGGTGAAGCCGCTGAATTCAGCGACAAGAACATCCCCTACAAGCCCCGCAAGTTCCTCAAGGTCAACCCCAAAGGTGTGGAAGAGGGTGATTTCACCTTTATCCTCGGTTACCCCGGACGAACCTACCGGCACATGGGCGCCGCTTACCTCTCCTACGAAGAGGAGGTAAGAATGCCCACCAGCGCCCAACTCTCCGAATCTTGGATCGCCCAGATGGAGGAGATGTCCTCGAAGAACCCCGAGGCGGCCCTCAAACTCTCCTCAAGGATCAAGGGGTTGGCCAACGGCTCAAAGAACTACCGCGGTAAATTGGCGGGGCTTCAGCGCCTTGGCCTCGTCAAGAAGTGGAGGGAAGACGAAAAGAGGCTCCAGGAGTTCATCTTAGCCTCTCCGGAGAGGAAGAGACTCTACGGAAGCCTTCTGCAAGACCTGGAGAACGTTTACTCCGAGATCCGGAACCAGAGCGATTACACCTCCACCCTGGACTCCCTCCTGCGCTCCTCCACTCTGCTCTCCACGGCCCTCTCCCTTCAGGAAGCCGCCGCGGAAAGGGCAAAACCGGACATTGAAAGGGACGGCCCCTACATGGACAGGAACTTTCCCAGGCTTCGGGCGGGGTTGGAGCTCTCCTTGAAAAATGTCTACCTTCCCGCCGAAGAGACCTTCCTGACGGAGCGGTTGATCAAGGCGGCCTCTCTGCCGTCTTCTCAAACGATTCCCGCCCTGGCCCCTCTGGGGAAGGACCCGGACGCTCTTAAGGCTTTCGTTTCCAAGGTTATCCGGGAGACTCGGCTCAAGGACCCCGTCTTCGCACTCAAGCTCCTAGGACAACCCCCCGAACTCTTGACGAAACAGAGGGATCCCCTTCTCCAATTGGCGGGAGCCCTCTACCCCACCTACAAGAAGCTCAAAGAGACAAGACAGAAGCAGAACGGGGAGCTTGACACCCTTTACGCGAAATTCATCGACGTTCGGATGGAGTGGATGAAGAGGGATTTCGTTCCGGACGCCAACTCCACTCTCCGCTTTACCTATGGCCGTATCCGCGGTTACTCCCCCAGGAACGCCGTGACCTACGAACCCCTGACAACTTTCGCCGGAGTAGTCGAAAAGACAGCGGAAAAACCCTTCTACAACACACCGGCCAAAGCCGTTGAACTCTGGAAGGCCAAAGACTTCGGACCTTTCGCCAGTTCAAAGCTGAAGGACATTCCCGTCGCCATGCTCTACGATATGGACACCACCGGCGGCAACTCCGGCAGTCCCGTCCTGGACGCCAAGGGTGAGCTTGTTGGCATCAACTTCGACCGGGCCTGGGAGGCTACGGTGAACGATTACGCCTGGAGCTCCCTCTACAGCCGTTCCATAGCCGTCGATATCCGGTACGTCCTCTGGGTGACCTCCCGGGTCGGCGGAGCCAACAACCTCCTCGAGGAGATGGGAGTCACCGGGAATTGATCTTCCCGGAGGGAGGGATCGGATGAAGAGGAGCCAAGAGGGTTTTCTGCTTCGTCTACCCCAAAAGCTTACGCTGGAGACCGTTCCCTCCCTCTTTTCCACCATAAGTTCCCAGTCCCCCCAGACCCAAGGCTCTCTGAAGGCGGAAGGTGTCGAAACCATCGATTCCTCCGGAGCCGCCTTCCTGAGGTGGGTCAAGCGAACCTACCCCAGACTCTCCCTAGAGGGCCTCAACCCAGATCAGGCCCGAGCGCTGGAGCTTTTCCCCTCCCCTCCTCCCCTGCAACACGCTCTCTCCTCGAAGCCTTTCACCTACCGAGGGGCCATCGAAGGGTTGGGAGGCCACCTTGTGAAAGGGTGGGAGGGTTTCGTTCGTCTCATCACACTGGGATCGGACACCTTCTACTACCTCCTAGAGTACCCTTTCCGACGCCGGGGGCTCCACAGAGGGGACACCGTTCAACAGCTCTTCTCCATGGGGTACAACTCTTTCCCGATCGTGACTCTCATCGCGGTCCTGGTGGGGATCACCATCTCTCTGACATCGGCGGCCCAATTGAAGATCTTCGGCGCCGAGCTCTACCTGGCCGATCTGGTGGGCATTGCCATGGTCAAGGAACTCGTCCCCTTGATCACCTGCATCATCCTGGCGGGGAAGGTCGGAGCCTCCCTCACCGCCGCCTTGGCCACCATGTCGGTGATGGAAGAGATCGACGCCCTCAAGACGATGGGCATAACCCCGGTGCGCTTTCTCATGCTCCCCCGCCTTTTCGCCATTACCTTGGCCATGCCTCTGCTGATCACGATCGCGGATTTTGTCGGCATCTTAGCCTGCACGGCGGTCGGGTACTTCTACTCCAACATTCCGCCCCGCGCCTTCATCAAGGAGCTTTTCACGGTGGTTTTCCTCTCCGATTACGCGATCGGTCTGATCAAGGGGTGGGTCTTCGGCTGGACCGTGGTCATCTGTAGCGGCCACAAGGGATTCCAAGCCCACGGCGGTGCGGAGGAGGTCGGAAAGGCTACGACGGAAGCGGTCGTTCTCTCCCTCGCCTTGATCATCCTGCTGGATTGTATCTTCGCGTTTCTCCTCTACTTCTGACATGGAAAAGCCCCCTCTCTTCGAAGGTCACAACATCACGGTCGGGTACAGAGACTCTCCTCCGATCTTTCGGGACCTCTCTTTCTCCATTCCCCCGGGAGAGGTGACGGTCATCCTCGGCCGAAGCGGCTGTGGCAAATCGACTCTTCTCAAGGCCCTTCTCGGGCTTCTCCCCCTTCGAAAAGGTCGCCTCTTCTTTCAGGGGGAAGAGATGAACCGTTTCACCGAACCGCAATGGGACGCCCACTACCGCCGCATAGGGGTCCTCTACCAGAACGGGGCCCTCCTCAACTCCCTCTCCCTGGCAGAGAACGTCGCCCTTCCTCTGAAGATCCACTCTCCCCACCTTCCCCGCCCCATCGGGGAGAGCATCGTGGCGGCAAGGCTCTTCCAAGTAGGCCTGCAAGGATCCGAAGAGAAGCTTCCCGGAGAGCTTTCCGGAGGGATGAAGAAGAGGGCCGCCTTGGCCAGGGCCTTGGTCCTGGACCCGGAAGTCCTTCTCTGCGACGAACCCTCCGCGGGGCTCGACCCTCTGACAGCCAGGGGGTTGGACGACCTGATTCTGGATCTGAAAAACCGCTTAGGAGCCTCTTTCGTGGTGGTTACCCACGAGGTCTCCTCAATCCGGAGAATCGCCGATCGAATCCTCGCTCTCGAAGAGGGGCGACTCCTCTTTCAAGGAAGCCTGCAAGAGGGGGAAACGAGCCAACACCCGTTTTTAAAAGCCTTCTTTGCCCAAGGAGCACAAGATGATCAGTAAAGAACAGCGTTTTCGTCTGGGACTCTTTCTGGTTTTCGGTTTTTTTCTCGTCATGGCCTCTCTGATCATCTTTCTCTCCCCCCAATTCGAAAAGAAGACCGAGGATTACAAGATCAGCTTCTTGGGATCGGTGAGTGGGCTAAGCCATGGATCACCGGTGAAATATCAGGGAGTCGAGGTCGGAAAGGTCAGAGAGATCATCATCAACCCGAAGAATCTGAACTCGATTCTGGTCACAGTCAGCCTCCGTAAGGATTTCCCAGCCAAGACAAACATGGTGGCCCGCCTCCAATACAGCGGCATCACGGGGATCAAGTACGTTGAGCTCTCGGGAGGAACCAACGAAGCGAAAAGGATCAAGCCCAACAGCACGATTCCCACGGCGCCCGGGCTCGGCGAAAGGGCCGAAGGAATCGTGTCGGATGTCGAACTGGCGGTTCAGAGGGTGAACACCCTCCTGAAACCGGAGAACCAGGAGAATATCGGCCTCTTCCTGAAGAATATTCAAGCGAGCTCCCAGAGCGTCAAGTCCGTACTCGCCTCAAAGAGGGAGCAGTTTTCCGAAATCTTAAACAGGCTGGATACGATCAGCCAGAATCTGGAAAAGACCTCGGTCAACCTCTCGGAGCTCTCGTCTTCCTTGAAGAACCGAGCCGAATCCCGTCAGATCGACCAACTCTTAGCCCAGTCGGAGAAACTTCTCAAGGAGTTGACCCTCCGCTTCTCCGAAAAGGAGATGGGAGGGGTCGTCACCAGGCTCAACGAACTGATCCTGACGACCCACGACGGGATCAACAAGTTACAAGGAACCCTGGGCGCTCAGTCGACGGAGATCAACTCCTCCCTGACAAGCCTGAAGGAGTCCCTCGAAGACATCTCCCAGTTCGCCAGGCAACTCAACGAAGATCCCACCGCCTTGGTCAGGACCAAGAAAGAGACAAGGAGGAGACCATGAGGCGTCTCTTGATCCTCTTCCCATGCACCTGCGCCCTTCTCCTCTCAGGGTGCCTCTCCTCTTCCCCTTCGAAGCGGTACTTCCAGCTCTCCCCCACCGCCTTGATCGGCGTCAAGGGCTCCGCCACCCTCCCGCAGAGCGTGAAGATCGAGAAGGTCGATACCGAGAGAATCTACAACGATTACAGGGTCATCTACCGTCCCTCCCCCTTCCGACTCGACTACTACACCTACGACTTCTGGGTTCAACGTCCCGGCAAGATGTTGGAAGAGCTCTTCTTCAACCACTTCACCGCTACGCGGCTCTTCTCGCGGGTGGAGAGATCCTTCAGCCAAGAGAGCAGCCACTTCCTTCTGAGAGTCCATCTTGCCGCGATTGAGGAGAACGTCATGGGGAAGAACTCTTGGGCCCACCTGGAGATGTCGATGGATCTTATCGACTCCCAAACCCGTCGCCCCGTAGTCTCCCACAGTTTCGACAGGAAAGAGCCTTTGAAGGGGCGCAAGATGGAGAGCCTCATCGCCCTCCTCAGCAGGATTCTCGGTGAGGAGATGTCCCTCTTCACTCAGAAGATCACCGACTCCCTTGGTCGGGGAACCCCCTCGGAGAGTGCGAAACCATGAGGAGCGTCGATTTCTCTCAGAGAGACCTCGCCCAGATGGAGGAGAGGGGGATCACACCGGAGGCGCTCCTGTCCCAGTTGAGACTCTTTCGGGAGGGGATCTCTCCCCTTCTCCTGGAGTCACCGGCCACTCTGGGAAACGGTATCCGGAGGATCGAAAGGGATTCAGAGCCTCTCTACCTGAAAGCCTTCCACGAAGCGGCCTCCGGTGGGCGCTTCAGCAAGTTCGTCCCCGCCTCCGGTGCGGCGACCAGAATGTTTCAGGTTCCCCTCCGGTGGCTTCACGAAGGAATCCCTGATGAGAGCGGCGACCCACAGCTGAGACTCTTCTCCTCAGCCATAGGAGAGGGGTGCTTCCCCTTTCACCCGCTCATGGAGAGCCATCTCCGAGAGAGGAACCTCCCGCCTTCCCTCTCTCTCTGGAACGAGGCCCCCGAAAGGTTCCTCTCCCTCCTCCTGACAGGAGAGGGGCTCGCCTTGGCAGAGAGTCCAAAGGCTCTCCTTCCCTTTCATCTCTACAGCGACGGCCCCAGAACCCCTCTGGAGGAGCACATGGAAGAGGCCTCCCGCCTTGTTACCGATGGCAACGGGAAGGCCAGGCTTCACCTGACACTCTCGGAGAGTTCCGTCGATCAGGCGAAGGCGCTTGCAAGAGAGCGGCTTCCCCTCTACACCGGACGGGGGATTCACGCTGAAGTAAGCTTTTCGGTTCAGAGCCCTTCCACCGACACGATCGCCGTGAACGCGGAGAATCTCCCCTTCCGGGACCATGAGGGAAGGCTTCTCTTCAGACCCGGCGGACACGGTGCCCTGCTCAAGAACCTGGAGGCCCTCCAGGGGGACATCGTTTTCCTGCGAAACATCGACAACGTCGCCCCCCTATCCCGCCTCGAGGAGAGGCTTCATTGGTCACGGCTCCTCGGGGGGCTTCTCGTTCTTCTCCAGGAGGAGGCCTTCTCTTGGACGGATCGGCTGAAGGAAGGGGAACCAACTCCGGAAGAGAAGAAGCGCCTCTTGGCCTTCCTGAAAGAAGGCCTCTCCCTCTCCCCATCGGAAGTGCTCTTCACCCTCCCCTGGCCCGACAGCCGAAGGAAGATCCTCTCCCTCCTCGAAAGGCCCATGAGGGTTTGCGGGATGGTCCGGAATCAAGGGGAACCGGGGGGAGGACCCTTCTGGGTCTCCGGCCCGGAGGGGCCCTCCCTTCAGATCGTCGAATCTTCCCAGGTCGATCGGGAAACACCCTCCCAGAGAGCCCTTTGGGAAAGCTCAACCCACTTCAACCCCGTAGACCTTGTCTGCGCCCTGAGAGACCGCCAGGGCCGCCCCTACCCCCTCGCCCTCTTTTCTGACCCCTCCACCTCCTTCCTCTCCACAAAGTCCAAAGGGGGGAAGACCTTGAAGGCCCTGGAGCACCCAGGCCTTTGGAACGGGGCCATGGCTCACTGGACGACGGTCTTTGTGGAGGTTCCCCTGTCGACCTTCACCCCCGTGAAGACCCTCTTCGACCTTCTCAGACCAGAACACAAGCCTTAAGATCAGGCGCTTCCCAAGGGGTCGTCTTCGCCGACGGAGCGGTAGAGAGTCGCCAGCCCTCCCAGGGCGGTCTCCTTGTACTTACGGTTCATGTCCCTTCCCACCTGTTGCATTGTCTCGACCACCGTATCAAAGCTGATCCGGTGTTTCCCGGAGGTCAGGAGAGAGAGGTTGGCGGCGTTCAGTGCCGTCACGGCCCCAACGGCGTTACGCTCGATGCAGGGGATCTGAACCAACCCTTTCACAGGGTCGCAGGTCAAGCCGAGGTGGTGTTCCAAAGCGGTTTCGGCGGCCGACTCGATCTGGGAAAGGGTCCCTCCCAGGAGAAAAGAGGCAGCCGCCGCGGCCATGGCGCTGGCGGTCCCCACCTCCCCCTGGCAACCGATCTCGGCCCCTGAGATCGAGGCGTTGTGCTTGACCAAGGCGCCTATCAGCCCGGCGATCAAGAGGGCTTGGAGGATTCTCTCTTGGGAGTAGTGAAACCGGTCTTCCAAGATTTTGAGGACCGCGGGAACGACCCCTGCGGAGCCACAGGTAGGGGCCGTGACGAGCCTGGCCCCGGAGGCGTTCTCTTCGGCCACGGCGATCGCGTAGATACTGCCAAGGGTGATCACCTGGGAGAGGATCTTCCATTCCACGATCTTCTTATGGAAGCGGCTCATCAGCTCCGGAGCCTTCCGAACGAGTTTGAGCTCGCCGGGAAGAACCCCTCGTGTGGAGACTCCCCTGTGGATGCTCTCTTGCATGATTTCCCAGAGCCTCTGGAGCCTAGCGTAGACTTGAAAGGGCTCTTTTCCGGCCACAAGGCGCTCGTGCTCCAGGATGAAGGCAACCAGGTCCTCCTCTTCCCGCTCACAAACCGCCATGACCTCTCCCATAG
>Ga0209098_1004003_pt1 | contig 11703 bp, 4 predicted proteins | sample AD_JPNHW1_MetaG_FD_184429 | JGI IMG/M metagenome (GOLD analysis project Ga0209098, IMG submission 184429) | Active sludge microbial communities of municipal wastewater-treating anaerobic digesters from Japan - AD_JPNHW1_MetaG (SPAdes) (version 2) | ecosystem: Engineered > Bioreactor > Anaerobic >... | reverse complement strand
GGTATAGCGGTACCACCCGTTTGAATACTCCTTGTAAACGGGTTGCTTAAGGTGGTATTTTTCCCTGATATCGTTGGCGGTATAATCATTGGTGCGGAAAGCAAAAACCTGTACCCGGTAGGAGATCCCCGGTACATCCGGTCCGCTTTCACCGGCTGACAGGGCTGTCATGTCGCCGGTCTCGTCGGGAAGGAAAAGAGAATCGACGCCCGTCCGAAGTTCTTGATCCTCGCTCAGTTCATAGGCAGCAGAATCGGCATAGAGCGGCACGGTTGTTTTCAGGTCGGTTATGGCGCTGGTATCGGTCGGTTTGGATTGATCCCCGGGCAGCATCACAGGCTGCAAGTCGGGTACGGCAAGGGGTTTCATTTCTGCCGGTTTGGTACGGCGGTTAAAATTATAGGTCACATTGACTGAGAAGAGGGAATAGAGGTCATACCTGAAACCGCCCGGTGTTGCGTCGAGTTTGTCGGAATTCACTCCTCGTAAAGTCCATTCGATGCCCAGGTTGACTTTGTCGCCCAGGTTGTAGTAGGCTCCCAGTCCGGCGGGGATCACGATTTCGGTAGTCCAGTTGCCGGGTTTGCCGCTGCGTCGCAGTTCTGCACGGGAATTCATGTCATAAACGGTGGTGTACCAGTTGGAGAAGCCCACTCCGATGGTGCCATAAACAAAGAAGTGCCAGTCGGGGTTGTAGGGGAAGAAGAGGTTGACGAAGTTGATGGTGGTGTTGATGTTGTATTCGAAGATATTGCCTTTGAACGATTGGTAGCAAGGGGCACCGTCGGAATAGAGTCGTTTGGTACCGGCTATGCCGCCGTAAAGCACTTGTCCCCGGATTGAAAAGACATGGCTGAGTTGTCGGGAGAGGGTGAAGGTGCCGGCAAAGCGCCATTCGTTGTCGTATCGGCTCACCGGCCAGAAGTCATAGACTTTCAGGTCGCCGAAAAAGATGTTGGGGCCCCCTCCGATGCCCACAGACCAGTTGCTCAGGAAGCGGTGGCCCAGGGGGCCCTGGGTCTGGGCTTCTGTCTTTTGAAAAGGCAGTGCGGCTGTCAGCAGGATTGCCAGCCATAATGGTTTGAAACGAGAGGCCATCATTCAACAAAGATAATCAACAGAGACGGGGCGTCAATGATTTTTTTAAAGGTATTGTAAATTTGTTGAGATTTTGTATTTTTGCACCCTCAAATTCCTCCTTAGCTCAGTTGGTTAGAGCATCTGACTGTTAATCAGAGGGCCGCTGGTTCAAGTCCAGCAGGGGGAGCAGGAAAATCAGCCACTTATGAACATGTTTTGTAAGTGGTTTTTTTATTGGATACATGATCGGAAACACAGTTCACCTTTCGCATAAGTAAAAAAGGATTGAATATCAACGCTATAAATGTGCTTTCCATTTCTGAGTTAAGTAAAACCTATCCCCAAAATGGGATATATTCTGCAAATTTCATTGAAACCATTGATCTACAATTGTATCAAAATATTTACTTTTATCTTCTCCATACATAAATTTAATGTCATCATGGACGGTCCGAGTTCGGATTTGGTTGCAATACTCCTTTTCCCATTTTAGCTTTGTTTTATATTCCTTACCACGGAAGGCATACATGCGGAGTTTTAGCCGTCGCATATATTCTTTCGAAAATCCTTTGTCAAGAAAACCAGGAACACCAATGACATTCTCACATTTCGAAGTAGAATTTATATATATCATTCCATCATAAAGTTCTTCGAAATTCAAAATTCCATTTTCTGACCAAACATTAAACGTGTCTTTACCAAAAGGCGAATTTTGAAAATCAAAACCGATATTTTTATAATCGCAATATTTGAAAGCAGCATCCCATTTCCCATTAGCTACCGGCTGAATAGAGTTTATTGTATAAGGATTTACGATCACATAGCAAACTCTTCCCTGAAGTTCTTTTTCAATATATGACCCAAACATGGTCTCATAGGTAATATTTACTTGTGAAGTCCATTTTCGTAAACTATGAGGATAATTCATTATTACGAAAGCTTTATTTCTTGCAGGGTCCTTGTTCTCATTAAAATCTTTCAGGAAGAACTCGGCCATTGATTTGTCGTAATATTTTTCAACTTCATTTGTTTTGGCCTTACAAATTGCCGTATCCGTGATTTCTGACCAATCAAATGGATGAGAAGTCATTTTAATGGAAATAGGATAATCCGGATGTGATTGATTGAATTTGTAAATTGTTTTCCACAAGTAAAAAAAATTGTATTTGTCCCAAAATACCTGATATGATATTTCTCTGTATATTTCAATAAGTTTTTGCTCAACTTCAGCCTCCTTTAAAATACGGTTTTGAAGAATTTTATTCAATGTATCATTATAATTGGAAGAACCGGTTTCAGTATAGATGACGTTTACTTGCTTATAAAATTTTTCTGTGTTAAAAAGTTTTTCAAGAAAATAGTATTGCGTAATATCCCGATGGTCACGTTCACCAAATACAATTACATCATGCGTTTTATATTTATCCAATAAATAAGATATCGGATCAGCATGTTGCTTTTTGATAAAACTTATATAGGGCTCAATTTCAGGTTTAAAGCCCGATATTTTTGTCTGAGCTGACATATCCAAACAGCTCCAAATAAGCATTATTGTCACGATAGTTCTTTTCATATTCTCATTATTATTTTTTCTATCCCTTTCATTTGACATTTGCTTCAATCACTCCAATGGTATCGGGGCAACGGGTAGCCATTAACAACAAGCGGTTGCGGATTTCATTTTTTGGTTCCTGCCATTTTTCGTAAAGCGTTGAAATGGCTTTTTCGGTGGGCAGTTCTTTTACAGCTTCCAAATCTTTCTCAACTAATGCCAAAATATCTACTCCGACTTTTTTCATTTCTTCGCCAAAGTAGAGTTCGTAAATACAGCCATTGAGAACTTTTTCAAATTCATCTTTTATCTCAGTTTCGATATTGACAAATTTGTATATCGCAAGTATATTATCAACGAGTTGAATAAAAGGTTCTCTTGATTTTGTATCACCAACAACTATGGGCATTTCTCTAATCGTTTCATGCTTTAGAGTGTATGCACCACCAGCTGTCATTATACCAATGAATGAGAAATAAAACTGTAAAACATTACTATTGAGTAGTGATAATAAGTATTTGACTTCAATATCAAAAGAAGATAGAATATAGCCATTACTAGGCAAATAGTGCTTTTGCCTATCGTAGGCAAAAGCCCATTTATCAGCAGTAAGTCCCCAAATGATTTTTTCTTTCTCAAAATCCTGATAATATGCGGTATTATCTTGAATTTCATACCAATAATATGGCCCTGGTTTCCTTCCAACACCTGGCTCCAATTTTTCCTTGAATGCTTTGAGAAATTTCTGAATAGCAGGATACAATTTTATGTTTATCCCCTTCCTTGTAAAGATTAGAAACTCATTTGAGTTTTCATAAACCCATTTCTTGATGTTTCTACCTTGCAATAGCTTCTTTATAACCTCCTTACTTTTTGAATCTTCAGCAATCAATTCATTTCTAGTTTGATTCTCAATAACAAAAGCAGGATTGTAACCAGTTGTAACACCCCTATTAATGGAAATTGATTTAATAGATGAAATTACTTTTCCTTGCTTTTCAATTTGCTCTTTTACGTGAAGTTTATCATCACTTTCAAGTTGCCAAATTTCCTTACCAAGTGTTTTTTGTTCGATTAGGAGATTATTCTCCTTTATGAATTCATTAAGATTGCTAAAATTAGTTAGTTCATCATTTGCAAAAGACACTAAAATCTTGCTTTTGGTTTTCTTTTCTGATGTAATCACAATGCAACTGGCAACCAATGCTTCAAAGACATGAACATCCGTAAAATCAATAATTTGCTCAATTTTCCTCAGGGTTAAGAATTCTCTTAGATTTTCACCATAACTTGTTTTAAGAAACTTGTTGGACGAAATAAAAGTAAGAACACCATAAGGATTTAATAACTTAATCCCTTTCTCATAAAAATAAACATACAAATCTGCCGTACCAGAGTATGTCTCATATTGTCTTTTATAGATTGTGCTATATTGTTTAAGTTTTTTATGCTCAACAAAAGGAGGGTTTGCTATTACTATATCAAATTTATCGTTTATACCAAACATCCAATCTTTATCAAAGAAAGTGGCATTTGTATTTTGATTATATGGATTCCAGTGTGCAAGCTTTTTGGTTTCATCTTTTGAGAAACCAGCCTGTTCCAATAATAAAGCTAATTCTTCCCTTAATTCTTCATCTGTTTTTCTGTATTTCTCTTTCGTTTCAGGGGTTCTTGCTCTAAAGTGTTTATCCCTTACTTTGTGTATTTCTTCTTCTTTGTTTATAATTTTTTCATCCAACTCTAAATTTACCAATGTAAGTTGCTGTGGCTTCTCAATACTGATTAAGGTATCGGCAGCAACAAATTTTGTTTCTAAGTTGGGCAAAGGTCTTATGCCGCGGTTGGGTTCTTTTTCGTTGGTGGTTTTCTGGTCAACAATCAGGGCAATAAAAAAACGGAGTTTCGAAATCTGAATGGCTATAGGTTGTTTGTCCACTCCATAAATGCAGTTTTCAATCAGGAAAAGCTTACGCCCGAAATCCAGTTCATTGTTGTCTTCGTTAAAAGCTTTTTCAATGTCCTCGATGCGTTTATCAATTTCGGCAAGGGAAGCTTCCCTGATTTTTTCGTCTTCCATTTTTTCGGCAAGGGCTTTATCGCGCTTTGCCTTTTCCAATTGTTTTTGTTTCCAGCTTCGGTTGTTGGGGTCGAGTTTACTTAACACGTAAACCAACTTGTGCAGCACACCCATTGGAAAAGCACCCGAACCACAAGCAGGGTCGAGAATTTTGCAATTGTCGATGGCATTAATCAGTGCTGCTTTTTCGGGTTCGGTAAATTTGGGTGCTTCGGCAGTGTATGAGAAAAGGTGGTGCAATTTTTCGTTTAATACTTCCCGCTGTTTTTCGTCATCATCGGTAAGCAAAGTGTTTGACAAGTAGGTAATTAAACTTTCGTCCACCATATAGTTTACAATCTCCCGGGGTGTGTAAAACGAGCCGGTAAGTTTGCGGGCAGTGGTTTCGGTTTCTTCATTATAGCTTGCCAACAGGTTTTCAAAAACTTTCCCCAGCAATTCCGGGTCGAGGGCAACCTCTTCTTCTACCGGTGTGTTTTCTTCAATGGTAAATTTATAACGATTTAAAATATCAATCAAACTATGTACCTCATATTTCTTACCTTTTGTATTAAAGGTTTTATTCAGGTCGATGTTACGCGGGGCATCACTAAAAAACAAGTAATCGGGAACTTTTACACGGGTTTCGTTTTTCACCTGTTGCGTAAAACCATCAATAAAAATATCTTTCGAACTGTCTTTGAAACGTTTGTCCAAACATTCAAATAAGCCTCCATTCAGAAAAGGGATATTGTCCATTAGCGAGGCAAACCTGTCCTGGTCTTTAATAAATTTGCCATAACGGAAATAATGAGGTACACCGGTATTGCGGTTTACAAAGGTGCGGCTGATTTTGTTTTTGTCTTTTACATCCTTGTTCATCTCGGTGTTCAGCGTGGCAAAGAACAGGTTTTGTAAAATGGCTTTGTAATAAGTGCTGCCCGTTTTGTCTTTGTAGTCGAGTATTCGGTCCAACTCCCGTTTGTTGAAGAGTTCATCCGGAACCAGATTTTTTTCTTTCAGGAACCAAACAAATATGAGGCGGGTAATCAGTCGGATTACATTAACAGGATTCCGCGATTTTTCATCTTTCAGTTCATCATCAGGAAATTCAACTTCTTGTAAAGCCGAGAGGTACCAATAAGCAAGCTCTTTGTAGAATTTCTTATTAAGTTCGGAAATGTTAAGCGTTGCCTTCCATGCTTCGTGCAACTTTACAAAACTGTGAAATTCGTACTGTTTGTATAGTTCGTTCAGACTAAGGTCTTTGAGTATTTCCTTATGAGCACGCTGCGGATTGGCAATGTCAATGTCTTTAATAAGCGTGACCTTCTCTAAAACATCTTTGCTTGTGTCCTTCTTGTGTAACCTGCGGTCGATAATGGAAAGGGTAAGTTTATTTCCATAATGGAATAAAACAATCACCGGCATTTTGAAGGGAACATTCAGTTCGCGGGTAATTCTGACCAGTTCGGCACGCTTGTAATTATCTTCTTTTAATTGTAAGGTAAAAAACAGGAAGCTCTGATATTCATTTGTATCAACACTTTGAGTGTTGAACAGGGATTGAATTCTCGTGATTTCAGCATCACCAACCTGAAAAATAAATTCAATCTGTTTCCAGTGTTCAACAAGCGCTTTTTCTTTATTAATGCTATTTTTCGAAAGGTTGAAACTATCCAGAAAACCTTCAAAGTTACTTGAAGTCAAACGGTCGGTTTTATTACTCTGATAGTCTAATGCTTTATAAAAGGCAATGCTACTTTCATACAGTTTCTTGCTGTTAAATGCTGTAATAGCAACTTCAATCTGTTTTAGTTTATCGTAATCTTTTTCTGTCATCCTTATTTCAGTTTCTTGATTTCTCTACTATGCAGTAAAGATTTCATTTGAGTAATGGCTATTTTATTCAGTTGAATCAGTCGTTCGCTTTGAATCAATCCCTGGTGAACTCGGCGCTTATCCAGGTAGCAAATTCAAAAGCAATATCACGATGAGCAAATGTTCCTCCGTATTTTCCGGTTTTTGAAACAATTCCGATTGCATTGGTCGCCTCAATCCATCTTTTCGGGGTCAGCGAGAAACTGTTTGCACCTGACATGTTTTTAATTCCATCGAATTCGATGGAATTAAAATTAGGGTTATTGAATTGTTCCCAAAGACCCACAAACTCAATCGTACTGCGATTTCTTAACCAGTTCTGAAGAATATAATCACTTCTTTCAGCATCGCGGTATCGGGCAATACCTGTTAAGGAAATATATTCATCCTGATTCTTTTCGGAAATAATTGCTATTTCTGTCCCTTTTACGTTGATGATTTTATTCTTTGCCATTTCATTACTGTATAATCAACCAGGAGATTAGTTCAAATTTACCTGCCCCATCCAGCTGTTTTTCCGATGGAATTATAGAAGCACTGCGACTACTGGTGAGCATACTGAGATTCTTTCTTTTAAAGGAACCTTTTATGGCAGAAATTGCATTGAGCAGCAAATCGGTATATTCCCTCATTTCTAAACCATTGTTTGTTTTCTCATTAAACAAATCGGATAGTTCCTGTATTGGCTCATTTTTGCCTGTGCAAAGAAGGCGGTAAATATCCAGAATTTGCTTTGGATGTGTAAAATTGTACCTGACTGTTCCGTCAGTTCTGACATACACTAAAAAATAGGGCTGCAATGGGTTTACTTTTTCATTCCCTGAACTATCTCCCGTTTGTTTCAGGCAATAAATAACGCCCGGTTTAATTACTTCAGCAGCATCCTGATTAAATAAATTTGACTCGATTTTACACGGAACTACTGAATACAAACCCAATGGTGCTGCTTCAAGTTCTTTACGATTGGCTTCAATGAAGTTGAGTAAATCCATTCGAAAATCATCCAACGAGAAATTGCTTAATGATACGCCACCTTCGTTTAATTCGTCCATATCAAGGACTTCATTCTGCAATCTTTTGAGTTGTTTATCCCTGAATTTCAATTCATCTTCAACCAGTTCTTTAATTTGTTCCTGATTTAAAAGATTGTCTTCATTAGTACCACTAATATCAACCAAAGCCATTCGGGCTTCAACTCTTGATTTTAATTTGATATAGTTGTCAAGGTCTTTTGTTGGCCAAAAGTTTACCAAAAAGACTTTCCTGTTGATAGAGCCAATACGGTCAATACGACCAAAACGCTGAATGATGCGAACAGGATTCCAATGTATATCATAATTCACCAAATAATCGCAATCCTGAAGGTTCTGACCCTCACTTATACAATCGGTAGCGATCAAAATGTCGATTTCACCCTCTGTATCGGTTGGCATATTCTTAGTTGCGCTGCGCTTCTTGCTTATGGGTGAGAAATTTGTAAGAATGTGATTAAATTCTGCATGGTCAGAAAATCCTTTAGGCTTAAATGTGGTTTTATTTTCTCCACTACCTGTAACTAAGGCGACATTTACATTCAATTCTTCTTTTATCCATTGATGCAGACTTTCATACAGATATTTTGCTGTATCGGCAAATGCGGTGAAAACAACAACTTTCTTATTTTCTGTTCCTGTTTTTGTTTTTGTAGGATTAGTGACTTTTTGCTTAATTAGTTTTTTTAGTTCTTTCAGTTTGGCATCACGTCCGGCGTCCACGTCTTTTGCTCGTAGAAGAAGTTCATACAACTGGTCTTTATCCTCCTGCATTGCCGCCTTCCAATCGTCAAGTTTCAAATGGTTCATTTTAAAAGTCAGTTTTTCACCAACTTCCAATGCCTCCCTTAAATCATCATCCTCGATTGCGTCAATATCAATATCTTCTATCTCAATATCAGGATTCTCGCCTTTATACTTTTGAAATCTTTCAATTCGTTTTTCTAAGTTTTCAATTCTATGAATAGTTCTTTGGAGGGTTTCAGTAAATGAATAGATGGAACTTTCAAGCCGTTTCATGAAGTTCACTTTCATCATACCAATCAAATAACTTTCACGTTGCTCCTGCGAAAACATCTTAACAGCAGCCGGACCTGATTTTTTCAACACCTTTTCTTCATACAAAGCTTTACATTCAGGCAATACAAATGAACTTGGACTAAAATGAACTAATTTATAGTTGCTTATTTTCTCGTTCAATTTGTCATAAGTAAGGAATTTTCCGGCGGTATCAATACTCGGATAAATAGAATGTACTGGTTCATGTTCAGGAAAACCGCCAATACGCTTCATTTCTTTTTCGTAGTATTTTGTAATATGCTTTCTTGATCGGGCAATTGTTAACGCATCCAATAACTTAAAGAAGGCCGAATCTAAATCGTTCAATAAATCCCTGGTAGTTCTTTCTTCCTTCATTCTTGCTTTTGCCCAATTGGTAAATCGCAATTGCGATTGTTTCAGCAACTCCGCAATGCTTTCAATTCCTAATTTTCCTTCGTCATCACCAGCAAATGCATAATCATTTTCTGCTGTGATATACATTAATTGATTACGAAGGTCTTTTAGCTCGTTGTTGACTGGAGTTGCACTTAATAAAAGGACTTTTGTTTTTTTACCTCCTAAGATGATGTCCTGCATCAACCTTTCATAGCGGCTTTTTCTGATTGTGTTGCCTTCTTCGTCTTTCTTGCCTTTTTTGTTATTTCTGAAATTATGGCTTTCGTCAATAACAACCAAATCATAAGCGCCCCAATTAAAATTTGATAAATCAATGTTATCGGCTTCTGTAAAACCTTTCTCTCTGCTCAGGTCGGTATGATACATCACCGTGTAGGAAAAACGATCTTGGGGAAATGGATTTAATGTGTGGTTTTTATGAGCCTGATAAACTGTCCAGTTATCCCTTAGCTTTTTTGGTGTTAAAACTAAAATGCGGTAATTAAGCATTTCAAAATACTTGATTATTGCCAATGCTTCATAAGTTTTACCCAAACCAACACTGTCGGCAATAATACATCCGTTGTATTTAAGAATTTTGTTTATTGCACCCCTTACACCGTGTTGTTGAAATGTGAAGAGTTCTTTCCAGATTTGCGAATCATATAAATTGGCCTTAATGTCAGACAAACCCGAGGTGTCCGTTTCATTCAGGTATTGTTCGAAAATATGAAACAAGGTTTTGTAATAGATAAATTCCGGGCTGTTGTCTCTGTATAATAGTTCGATATACTTTAAAACTTGTTCTCTTACGTCTTCTACCTCAACATCAGGCATTTCGTTATTCCAGAGTTTATCGAACCATTCTTTTAAGTCCGATAAATCTCGCCTGTCATTCACAACAAGATTTAGTTCGATGTTAGGTCTTGAACCCAAACCAAGTCCATTAACTGTAAAATTAGAACTCCCCGTTACAGCCTCCTCAACCCCATTTTGTTTTTCAATATGATACAATTTACCATGGAGAAAGTCAGGACGAACCATAGATTTTATTTCAACCTTTTCCCTTATCCAATTGCTGCATTGTTTAGCTAAAACTTTCTGCTGTAACCTGTTTTCAACCGGAATAACTAATTGGTCATCTTCAATTTTGTAAGACTTTGCTTCTGTAATTGAAGAAACGTTTTTAATAAATCTGGGCTCCCCAAAAAGCAATCGTAATGATTTTATGTTATCAAGTTGTGGTTTAAGTTTTTCATACGCATAAATTGTGAAGTATGCTGTTACAAAAGACAGATTGGATTCATTTTCAATATTATCAACTAAAAAATTGCCGACACTTCCATTTGAGAAATTGTCGCGAATACTACTATGGTTATATTTTTCTTTCATTTGGTCTCTAAAGTATCGAAAATTCTTGAATTGGTGTCAACTTGTGTGTCGGCTCTTTTGTCTTGTAAATATTTCGTTTTTCTGTCCTTTCACAATGGTTTACTTTTCAATTTTCTGTTTTCAGGATCGTCCCGATGTCTCCCACCGCATACCGGAAGCCGCATCGACAAAGAATACCGACCTGATCGGGTGGCCGGGAATTAACGGATTCTGAATGGTCCATTGTGCGATGCTTTGGCCATTGCAGCCGGTTTTCCGGGTTCGATTATGGCGTTGGACTTCTCATGGTCGGGACTTTTCATGGTTTTCAATCTCTGACCCGGAAATTATCACGTATTGGTTGACAAAAACAATAAAAATGCGGTTCAGTCTTGAAGTTTCATGAGTTTCTTTACCACAAGTTGACTGCCTGCACGGAGATGTATGGTGTAGATGCCACAGGGAAGATGGGTCATGTCGACAGATTTTTCGTAGGAACCTGCCGTCCTGTAACCATCCTGTAAAAGCATGATCTCCCTGCCGGTAAAGTCGAAGACAGAGAGACGAATATTTTGACTGACAAGGGTAGAATATTTTATCGTCGTAACAGAAGATACCGGATTCGGCATGGCATGGATCGCAATCATTGCCGCAGCAGAAAGATCTCCCGTCCCGTACGGGGAGGAATGCACGGTGTCGTTTGCATTTCTTGCAATGAACGAATAGGTGGCATTCCGTAACGACCATATCCTGTAAAAGCAGACAGTTCCGGAATCCAGACCGGATTGAACGAATTCGGAAAGCTTTCCTTTATAGAGCACCTTACCTCCATCGATCATCGAATCTCCCGGATTGTAATTCCCAACCGGTGGGCCGAACTTGTTCACCTTGCTGAAAGCAAGCAGCACCGAATCCTGTGTTGCATTCGGTTCCCAATGTAGATTCACAGTTCCCAAGCCCCCTGCAACAGCCGAGAAGGCAACAACCGGTTTTGGAATATCAGGATCCATATAACCCCGGGTCAGAAGTAACGCCTTATACGCATTCAATCTTCCCGTCCCGAGCATCCCTTCGTATCCGGGGTTGAGGCTGCTGATATCATCGGTGGAGTTCAAAAGAATATCCTTCAGATCCACCGGGTTCAGCAACCCTTTCGCTAAGGAGACGACCAGGGCCGCTACACCAGAGACATGAGGGCAGGCCATCGACGTACCCATCAGGTAACCATACCCGCCGCCCGGAACCGTGCTCAGGATATCCTCTTCGTTGAAGGGGTAGTGATTTCCGCCCGG
>Ga0209098_1003999_pt1 | contig 11712 bp, 8 predicted proteins | sample AD_JPNHW1_MetaG_FD_184429 | JGI IMG/M metagenome (GOLD analysis project Ga0209098, IMG submission 184429) | Active sludge microbial communities of municipal wastewater-treating anaerobic digesters from Japan - AD_JPNHW1_MetaG (SPAdes) (version 2) | ecosystem: Engineered > Bioreactor > Anaerobic >... | reverse complement strand
GCGCCACACGAACAGCACCAGACCCACCAGCCCCAGCCCGCCCAGGAGCACGTAGAGGGCGATCTCGATGGTGAACAGGACCGGGGCCAGGGTTTGGATGAGACTCGTGGGATTCATGGTGGGGTTCTCCGATTCGGTGATGTTCGATGCAGACGCTATGGATGGGTCAGCGGAATCCTTCGCCGGTGCTTCCCACCGGTGAGGCCTTGTAGTCGGTGCCCGCGCACCAGGTGGTGTCGAAGGCGTCGCCGTTCTTCACGTGGTTGTTCCAGGCGATCCTGCAATTGGCTCCGCGCAGGGCAGAGATTGACAAGGTATCTCCGATGGGCGATTTCACGTAGAGCATCACGCTGTCGGCCAGCGCCCCGGCGAAGTAGCCGCTGCCGCCCTTGACGTTGGAGTAGGGAACGACGGTGCGGTCGCCTCCGGCGATGGAGGTCATGGAGCGGTTGTACGACACGTAGTTGGGATCCACCGCGTAGAACACGAACCAGTTCGGACCGGTGTAGTCCAGGGCCAGGTTGGAGATCAGCGCGATGTCCGGCCACCCGTAGATCTGGCTTTCGTAGCTCCCGTTGGGTCCGAAGTAGTAGCGCGAGTTGCCCGGCTGGTAGCTCCTGGCCGAATCCCGGGTGGACGTCTTCTTGCCGCCGGTCGCCGCCTGCATGGCCTTTTTGATGGGGTTCTCGATGCGGGCGCGGGTGGGATCGAACCGCTGCACGGAGAAGGCCCCTCCGAATCCGGCGCCGCGCGTCAGGTCCACCACGAATTCCCGGTAGGCCAACCCGACGGTCTCGCCCTTGAGGGTGGTCGCTTCGGGAAACAGGGTGGGGATGTACCAGACGGTGTCGCCGGAGGCGATCTTGCGGTAGGTGGGAATCCCGTTGTTGACGCTGTCGATGGTCGAAGTGGTCAACCCGTAGCGCGCCACCACTCCCGGAACCAGGGAATCGGCGGTGCGCAGCGTGCCTTCGGTGGCCGGAAAGCGGGCCCCCAGGGCCAGGGCGGAGACCATCGATTCCACCGGAGCCCGGATGGAATCGGAAAGGGCCCAGACCGTGGGCACCGTGGTGGTGGCGGCAAGCTCGGTGACGCGCGGCACGTTCCCCGCCGGCCAGTCCTGGGCGGCGTTCCAGCGGACCCTGGCCCGCAGGGTGTAGGTGGCGCCCGGCTTCACCGGATGGGCCCGCGCGGGAACCCAGGCCACGGCGCTCCCCGGAACGGGCAGATAGCTGACGGAATCCGTCGGATCGCCGTCGCGCGAGACGGCGATCCGGGCCTCCTCCACGAACCTGGTGGTGGAATCGTACTTGCCCGCGATGGGGATGGTCCGCTCCAGCCAAAGGGTGTCGAAATCCCGCCCACCGATGGCGAACAGCGACACGAACAGGATCGGATCGCGGTCTACCTCCTCGGAGGGCATGAGGTTCCAGGGGCCGTTGCAGGAGGCCACGGACAGGAGGGAGGTCATGGCAAGAAGTCGGAGCTTCATGGGTATGGTTCCTTCGCCTTCTCAGAACTGGTATTCGTACCCGAAGAAGAACGGCAGGATGGGGAACTGGTAGGTCTCCTCCCGCTTGGGTGGGTTCTTCTTGGTGTCGTAGTTCACGGAGTAGACGTTTTCCTCGTCGGTGATGTTGATGATCGTGTAGTAGAAGCGCCACTTGCCGGTGCGCCCGAAGTCGAAGGGCGTCACGTCCAGGCGCATGTAGCCGGGGCGGCGGTCGACGTTGCGCGGATTGGTGATAGTGGCGGTGTTCTCCCTCAGCCCCATGGTGACACCTCCAGCGGCCTGGCCTCCGTCCACGCCCTGCATGGGCTCGTGGACGCGGTTGTAGCCCTTGTAGTCGGTCATGGGAAGCCCGGAGTTGGCCGCCAGCTGCACGCTGGACCGGAAGTAGTCGGCCTTGTCGAGGGTCCAGAAGGCGATCATGGGCGGGAACAGGCTCGTGAGGATCTTGGCCGCCAGCGGAACCTGCTTCTTCGATCCCACCAGCGCCTCGTTCTTGCCCCGGCCCACCCAGTTCAATCCCCCGGTGTACTTGAAGGTGTGCCGCTGGTCCCAATCGGCCCAGTACGGATCGAAGGAAGTGCTCACCAGGTCGTCGGCGTAGTCGCGCCGCCGCAGCGCCGACCACGAGGTCGAGTAGCTGATGGCCCCCGTCCACCAGCCATCCTCCTTGGCAAGAGCCGCTTCCAGCCCCATGGCCCAGCCATCCAGCTTCTGGAAGCTCTCCGCGAACAGGTCGTTGCGCGAGGTCTGGTTGGCCGAATCCGACGCCTGCGAACCGGACGTCACGAGCAAGGGCACCGCGTAGATGTCCTTGTAGTATCCCTCCAGCGAGGCGCGCAATCCCAGCGGTCCCCAGTTCTGGCGCTCCACCCCAAGCGAAGTGAGCCATTGCGTGGTGGGCTCCATGGGATCCTGCGCGGCGTACCAGAACTCGGTGGGGATCTCCATGTCGGCGAAACGGATGGACGTCATGTACTGGGTGTAGTGCCCGAAGTGGGCGTCGGCCTTCCAGTCGGGCAGGAAGCGCCAGGTGAAGCTCAGACGCGGATCCCAGGAGATGTCCTTTTCCAGATCCATGTCGTTGTTCACGCGAAGCCCCGCCGAGATGGTCTTGGTGGTGTCCAGGATCCACCGATCCTGGAGGTAGACGGAGTGCAGGTCGGATTCCGTCTGCGACTCGAGGCTGATGCTGGCCACGGGGATGTCCTGGCGGAACTCCACGTCGAAGCGGTTGTACTCGTAGCCGGCCGTGATCCGATGGGCGGGAACGGGGGTGTACTGCGCCTCGGCCCGGCCGTTCCACGACTCGATCTGGTTGCCGAAGGTGAAGATGTCCGAGAATCCGACCACCTGGTCGTACTTGGAATAGGCTCCGGTGCCCGACACCACCCAATCGGTGCCCAGGCGCTTGCGCACGTTAACGGGGATCGCGCGGTTGCCCCAGTCGGCCCCCACCAGCCCCAGCCCCAGCTTGTCGCGCCCGTCGTAGGCGGACACGCGCACGGTGTCGCCGGCGCGGCCCCAGGCCAAGGTTCCCTGCCAGTCCCAGAAGTCGTAGTCCAGTTGGAGATCCGTCCAGTCCAGGTCCCGGGCGATCTCCAGGGCCGAACCGATCCACGTGCTGCGGGCACCACCCGACCACGAGACTTCCCCCTGCCGCCCGTCGGTGGCGATGCTTCCGGAGAAGGTGGTGAGCCGGAGCGACCCCTGCATCCTGGCCTTGGAAAGACTGTCGGAATCCGTCCGGGTGATGAATCCTTCCGTAGCGCGCAGACCCTTGTCGGCCCAGCGGCGCAGGGTGCGCGTCGAGTCCAGGGTGGAATCGTAGTCGGACGCCCCCACCTTGGAGCTCACCAAAAGGACGCTGGACAGGCGGTTGCCGTACTTGGGATCGAACCCGCCCTTGTAGAAGTCCAGTCCACCGGTGGCGTCGGCCAAGAACGTGCTGAACAGGCCACCGAAGTGCGCGGGACTGTACACCGCCGCGTTGTCGAACAGGATCAGGTTCTGGTCGGAACTGGAACCGCGAACGTACAGCTTGGTGGAGAAGTCCGACGACTGCACCACGCCCGGAAGGGCCTGCACGGCGCGGATCACGTCCGGCTCGGCCAGGCCCGGAAGCCGCTTGATCGTCTGCACCGTCACCCGCTCCTGCCCCAGGACCCGCGGAGGACGGCGACGGCCGCGCACCGTCACGGTGTTGCCCGCCGACGACTTCACCACCTTCGCGCCGGTGGACGCCTGCGCCGCGGCCGTGTCGAACCGCGTGGTGTCCACGATGGTGCGGATGGTGTCGCGGGTCTCCACCACCGAATCGATCTTCACCTCCAGCGGGGCGATGTCCAGGGTGTCGAATCCCTGGGGGCGGATGGGGGTGCACAGTTTCTGGCTTCCCGCCACCAGGCACAGCTCGTAGCTGCCGGTGGCGCGACGCAGGCTGTCGGTGCGGATGGAGGCCAGGAAGCGACCGGTGGAATCCATCCGGGCCACCTCCCCTTCCAGCGTGACCTGGCTCCCCACCGGGGCCTGGGAACGCACCACCAGGGGGACCTCCCGGACGCGGGAGGCGGCCGCGACGGAGTCCGGCGCCTGGGCGAAAGCACCGGCGACGCACCCGAAAAATGTCGTCAGGAGAAGGAAGGGTCGGTTCATTTCGAGCACCCGGCAGGAAGGATCGGTTTCCATTGCATCCACACGAATAGAAAGGTTGGCCGCACGCGACCCGCGCGGAAAAATGGCAGGCGGCGGAAAAAGTAGGTTGGAGGATACGCCATGGATTCGGAACTGGTTCATTTCCTGCGTGGGGACCCCACGCGCCTGGACGGAAGGTTGGTGGCGATCGCCAAGGTCGCCACTCCCCTTCCCGAAGATCACCCCGGAAGCGGGATGGTGCATCGCGGACTGCTCTCCGTGCAGGGCAACTACCGCGACCAGCACACCATGGCGGAATTCTTCCGGTTGGAATTCGGCCTTTCCATGGAAAGCGGCATCGAGGAGATCATCGAGCAGGCCAGGCAGAACGGCGGCATCGAAGGCGCCCTGGATCCCGAGCAGGTCCGCGAACGGCTGCGCAACATGGGCGATTCCCAATACCTGCCCATCCCCGCGAAGGTGATCCGCGTCTCGTCGCTGGAGGCAGCAACCAAAAAGCACGAAGGAGACGTGGTCTACCTGGGAGAATTCGGCGACTTCCAATACGCCCACATGGCCGTGAATTCCTTCCCCATCCTCTACCAGGCCCGATACCGCGAACAGGAACGCGCCGCCCTGGCCGCCCAGATCGAGAACATGCTGGGTCTGCTGGCGACACCGGAGCCACCGGAAGTGGCCGCCGAACCCAACCTGGAAACCTTCGAGGGGAACATCGAGGAACACCTCCTGCGCACCCTCCTGCCCGCCCTCCTCTACGCCAAGGAAGGTTCGACCGACGCCGACGAGGCGCTGCGACGCTTCCAGGCGTTCATGTCTCCGCACCTCTATCCCGGCGACGTCCAGCGGATCCTGGACCTGGTTCCCCAGGTGCGCCAAGGCGACCACGAGTCCCTGCGGATCCTGGACCTCCTGGTCCGCAAGGTGGCGGCCATCCAGCGCGAGGACTGGAAGACCCTGGAAACCCTGCGGCACGAACTGGGCGAACTCGGAGCTTCCTGAAGGGAGCCGGCCGGAAACGAGCGATCACCCTCCCCCGGTTGTCCGGGGCAGGGCAAGAAACACGAAGGGCCGCTCCGAAAAGCGGCCCTTGTGCATGGATCGGGGTGACACGATTCGAACGTGCGACCTCTACGTCCCGAACGTAGCGCTCTACCAGCTGAGCCACACCCCGGTGCTTGGCTGTTCCCGTTTTGACCAGGAACATCAAGGAGGAGGAAAGATAGCACCTCGCCGTCGTCTGGAAAGGGAGGACCAAACGGTTCCCGTGCTTGCACCTGCCCGGGGGAACGGGGTATAGTGGGCATCCAGAGGAGACCCGAATGGAACAAGGCGCCCCCAGGATCCTTGTGGTCGACGACGAGAACGCGATCTGCCAAGTCATCCAGGACTATTTGTCCTTGAGAAAATTCGAAGTGGCCACGGCCGGCAACTACGACGAGGCCACCTCCCTCCTGGGAACGGAGAGGTTCGACGTGCTGCTCTCCGACATCCGCATGCCCGGAAAAAGCGGCACGGACCTTTTGCGCTTCACGCGCCGCCACTACCCCAACACCGCCACCATCCTGTTCACCGGCTATGCCGACATAGGAATCGCGGTGACCTCCATGCAGGAGGGAGCCTACGACTTCATCCTCAAGCCCATCCATCTGGAGCAGGTCCACATGTCCATCCACAACGCCCTGGAGAAGCGGGCGCTGAAGGAGGAAGTGCGGCGCTACCAGAGAGGTCTGGAAGACCTCGTGGAAAAGCGTACCAAGGAACTGCGCGAAGCCCTGCGTCTGGTGGAGGCGGCCAACCTGGACACGGTGACCCGGCTCTCGCGGGCCGCCGAGATGCGCGACGACGAGACGGGAAACCACGTGCTGCGGATCCGCTCCTACTCGGCGGCGCTGGCCCGCGAACTGGGCATGGCCGGCGACGAGGTGGGCAAGCTCTACGTGGCCAGTTCCATGCACGACGTGGGCAAGATCGGAATCCCCGACCACATCCTGCTCAAACCCGGACGCCTGGACGCCGAGGAGCTGGCGATCATGAAGAACCACGCCGTGATCGGCGCGCGGATCCTGGCCGACGCGGACAGCCCCATGCTCCAGGTGGCCCAGGTGGTGGCCCGCAGCCACCACGAGAAGTGGGACGGATCGGGCTATCCCGACGGCCTGACCGGGGAGGCGATCCCCCTTCCGGGACGGATCGTGGCCCTGGCGGACGTCTGGGACGCCCTCACCACCCGCCGCTGCTACAAGTCGGCCTTCTCCCTGGACTCCTCCCGCGACATCATCCTGAAGTCGTCGGGATCGCATTTCGACCCGGACGTCGTCGCGGCCTTCCGGCGCGTCGAGGACGAATTCCACTCCATCTTCACGCAGTTCCACGACGACGGCTCCACCATCTCGTCGGCCGGCGCGGAATCCTGATCCCTCCGATGGAGCCACGCCCATGAACGATCTCGCCGTCGACGTGCGGACGATTCCCGTCCGGATCTTCGCGAGCCCCGATCAGCCCACCGATCTGGACATCTTCCTGCCCGCCGCCGACCCTCCGGGCGCGCACGGCCTCCTGGGCCGTCTGAACGACGGCGATCGATTCCTGCCCATGCGTGTGGACGGCGAGATCCGCCTGATGGCCAAGACCGCGATCCGCGCCCTGGTGGTGGGGTTCGTGCTTCCCGAGATCCAGGTCCTGGACGACCTGGGAGCCAAGGACGTGCACCTGCGCATCCACCTGCGCGACGGCCGCACCATGGAGGGCTCCGCGGCGATTCTCCTGCCCGAGCTGCGCGGACGCCCCTTGGATTTCCTGAACCTGGAGGAGCGATTCTTCGCCTTGACCTCCCTGGGCGGCACGGTGGTGGTGAACAAGGATTGGGTGGAATTCGTGGAACCCGCGGAGAGCCCCTGAAATGGCCACCCTGGACAGCTACCTGCAAGCCCAGCTTTCCCACAACGCCACCCACTTCGTGCTCCACGCGGGCCACGAGATCGTCTTCGTGATCGAAGGGGTGGAACGCCCCATGACCGCCGAGAAGGTGGATGCCGCCACCGTGGTGGCGCTCCTTTGCGAGATCGCCCCGCCCCAGGCCAAGGAATCCATCCAGGCCAACGGCAGGTTCGAATTCCACTACAGCACCAAGAACAGCCCCTTCCTGTGTACGGGACATCCCACCGCATCGGGTCCGCGCGCAGTGTTCACGATCGGGGAGACCTTCTTCGTGCCGGAAGATCCGGCCTCCATCGTGGATGCCGTCACCGAACCGTCGATCCATCGCCTGTTCCGGTTCATGGTGGAGAAGAAGGCCTCCGACCTCCACCTCTCGGTGGGGGAACCTCCCATGATCCGCGAATCGGGCGACATGATCCGGATCCCGGGCGAACCCACGCTGACCGACGAATCCCTCCGCGACCTGCTCTTCGAGATCGCCCCGTCGAAGAACCGCGAGGAGTTCATGGAGTGCGGCGACACCGACTTCGCCCACGAGATCCCGAACCTCGCGCGCTTCCGCGCCAACTACTTCCGGGACCGCAACGGCGCGGGGGCCGTGTTCCGTCAGATTCCGACAAAGATCCTGACGGTGGAGGACCTTGGGCTTCCCGAGGAAGTCAAGCAGCTGTGCTTCCTGTCCAAGGGTCTGGTGCTGGTCACCGGCCCCACGGGATCCGGGAAGAGCACCACCCTGGCGGCCCTGATCGACCTGGTGAACCGGGCCCGCAAGGACCACATCATCACCATCGAGGACCCCATCGAGTTCGTCCACCAGAACAAGGGGTGCCTGATCAACCAGCGGGAGGTCCGCATCCACACCCGCAGTTTCTCCTCCGCCCTGCGGGCGGCGCTGCGCGAGGATCCGGACATCGTCCTGGTGGGCGAGATGCGCGACCTGGAAACCATCTCCATCGCCATCGAGACCGCCGAGACCGGACACCTCGTCTTCGGCACCCTGCACACCAGCACGGCCCCCTCCACGGTGGACCGGCTGATCGACGTGTTTCCCGCCGACCGCCAGGACCAGATCCGCGTGATGCTGTCGGAATCCCTCAAGGGCGTGATCGCGCAGACCCTCTGCCGCAAGATCGGCGGCGGCCGTTCGGCGGCCTACGAAATCCTCATGGGCGTGCCCGCCGTGTCCGCCCTGATCCGGGAAGGGAAGACCTTCCAGATCCCCAGCGTGATGCAGACCGGGAAGAAGTTCGGGATGTGCACTCTCAACGACAACCTGCTGGACCTGGTCCGCCGCAGGACGGTGGAACCCAAGGAAGCCTACATCAAGGCCGTGGACAAGCAGGGACTCCTGCTGCAGTTCAAGAACCAGGGAGTCGACATGGGCTTCCTTTCGGAGGTCGGCGCGGGATAGAGCACCGACCGGAGGATCCCGCGATGGCCATCGCATCCTGGAGCGAACAGATCGTGACCCGCTTCGAGAACATCGACGCCCAGCACAGGGCCCTGTTCTCCCTCATGGAGGAGATCGAGGCGGAGATGGCCTCCGATCCTTCCAACCGGGGAGTTGGAAACAGATTCCGTCAGCTCCTGGAATTCACCGAACTCCACTTCGCCACCGAGGAGAACCTCATGCGCAAGCTGGATTACCGCGACATGCTCACCCATCTCCAGGCCCATCGGGAACTTCGCGACCGCATCACCGACGCCACCGCCATGCACCTGGACGGAGCCGACCTCCATAGCGAGCTCCTGGCCATCCTCTCGTCGTGGCTCGTCGACCACATCCGGGAACACGACATCCCCATGGCCCGATGGATGCGCGGCCTCGCCCACCACGAGGAACCGCCCTCCACCTTCGCCCCGGGCGATCCGATTTGAGCCCAACCGGGATCCAGTCGCGGCGGATGGATACCCCGACGGGTCCGTTCACACCCATCCCCGCCCAATGCGGGAAACGGAAAACCCCCGCGGTAATCCGCGGGGGCTCCGGTCGCAAGGACGATCACGGAATGTGATCTTCGATCAAGTCTCCTGGGGCTCTCCTCTTGCTGTGGAGCCGCATGCCGTTTCGGCGCCACAGGCGTCGTCGAAGACCTCGGGAAAGCCCGAGCCCGCTTGAATCAAGGCAGGAGGAGGGTTCCGGCAGCAGGGCCCGCGCCACCTCGGATGCTCCAGAGGCAGAGGCCATGAGCCTTCGGAAGGTCCATCGGGAGCATCGAGACGCCTGCCGGGGCTCCGATCTCGCCGAGCGACGATCCATCGAGCCGGACCAGGCGGACGACAACGGGAACACCGCTGGGATTCGACACGTGGAGGATGCCGCGGCGAAGCTGGACGAGCGGACGGATCTCGGCGGAGACCGCCCGAAGGATTCCCGCTTCGGGAACGATCTTGTCGAGGTCCGATCGGTTGTGCGACGCGACGCTCCGCTGGACCACCCTGCCGATCGTATCGTAATCGGTACCGACCATGTACAGGATCCCTTTGGTGTCGTAGACCGCGGTGGTCACGTTGCTCCGGTACCAGCCTCTCTTGCCTTTCACGGAATCCTGGTATCCAACCAGCCGGTGGTTCGCCTCGTCGACCTCGAGCATCCGCTTGGATAGCGTATCTCCGGCACGGCCCAGTTCGATCGCCGAAATCGGCACGCTCCCGTTCCAGAATATCTTGGTGGTGGAATTCGTGCTCCAGACTCCAGCCCTGCTGTACTGGAATACTCCCGTGGCGCAGTGGCCATCCGCGTCCAGGGTCCACACGTTCCGCTTGATGACGGTGTCGTACTCCCCTTCTTCCTTCGGGACATCGTTGATGGTCGTCAACGTGCTGTTGTAGCGGTGTTGCTCCTCATCGGCGCAGGCGTTGCCATGCCAACTGAACACCGTGGTGTCCCAAGTGGAGTCGGTGGCGACGTAGTGGAGAGACTTGGCAGCGTTGACGATGGTCGTATCCCTCATCGTGTGGATGTCCTGGATCAACTTGGAAAACCTGCCCTGCGCGTCGTACGCATACCAGACGGGCATGTAAGCGCCACCATCGGACGATTCGTATTTCCGGTGAACGGCCGTACCGTTGGCAGAATCGAAGAACGCCATCGTGGTCTCCGAACTTTTCACGATGGTCATGGACTGGGGATCGAGGCTGCACCTGGGTGGCGCGCAATCGGCCGCAAATTGCTTGAAAAGAATGGTGTCTCCCGAAAGGAACTGGGTCCTCAGGCTACGCTGGTACACGGAGTCCTTGAAGTTCATGATCGGGCTGGAGAGATACGGGACGGTGGATGTGGGAAACATCACGGACGCATTGGCCATCCCAGCGATGACAGTCGCAAGCCTCAAGCAATTCATCGGATCTGTCCTTTTTGCGAGGTTCTGCTCCGATTGCGCGCATTCTGCGGCAACGGGGATTCATGATCATACCGCTCCGGGAAGGCGTCGCGCAACCCGAGGCCGCGGTGCGGCCGCGGACCGTCTCTTCGTGCGCGGAACACAGCGCTCCGCCTCACGCTTGCGCGCCGTGCCGTCCCGACCGCGTTCCGGTGATCGCAACAGCGCGGGAGCCGTGTTCCGTCATATTCCGCCAGACCATGGAATTCACCGCACTCCACGCATCCCCGCCCAATGCGGGAAACGGAAAACCCCCGCGGATATCCGCGGGGGCTCCGGTCAAGGGATCGATTCCGGGCCTCGCCGACACCGGCGAACTCCCGAAGGCCCGGATCCCTCCTACCTGACCACGATCTTTCCCGGCACCATCGCGGATCCCTGGGAGACCCGCACGAAGTAGCCTCCCCTGGCCAGCGCCGTTTCCAACCGCAGATCCACGCGGTCGCCGCCTCGGAACCCTCGCTCGTACACGAGCTCCCCCCGGGCATCGAACACCTTCGCCACTCCCGGAAGAACCATGCCGGAAAGCACCAGCACGCCCCTGCGATAGGCGATGGCCCGCTCGCCGGATCCATGCAGGGATCCCACCGCGGCGTGGGGCTTCTTCTTCCACACGATGTCCTTGGCGAAGTCCACGCTGTCGAGCGAGATGGTGTCCAACAGCGTATCGGAAGGGGATCGCAGGTCGATCAATCGCAGCACGAACTTCCCGTAGATGCTCGTGGAGGTGAAATCGAACGTTCCGTCCGCTCCGGTGGTGTCGCGCGCGACCGTGGCGCTCCCCGCCCCTGTGGACCGCAGAGCCACATACACGCTGTCCATCTTCTTCCCGGTGGAATCGGAGACGGTTCCGGAAATCCGAATCGTCTTCGCAGGCACCGTGGCGACCAGAGAAACATTCAACTCCTTGGGGTCGGCCTTCACCGTGTCCGTCACGCTCTTGGACGTGTATCCGGTCGCGCTCACGCTCAAGGTGTACGTGCCCGCCGTCACACCCGTGAACGAATACGAACCATCGTCGCCCGTCGTGTCGCGCAACGTGGCAGCGCCGCCGCCAGTCCCGCGCAGCGTCACCACCGCGCCGGCGATCATCTTCGCACTGCCCGCCGAATCCACCTTGCCGCCGACGGTGGAAACCACCACCGCAGCAAGCGAAACATTCAACTCCTTGGGGTCGGCCTTCACCGTGTCCGTCACGCTCTTGGACGTGTACCCGGTCGCGCTCAC
>Ga0209098_1003998_pt1 | contig 11714 bp, 8 predicted proteins | sample AD_JPNHW1_MetaG_FD_184429 | JGI IMG/M metagenome (GOLD analysis project Ga0209098, IMG submission 184429) | Active sludge microbial communities of municipal wastewater-treating anaerobic digesters from Japan - AD_JPNHW1_MetaG (SPAdes) (version 2) | ecosystem: Engineered > Bioreactor > Anaerobic >... | reverse complement strand
CCCAGGGCATCCTTACCGCCCGTGGAGGCATGACCTCGCACGCCGCAGTGGTTGCCAGAGGCATGGGTAAGTGCTGCGTCTCCGGCGTTGGCGCGATCCTGATCGATTACAAAGCCAGGACCATGACGGTCGGCTCAAAAGTTTATAATGAAGGTGACTGGATCAGCCTCAACGGCTCGACCGGTCAGGTCTATGAAGGCAAGATCGAGACCAAGGCTGCTGAACTCTCCGGAGATTTCGGCGCGATCATGGATCTCGCGGACAAATTCACCCGGATGCACGTCCGCACCAATGCTGATACCCCGAAGGACGCCCGCGTCGCCCGTAGTTTCGGCGCTCAGGGCATCGGACTCTGCCGTACGGAACACATGTTCTTTGAAGGCGACCGCATCAAAGCCATGCGTGAAATGATCCTCGCCGATGACGAAGCCGGACGCCGTAAGGGGCTGGACAAGCTTCTGCCGATACAGCGCGGAGACTTCGAAGGCATCTTTGAAGCCATGGACGGATTCCCTGTGACAGTGCGTCTGCTGGATCCCCCTCTGCATGAATTCCTGCCTCACGAACTGAACCAGCAGGCTGAGATCGCCGCGGAACTCGGTATGGACACCAAGAAGGTCACAGATCGGGTCAATGCTCTGCACGAATTCAATCCCATGCTGGGACACCGTGGTTGCCGCCTGGGCAACACTTATCCCGAGATCACCGAGATGCAGGCGAGAGCCATCATCGAAGCAGCCCTGAATGTCGCTGCACGTGGCATCAAAGTCCTTCCCGAGATCATGATCCCCCTGATCGGCACCGCCGCTGAATTCAAGCTTCAGGAAAAGATCATCCGCACCACCGCGGAACAGGTCTTTGCCGAACGTGGCGCTAAAGTCGAATACCTCGTCGGTACCATGATCGAGATCCCCCGCGCGGCATTGACGGCAGATCTGATCGCTGAAAGCGCTGAGTTCTTCTCCTTCGGTACCAACGACCTCACACAGATGACCTTTGGTTATTCCCGTGACGATGCCGGCAGCTTCCTGCCCATCTACCTGCAGAAGAACCTGCTCAAGAGCGATCCTTTCCAGATCCTGGATCAGGAAGGCGTCGGGCAGCTGGTCAGAATGGGAACCGAAAAGGGACGCTCAACCCGGCCGAACCTCAAAGTCGGTATCTGTGGAGAGCACGGAGGCGAACCAAGCTCAGTGGAATTCTGCCACAAGGTCGGGATGAACTACGTGAGTTGCTCACCCTTCCGCGTACCCATCGCCAGAGTCGCAGCAGCGATCGCAGCGCTGAACGACTAAATAACTAATAGTTCGATAGATAAACAAACGCCGGATACTTGAAGAAAGTGTCCGGCGTTTTAACTTGGGTCGATAAACAGATGAGTAGATTAGCAGAATATCAGATGAGGCAGGTCAGTCCCTTCCGCTGATAAGGCGCAGCAAACCGGAGATCTTTTCCGGTTTGGCAGGCAGGTTCTTCTTGTCCTGGTTGTACTGCAGAATGGTCTGCCAGGCGATGTTTTGCAGGAAGGTCGCGCAGGTTCTGCTGATCCCCGCCGGGACGTAGTTGTTGCCAACGGGAGATTCGTTCCAGATCGCGCCATAGAAGGTGCAGGCTGCCAAGTAGGTCCCCAGCATGCTGGGATGATAGTTATCAGAGGCATAAAGATTGATCGTATCGGCTGCCGCTATTGCGTTGTAGAAAGAAATACCGCAGGGGCTTACCATGGCATCCAGGTAAGCTCCGATATAGCTGTAAGCATTGACGATGGGGATATGCATCTCCGGGTTGTTACGCCATGCCCAGGTCATGTAGAAGCCGGTGTCCGCTCCGGTCTGAACGATGAGGGAATCCAGAAGGATCGCGTATTGGTAGAATAGCTCGGGTTCTTCCATGGGGCGACTGCTTTGCTCCTGGAGAATGACCATATCCCAGTGCCCGGAACTGATGGCAGTGTGGGCAGCGGGATCGTTGAAGTGATTCTCAAGGGTTGCTCCACCGACCGTATAGGCGGAGATATTGGTCGCCCAATCAGGATGAGCGGAGTGCACGAGGTTATTTACGTGATATTCGACACCGCCGTTATAATAGGTATGGCTGTTGCCCACGAAGAGCACTTCCCGGATGTTTGTGGGGACCATATCACTCCAATCGACATTGACGACGAGCCCCCCACCCAGGAAGCTCAGAGTGATATTGACAGTGGATGTGTGTCCGGGGATGACCTCGCCGATACCCTGACCGGTGGCAACCAATGCCGTGGCGTCATAGACTTGAACGGCAATGGCATAAGTTCCGGCATCCAAATCGGTAAAGTTCCCGCTGGCATTATTGCCGGAAATCGTCAGATCGAGAGTTTGGGTAAAATCTCCGCGAGTGATAGTGACGCTGACCTGAGTGATCACGAGATCGTAGGCGGCAGCAGGACTCAGATCCATCAGGATGGGAAGATTGCCCTGGGGCTCAGGTTCCGTCGTGTGGTCGCACCCGGCGATGAGCATCAGGACGATGCCGATAAAGAAGAAAAACTTGATTCTTGTATTCATGGATACACTCCTCAGGATGTTCTCAGGATATAGGATAGCCAGATTTGAATTTCAGGCTACTTTTTTGATAGGTAGAGAGCCCGAACAGACGTCAAAAAAGATTGACTGATTTTGAAAGTAAAAAAAGAATGAATTAATGGAGGTGGTTATGACAGATGAAATTCTCGAAAGCCGCGAAATGCCGGAATCGGAACAGGAACAAGTCAAAGAAAAGATCATCGATATGGATGAGAAGAAGATGAAGTTCTATGAGGACTTGCGTGCCAAGGCAAAAGCATGGTCTCAAAAAGGCGGGAAGTCCGGAAACAAGCTTGCGGAGTATCTCTTTCTCCTGCCGGATTTCTTTATGCTGCTGGCAAGACTGGCTGTGGATAAGCGGGTTCCCAACAAAACTAAGCTCATGGCCGGTGGGATCATTGCCTATGTGATGATGCCCCTCGATCTGATCCCTGATTTTATCCCTATCATCGGGCATGTGGATGACCTTGTCCTTGTGGTATTGGGCTTGAACATGATCCTGAACGGAATAGATCAGAAGATTTTGACGGATAACTGGAGCGGAGAAGGTGATCTGCTCGAACATATGCAGGCGATCACCGCCACAGCCGAGAAGTTCCTCGATAAGAACCTCCTCAGCAAGATCAAAGCCTGGCTCCGTAAATAGGATATGCCAAGCAAGCTTCTGATCGCAACCCACAATCCGGATAAACTCGTCGAGATCAGGAAGATCCTGGGAGATCTTCCCTGCGAGCTTGTCTCTCTCGCAGACTATCCCGAGCTTCCGCCAACCGTGGAGGATAGGGATACCATTGAAGGAAATGCCATGAAGAAAGCCCTGGAAGCTTCCCGGGCGACCGGTCTGCTCTGTCTCGCGGATGACACCGGTTTATTCATCAAAGCTCTGGACAACGCGCCGGGTGTTTTCGCGGCACGCTTTGCCGGTGAGGATTGCAGCTACCGGGACAACCGTATCAAGGCATTGACGCTGCTCAAGGGAGTGACCGATCGCTACGCGGAGTTTCGCACCGCTGCGGCGTTTGCAGCATCGGACGGGATCATCAGCCTGCAACTGGGAGTTGTCAAAGGCTCCATCGCGACAGAGGAGAAGGGAGATAATGGCTTCGGCTATGACGCTGTCTTCATTGTGGAAAGCCTAGGACGCACATACGCTGAACTTACCGATGAAGAGAAGAACCAGATATCTCACCGCGCGTTGGCGCTCAAAGCCATGCTTCCGATCCTTCAAAGATTAACAGATGAATAGATCAGCAGACTCGAGGGATTAACCAATTAACTTATTAACCTATTAACTCATAGAAAGAGGTGATAATGATAAACGCTCAGATATTCAGACAATATGATATACGCGGGATCGTGGACGAAGACCTGACTTCCGAATCCATGCTCCTGATCGGGAAAGGTTTTGGCACGTACTTGCGTGAACGTGGCTACAAGACGGTTGCAGTGGGTGGAGATGCCAGGCTCAGCACTCCCGGTTTCGTTTCAGAATTCTGCAAGGGATTGCTTTCCACCGGTTGTGATGTGACCAATATGGGTATAGTTGCGACTCCGGTGTTATATTTCTCCATATGGAAGCTCCAGACCGATGGCGGCGCCATGATCACTGCGAGCCACAACCCTTCGCAGTATAACGGGATCAAGCTGAATCTGGGGCTGGGCTCGGTCTACGCCGAAGAGCTCCAAAAGGTTCTCCGTATAATCCAGAAGGGCGAATTTGCCCAAGGTGAAGGAAAATATAACGAGCATCACGGCATGGATGATGTCTATATGGACTATATCGTGGAGAACATCCACCTGCAGCGTCCGGTCAAGGTCATCGTGGATGGCGGGAACGGGATGGGCGGACCCTATCTGCCCAAGATCCTGCGCCGGTTGGGTTGTGAAGTGATCGAGCTGTTCACTGATCCGGACGGAACTTTCCCGAATCATCACCCGGATCCCACGATCGAGAAATATATGACCGTGCTTTCCGCGCAGGTTGTCAAGACAGGGTATGAGGTCGGCGTCGGTCTCGATGGAGATGCGGATAGGATCGGCATTATCGACGAAAAGGGCAAGATGCTCTATGGCGATCAGATCCTGAATATCCTGGCACGTGACTATCTCATCGGGAATCAGGGAAAATCTATTATCGCGGACGTTAAATGCTCGAAGAATCTCTATGACGATATCCGCAAGCATGGAGGCAATCCGATCATGTATAAGACGGGACACGCCAATATCAAGATGCGCATGAAAGAGATTGGCGTGGAATTCGCCGGAGAGATGAGTGGCCACGTTTTCCTCGGAGACCGGTATCTGGGGTTTGACGATGCGATCTATGTCAGTTGCCGGTTCATCGAGATCGTTTCCAAGACATCCGCTCCAGTCAGCAGCTATCTGGCGGATCAGCCCATGATGTACAACACTCCCGAATTGCATATCGCTTGCTCAGATGAGACGAAATTCGATGTCGTTGCCAAGGTCTGCGCAGAATTCAAAGCCGAGGGCTATGACGTCAATGATATAGACGGCGCCAGGATCACCTTTGAGGATGGCTGGGGACTGGTTCGCGCTTCGAACACGACTCCCGTGCTGGTCACGCGTTATGAGGCAACTTCCGGAGCTAGGATGGAAGAGATCCGCAAGCTCATTGAAGGGAAGATCGAAAAGTACCTGTAGACTATGTGATAAGTTTAGGAAGATCCCGCCTGGCGGTAGCGCTTGTGTGCTTACGATCGGGTGGGATCTTCCTGAAAGCTATTTGATCAGTTGCTTGCCAGCTTGGAGGGTAGCTCGGTAAGGCTTAGGCTGACCTGTTCTCCGCTTTGCATGTCCTTGAGCATGACCATGCCGGTATTGACTTCGTCCTCGCCTACGATCAGGGCGTATTTTGCTCTGGAGTTATTGGCTGCCTTGAGCTGAGCTTTGAACGAAGCTTTATCAGGATCGTAATCCGCCCTGATCCCTGCCCGGCGAAGTCTGCCAAGCTCCGGCAGGATCATGTCCCGCGCTGCTTCGCCCATGGCTACGACATAGAGATCCGGCAAGGATTCTTCACCGAGACTGATGCCTTCATTTTCCAGAGCTAGGAGTAGCCTTTCAATTCCACCGGCAAAACCGATTGCGGGAGTGGGCTTTCCCCCTGCTTGTTCGATCAGCCCGTTGTATCTGCCACCTCCGGCAATGGAGTTCTGCGCGCCAAGTCCTTCGTAGATGACCTCAAAGGCGGTGTTTGTGTAATAGTCCAGCCCACGAACGATCTTGGGATTGATCACGAAAGGAACTTCTAGCTTGTTCAGATAATCCTGAACTGCCTGGAAATTGTCTTTACAGGCGTGGTCTAGGTAGTCCAGCTGGGAAGGAGCTCCGGTTGCTATTGCCTTGCAGGCCGGAACTTTGCAATCCAGGAGACGGCGTGGCTTTGTCTCAAAACGCCTCTGGCAATCCGGGCACAGCTCGGGGAGATGAAGCCGGAAATAGGTTTGGAGAGCTAAATCATAATCTTTGGAGCAATTGGGACAACCCACGCTGTTTATCTCCAGACGCAGGTTCTTTAGGCCCAAACCACTAAGGAAGGACCAGAGGAAACTGATTATCTCCGCGTCAAAATAGGTATTGTCACTGCCGATGAATTCCAATCCGTACTGATAGAATTGGCGGTAACGACCTGCCTGGGGACGGTCGTAACGGAACATGGGACCCCAATAATAGAGCTTGTTGTTACCCTTCTGATCGAGATGATTTTCGATATAGGCACGCACGACCGGAGCGGTGCCTTCAGGGCGGAGAGCGAAAGTGCGTCCCCGTTTGTCAGTAAAACGGTACATCTCTTTCTGGACGACGTCGGAGCTCTCACCAGAGCTGCGTTCGAACAGATCGCTTTGCTCAAAGATCGGGGTCGTAATCTCCTCGTAGCCGAAGCTGCGGGCTATCTCGCTAAAAATACGGCGAAGTTCCTGCCAGCGCACCGAATCGGCGGGCAGTATATCATAGGTTCCACGGGGGGCTTTGTAATCCATATTATCCTCTGGGCTCAAAATATTCAGGAGGGTATTTGACGTCAATCAGATATAATCCTCCGGGCGGGGCTGGAACGACAAGAGTCTGCTTCGGATGGGCTTCCGCGAGGACTTTCGCGATCGTCCCGGGATCAAGGTTCTTGGTGCAGCAATTCGCCAGAGTTCCGACGATCCGGCGCACCATATTGTGTAAAAATCTATCCGCCGTGATGATGAATTCAAAGTGTGTTTCATATTCGGTGATACGGATGTTCTTGAGGTCGCAGACTCGGTTAGGGATCTCAGGATTGGGCTGGGCAAAGGAGGAGAAGTCGTGCTTACCGAGCAGGGGTACGGAAAGCTCAGCCAGCTTGGTCAGGAACAGGCGTTGATTGACCATGTAGCCCATATAGAGCCTCTGAAAAGGAACGATATCCTTTGCCAGGAGATACTTATAGCTGCGCTCATAAGCCTGGTAACGCGCATGGAACTCCAGCGAGATGTTCCGGGCTTCCAGTACCCGGATATCATGATCAAGGAGGCGATTCAGCGCTTTTACTATCTGTTCGGGGCTCATCCTGCCCTCATAATCGAAGTGGGCGTATTGGGACGTGGCATGCACTCCCGAGTCTGTCCTGCCGGAGCAGACAAGCTGCCGATCTTGTCCGGTCATGCGCTTGATCGCTCGTTCCAGGGTTGCCTGGATGCTGTGCTGGTGATGTTGTTTCTGCCAGCCACAGAAGCCTGAACCATCATAAGTAAGCTTGAGCAGAATACGCCTGGTCTCGCTCACATTGCCCCCACAAGAACCAGAACGGTGAGGAAGCATATCGCTACGAGATTAGGAAAGCTGAGTAAGTCCCTGCCCTGATGTGTCTGTTTAAAACTTGTCTGGATCTGCTCTTCTACAGCAAGCGCCTGCGCATAGTTCTCCTTTACGAGCAACGCGAAAGACGCCATCACGCCGGAGATGCTGTCTCCCCGGTTAGGTTTGCGCTCTCCCAGGAGGGTAAAGTAATTACGAATGAACAGGGATGTTGCCAGGATCAGATAGATCAGTTTCTCCACGAGCTTGTATCTCTGGATCCGGCGTGTGTCCTGGATAAAGTGTTCGATATCCACAGTTCCCAGGGTATAGACTGTGATCAGGAGGAAGTAGATGATCTGCAATGAAAAAAGGAGCATATCGGGGAACAGAACGCCAAACAGAGTGGCAAAGATCCAATAACCGGTTAGGAAGGGGAGGATCTTGCGCAGGGCGAACCAGAGCTTAATATAGATCTCCGGGTCGATAAGGAAGTACAAAAGGAATATGCCGCTGACCCAGATCAGCTGGCGGAAGGAAGCGTCAAACCCGAGACTGAAGGCAATAACAAGGATGATCAGCTTGAGCCAGATGCTCTGCTCCGCAAGGATGTTCTGCCTGGTTCTCATTCAAGCTTGGTGTCCTCTTGGGGATTAGGTGGCTGATCTTCCGGAACGGGTATTAACTCACCCTCTTTCAGTGCGGGAGGAACTTCCTCGTTATCTAGCGTAGTATCGGAGATATCCGGTTTGGGATTGTCCTCCTTTGGTTTAGGCTCATCTGTCTGGACCTGAAGGCTGTCCGAGACGCTGAGGCTGTCACCGTTTACGAGACTGTCAGACACAGCCAGGCTGTCCGCGGGTAGCATCAATCCGAGACTGTCAGTAACTGCGGAAGTAGTATCTATCTCAGGAGTAACGTTATATATAAGGAATTTCTTGCCGTCGTAGAGCCTGCGGACGAGGATACCATAGTCTCCGGAATTAGTGTCTTTCAGCACGGCATCAAAATATGCTTTGGCTGAGATCGTATCAGCCTTTTCTATCGAGTAGAGCCAACCCAGACGGAAGTTTGCCCGGAGTTGCATCCCCTGATTGCCCTTGGTGCTGATCTGTTCCAGTATGGTCTTCATCGAATCCAGGGAGGCTGTCGCATCAAGCCCTAGGGCATAGTCAAACTCGTTCTCGACTTGCTCTTCCGCGGGATCAATGATTCTCACATTCTCATCGTTGTAGAGCATGCGAACAGCGTTTGTATATTTATTGGCAGGGAAATTCTCCTGCAGATAGCTAAGTATCTGGGCAACTTCAGGGTCTTTGTGACCAAGTTTATTCTGGTAATTTGCCATGCAGAACCAGACGAAGGGTATGATCTCTCGATCAAACCGTTCCAGCGCTGCGTTGAGGTTATCCAGCCGGCTTGTCAGAGCCAGTTTCTCTGGCACGAGAGAGGATCTCTTTTTTTCCAGCGACGCTCTGTCAATGGCGGGAGCAGAAGCAACCCCTATGCTGTCCACCACAGTGCTGTCCGGCAGGATCTTTGTGACCAGAGAATCAGAGATCGCGACAGCTGTGGAATCCATTGCGACGCTATCCTGAGGGGCAGCAACTGCCAGCGCCAGATCCAGAGAGTCCAGAGTTACCTGGACACTTACGAGACGCAAGTTGAGGCTGTCCCGAACTGCGCTCAGGACTTCCTTCTCGGCAATGATCCGGCGGTACACGATAAAGCTGGAATCCGGCAGATCGAGGATCTCAAAATAGTTCTCCGCTGCCAGATATTGATAGTCGAGATACTGTTGAAGCTTTGTCTCGCTGTCGAGATTGTTCCCACTGTTCAGCTGCGTAATTGCGTTACTCTTTTCCTGTGCTCCGGGAACCAGTTCGCCCAGAGGGAATTCCGTTTTAACTCTGGTATAATTCGCCAGCGCGTTGATCTTATCCTGTTTGGTGTAAAAGTAGTATTCTCCGAGACTATAAGCGGCTGATGCGGATGCCTGGGTTCGGGGATAATCCTTGAGAACCGCCTCCAGTTCTGCTTTTCCGGCGTCATCTTTGCCTGATCTGATCAGCAATCTGCCCCGGAGAACCTTTGCTTGTGCCAGACGATCCGGGCGAAGCTCGGTTTTGATGACGGTATTCACGGCTTTCAATCCGGCCGCGTAATCACCCAGTTCGTACTGATTTAAACCGACATAGTATATGGAATCCAGACGTAAGAGCTTGTCCATGTGCCTGATCTTGCTGATCTTGGTGAATTCCTCGAGGGACTTCTGATAGTCTTCCTGAACGTAGTAGTTTTTGCCGAAGAGGAAATAGGCTTCACGATATTCTTTGGTCTTGGGGTACTCGGTGATGATCTTCTCGAGCCAGAACTGAGCCCTGTAATAATCCTTGTCCTGGATCTCGAACTCAGCCAGGGTAAGCAATGCCCGGGGATGATGTTTGCGGAAGCGTGGGTCGCGAATGAAACCCTCAAGGAGCGCGTCGGCATCCGCTGGCTTGTTCACGTCCCTCAGAACCCGTGCCTGAAAGATGTAGGCTTCGGGGACGTACTTTCCCGTTGGGTTCAGACGGATGAGATTGTCAAACTGGTCTTTTGCCTGAAAGGAGCTGTTCCCTTTGAGGTATAAAGCTTTTGCCATGATAAAGAGCGCTTCCTCGAGCTGTTTGCCGTTCTTGCGCTCGGTTATGATGATCCCGCATTTCTTGATCGCTTTGGTGTATTCCTCGACGGCTTGAGGTGTAGGTTTGCCGTTGGAATTTAGCGGTCTTTCGAAGGCTGTCCGGTAATAATTACGCGCGTTGTACATGGTATTGGACAAACCACAGGCAAAAACCTGGGCAAGCAGTACCAAAGCCAGCAGGAGTCTAATTCTTCTCATGTTCTCAGGGGATCGTTACCTCATTTTCTGTCAATTGATTTTTATCCCCTTATCCTGCACCAGCGCAAGATCCTGATGACTTTTGAGGAATTCCAGCGCCTGTCTGATATCTGGATAGAGAACGCGGTCCTTTTCCAGAGCCGGAACAACCTTGCGCAGAGCTGCTTTGACGGATTCCAGCGCCGGTGAACTTGCCATTTCCCGTTGATCCAAAGCTGTCGCGGAGATCATCATCTCGATCGCCAGCGCTGTCTGCACATTGGTAACGACCTGGATCAGCTTGATCGCGGAGACGGAGCCCATGGAGACGTGATCTTCCTGATTCGCGGAGGTAGGGATCGAATCCACAGAGGCTGGATGGGAAAGAACTTTATTCTCAGAAACTACTGACGCGGCAGTCAGCTGGGCGATCATGTAACCTGAGTCAATACCGGGACGATGTGCCAAAAAGGCATTTAATCCACGGTTCAGGGCAGGATTCAGCATCTGCTCCATGCGCCGTTCAGAGATCGAAGCGATCTCACTCGCGGCGATCGCCAAGGTATCCAGCGCGATCGCCAGAGGTTCGCCGTGAAAGTTGCCACCCGAGATGACCTTCTGCTCCTCGGCAAAGATCAGGGGATTATCCGTTGCGCTGTTCAACTCGATCTCCAAAACGCCGCGCGCGTAGCGGATCGCGTCTCTGACCGCGCCATGCACCTGAGGAGTGCAGCGCAAACTATAGGCATCCTGAATGTTCCCGCAGTTGCGGTGACTTTCCCGCAGGGGGCTACTGTGCAGCAGATTGCGGATGTTCTCAGCGGAAGCGATCTGCCCCGGATGCGGACGAAGTGAATGTACCAGGGGATCAAAGGCTTTGGGCGTTCCTTTCAAAGCATCAATGGACATCGAGGCGATAATATCGGCAGAGCGGCAGAGACGCTCCAATTCCAGAACTGATAAGGCTCCGATGGCTGCCATGACCTGGGTGCCATTATTCAGCGCCAGTCCTTCCTTAGCTTCCAAAACCACCGGAGTGATACCCGCCAGACGCATGGCTTCAGCACCGCTCATCCTCTGATCTTGATACTCCGCTTCACCTTCTCCTAAAAGAACTAACGCCAGATGAGACAGGGGGGAGAGATCACCGCTGGCTCCTACCGATCCACGCATGGGGATGATCGGATGAACTCCTTTGTTCAACATCTCGATCAGAGTGTTCAGCGTTTGCGGGCGTATTCCCGAAAAGCCTTTCGCCAGGACGTTTATCCTCAGCAGCATGATGCCACGGGTCTGTTCCCTTGTATAAGGTTCACCCACGCTCACAGCATGGCTGCGGATCAGATTTAGCTGCAATTCGGCAATATTCTCTTGGGGAATGGTGATGGTGCTGAACTTTCCGAAGCCGGTGGTAAGCCCGTAAACCGTCTGGTTCTCGGAGATTACCTTATCGACGTATTCGCGGCATTTGGTGACCGCTTTCAGGCTAGCGTCGGAGAGAC
>Ga0209098_1003997_pt1 | contig 11714 bp, 9 predicted proteins | sample AD_JPNHW1_MetaG_FD_184429 | JGI IMG/M metagenome (GOLD analysis project Ga0209098, IMG submission 184429) | Active sludge microbial communities of municipal wastewater-treating anaerobic digesters from Japan - AD_JPNHW1_MetaG (SPAdes) (version 2) | ecosystem: Engineered > Bioreactor > Anaerobic >... | reverse complement strand
CGGGTGAATTTTTTGACACGACTGGCATGCCAGGCCCACACCTGCGGGCAGATATAATATAGTACATGAATACCCATACCGCGGGCAATCTCGGCAACCCGCTGATTAAAACCGGGGTAATCAATCAGTACCACCATATCGGGTCGTTCCCGTTCGAGCCAGCTGCGAACGTCTGCCAGAATACGATACAGGTGCCAGAGATTCTTAATCACCTCTACAAAGCCTATTACCGCGAGTTCATCGCTGCTATGCAGGCAATTCATGCCGGCCTTCTGCATCATGGGGCCGCCAATGCCATCTATTTGCAGATCTGGCATGATCTGCTTCAGGTGGCTGATTACCAGTGAACCATGCAAATCGCCGCTCTGTTCGCCGGCGAGAAAAAATAGCCGGCCAGGCCCGTTTTTTTTGCATGCCAGAGCGTTATTCAAGCCTTTTGCCTCCTGCGAAAAATCGAAGAGCACGAAAGAACGAACAAAATCGCAGAAGTTGAGGCAAAGGTGCGCTTTTCCGAGCGCAGGGCTTCATTAAATTCAAAGGTTGGAAGAGCAGTGCAGCCGGGTGCCGGGCTGAGGCGTGGAAAGATCACCGGCACCAATTCACGATAAGCACGATGTGCTTCGGGGAATTTTTCGGCCAGAAAGCTCTCTTCGTAGGGAATCATGGTGACAAATTCGACAGCATAGAAGACCAGGACAGCGGCGGCGTAAGCAAGGTTCCCGGCAATTACCATGAAACCGGCAATCTTAAGAATATTGGCGAGATAAAGGGGATTGCGGCAATGGGCGTAGGGCCCCGAGGTCACCAGACGGTCGGCGCAGATTTCGCGGGTGCGGGTGGTCGGGCCGATATGCATCAGGCCCCAGATACGCAGAGATTCGCCGGCCAACACCAGGGGCATGCCCATCAACCAGGTCAGCGGGCGTGGGCGGGCGCAAAAGAACATAGCGAGCGCCAGGGGCACCGGCAATTTGTCGCGCCACTTGAAAAAGAAACGACCGAGGCAGTTTTCTGAAGCCATAAGCGCCGATCAGTGAGGAGAAGGCAGATTGCTCTTGATCTGCTCGAGAATTTCAAGAGCAACTTCAAGGGCATTCTTGCCGTCTTCGATGGTCACCAGGGGTTTGCGACGCTCATTAATACAGGAAATAAAATGCTCAAGCTCAAGACGAAGCGGTTCGGCTTTATGAACTTCGAGTTCTTCCTGGATAATTTTTTCTTCGAGGTTCGATTTGCGACGCAGGGTGATAGCCTGATTGGCGTAATCGAGGGAACAATACTTATCCATTTCGAAAATACGGAGCTTGCGAATTTTTTCGTCGCTGATGCGCGAGGCAGTAAGATTGGCGATACAGCCGTTCTCAAAAACGATGTGCGCGTTGGCGATATCTTCGTTTTCGGTGAGCACAGGGATGCCAACCGCGTCAACCCGCTTGATGGGCGATTTGACGAGAGAAAGCACGATATCGATGTCGTGAATCATGAGATCCTGGACAACCCCGACATCTTGAATACGCGGTGAAAACGGCCCCATCCGCTGGCATTCAATAAATCTCGGGCTGTCGCACAGCGACTGCAGCTTGATGATCGCGGCGTTGAAGCGCTCGACATGGCCAACCTGCAGGGTCAGTTGTTTTTTGCCGGCAAGGGCAACCAGATCGTTGGCTTCTTGAAGGGTTTTGGTGATCGGCTTTTCGATAAAAGTATGAATATTGCGTTCAAGAAAAAACCGGGCGACCTCATGGTGCAGAAAAGTAGGCACGACTACGGTTACGGCTGAAGCTACGGCAGCCAGATCGCGATAATCCTTGAAATACGGAACATTGTATTTTTGGGCAATTTCACGGCCGGCCGCTTCATTAACATCGGCGATACCAATGAGATGGGCACCATTGATTTCAGCCAGCAGCCTGGCATGATGTTGGCCCAGGTGGCCGATACCGATGACTCCAATATTGACGCTTTGACTGTTCATGTTTACCTCGTTTGTTAAAAGCGCGGTCAAACCACCATTATGGCAATGCCGGCAGAATCTGCCAGCCTGATGACTTCCTCGCGGTCGAGCAGCAGGGTTTTCTTTTCTTCGAAGGCCAGGCAACGAGCCTTGGCAGCGATCAGGTTGTGAATCGTATCAATGCCGATGGTTGGGATATCGTAACGCATATCCTGTTTCGGCCTGGCGACCTTAACCACGGTTACATCACCGTTGCCGAGCTGGCCGCCGCGTTGAATCGCCTGATCAGTGCCTTCGATGGCCTCAACCGATAAAATAACCCGGTTTTTGACCACCACGGTCTGACCGATATCGAGACCAGCAATCTGTTTGGCGATTTCGTGACCGTATTTAATATCGAGCAGTTCATCTTCGCTAGGTTTTCGGTTGGTCAAAATGCCTTTTTCGGGCAACAGAACCGACAAAAAAGTGGTCGAATCGCAAACATGAATACCTTCAGCAATAAATTCTTCGCTGAGCTGGCGCAGTAAGGCGTCATCATTGCGAATCGGAGTTTTTTCAAAAACCTTCATGAGTCTGGCGTCGGGCCTGATACGGTCAAACATCAAAGTCTTGGTTATTTTGCCTGCCATGACGATGCGTTTAATATCGGCGTGCAGAAAAGTATCGATCATACCTTGCAGTTCACCCACATGAAACCAGTGAATCTGACTGACAAGTTCTTCAAGTTCGGGCGACGTTTCTTCACGTATAGCAACTGCCACCACTTCATTGCCACCCTGCCTTGCCGCCTGCGCAAAATAGAGTGGAAACCTTCCACTACCTGCTATTAATCCTATGCGTGACACTGAACTCCCTCGCTTTTCTGCCCCGGAAACGGAAATTCCGCCATCGGGATCGGCCCAAAGTTTATGGATTATATCATGATTCATCGACAAGTTCGACAGGCAATTTTCAGTTTAGTCGCGAATGTCGCTTTCATCGTCATCTGCATCGGCATCGGCTGGAACACTTTCATCGTTTTCAGGAGGCCGCTCGTTTCTGGGGGGGCGACTGCCTTCTTCTCGTCTTGGCGGGCCGTCACTCTTCTTTTTCTTTTTGCCGGTGCCTGGGGGGTTGAGATTTTTCAGGAGAATGCTCAGGTCTGGCTCTTCGGCGCCCGGAATGCTGACCCACCAGAGATTGCGACCGGTGGTCTGGTCTTTGCGACCGCAGACCTTGTCGAGTTCGTAAGAAGCCTTGCGGCGGTCGGCAAAACCGATGAGAATCTTGCGGGTAATGTAATTGATGTCCATGACCCGGCCAGTTTCGGCACCCACAACCACTTCGGCGGTAATTTTGGGAAATTTGCCATGAAACGAGGCGTAGTATTCGTGTTCGTGGGCAAGGCAACAGAGCAGGCGGCCGCAGATTCCAGAAAGTTTGGCCGGATTGAGGCTGAGATTCTGCTCTTTCGCCATTTTGGTAGAAACCGGGTAAAATGTGCTCATAAACTGGGCGCAGCAGACTTCTTTGCCACAGCAGCCGATGCCGCCGAGCAGTTTTGTTTCGTCTCTGACACCGATCTGACGTAGCTCGATGCGTGTTTTGAAAATTCCGGCGAGGCTTTTGAGCAAATCGCGGAAATCGACCTTGTTATCTGACTTGAAATAGAAAATCAGTCGGCTGAAATCGTAAAGGAATTCAGCCTTGAGGAGTTTCATCGGCAGCTGGTGCAGGTTGATCTTGTCGCGGGCCTGCAGAAATGCATCTCTTTCTTTCTTTTTCTGGTCGGCCATGCGGATACGGTCATCGGCATCAGCGATTCTCTGTATCTCGATGATAAAAGGCTCACTTTCGGTCTTCAAGCCGGCAGGTCTGGTCTCAACCACCTGCAGAACTCTGGCAATTTCGCAGCCATGCTGGGTGGTGACCACTACGTCCTGGGTTGCCTCAATTGGCATGCCTTCGGGGAAAGGCGTCCAGTAGACGGTGGGCAGCTTGCGCAGTCTCAGGGCAATATATCGATTCACGCTTCGGGTCCTCCGATCTGCGTTAACAGGTTTTCAAGAATAAGCAATGGCTGAACGTAGCGTCGCTGCAATTCAATACTTCGGTCGAGCATTTCAATTCTGGCACGCAGCAGGGCAATACCTTCAACCTTTGCGAGTGTAATGATATCTTCTTTGCGGTCAAGGTTCAACAGCAATGTTTCATCGGCGCCGCAAGCGAGCAGCAAAGCGTCTGCATACCAGTTCATCAGACAGAAAAAGAATTCTTCAAGCTGGGCAGCCACCCAGTGATCGATGGCGGCATGCAATTGCCCTTCGCTTTCTTTAATCAGAGCCGGCGGGTAGCCCTTTCGCGCTTCTGCCAGCACCGGATCAAGGCTTTTTTTCATCGCTGCTACGGCTTTGTCGAGACGATCAACTAGCGCATCTGCGAACATCAGCGCAAAGGCTGCCGGCAGGCCGGTATTCATGACCAGAGATCGGCAGAAAGCTTTTCGGGCAGCCTGCAGGGGCAAAAAGCGGGTCTGATCAAGCTGGCTGGCAAGCCTGAGAGCCTGATCGAGGCTTGTCGCGCCTGATAAATTTGTCTGATTCAGCAAAGACAGTGCTTCAAGCTGCAACAGATAATCAGCATGGCTGTTGCGAATGCCCTCATGAAGCGCGAGGGTCTGGTATTGCCCGGCAATTTCGAGGGACTGGCCGAAACGGCCTTCAGAAAGAGCGTAGCAGACGGCAGCCTGGTCAAAAGAAAAATTACTGCTCAGTGCTATCTGTTGCCTGGCCTGATGGTGCGAAGGAACAGCAAAGCGCACGATTTCGGAACGACTGAGAACAGTTGGCAGCACCGAACCGGTATCACGGGCAACCAGAATGAAAACAGCATGCGACGGAGCTTCTTCGAGAATCTTCAGCAGACTGTTGGCCGAAGAAACATTCAGCCGTTCGGCAGGGTCGAGAATAAACACCTGCCAGCGGCCGACGCCGGGCTTCAACGATGCCATTTCCTGCATGGCCCTGACCTGATCGATTCTAATCTCATTGCCTTCGGGAGTTATCAGGTTAACATCAGGGTGACTGCCGGCGGCGATGCGCTTGCACGCGTCGCATTTCTGGCAGGAGTCAGTATAGCCGGCCGTGGCAGTCACCGGGTTCTCGCATTGCAGAAGAGCGGCGAAAGCCATGGCGGTGGCCAGGCGACCGCTTGATTCCTTGCCGGCAAAAAGGTAAGTCTGTGCAATGCGGCCGTTGGCGTAAGAACCGGTCAGATGCCTAACTGGAGCTTCCTGGAGAAAAATCTGTGAAAAGCACCTACTTCTGGACATGGCTTTTCCGGATGAAGGTGGCGATCGAGATAAATACCATGATCAACAGACAAACGGCGGCAGCGATTTGAATGCCCCGATGGGGAATATCAGCAGCGAGAACGGCAACGAAGCCGAAACAGCATGAGACCATCCAGAGGAACTGCGTGGTATCGCGCTGCGAAAAGCCGCGTTGCAGCAGTCGGTGATGCAGGTGTTCCTTGTCGGCCTGAAAAATAGGCACTTTTTTAAAATAGCGGCGCAGAATAGCGAAGATAACGTCGAGCACCGGCAGACCAAAAGCAATCAATGGCACGATCAACGGAAACAGAATCGAACCTTTGGCGGCACCGGCAATCGAGAGGGCGGCGGTCATGAAACCGAGAAAATAAGCGCCTGAATCGCCCATAAAAATTATGGCCGGAAAAACGTTGTATTTAAGAAAAGCGAGCAGTGAACCCATTATCGCCGCCGAAAGCACCAGAACATTTGATATCAGCTCTGGGTCTTGCATGTTGGGGGTGGCGATGCGCACCGACAGCAGAGTGGCCAGGGCAATAAAAACGATGCCGCCGGCCAGGCCATCGACGCCATCGACGAGGTTGACCGTGTTAGTCAAACCGATCACCCAGAGCAGTGTCAGGGGGTAAGTCAACAAACCGAGCGCCACGAGGCCTTTTCCAGAGATGAAGTCAGTAACGAAACTGATTTTTACACCAAAAAACAAGAGAATAAGACAGGCAAATATCTGGCCACCGAGCTTGACCCGGGGTTGCAGGTCTATGAGGTCGTCAAGCAGGCCAATCAAAAAGATAAAGGTGCCGGCCAGCATGATGCCGAGAGTTGGCGCGCTTTCTGAGAGAAAAGGCAGGGCGCCGATCAGCCCGCCAAGGTACAAAGCAACACCCCCGACCCTTGGAATCGGCGATTTGTGAATCTTGCGGCCGCCGGGGCGGTCGACGAGACCAAGGTTCAGGGCAATACGTCTGACGAGGGGCACCAGCAATAACCCGGCCACCCATGCCAATAAAAATGGAAATAATACCTGTTTCAAGCTTGTGGATTATAACAGAAACGATTCCGGCGGGCAATCCCTGTGCGTCGTTGCGGCAAGTGTTGATCAGAAAGTCATCTGCAGGATGTGACTTAGCAGCCAGACGCCAGCCAGGAGCGAGAGAAGTGTTGAGGGGATACCGAATCTTGCGAACGACCAGAACGACATCGGGCAGTGGTTGCGCGAGGTTTCGGCGACGATCATGTTGGCAACCGAACCAAAAATAGTGAGATTACCCGCAATGGTGCTGACGTAAGCAAGCAGACACCAGAACAGCTCAGGGCTGCCCATTGCCGGTATGCTTTGTGACGCAAGCAGCACAAACGGCACATTTGAGAGAAGATTCGAGCCGACCAGGGTAACTCCCGAGAATATCCAGAGCTGGGCATGCAGATCGCCGGCGATCAATTGCAGCGACCAGTCAGTCACTGCCTTTGCCAGGCCACTGGTCTGCAAACCACCGATAACGACGAACAGGGCCGCAAAAAACATCAGCAGCGACCATTCCATCTTTTCGAAGAGCTCAGAAGGGTCTTTGCGGTGAACTGTTATGACGATTACCGCACCTGCCAGGGCCGAAAATGCCATAGAAAAACCGGCAACGAAACCGGCGCAGGCGAGGCCCAGACCGGCCAGACCAACCCAAAGTCGCCGGGTTTTTTGGATCTGCTCAGGTCTGCTTTCGCGAGGGGCTGGTAATGGCGAGACTGCATCAGCGGCGGGTGATAGAAGAAGATCGTGGCGATAATAGAGCCAGGCAAGTGCAATATTAATGGCCATCGCCACCAGAAACGGCAGGGTCATCAGCATGCTGAATCTTAAAAAGGCAAGCTTTGACAGACTGCCGATAATCATGTTCTGCGGGTTTCCGGTCAGGGTGAGGGTTGAGCCAATATTGCTGCTGGTGGCAAGCATCATCAGATATGGAAATGGGTTCAGATGCTTGCGGCGACAGATTTCAAGAACCAGTGGCGTCATGACAACGCAAACCGGGTCGTTAACCAGAATCGCTGAAGCCAACGCTGCCGAGAACCCTGTGATAACGAGCAGACCGAATGGTGAAGACAGGTTTTCGGCCAGGCGCGAAAAGCGCTCAAAAATCCCGGCGGCCCGCAGGTGTTCGGCAATAATCATCATTCCGAGAAGCAGGCAGATGGTGTCCCAGTTAACCAGGCGGTATGCTTCTTCGGGGGTGACAACCCCGAAAACCACCATGAGAACAGCGCCGGCCAGTGCCGCGGATGGTCGGCCGATCGGCAACATATTCAGGCGACGAAAAGAAATCAGAATGAAAGTCGCGACAAAAATTAGCCCGGCCGCCCAGGGTTGCCTGAAAGCCCCGGCAGCGCTCTGCGCGATTTCGTTCATGGTCAATGGCTCCTGATTCAGCTGAAATGGGAATGCAGTATAGTTGTTGCTGCTGCAAATTTCAAGAATGGGTTACGGCAAACGGCAACCTTAATCGTTTTTGTGGCTCAGGGTCTGAGAATATGATATAAAAATAAAAAATCCCGCAGTAAAGGAAAGAATCATGAGCAAAGGTGTAGTCTGGGACCTCAGCAGTTATTTTAAAAAGTTTAACAGCCCTGAGATGAAAGCTTTCAAAAAAGAGCTTAAACAGGGCATAGCAAGTCTGCAGAAAACCGCAACCTCTCTGAAAACGCTTGATGCCGACAACCAGACCAGATGGGAAAAGGTTTTTCTGGATTTTGAACAGCTGATGTGCCGCTTGTCACATTTTTCGTCATACGTCGGCTGTCTTAATGCTGCTGATGCGGCTAACGAAGATTTCAACCGTGAGTCTGCAGAGATCGATGGCATTGGCGCTGAATTCAGCAAGATAGCCATAACCCTGAAAATGGGCCTTAAAAAAGCAGCCAAAAAAGATTTTGACACCTTTGTCGCCCGCAAAAAACTGGCCGACATAAAGTTTCAGCTGCACGAGATGCGCCAGGAAGCTCAAAAAACCATGAGCGGCGAAGAAGAAGCACTGGCAGCCGATCTCAGCGTCGATGGCTTCAGTTCCTGGGATCGCCTCTATAATACGCTGGCCGGCAAACTGAGCTTCGACATGCATTGGCCTGATGGCCGCATCGAGAAGACCCCGATGGCTCAATGCCGCTCAATCATGCAGGATTCAGATCGGCAGGTTCGCCGGGCAGCATTTGTTCATGGCAATCAGGCCTGGGTGAACGTCGAAGATATCTGCGCTGCTTCTTTAAACGCCCTGTCGGGCACCAGATTGCTGCTCAACAGAAAGCGCGGATACGACCATTTTCTCGATGTTGCCCTTGCACAGTCACGTATTTCGCGCAAGACACTTGACGCGATGTTCAAGGCCGTCGAAGAGTGCCGGCCTTTTATTCAGAAAATCGGCAAAGCCAAGGCCAAGGCACTCGGCCAGAAAAAGCTCGCCTGGTATGACTGCGAAGCGCCGCTCGCCATTCCGCAGCTGAACCGTTATTCGTGGGATGAGTGCGTTAAAATCGTCGATAAAGCATTCGGCGCCGCTTACCCTGACTTGCAGACTTTTTTCAGGGAAGCACTGAAAAAGCGCTGGGTCGAATCAGAACCCAGGGCCGGCAAGCGCCCGGGCGCCTTCTGCACCGGTTCGCTGCTCACCGAAGAATCACGGGTCTTCATGAGTTTTGCCGGCAGCATGAACGACATCAGCACCCTCGCTCACGAGATCGGGCATGCATTTCACAGTTCACAACTCAAAGGGTTGCGGCCTTTCCTGCAGGAATACCCGATGACTCTGGCTGAATCGGCCTCGACCTTCGGCGAAATGCTTCTGGCCGATGGTATTCTTCATGACCCGAAAGTCAGTGATGCCCAGCGTCTGAACGTTCTGACCAGCACCATAAACGATGGAATCGCCTTTCTGATTGATATTCCGATTCGTTTTAATTTTGAAAAGTCTTTTCACGAAGAACGCATGCAAGGTGAAGTCAGCGTTTCCAGGCTCAAAGAACTGATGACAGTCGCAATGCAGAACCAGTTTGGTGAACTGCTTGAAAAAGATGGGGCCAATCCGATGTTCTGGGCCTCAAAACTGCACTTTTATATCAGCGGCGTTACGTTTTACAATTTCCCATATACTTTTGGCTACCTGCTCAGTCGCGGTCTGTTCGGCATGTTCAAGAAAGACGGCCCGGCCTTTCTGCCGAAGTATCGTGAATTCTTAAGACTTTCGGGGAGCGATATGGCCCATAAGGTTGCCAAAAAAGCAATCAAAGCCGACCTCGAAGACACGACCTTCTGGAAACAGGCCATCATGAGTCATGAGTCAGATCTGGTTTTGTTTGAAAAATTGGCAGCCAAAGTCTTGAAATAAGAGAACAGCATGACCCGGAACAGATTCCCGGTTCCTGAAAAACGGCGATCGCTGATTCTGCCCGCCGACCTGGCGGGCAGGCATCTTCGGGTCGCTTTTTTTGACGCCGACAACACTCTGAGAGAGGCGCGCAGCGGCAAGCCATCACCGCATGGCCGTGCCGACCTTCTGATTCGCGCGAAATGCTGCGAACGCCTGTTGCAACTTGCCAGCGAAGGGTATCTGCTGGCAATTGTTTCGAACCAGGCGGGTATAAAGCTTGGTCATATAAGCATGAGTGAAGTCGAAGAAGCTATGCAGGCAACCGTGCAGGCCTTTGCGGCCCGGGGCATAATCTTCAATTATTACGACTTTGCCGAGCTTTATAATGAGGATCGCAAGCCCGAGCCAGGAATGGCCTGGCGCCTAGAGCGTCAACTGCAACTGGCCGGTTATACAATTGACTGGCCAGGCAGTTTCATGGTTGGCGACGCAGGCTGGAAACGCGGCAAAGAACAGTGCCCCGATGGCCGGCCCGGCAGCGACCATTCTAATTCAGACCGACTTTTTGCCGAAAACATTGCCTTGAAATATCCGGGGTTCAGGTTCTTTCACCCTGTCGATTTTTTCAGGTCAGCATGCAGCCCAGAAGTTGCAGAACCTGAAATTACGGGGGAATCACGATGAACACCAATGCCAGGCTACCAGAACCCGGTACTCTAATCAACGGCTGCAAGATTGTTTCTGAAATTGGCGCCGGCGGCATGGGTTCAGTATTCAAAGCTTTTGATGAAACCCTTGGGCGGCATGTGGCCATTAAAATCATGCACCAGGTATCAGACGACCGGGTCGGGCGAACCCGTTTTTTACGTGAAGCTTCAGCAATCGCCAGACTCGACCACCCGTCTATTGTTAAAATTTTCAGTTATGGTGAATTCAATGGGCAGCCGTTTTTTATCATGGAATATGTTGAAGGCTGGTCAATTCGTGATTTTATCGCACGCAGCTGTTTTATTCATAATGCCGGTCACGCCATAAAAGATCTCGAGTTTTCGGGTTACCTGCGCGAGGCCGCGCCCGGTACACCGTGGTTTCTCCAAGATCAGCTGACCAACCCGTTGACTGACGAAGAATATCCGGCCAGGGTTCGCCGCCTGATGCATTCTGCGGCTTCTGCCCTTGCCGAGGCGCATCGGCACGAAATTATTCATCGCGATATTAAATCTTCAAACATACTGATCAGTGATGACACAAGAGTTAAGATTGTTGATTTCGGGCTGGTCAAGCAGCGTGGCGACAGTGAACTTACCCGGGCCGAGCAGTTTATGGGCACTCTTTCTTACGCCGCACCCGAGCAGTTAATGGGTGAACGTGGCAAAGTTACACCGCAGACTGATATTTACAGCCTCGGGGTGGTCATGTATGAACTTGTCACCCTTACCCACCCGATTAAAGGTGAAGATCCGGCTGCGATTGTCGCTTCAATAACTCAGGGAAATCTCAAGGCACCCCGCGAGCTGAACCCACATATTTCGGGTGAGTTCGAGAGGATTATTCTCAAATGCCTCGAAAAAAAACCAGCCCGGCGGTATCAGAATGCCGGAAAGCTTGCCGAAGATCTGTTGCAGCGAAAATTCGAGCCAACCTGGTTCAGCGGTTTTACTGATATGCTCAGAGGCTGGTTTTTAAAAGAGAACCATATTTACGATGCCGGTTCGCCAGAACCAACGCCCAGTCGCTCTGACAAAACGCCTGTTGACCCTGATTCCCCCGAGGGAGTCGCCGGGCGGTTTCTGCAATCAGCGCGTCGGAAATTTTTCGTGAGTTTTGCAGTTATCGAGGCAATAGATGAGTTACGCCAGGCTTTCAAGCTGAACAAAAACAATGCTGATATTCTCTTTCTTCTGTGTTTCGCTCTGAACACCGTTGCCGAGAATGCCGAAATCAAGAGAATTATTGAGAACTCTACCGCCATGGCCGACAGCAGCAACGAAAAGGATCGGGGCAAGTATGAGCTGTCGAGGCTTCTGTTTCAGCTGCGCAGCTATGAAGAAGGCCGAAAAATGGCTGTCAGACTTCAACAGCTTTACCCGGACGA
>Ga0209098_1003996_pt1 | contig 11715 bp, 12 predicted proteins | sample AD_JPNHW1_MetaG_FD_184429 | JGI IMG/M metagenome (GOLD analysis project Ga0209098, IMG submission 184429) | Active sludge microbial communities of municipal wastewater-treating anaerobic digesters from Japan - AD_JPNHW1_MetaG (SPAdes) (version 2) | ecosystem: Engineered > Bioreactor > Anaerobic... | reverse complement strand
GAACGACTGACAGGCATCGGAATGGAACCATATATTTCTTTCGCGGCACATACGGCCGATTTCCCTCACCGGTTCGATGGTTCCGATCTCATTGTTGACATGCATGACAGAGATCAGAAAAGTCTTGCCGGTGATGGATCGCTCAAGCATTTCAAGGTCAATCAATCCCTTCTTGTCGACATTAAGGAAGGTGACAGAAAAACCAATTTTCTCAAGCCACCGGACTGCGTTGAGGACACAATCATGTTCTATGGCAGAAACGATGATGTGATTTCCTTTCTGAGCATTGGCAAAAGCTGTTCCCTTTATAGCCAGGTTATTGGCTTCTGTTCCGCTGCCCGTGAACACAATTTCTTCAGACCGGCAGTTCAGCAGTGATGCCATCTTATCGCGTGATGCGTCCAAAAGTTCTTTTGATGCTGTGCCTGCGGAATGCATGCTGGAAGCATTCCCCGTGTATCCGGTGGTAACGTGGTCCATGAAAGTCGCTACCTCCGGATCAACAGGTGTGGTGGCCGCATTGTCAAGATAGATCATCTTTTGCTTGTGATTTTGGAGTTGCACGATTTTTACATGACTTATTCTCCGACATAATAAAGTTCCTGTTCCATTGTTCTCAGGACGCCAAAATGATGACTAGCTCCAATCTCTTTCTTACCGACACAAATCGTACAGGTTCCGACCGGCGGATTACCCCTGAGAAACATGGGAAATTCAACATTGTTGGTATGTTCGACCTTTTTCACGATGGGATCGATTCCGATACCATAGAGTGCATTGGCCTCGACAACAAAAATTTCTTTGGCGGCATCGATTACACGATACCTGAAAACTTCTCTTTCGGCCTGTGAGATCAGATCGATTTTTGTGATGACCGCGATATCAGCGAGGGTCAGCATTGGACCGACCTTTTTAGGGAGGTTCATGCCACTGGTGGCTTCAAGCACGACGATGCCTAATGAATTCTCTACGTACGGGGAGCACCTCAGGCAAAGGCCGGCCGTTTCTACAAAGAGGAAATCGGAACCCGATTTTTCTGCCCATTCAACCGCTTCATCGAGAACGACCACGTTGCAATGATCGGGACAAAGTTCACCGGAATAGATCTTTTTTGCCGGAATCCCAAATTCCTTTTTTACCGTTTCATCTTCATCGGCATAGAGAACATCAATTTTAATGTAAGCAGGATGATGCCCCTTGGTGATCATTCTCCGGATTACCTGCCTGATGACTGTAGTTTTTCCGCAGGTCGGAGGTCCTGCAAAGATGATGAGTTTCATTGTTAATTATGGTTTAAATATTCCAGGTGTTTTTCGGTCATCTCTTCACCCTGCCGGATAAGTCCTCTGAAATGAAGGATTGTATCGTCCATCTTTCGCAGCACTTGTGCTGCCTTCCGCTCTTCGACATTGGATCGTACGATTTTCTGCATTGCACCGTTTTTCATGATGATCCGGTAATCGGAAAGCAAGGCTATTGTGGGGTCATGTGTAACAAATACGAACAACTTCCGGTATCTTTTCAACAATTCAAGCGCTTTTGTTTTATGGATACCGGCATTCTCGATCTCGTCCAGCAGAATAATCGGCGAGTTGCCAATCACTACAGCATCGGCAATCAGAAGCGATCGGGTTTGGCCGCCGGATAGCTCCGTCATGACAATGTTCCTGAGGATCGCTTCACCGGTAAGTTGGTTTGCAAAATTGATCGTTTCTTCAACCACTTCATCGATTCTGGCGGAACCTCTGACCTTAGAATGAATGGTAAGAAACTCACCCACAGGCAGATCACTCAGGAAATTGGTATGCTGGGATATCAAAGCAATCGGGTGTTTTGAGGGGTCGAAGCTGAATTCATCCGGAATCGGGACACCATTGATCAGCACCTCTCTGAACGAAGGAGTGTTTCGGTTGGCAAACAGTTCAATGTCATTGATCAGGGTAGTCTTACCGCAACCTGTCGGCCCGACAATACTGATGATATCACCTGTTTTTAATTCGAGATGCCTGACGGGTTCAGGGTTGCCATCCTTGCCGTTTCCCCCGTTGATCGTAATCGATTGTATTTCCATTTTGATTTTTCGACAAAAATATACACTATCCCGACCAAAATAGTGTATATTTGTATACAAGAATTTATCACGCAGATTGAAATATTTCATATTCAGTTGAACATTATTTTACCAATGGAAGAATCTACCAGGAATCTTTATGATTGCCAACAATGCATTTTCAGACTTTTTTCCACAAGACACATGCCTCCCGAAGATTTTGAGCTTGTTCGACGTACGTCTGTTCAGCTTCATTTTGAAAAGGGGGAAACCATTCTTAAACAGGGGGCTTCTGCGCACCAGCTTGTCTTCCTTCACACCGGGATTGTAAAATTCTCTTATCAGGTTGAAACCGGGAAGAATTTCATCATGACCATCGTTTCGGGGCCAAAACTATTAGGCGGAGCCAATCTTTTTTTCAAAGAGACGAACATTTTTTCACTGGTTGCAATGGAACGGTGCGAAGTATGTTTGATTGACAGTAAGGCCATACGGTCGGTTGCGATGAAGCATGCACCCTATGTTTTTGCGCTATGCGAAAGAACGACGGAGATGTTCCAGCACGCCATTTTTAATTTTATCAGCATCGCCCACAAACAGGTAAACGGCAGGATAGCTGATATTTTGATTTATTTATGGGAGCACATTTACAAATCAAGACCGGATGACTTCATCCTGACCCGCAAAGAGCTTGCTGAATTTGCTGCATGCTCTCATGAAAACCTGATCAATACGCTTTCCAGGTTCAATAAGGAAGGGATCATTTCTCTGGAAGGGAGAAAGATTGTCATTAATGATTTCAACAAATTAATTGAAATAAGCAAAAGAGGATGATGATATTGTCGATGAAGACGCGTTACGCGATGCTTGCAATCACCAAACTGGCAAGGGAATATGGAAAGGGAGCAATTTTGATAAGTGAAATTGCCAAAAGCGAGAATATTCCGCAGCGATTCCTTGAAAACATCCTTCAGGAGATGAAAAAACTCGGAATTGTAGGCAGTCGGCAGGGAAAAGGCGGCGGATATTTTCTGATGCAGGATCCTCAGGAGCTCAAATTAGTTACCATCATCAGGCATTTTGAAGGCACCATCGCGATGATGTACTGCATCTCGGAAAAAGCCTACCAACCTTGTGAATTCTGTAAAGATGAAGCAAATTGTAAAATCAGGGAAGTTTTTCAGAAAATTCGCAATGATACCTACCAGGTTCTTTCAGAGACATCCGTCCGCTCGCTGATCTGAAATAACAAGACAGCAAAAATTTCCGGGAAAAAGCTTCGAAAGGCTTAAGAGGTTACGCAACCCGGATTGAGTTCACAAATTTCTGACACTTTAGAATTCATCGGTCAGAACCGTGAACTTTTCGTAAATTTGTTTTGAATTCCCTTGAAAAAAAACTTGTCAAAGCGCCGACAATTAATACTTTTTTGTAACTGCCGTGCACGGAACGAAAGTGTCGGTTGGACCACGTCTTCCGCAAAACTGGCGTTACATCCTGAATATGGATATGTCATCCTTGAGGATCTGTGCGGGCTATGCGCGATGGACCCTGCGAAAATAGCCGGCCTGATTGATAATGCAAGCCGGGTATTGCTGATAGCCTGTAACCCGCGTGCGGTAAAATTGTTGTTACTGAAAGCCGGCGTTGTTGAAATGGAAAAAATCAGTTTCGTCAATCTGTCAGAAGAAGATCCTTCCAAACTTGTTCCGGCAATCGAAAAATTCATCGGCCAAGAGCAGGAGATGAATCCTGCTCCTGGATTATCGGAATGGGTTGGTGAGGCCGCAGGAAACAATCGTCCCGGACCACCCGTGACTGTCATGCAGCAAAGTGATCCGTCATGGTCAGCCTGGTACCCGGTGATCGATTACTCGCGCTGCAATCATTGTGGCCAGTGTGCCGACTTCTGTCTTTTCAGTGTTTACAGGAAATCAGCCGACCGGGTCGAAGTGGTCAATCCGGCCAACTGCAAGGACAATTGTCCGGCCTGTGCCCGGATTTGCCCGGGAGTCGCCATCGTTTTTCCGAAATATTCAGGGGAAGGCGCTATCGGAGGCTCTGACAGCATCGACGAGCGGTTTGAAATGCAGCGTCTTCAGCAAGATACGGAAAACATCCTTGGAGATGATATTTACAAAGCGCTTGAACAGCGGAAATTGAAACGCAGGATGATTATTCGCGAGGATCTGATGCAAAAGGCAATTCTGGAAAGGGATCAAGCAATGGAACAAGCCGGGGCTGACAAAACAATCCAAATTCCAAAGGGCAATCAGAAATGATGTTGAAGCCATTTGAGCTGAACTATACTGTAAACGCATGTCCCTCCTCCGAAACCTGTTCCGCGCCGATTTGAAATGCCTCGGCAAATTCATTATCAACCTTGGCTGGAAAGGATTGATCACCTTCCGGCAATTTGACAGGAGGAGAAGACATGGATCGGCTTTCCCGGCATTCCAGTTTTTATCGGTGACCAATCGTTGTAACCTGACATGCCAGGGATGTTGGGTTTCGCAGCAGGATGGCATTCACCACATGGAATTCGACCTGGCCGACCGGATCATCTGCGAGAGCAATGCACAGGGATCCTGGTTTTTTGGTATCCTGGGCGGTGAACCATTGTTGTACCCCGACCTGATAACGCTCTTCAGGCGCCACCCGAAGTCCTATTTTCAGCTTTTTACCAATGGTACCCTGCTGTCTGGTGAAACGGCCCGCGAGCTTCGCCAATGTGCCAATGTGACTCCCCTGATCAGTTTTGAAGGGAATGAAACAGTCGCCGATGTAAGACGCGGCGGTTCAGGGATTTACAGGAAAACGCTCAAAGCCATCGAGACTTCCGCGGCTAACGGTCTGATTACCGGAATATCTGTCAGCGTTTGCCAATCGAATATCGAAATGGCCCTCTCTGACTCTTTTGTTGAGATGCTGCACCGGTTAGGGGTCGTCTATCTTTGGTATTACATTTATCGGCCTGTCGGAGAACAACCCTGTTACGAATTGGCCCTTACGCAATCACAGATCGAGCGATTAAGGCGATTCCTGGTTGACGGGAGAAACCGTTTCCCCATGGTAATGATAGATTCTTATTGGGATCCCGATGGAAATCCTTTTTGCCCTGCGGCCGAAGGATTAAGCCACCATATCAATCCCGGTGGTCATATAGAACCCTGCCCTGTCATCCAATATTCATGCGGCATGGCAGGCTGTGAAGAGCTGAAGGCAACTTACGAAAACTCGAAGTTCCTGCGTAACCTCAAAGAGGGCATCCACGCACAGACAAACGGCTGTATCCTGATGGAAAACCCGGCCTGGCTTGCTGAACTGGCCGACCTGTATCAGGCGCCAAATACATCGGGAAGGCCTGCCATGGATGAACAATTAAAAAATGGCTGCAAAATTTGCAGCCACGCCTCGTGTCCGGCGATACCCGAAACGAACCGGCTTTACCGGTTTGCCAAACGAAGGGCTTTCTTCGGACTGGGAGCGTATGGTTAATAGAAAAACAGAACGATGACAGTTGACCCCTTTGATTTGCCCATCCTGATACCTGACAAGATTGCCGCCCGGAACAACATCCGCAAATTGGCGGATGGATATATCAGAGATCATCCCGTATGGCCTCCGGTCTCCCGGGATGAAATTTCGAAATATGCTGCCCGGGTGATCCATCAAAACAGTCTGGATGAACGTTTCATGGGATTCGTCATGGTGTGCTGCGGCAATGCCGTATGGCGCCCCGTGGTCGAGACGATTCCCTTCCAACGGAGGGTACTCCTGCTTCCCCAGTGCTTGAAAAACAGCGGAACATGCCAGGCTTCCTTCGACAATGTCGGGTTGTTGTGTAACGAGTGTGGTCATTGTTTGATTCCCGGTATCCTTCATGAGGCCGAAAACCTTGGATATGTTGCAGTAGTAACAGAAGGAACCACCATTACCACCCGGCTTATTGAAAGCGGGAAGGTGGATGCCGTGATTGGCGCAGGCTGCATGGAGGCACTACAGAAGATTTTCGTATCCGTCAACAAATTCGCAGTCCCCGGTATCGGAATTCCCCTTCTGAACTGTGGTTGCAAGGACACGCTGATTGACCCGGAGTGGATCAGGGAGGAGCTCTACCATCACCGGGAGGATCCATCCGTCAGACTTCTGAATCTGAATTACATCAGAAACAAGACCATTTCGCTTTTCGGAACGGAACAACTACAGCGGTTGTTCAATCCTGATCGCCATGAAACTTTTAAGATAGTCATTGATTCGCTGTTGGCCGGCGGGCAACGCATCCGTCCGTTTATCGCCAACCTTGTTTACGAGGCCTTCTGTCCCGAACCCGATCAGTCGATCCAAAACCGCCTGATGCTGACCATTGAATGTTTTCACAAAGCCTCGTTGATCCACGACGACATTGAGGATGATGATCCACAGCGTTACGGCAGGAATACTATCCACGAACAGCACAACATCGCCGTGGCCATCAATGCCGGTGATCTCATGCTGGGTGAAGGGTACCGGCTTATTGCTGAAAGCGGACTGCCGCCTGAGATCATCGTGGCCACCACGCGTGTGATCGCTAACGGACACCGCTCCATGGCTCTTGGGCAGGGAGCTGAACTGCTGGCGACATCTGCTAAAAGGATCCTTTCCATGCCCGAAATTCTGGAGCTCTTTGAAAACAAAACGGCATCCGCATTCAGGGTATCATTCCTCCTCGGAGGAATCATTGGAGGAGCTGACGCTGAAACGCTGGATCGGTTGGAACGGTTCAGTCACTTCACGGGCCTTGCCTACCAGGTGATGGATGACCTGGAGGATTATTCAGGGAACCAGGGCGATATACGTTTAGGCAAACCCTCTGTACTGGTTTCCATGTTGATGGAAAAAATTCCTGATGAACAGCGGTCCACAGTTAAACAGGCTTTTAATGCCGGCAATTTCGATGAAATTTATCGCTGCATCGAAATAAATCATATTGCCGATCATTGCGCTGTCCTGCTGAAAGAACAACTTTTCCGGGCGAAGGAGAGTTTAGCCGAATTGAAGAACCTGGGATTAAAACTGGCTTTGCATGAATTTCTTGGAAAGATATTCGATAAATTCTTATAGTGATCGGACTATTCCTGATGTACTCAGGCGCGGCATCAAACTGCTCAGTGAGGAGACCCGTGCGGAGATCGGGAGATGGGTTGTATCCCAACAAACCAGCGAGGGTGGTTTTCCTGACCGTTCGGGGCGATGCGACCTGTATTATACCCTCTTTGGGTTGTTTCTGGCAGAGGCGCTTGAAGCAGCGACCGTTTTCCCGTTGCTTAAAGAGTATGCAGGAAAAATGGCCCGCGTGAAGGACCACAAAGGGATAGACCTATATTGCACGGCCATCCTGGTCTCATCACTTTTCCCGGGTAATGCGGATGAGAAACGGTATAAAAGGGCCATCAGGAAAATGATCAAAGAGCGGTCGGCAATGGAAGACGGTTATACTCCCTTTCTGGTCATCCTGGCCTTACTCTCACTGCACGATCATTTTGGTGCTATCAAGGTGTTGAACATTTTTGAGAAAACCGTGTCTGAAACCGAGAGTCCTTGCCCCGTTGTGGCTGCACGGCAGATGGTAGCCTGGCTGAAAACCGAGAAGAGTGGTACCACCGATCCAAACGTTACACCCTCCGATGCTTCATTGACCGGACCTTTCCATCAATTTTACCGGCCAATCGGAGGATTCGCGGCGCTGAAGAATACACGGGATTCAGATCTGCTGTCAACCGCAGTGGCACTGTTTGTCCTCCGTTTGATGAATTACGATATACGAACGATCAAACCCGATTGTTTTGAATTTATCAGCGGATTGTACCACGATGGAGGGTTTGCGGCAGTGACCACGGACAATGTGGCCGATGTGGAATATACCTTTTACGGACTGCTTGCTTTGGGAGCTTTGAGTTCAAGTGATGATGAAAACTGATATCTTTCAAAGATTTGATCATCTCAGCAAGATCCTCCAATCGTCGCTGAATGACCAGGGATTCTGGGAGGGAGCATTGTCGTCGAGCGCTCTGGCTTCAGCCGTTGCCGTAGTAGCGCTGGAGTTGGGCGATCCGGTCCATTCGCGTGAAAGGATCGACCGGGGCATGCACTGGTTGGCGGACAACATCAATCATGACGGAGGATTTGGCGACACCCCGTGCAGTGTCAGCAATGTAAGTACTACCTTACTCTGTTACGCGGCATTCGCCCGGTGCACCTCCGAAAACAAGAATTCGACAGCCATTCAGCTTTGCATGAAGCGATACCTTCACAGGCAGGGGGTCGATATAACGTCGACAGGGGTTGTGGGTTCCATTTTAGGCTATTATGGGAAGGATTATACCTTTTCATTGCCCATCCTTTCCATGCTAGTACTGTGTAATGTGTTGGACGGGCAGGCGCTGAAAAAAATTCCGCAATTGCCCTTTGAACTCACGTTATTGCCACCGTCCATCTACCGGTTTTTCAACCTGCAGGTGGTCAGCTATGCCATTCCTGCACTGGTGGGGGTCGGGATCTACCTGTTCAGGCACAAACCACGGCCAAACCCCCTTACTGCCCTTATCAGGTCGGGGGCTATCAATCGGGCTTTGCTGAAACTGGAGCAGATGATGCCTGACAGTGGCGGGTTCCTCGAGGCCATACCGCTCACGGCATTTGTGGCGATGTGCCTCGTCAGTTCAGGATATGCCGATCACAAAGTCGTTGAGCAAGGTATCGGTTTTTTAAAGAGACAGCAACGCTCCGACGGTAGCTGGCCCATCGATACCAACCTGGCAAACTGGGTGACCACCCTGAGTGTCAAAGCGCTGGGACCACGTTTGTCCGCAGTGATGGATCCGGCTGAACAAACCCTACTTCGTTCTTACCTCATCAACAGCCAGTACAAGTTGCCACATCGGTTCAACAAAGCCAGGCCTGGCGGATGGGGATGGACCTCTTTCACGGGATCGGTGCCCGATGCTGACGATACGGCCGGTGCTATCCTGGCGCTCCTCACACTTGACCCGGAAGTTGATAACGTAAAAACTTCCATCCTGAATGGCAGCAAATGGCTCGGAGCGCTTCAAAACCGCGATGGTGGCATCCCCACCTTTTGCAGAGGATGGGGCAGGCTTCCGTTCGACGCAAGTTGCGCCGATCTCACGGGCCATGCCCTGCTTGCCTGGGCAAAGGTTATTGAAAGCCTCAGCATGACAACCGCATCAAATCATGACCATTCTGAGATCCGGAGGCTGAAAAAATACATCAACCGTGCACTCCGGTTCCTCGAGAAGAGACAACGTACCGATGGCGCATGGCTGCCGTTGTGGTTTGGCCACCAGCAAACCGCCGACAAAACCAACCCGGTTTATGGCACCGCCCGTGTGATGTGTTACCTCGACGATGCCTTACAATGCAGTAATTTGGATACCATTATGTGCAGCCGGATGAAGCAAATGATTGCAAAGTCAGGAAATTTTCTGGCAACACAGCAGAACGACGACGGCAGTTGGGGAGCCGTAAAGGGAGTCGAAGGAAGTATGGAAGAGACCGCGATGGCAGTCAGCGCACTGATAAAGCATGAACCTTCGAAGTGCGTCGAAGGACTGAACTGGCTTGATCGTCAATACGATGCCCATGGTCTGATACCAAAACCGATCGGCCTCTATTTTGCATCATTATGGTACCATGAAAAAATGTATCCCCTTGTTTACTACCTGGAAGCACTAAGGAAAGCGATCGGTAAAGCCATTTTACCGATTTTTCTTGCAATCACAACCCTTCTTCAATAATTTTGCAAAAACACCTGTACCATGAAAAAGATTTTTACACTGCTTGCACTTCTTTTCGCTGTGCAATCTGTCAATGCTCAGTCCGGAGAACCTGAAAAGGTCAGTATGAAACCAGCCTTGCTGGTGATTGACTTCCAAAAACAGTTTCTGCCCATGATGTCCAAAGAAGACCAGCAACAGACCCTTGATATGATGAATTGGTCCATCCGGGTCTTCAGGAAATATGGATTTCCTGTTATTCGCATTTACCACACCAGCGACAAGTGGGGCCCGAAGCCTGACGCTCCGGGATTTGCATTCCATGATTCATTGAAAGTCGAACAAACAGATCCCAAAGTGGTTAAAACCTATGCCAGTGCTTTCAACAAGACAGCGCTTAACAATTTACTCAGGGAAAAAGGAATCAATACCTTGTTCCTATGCGGTTTGAGTTCGGTGGGATGCGTTCTGGCAACCTATATGGATGCCTGCAATTATGACTATGAAGCGTTTCTTATCAAGGATGCCATCCTTGGACCTGACGCTCAGTACACCAACCAAATTGAATCCATCTTTAACGCCCTCGACCTGAACACCATCAACTACATGTTTAAGATCAGTAAAGAGTAACGAATGCTCTGAAAATAACCGTTTTAACCAATCGACCATGTTCAAGACGAATGAATACTTCGAAGGAAAAGTCAAATCTATTGCTTTTGATACAACGAAAGGACCGGCTACTCTGGGCGTAATGGCCCCCGGAGAATATGAATTCGGTACCTCAACGGTCGAGTACATGACCGTTATCTCAGGGACAATGACGGTACAGCTTCCAGGCGAATCAAACTGGAAAGAATATAAACCCTATGACACTTTCGTTGTAGCCAAAGATCAAAAATTCAGGCTCAGGATCAGTGCCGACGCCGCTTACCTGTGCCAATATCAGTAATGCCGGATAGGCTACCATCCATAACCTTTTACTTGTAAACTGATTTATAGCAATTTAACAACGGCAGGTAAAAGGGTCCGGCGCTGATAATTCCAAAAAAAATTAAAAAAATGTTGTACATAAAAAAATTTGTCCTAATTTTGACCGTTTAGTTAAACTGATTGTTTAATCTTTATGGTTAAACTGATTTATTAAACCAAAAGGACAAAATCCATGACTGAACAAGATAACCAAACCGAAGACAGGATTTTTGAAGCCGCCACCGAGGTATTTATTGAGAAGGGTCTTGACGGCTCCCGGATGCAGGATATCGCCGATCGCGCAGGGATTAACAAATCGCTGTTGCACTATTACTACCGGTCTAAAGACAAGCTCTTTAACACCGTTTTCGAGATGATCGCGATGAAAATGCTGAAGAAATTTGCTCCTGTTTTTGAAGGAAATTTAACCTTCGAAGAAAAGATCCGGTTCTTTTTCAAAGAACATATCTCCTTTCTGCAAAAGAACCCGCGGCTTCCTGCTTTCCTGTTGAACGAAATCAACCGTCATCCGGAGAGGATCCGTAAGTTCTTAGCCAACGTGAACATCGAAAGCTTTTACGATCTGTTGTACTCCCAGCACAAGGATGAACTCGACAGATACGGCATCACAAGGGATAACTTTCCTCAAATAATGACCACCCTTGCCTCGCTCAGCGTGTTTCCCTTTGCCGCAAAGAAACTGCTTGAAGAGCTGTTCGGTAAAGTCAGGTTGAATTTCGACGATTATATCGAAGAACGAAAAACCTTTGCTGCTGATTTCTCAATAGCTGCACTGAAAAACATGAACCGGTCCACCACCGACAATACACTAAAAAAACAAAAGCATGGTAAAAATATGTAAAGGCACCCCTCGACAGATGAAACGCTGGTATGCCCTGCTACTGATCGGCTCCTTCGTGA
>Ga0209098_1003992_pt1 | contig 11722 bp, 7 predicted proteins | sample AD_JPNHW1_MetaG_FD_184429 | JGI IMG/M metagenome (GOLD analysis project Ga0209098, IMG submission 184429) | Active sludge microbial communities of municipal wastewater-treating anaerobic digesters from Japan - AD_JPNHW1_MetaG (SPAdes) (version 2) | ecosystem: Engineered > Bioreactor > Anaerobic >... | reverse complement strand
TGAAAGGTGAATCTTTAAGAAAAAAATCTATCGAAAAAAAATAGTATCTTTGATTACCCATTTGTCCTTTGATATAGTGGCATACTTTCGCCCGGAATCACTGGCATACTTTGTCCGGAATAATCAATATCACATACGAACTACATATAAACACGCAGCCCGTCTTAACTAACAGGCTGGTGTACACTTAGGAATTCAATATGGGAAAGGTTAAAAAATTAGCTGAAATACCGACTCTTTAATTTATTGATTTATTACAGCAATTTGAACTGTATCGGCATATTCAGTTGTACCCTGACCTCTTTGCCATTCTGGCGGCCGGGATTCCAGCCGGGCATGGAGCTGATAACCCGCAAGGCCTCTTCGTCGCATCCGCTGCCGATACCTTTCAGAAGCTTCACTCCGGAGATGTGGCCGTTTTTTTCGACCTCAAAAGTGACGAACACCGGGCCCTGAACCCCTATCTCGCCTGCTGTCTGGGGATATTTGATGTTTTCTGACAGAAATTTATTCTGGCAGCTTCGCCACCAGGAAATTCAGGCATCTCTTCTACCACTGTGGGCGGAGGTGTGTTGTAATCATCTTCTATAATAACTGGTTTGGGCTTCATCAGGAACATTAAACAGTGATACTAAAATTCAAAGCAGTTAAAGAGTAAAAAACCAAGTAAAAGGGAATCCGTTTAACGCCTTACTAAACTTTATATGTCAGCATCTTTTTTAAGGTGTCATTTTGTATGAATCCGGATTCATCATCTGAATATTCAGGGCGTAATCGTTCAACAAAACAAGCTTTAAGCTCTTTGTCATTTTTTACGGTTACAGTCCTAAATTGGGAACAAATAAAATAATTATTGATTAGATAATATGTTGCGTCTGAAATGTTTATTTTTCCTGGTACTCCGCTGCTTTCCATTCTGCTGGCGATATTCACCGTATCACCCCAGATGTCGTAAGCGAATTTTTTTATGCCAACTACACCAGCAATAATCGTCCCTGTGTGTATGCCTATGCGAATTTCGAAAAATGGCCTATGTTGAGTTTCACGTATAGCCCTATACTCCGACATAAACGACTGAATTTTTAATGCGGCAAGAACCACATCAATAGGGTTTGTGGTGTTGGGAACAGGGAGTCCTCCAGCACACATGTAACTGTCACCGATTGTTTTAATTTTTTCAATATTGTGTTGTGAAATTATTTCATCATATTTTGTAAAACAATAATTCAACTCTTCAAGCAATTCCGGAGGGGACATTTTCTCTGAAAATTGTGTAAACTTCATAAAGTCAGTAAATAATACTGTGGCCATTCCGTAATTTCTTGGTATGGTATGTCCGGTAGATTTAAGCTCATTTGCTGTTTCATCTGGCAATATATTTAAAAGTAAATCATCGGATTTTTTTCTTTCAACATCTGCCAATAATTTTTGCTGTTCTGCATATTCTTTTTGTTCCACTACTTCTGCTGTACGTTTCTTAATAACCTGTTCCAGGTATTCTTTTTCTTTTCTTAACCTGCGGGTATTCCAACGAATAAATCCCCAAAGTGAAAGAAAAAATAAAATCGCATAACATATATATGCAGGTACAGTTCTGTACCAGGGAGGGAGTACTTTAAATTGAAAAATAATAGGTTCGTTCCAGACACCATCAGGGCTACAGGCCTTTATCTTGAACGAATATTCGCCCTCATGTATATTTCCATAAGATGCTGAAGTTTTTTGTGTGACAGGGCTCCATTCATCATCGTAGTTTTCAAGAAGATATTGATATTTTACAAGAGACGGGCGTGCAGGCTCGATAGCAGCAAATTCAAATGATAAATTATTATGTTTATAGGGTAGCACTAATTTTTTTGGTATTGGATAAAACGGACTTATACTGTCAAAAAGAATATCGTGAAATTTTCGTCGCATCGTATCACGCTCTGATTCATGAAGTTCTCGACCAAAAGTGAAAAATTCTTCATTAAGGATGGCAAGACTATCTATTTTTTGTTTCTTATCTTTTTTATTATTCATAAGATCATACCAACAAACATTTTCATTATTTACTTTTATATTTTGTAATCTTATTATTGGTGGGGCATTACTTTCGTGCAATGCGAACATATCAAACCGCACTAAAGCTGTTTTATCCGATCCGGTACCTGCCCAGATGATACCTTTTTTGTCACAAAGCATGGCGCCATTGTTATTAGTCCCCCCATTAATGTCTTTTACCGGGTATCCGGTTTTTATGTTATATACTTTGATCTTATAGTTCTGATTGAGGTTGATTAAATTAACATTTTTTGTGTTTTCATTTTGGGTTGGAACCAATATCGTAAATCCAAGGTTGGTTCCTATTATAATATTATTTTGTTTGTCATCGATAATTCCATATATCATGTTATCTGCTAGACCATCTTTGGTTGTGAGATTTTTAAAAAGAAATTCATTATTCTTTTTGACGGAGTTTATTATTAAATTTGAATACTGTTGTAATTTATTGTTTAATAAATGATTTTTCCTTATAAACGATATTTTTAACCCATTTAAAATACTTATACCTCCACCGGCAGAACCAAACCAAATATTTCCGGCTATATCTTCATAAATGCATCTGATATTATTAGAGTTTAGTCCTAAAGAAGTATTGATATTAAAAAATGACACTCCGTCAAAAAATGAAACGCCCCCCCCATTTGTTGCAATCCAAATGGTTCCATACTTATCTTCATGTATACACCTTATATCGTTATTGGCCAGCCCCGTTTCTTTTGTAAAGTTTGTAAACGATTTTCCATTAAAACAACTGATGCCTTCTTCGGTACCTATCCAAAGATTTCTTTTTCTGTCTTCGGTAATACATTTAACATTATTACTTATTAGGCCTTGTTCTGTTGAGATATTAATAAATGACTTTCCATTGTAGCAACTTATTCCGCCGCCATCACTACCCATCCATATATTTCCATTTCGATCTTCACAAATGCAATATATTACATTATTACATAGGCCTTGGGAAACTGTATAATTTGTAAAAGATTTTCCATCATAGCATGAAATCCCGCCCCCTCCGGTTCCAAACCATAAATTACCCTTATAATCTTCCAATATGCATCTGACGGTGTTATGGCTGAGCCCTTGTTCGGTTGTGAAGCAAGTAAATGATTTCCCATCGTAACGCCAAATACCCCCAACAGCACTGCCGAGCCAAAGATTTCCAGTGTTGTCTTCTGTAATGCTCCAAATAGTATTATTGTCCAGCCCTTGCAAATTTACAAATAGTTTTTTTTCAAATGTATTTGCAACAGGAGGGTTATATCGACATACTCCATCGGCAGTTCCCAGCCATAATGATCCGGATTTATCCTCCCTTATACATAAAATCGTATTGTTAGCTAACCCATCATCTTCGGTAAAATTTATGAATGATTTGCCATCAAAAAAAGATACACCACCCTTGTATGTTCCAAACCAGAGATTACCTTTTTGGTCCTCTGTTATGCAAAAAATATAATTGTTAGCCAGTCCCTGTTCTTCAGAATAATTAGTAAAAGAGGTCTTTCTACCTTTTGCAGAAGATGATGGATTAAAACACGAAACACCGCCACCTGCAGTGCCAAACCAAAGATTTCTGGCCCTGTCTTCCATAATACACCAAACGTCATCATTCGCAAGCCCTTGAGCAGTTGTGTAATTGGTAAAAAGCTGCTCATTTATTTGATTGATTCTACTCGTATTTAATCGGCTAGCCCCACCGCCTGCCGTTCCAAACCACAGATTCCCATTGTTATCTTCAGTAATACATCGCACATCATTACTTGCAAGTCCTTGAGCGGTAGTGAAATTGGTGAATGATTTTCCATCATAACAACTGATACCACCTCCTAAGGTTGCAATCCATAGATTTCCTTTTTTATCCTGATTGATACATGTTACAACATTATTGGCGAGTCCTTGAGAAGTGGTATAATTAGTAAAAGATTTTCCATTATAGCATGATAATCCCCCGCCAGTAGTTCCAAACCAGAGATTCCCGATATTATCTTTAAATCCACAATGTATTCCATCTAATGCCAGACCTTGGTCTGTCGTATAGTTGGTGAAGAATCCACATGACTGTTCTTCAGTGACTTCGGAAGAAAGTAAAACTGTGTTTGGAGGCTCAAGATTCAAAACACCTGATTCCCCATTCTTTGGTATTGAAAAATGATTAGCACCGGCACCTGGTATGATAAAAGTCTTAGGTTTAGGACGACTATCTAATTGAATAACAATGGGAAACTTTATTGTATCTGATTGTACTGACTTGTTTTGCTGAACTACAGGTGATGTTCGGGGTTTAGGTTCCTCGCTTGCTTGGTTTTCATTACTTTGAGAACATGAAATTAATGCAAAACAGATTATTGAAATTGGGAATATTCTAATACAAATAGTAAAATAGCGTAGTAAAAACATTATTCAAAGTGAATATAAGCATTAATTAAATAAATACTTGCATCGGCTTATTAAGAATTCTGATCAGAGTTATCAATAATAAATAAAGTGAGGTAAACAATGGATTATAATTTCATTATTTTTATGCTGTAATCTACATCATTTAGGTAATATTTTAGTAAATATATCCCGGAACTCAAATTTAATTTTTCCAAATCCAATTCCCAATTATGATTTCCCTTTGTGAAAATTTTTTCGTTAAGGGTAAAGCAATTTTTTCCTAACTGATCAAATAAATTTATTCTCAAAACAGATGTTTCATCCAAAGAAAAATTGATTGAAATGTTATTTTTAAAAGGGTTGGGATAAACAGTAATATTATTGGGTTGGGCAATCGAATTTACTGTGTTGAAGTAACTACAGTCGGTATGGTGGGTCCTGTATATTGAGTCCATGCTCACATAAAAATCTAAATTGTTATAAACCGACCCGTTAATAACTGAAAAATCATAAGTTGAATTCATTTCAAGGCCGGGAATACAAACATAGATTGTATAACAGTCATCCGGAAGGGAGTTAAAGGAGAAATGTCCGATGGAGTCTGTTTGATGCTGAGCCACAATATATGAAGTGTCCTTTGAGTTTGTTTTCTTTTTGACTGAGATGTCGATATCTTTAACCGGCTCACCCGTTTTTAAATATTTATTGTTATAGAAAAGGCTCTTTTGGGATTTGTTCTGGTTTTGATAGGAAAGATTAAAGATTAATTTCCCCGAAATGGAATTATTAGTACCTAAATAGGAAGGATGGTGTTGCAGGATAATATCAATACCCGAAGTGTCTCCGGTCGTAACAAGAGTATCTGCGTAGACCCAATTGTCGGTAACGTTTCCGAAAAATGTTGTCAGGCAATTCGGATAGAGCGAAGAATCAGCTCTTGCAGCTATACGATAGATGCCATAGGGTATTGAATCGAACTGATAATATCCTGATGGGCTGATTGGTGTTGTGGCGAGGATATCATCTCTGCGAAAATTTGAATGTTCGCGGTAAAGGAGCATTTTACCACTGGTAACTGGATTGCCAAGTGTATCATAAACGTGACCGGAAATCGAGCCGATGTCAACAGGCAAAATATAATATCCATCAATGATGTAACTACAGTTAGTATCACCACAAACCAATTGCATTAACTCATTGGATGCAAATGTGTTGTTTCTGAAAAATTTAAAGAAAGGAGTGCCGGTTCCAAGACTTCTTTGATAGAAGTATGAATAACTATTATTTCCTAAGATATCCACAAAAATACTGTCGACAAATGACATGGTCGTTTTCACTTGAAGTACGTCGTTAAAAGATCCTAAAGGAGTTATTAATTTCCCGTAACCTACACTTTTTTTATGAAAATAAGCATGATCTACTGCTTTGACATTATATCCTAAATAAGTAGAATAAACATAACTAACAGCTGTGTCATAAATGTCAGTAGAGAAAGACATCTGTGTTGGTACCACTAGCATTGGCTTCGAGTAATACTGGCAGGTATCAAGAGTGACGCCATAAACGACAAAATTAGTAAATCTATAACCAATACAATGTAGTCCTATCGTATCAATGATATAAAAACCCCAACCATCGGCAGAGTGAAATGTGCTGGCTCCTGTCACTTGATAGGAGGCATTTGTTGCAGTCGGAAAGGAGGCATTATACGGAGGAAAGAGATTGGGATAATTGGTTTCAAAAAAACCGGTATCACTGATATGAATAAATTTGTCTGAATAATCCCATACCTGATTTGTTCCAGCAGAAGGCACGGGCAATTGATCCAAAGTGTCGATGGCAAGCTTTAATCGGGTGCCATTCACTGGTAAAAATGTCGTTTCGACAACAGGAGATGGTTTGGGCGGTATTAAATGAATTGTGGTAGATAATGTGTCGTTTGTATGGTTCTCATCATTAAAAAAAGAGGTGTATATTTTAAGCGGGTAAATACCGATTGATGATAAATCGATGGAAGGCGTAAATGTATGGTTGATTGAACTAAAAGGTCCAATTGTATTATTAATCATTTCTGTTGTTGTGTCTGTCCCATTTAAAATATAGGTAACATTAAAACCTGCCTGAGAATTCATGCCAGCATTTTCGATTTTGATATTTATGTGCTCATTATTTGTTAAACATAAGCCCGAGTGTGGAGATATAAGTTCAGAAATCCCGACATCGTTCATTAAAAATGTACTTGATAAGTCATAGCCAAATAATTGATTAGGGGTTCCCTGTATGAGTCCTCCAAGCGATACAGTTCCAGATATAATATTCTGATGTGTAAACAACCCTCCTGAAATGGGCCCTGTGGGATTCAGAGCAATGTCAATAATAGCGTCGTGTATTAATCCTGTGGGCAGTTTGGAGGCAATATTTACTTGTTTAATAATACAACCGCTACCCCCTTGATCAAATAACCAAAGATATGGCCCTCCTGTGCTCCAATTATCGTAGGCAGATCCGGATATTGATGATATTCCTAGCGGAGTGATAGGAATAGTGTTTAATATGGTGCCGGAATAATTGACCAGAATGATATTCGAACCCCAACCGCCCAACCAAAAGCCATTACTGTTATTATCATATGCGATATGTCTTACCTGTGTGCCAGCGGGACATGTTATCGTTCCAACAAGGGTATGGGTTGTGAAATTCATTTTATATATGATATTTGACGTGCCATTACCTCCATAAAAATAAGTGCCGTCAAAAGCAAGATCTTTTATGCCTCCGGATATGCCTGAAATAGCAAATCTTTCAATAAAGTTACCGTTCATGTCAAATTTGCATATAGTATCATTACCCCATTTGGTAGTATAAAAATAATTGCCATCAGTTTCAGCCCCATATTGGCCAGAGCCTGCCGTGGAGATGTTGTAATTGAATTGAACCTCCCATGGCGATTGAATGGTTTTTGTAGTATTTTTTGTTTTTTGAAAATCATTCATCATTGCATTCTTCTCATAATTCGTTTCGCATTTTTTGGATTCGATTTCTCTAAAAAAACCAACATTTCCCGCCGTATTAATTGTCCCTTGTGGAAAGGAAAGCTGCCATAAAAAAATATTGAAAACTGCTAAATATATTTTTTTCATTGGATTATGAATTGATAAATTTTATGTTAAATTATGTGCATTAATTTCTTAAATTATTAAAATAATTTCAAAAATAATAAATATTTTATTAAAAAAGTAAAAAATCTTTTTTTTAATTTGTTATCATTTTTTTAATTGGTGTGTTTTTGAGAACCCAATATTTTAATAACATAACACGAAAAATTATTATTATGCTGATATAATGAATTTAAGGTAGTTTCAGGATATTTTGCATAAGTAAAAACAATACCATAAGAGTTTCTAATCACCCCGATAGGAAAATTATGTTATTATTTCTATAGAGATTACATCAGCTTGAAGCTGATCGGCATATTCAGTTGTACCCTGACTTCTTTGCCATTTTGGCGGCCGGGGTTCCAGTCGGGCATGGAGCTGATAACCCGCAAGGCCTCTTCGTCGCATCCGCTGCCGATACCCTTGTTGTGCGAAGTTTTCAACTTCGCACCGTTCCCGTTGTGCGAATTTTGCAACTTCGCACGCTTTCTCGTGCTACCCAAAAACCAATCCGTCAAAAAACATGTTAATTTATTTTTTCTCTTATCATTAATTTTTATATTTGTAATGAAAAAATATCAATATCAAAGGCTTAACTATCCTCTATAAAACAGGAAATACCTCCCTACAAAGCTGAAGCGATAAACAAGTGATAAGCCATTTTAGGACAGACCACCTATCAATTATAGGGGTAGATAGAAAGGAGGAAAAACGCCAACTCACAGCAAGCACATTTATAATCCCCTTACTGACAAAAAAATAGTAAAACCTAATTTTTCGTCAATAAGTTTTGTATCTTTGTCAAACGACAAATTGATAAAGATAGACAGAAATCAAATGATAAGCCGAGAAATATATCTTCAAAAACTGCGACAACTTAAAGACCAAAATCTTATTAAGGTAGTTACAGGAATTAGACGTAGCGGTAAGTCCACGCTTTTGGAAGCGTTCAAAAACGAACTCATTGAAAATGGTGTTGCAAAGAAAAATATCGTCTTCCTCAATTTTGAAGAACGTGAAAATCTACATTTAGCCAATTGGACAACGCTTTATGACGAAATCATAAAAAACATTTCGGGCGACAAAAAACATTATGTGTTTTTAGACGAAGTGCAATTAGTGAAGGATTTTGAAAAACTAATCAATGGTTTGTTTATCAAAAAAAATATTGACCTCTACGTTACAGGTTCAAACGCTTATTTGCTTTCAAGTGAGTTGGCAACTTTGTTAACGGGACGCTATATAGCTATAAATGTTCAGCCGTATTCATTTTCAGAATATACTTTGGCTAACAGTAAGGATAAAAACACAGACAGATTATTTCGTCAATATATCAACACAAGTAGTTTCCCAGAAGCAGTTACTCTAGCTCAAAGTGATGAAACATTAGTATACGATTATTTGCAATCATTTTACGACACTGTCGTAATCAAAGACATCGCACAACGCTACAAACTACGCAATCTTCACAATTTGAATCGTGTAATCAGTTTTGTGTTTGACAGCGTTGGCTCTTACATTTCGCCAACCAACATTGCACTTTCTATCAACAAAAATTCCAAGAAAACTATTTCACACAACACAATAAGTAAGTATTTAGATTTTCTGACTAATTCCTACATCATTTATCCTGCACCACGTTACGATATAAAAGGAAAAGAATTACTCACGACAAACCAAAAATATTATTTGGTGGATTTAGGATTAAAAAATATAACTACCACGAACAAATATGATGCTGACTTAGGACGCAAGTTGGAAAACGTAGTTTATTTTGAGCTTCTAAGGCGTGGCGGAAAAATTTACGCAGGAAAAAATAACGACAAAGAAATTGACTTTGTGGTGCAAAAGTCTAACAATGAACGAGAGTATTACCAAGTAGCATTTACCGTTAATGACGAAAAAACTTTTGAACGTGAAGTTTCGGCTTTTAGAAACATTCGGGATAATTATCCGAAATACTTGCTTACACTTGATTTTGACAAAACAAGCATCGAGGGCATACAAAAAATAAACGTAATTGACTGGCTTTTGAAATAAACGACAATTTAAATATGATTACACATACCTGTTCCCGCGCGTTCGCTAGCGCGTGTCTTTCTTCGTCCTTAATCAAATAATTACCTACTAACTTAATCCCTGTTCCCGCCCGTTCGCAACGCGTGCCTTTTTAATCCTCAAAAAATTTTTGTTAATTTATTTTTTCTCCTATAATTAATTTTTATATTTGAAAAAAAACCTCAATACCAAGGGTGTAGCGATCTTCCATAATACCGGAAATAGCTCCCTACAAAGCTGAAGCGATAAACAAGATATGCCTCATGCCAATTGCGGATTGTAAAATAATCAAAATATTTCTTGCTTTTTGTTGTCCAATTAGGTAACTTTGCAGCGCAATGGAAAATTTTACCCGGACTATAATTGTTTACGGAAATGACTTTTGGGATTTCTATTATTCTCAAAAGAAGTCAGTCCAAGACAAAATTGACTGGGTCATCGGACTTGTCAAAGTACTTCGACAAGTCCCTGAGAAATTTTTCAAGCACTTGGAGGACTCTGACGGACTTTTTGAAATAAGAGTTAAAGTAGGAAGTAACATTTACCGTATTTTCTGTTTTTTTGATGAAGGTAATTTAGTAATCCTACTTAATGGTTCTCAGAAAAAAACCGACAAGACTCCTAAACAAGAAATTGAACGGGCAGAACGATTAAAAAAACAGTATTATGAAAACAAAACAGAACGAAAATAAAATTGTCTCTTGGGACAGTCACTTAGATAAGAAATACGGTAAAATTGGCACTCCCAAACGTGACAAATTTGAAGAGGAATTTGAAGCTTTCAAAATTGGCGTCCTCATTCAGGAAGCACGAAAAAAAAGAAATTTGACTCAAGAAGAACTTGCATTCAAAGTTGGAACAACAAAAAATTACATTTCAAGAATTGAAAATGACGCAAGCGACATTAGACTCTCTACCCTACTCAGAATTATCCGCGAAGGACTTGGCGGACGTTTATCTATAGATTTCGATATTTAATTCTTTTGCACGAAGGCATAACTTGTGTCTGCTTTTTCCCCGCAGGTAAGGCAAACATGACAGCTTGGAAATATTTGAAAACAATGTGTACTTGGACAGGAAAGGTTACTAAATTGCGGGGCGAAAAGCAGCCACCGTCCCTTACATCAGCTTGAAGCTGATCGGCATATTCAGTTGTACCCTGACTTCTTTGCCATTTTGGCGGCCGGGATTCCAGTCGGGCATGGAGCTGATAACCCGCAAGGCCTCTTCGTCGCATCCGCTGCCGATACCTCTCAGAAGCTTCACTCCGGAGATGTGGCCATTTTTTTCCACCACAAAAGTAACGAACACCGGGCCCTGAACCCCTATCTCGCGCGCTATCTGGGGATATTTGATGTTTTCTGACAGAAATTTTATTCTGGCTGCCTCGCCACCCGGAAATTCTGGCATCTCTTCTACCACGGTGGGCGGAGGTGTGTTGTAATCATCTTCTATAATACCTGGGTTGGGCTTTTCATCAGGAATATCAACATCACCCCTCAGGGTGTCGTTTGGACTGGTGTTTAGGGTTTTTTCGGCCAAATCCGACAGGTCGTCCGGAATGTCCTCATCAGTATTCACCACAATGGGCACTTTGTAAACCGGAAGCCTTTTCTTTTCGGCAGGAACTTCCGGAAGTTTTTCTATGGGCTTTTCGTTAGGATTGGTGTTAAAAATTACTGTGGGGTCAAAGTCTGTTATTACCGCCTTTCCCTTGTTGAAAAAATTTGCCAATATGGGCACCGACACGAAGAACAGGAAGATTACAATGGCAATGATAATTGCCGACACCATGTTTTTGTTGTAGTTTCTGCGAAGCATATAAGCCCCATAGTCTTTGTTTCTGTTTTCGAAAATGATGTCATCGAGGTTTTTTTCTGATGTTTTCATGGCCTGATGTTTTAAGGGTTATACATTGTATTTTTCTTATACAATATTACAACCTGTCCGGACCCCGAAAAGCCGTCAAACAGTGATACTGCACTTTAAAGCAGTTAAAGGGACAAATTAATAAGTAAAAGGAGAATTATTTTTGAGCTATCACAAAAAAATCAAAACACGTTTCATTGGCTTTTTCAATAAAA
>Ga0209098_1003990_pt1 | contig 11729 bp, 10 predicted proteins | sample AD_JPNHW1_MetaG_FD_184429 | JGI IMG/M metagenome (GOLD analysis project Ga0209098, IMG submission 184429) | Active sludge microbial communities of municipal wastewater-treating anaerobic digesters from Japan - AD_JPNHW1_MetaG (SPAdes) (version 2) | ecosystem: Engineered > Bioreactor > Anaerobic... | reverse complement strand
CATGCGGGACGCGAGCGGCAGGAAGAAGAATATCTGAAATTTACTGGATGCTTTTCGGATTTTTGTTCTGTGGACATAATTTGATATCAATTATACCGTTCCCGGGGGCTCTGCCCCCGCCGCCAGGCACCCCCCGGTTGCGATAGTCCTGTATTACCAGTATTCAATAGTTTTGAATTTTCTTGTAAACGTAATACCGAGACATCGTAAAGCGCCCCCGCCCCTTATGGGGGCAGGGCTGGCGCAAGATGGGTGACCATATATTCTAAAGTGACTTTTGTGCAGAACAGATTTTTACGAACGTTTTTTTTTAATGTTAATTAGCCCGCAAATCATTTCCGGTTATCGGTCTTACCCGTCCGGCTTCCCGACATGGAACGCACCTTTTGGCACATGAATCTCGAACCGTGCTGTGGTCCCCGGCTCGCCGGTCTCCTTAATGGTGAGGCCGGTGATGCTCAGTATCTCACCTGAAAGGAAGAGGCCGTAGCCGGTATTCCGGTAGTACTCCCGCTTGAAGATCCGGTCTTTTGCATCAGCCGGAATACCGATGCCGTCATCTTCGCAGACGACAATGAGATCATTGCCTTCTTTCCGGTACGAGAACCGTATGACCGTGACCTTCTCCCCGTGGCGCACCGAATTTTCCACAAGGTTGTAAAACACTTTTTCGAGCAGGAAATCGGCAAAGACCTCGATGGCGCCAAGATTCTTTTCTATCCGTATCCCCTTGAGATCGAGGCCGGCGACAGCATGGTCGATGGTCTGCGCCACGTCCTGCCACTGCGGGGCGTTCTCACCAATGTTCTGGTAGTCCCGGGTGAAGCGGATCTGTTTCTGGATGAGATCGGTGATCTGCTCGATCTTCTTGAGCTGTCCGGCCACCTCCGGGTCTGTGACGGTCTCCTCTGCAAGCGAGAGGTACATCACGATGGCGGTGATCTGGTTGAGGATGTCATGGCGCGTGATGGAGGAGAGCGTATTGAGCTTGCGGTTGGCAAGCTGGATCGCTGCCTCGAACCGTTTCCGCTCCTGGATCTCGGACCGCAGCACGTCGTTTGCCTGCATCAGTTCATTGGTCCTGTCCTTCACCCGCTGCTCTAAGTCCTCGCGTGCCCTGGATATCACCTGCTCGGCAATTTTCCGCTCGGTGATATCGATGGCCGAACAGATCACAATGTTATCCGGTGAGATCGAGGCCGAGGTGAGGAACTGCCGGACGGCATTATCGCGGGTATGGAAGAAGAGTTCGACATCCCCGGTCCCGGACGATTCGGAAATCGTCCTGACGAACGCATCCCTCCCGTCAGCATCGAACAGGATCTGGGACAGGTTCCGGTGTATCAGGTCGTCCCGTTCATAGGAAAGCATGTGTGCAAACTTCCCGTTGATCTCGCGGATGTCCAGGCTCTGGAGGTCAAATGTGAATATCCCGGCCTGCGAATTCTCGAATATCCCCCGGTATTTCCGTTCCTCCGCCTTGAGACCCTCGGCAAACGAGGAGGTGACGACCCCAATCATGACAAAAATCACGAACCACGCAGTGGAGACAGCGATGAGATTGGCATTAGTGGAACCATAGTAATACACGAGCGAAAAAAAGATGGAGGAGAGGCCCAGCGAAAAGAGGACCCCCCGGTTCGGGTACTGGTATACGAAGATGATGATCGGGAGGAAGTACAGGAACGGGAACACTTCGTAGATGCCATGAGTGAGCGAATAAATGGTCGAATAGACGGCAAGGGCAATCGTGGCAAGGATGGCGACAATCCATGATATCTGGTGCCTCTGGGCGGTTGTCATGGAAGGCGTCATTTCCGCTCCTCCGGATCGGGAATGCTCTTCCTGTCCGTAAGGATAGTACTTTCAAAACGGCGGTGCTCGAGGATCTCTGTCTTGAGGTCCTCGTTGATCCGCTCAAGATGAGCGGTGCGGGCCCTGACCTGCTCTTCGAGGTCATCAAGGGTTTTTCGTATCTCCTCGTCCACGATCTTGCTGCCGGTGATATCAACTGCCGAGCAGAGCACATGGTTGCGGGTGACCTGCAATGGCGAGATGACAAACCTCAATATGGTTGCATCCCGGGCCCGGAGCAGGATCTCCGTCTCGAGCAGTTTTTTCTTCGATCTCACCAGCGTGGTAAACCTCTCGCGCTCATCGGCATCCGTCCAGATCAGGGAGATGTTGTTACCGAGGAGATCCGTGCGTTCATACCTCAGCAGTTTTGAAAATTTCACATTAACCTCGATGAGCGATCCGCTCACAAAGTCAAAACAGAATATGCCGTCCTGCGAATTGTCAATGATGTGACGGATGCGGTTCGTTTCATCGAGCAGCCTGTTGGCATAGGATGCTGCAACAACCGCAATGGTCATGAATATGGCAAACCATGCGGTTGCAATTACCATGAGGGTCGTGTTGCCGGATGCCAGGAGGAAGATGAGGCTGATGTACATCAGGCTTAAGCAGAGCGCAAAGAGGACAGCCCGTTTCGGGTAAAAATAGATGACAAGGACGATGGGGAGGATGTACAGGAACGGGAAGACTTCCGTAATACCGTGGGTCAGGGAGAAGACGGTGGTGAGAATCGCCCCGATACAGGCTGCAGCGACGATGAAGAGTTGCAGGACTTCCTCAAATTCGCTGAAGATATGCTGTTGCACCAGTCAGGTCCTCCTGTAATACCCTATTGTATGGCGTATTCTGCTATTGTACAATAGATAACGTTGATCTCATTGCATATATTTATATAGTTAATTATTGCGATGTACGGTCCGGGCCATACTGCACTTTTCTGGTTTTTTCGGGTTCCGGTTTTGCTGTACCTGTGGCATTGATCCGGTCGAGCTCTTCTAACTTGTTGATGTTGGTAAACGTTTTCAGCGTTGGATCGAACCGGCGCAGTTCATCGACCGGTATGTATTTCGTATTGATGCTGCGGATCATGGGCCGGAGCGACAGGGATGCATGGTTCCGGAGGTACTCGATCAGGACCTGGCGCCGGTACACGGCATGGAGCGGCTCGAGCATCTCCTGGTCCCAGCTCGGGATTGCAGCATCGGCGTCGCCGATAGCTTCGAAGAGGTAGGAGACGATGGCGTTCTCGATGCAGGGCATGTCGCAGGCAGACACAAAGATAAGGTCCCCCCTGGCGTCACAGACACCGGCGTGCAGTCCTCCGATGGGCCCGAGGCCGGGACGGATGTCCGTGATGCACCGGACCCCTTTGATGGCATCGAAGCGCCGGCACTGTTCCTTGTTCTTTGCAACAAGGATGATCTCATCGGTCACCTCCCGCAGGGAGTCCACGAGCCGCTCGATGAATGTCTTCCCCTGATATTGGAAAAAATACTTCTCCTGCCCGTTGGCCCTCCGGGCTTCCCCGCCGACAAGGATGATTGCGGATCTCAGGGCACTCCCCTCCGTATTATAACGTTCAACCAGACCGGATCGATAGTGCCACGAGCGGGGATTAGAGCACGGGAATGAGACATCATACGAATGGAGGAACCCTGTTTGTTATTCTAATGGTTTGCCTTTTTTTCCAATTGTAGTTTGCGCAATGCTTTCTTCTCCAGCGCCAGCAGTTCTTCCTTGATCTCTACTGACGGCGAGAATCCCCCGATCCCGTCCGCCGCGACAACGCGGTGGCAGGGGATGACGAGCGGTACTGTATTGCGGGCCATAGCCTGCCCGACCACGCGGGGATGGGTGCCGGCATCCTGCGCAATATCACCATAGGTTGCCGTACTGCCGTACGGTATCTTCCGGACTGCCCGGTATATACTCGGGTACACTTCATCGCCCCTGAGGGACAGGGTATCGAAAACCGAGAGGTCGACTGGTCGGCCGGCACAGAACTGCCGGATGGCGTCCGGGACATCCCCCGCAATTCCTGTCTTCGCAAACCTGACCCGGTGGATCGTAGTACCGCGCCACTCCACGTGGACATACCAGAGCCCGAGCCGGCACGAACCGCTCATCATCTCCATTGTCCTGCCACCTCCCGGAACGCTGCTGCATCGCACGCGATCATCTCTTCCTGTATCCAGCCGGGAAGGGCGTTTCTCACCCGGGATTCGAGAAACCGTTTCTCGGCAAGTACGAGCACGCCTTTATCCTCTGGAGTGCGGAGCACCCGGCCGAGCGCCTGGAGCGAACGGTTGATCGCCGGCAGCGTATAGCAGAGGAACTCGCCCTCTGCCCCGAACTTGTGCCGGAAATAATCAATCATCATCCTCCGGACGCGGTTGAACGGGGCGAGCGGGAGCCCCACCACCATTGCGCCATTCAGCATCTCGCCCCGGTAATCGAGCCCCTCGCTCCATTTCCCGCCGCAGACCGCAAACATGACACCAGATTCACCCCGCAGGGGCAGGGACAGGAAAGCCGAGAGTGCGGCGCTGGCATCCGCGGTGTCCCGGGGTTCGATGAAGAGCTGCCTGCCCCGCAGGTGGGGTTTAGCGAGTTCTGCATAGGTCTCGAGGATCTGGTAACTGGGGAAGTAGATCGCCCTGTTCCCTTTCAGGGATGAAAATGCCCGGATGTAGTCCACCACTTTTGTTGTATTCTCCTTATTCTGCCGCATCGAATACGCGGTGGTGATGTCGGTTGCAGCGGCAATGAGCCGGTTCTCTCTCGGGAAGGCATTGGGCAGGGAGAGCGTGGTGACCGGTGAATCGCCAAAGTAGAACTTTTTGAAACTCTCGACCGGCGAGAGCGTGCCGGAGATCAGGACCGCACAGGCATGGGCTACGCAGACTTCGGTAAGTGCGGCAGCCGGGTCGATGTTCCGCACTTCAAGCGTGATCCCCGCCTCCCCCCTCCGGTACACGGTCAGGTACGCCGGGTCGGTTGCGGACTGGGAGAGCCGGAACAGGAATTCCGTCAGCCGCTCGATGGCGGTCTCCCGGAACTGGCCGGCTTTCTGGTTCTTCTCCCGGATCGATTCCGCGATCCCGATGAGGTCGTCCACGATCTCGTCCATTGTCTTGTAGAGCGATTCCCTCACGATCATCCGGTCGAAGATTGCGGGATCGAACCAGTCCTCCGCCTCGGCCGAGTTCTCGAGCCCTTTCATGAACTCGGTGAGCCGGGGAAGCACGTGCCGGACCGCCTCGGCTCCCTTGTGCCGGCTCCGCATCATCCCGGCAAGCTCGCGGGAGGCCTGTTCGAGGTCCCGCTGCTCCATGGTCACGGTCCCGATGGCGGTGATGGTGTCCCCGCAGTTGTGCGCTTCGTCAATGAGGAGCAGGACGTCCTGCGGCTCGACCCCGAGGTTCGCGTAGAGCTGGTCCCGGATCTCCCGGTCGAAGAGGTGGTGGTAGTTGAGGATGACCACGTCCGTTGTCCGTGCGGCCTGCATCATCATCTCGTACGGGCAGCACTGGCCGCTGACCTCCCCGAGTTCCCGGGGCGGGACCGGGTTGGTGATCACCCGCTCGGCACGGGTACGCAGTTCGGTTGAGGGCACCATCCGCACGCCCATCGTCTCGGCCGGTACGAACATTTTGCTCGTGATGTAATACGGGCAGAGGAGCGGGTGCTCCTTGTCCATCCGCCGGATCTGCTGGACGATGAACGGGTCCTTGATCGGGTTGAGCGCCCCCTTTTCGGCCCGGTCCCGCATGAGCGAGTTCGAGAAGGCCTTCACGCCTTCGCACCGGCGGTACACGTCCCCTTCGCCGCCCAGCGGGCACATGCTCTTCTTGCCGACCAGGTATACGGTCTTGATATGCGGCTGTTTTTTCTTCACGAGCTCCAGCTCGCGGATGAACGTGGTGAGCTGGCTGATGGTCCGGACCGCGATCACGATCTTCCGCTTCTTGCGTTCAGCAAGGAGCGAGGCAACGACACTTGATTTCCCGGAACCGGTCGGGGCATCAATCATCGCGATGCCGCCGTCCCGTGCCACGGTTGCGGCCACTTCCAGCATGTGGCGCTGGCCCGGGCGGTATTCAGCATACGGGAAGTAGGTGTCGATGGTGTCCATTTCTGTACTAGGGTTGGTTGCCGGATGTTTTATGAGTGTGGTTGCGGGGTGAAGGTGGAAAGAGGGGAATCTCTGAATGATATGGTGGCAATGAAATAACGTTTTTCAATTCGTGATTATTAAGGTTCTTTCGGGACAGGGAGGGCCGTGCTTCAGCGAAGAGCCTTGAGGTGCTTCTCATACTCCCAGCGTTTGCATTCCTCCCACAGCCCATCTCCGCTTTGTGATTGTGCTGCATTACCTCTCTATAACATGAAACCGAATTTATCCGTCGCAGGGACCAATGCATCCACCGCAGGTATGATACGGATGTGGACATCAACGCGGCAAACACGTTATATTTCCTCCCTTCAGTGCTTTACGGTACCCATTTCAATCTCTCGGATAAACAGCGGCTTACATTCTCCCGGATAATCCCACCTTCAGAGCCGAAGGTGATGCTCCGGTTATTCTCGCAGAACCTTCTGGACCGAACCGGGTAACGGATGACCTGCAGGTTTGCGGGAAAGCCCAATTCTTTTAACCTATGCCGTCCTAGTAGATAGGAGCGGGCTGGTAGATCAGTGGTAGATCGCTTCCTTGGCATGGAAGAGGCCGCGGGTTCAATTCCCGCCCAGTCCATCCGTTTCTTTTAGGCCGGAATACCGCCTTTCAGAATTTCTGTATCCTTTTTATTGCATCTGTACTAAAAAGGGACCCCCATAAGGTACTTTTTTATGATGCCAGACTGATCACTCACATACCATGCGTATCCGCGACCTGATCCTGCCGGAAGACAAGGTTTTTTTTGTCCTGTTCAAGGAAATGGCGGAAAAAATCACCGAGGCTGCCACCACGTTAAACGAGATCACCCACGAGCTTCCCGGCGGTACCGAGAAGGGACATAAGGTACGCCAGATTGAACACCAGGGGGATGAGATAACAAAGAAGATCTACGAGCAGCTGAACGAGTCGCTTATCACACCCCTCGAACCCGATGAGATTGCACGGCTGGCGCCGGCATTTGATGATGTGCTTGACAAAATGGACTGGGTAACGCACCAGCTCTGCAATTACGGCATTCCGGAATCCAACGATGTCCTCAAAGAGTACTCCTACCTGATCCTCCTTTCAGGCACAGAAATATCACATGCTGTGGAAAGCCTGTCAAGCCTGAAAAATCCCGGTGACGTGAAAACGCATGCCATGGAGATCAGCCGGCTCTACAACATGTCCACTGAGCTCCTTTCGAGAGCCATCCTTGAACTGTTCAAAACACAGGACCTCCTGATGATCATCAAGCTCAAGGATATCTACGAAGGGTTCGCCAAGGTTATGGAGAAGTGCAATGATGTCGGGCATGCACTCAGTGACATCGCGATGGCCCATTCATGACCGGCATGGAACCGCTTATCCTGTTTGGTATCATCCTTGCCCTGACCCAGAGTTTCGTCAATGGCCTTAACGATGCATCACATTCAATCGCAACGGTCGTTGCGACAAAAGCACTCTCACCGGTAAAAGCGGTATTTTTTACCGCCGTCTGCAACCTCGCCGGCCCGTTCCTGTTCACTACTGCAGTTGCTGCAACCATCGGTACTGCCGTTGTTGCAAAGAGCGGGTTTACTCCCCACTCCCTCATCGTCGCCATGGGTACTGCCATCCTGCTGGTATTCGTGGCAACACGGGCCGGTATTCCCCTTTCCAGCAGCCACGCCCTGATCGGAGCCCTTCTTGGAGCGGGTATCGCGGTTGCAGGCCTCTCTGCAATCATCCTTCCTTCGTGGGAAAGCGTGGCGGAAGTGGTCTTCTTCGGCCTGATCGGTGCAGTTACCGGCGCCGCCTGTCTTGGCCTGTTCACTGCATCGTTTAAGGAGGATCTCCGATTCGGGGCGTTGCTGGGAGCCGTCTGCGGGGCATCGCTTGTCATTCCGGTCCTGATGCTCCTTGGCTACATCCGTATTTCCGGGTTGTTTGCCATCGTGCTGTTCATCTTCATATCTCCGGTCATGGGGATGGCCGGGGCATTCCTCTTTGATATCATCATCTCCCACCTCTTCCGGTATTCCCGCCAGAACCGGATGAAGCGGATCTTCCAGCCGCTGCACGTGCTGGCCTGCCTTATCCAGGCAACCGCCCACGGGGCAAATGACGGTCAGATCGCGGTGGGGGTTATTACCGCCCTCCTCCTGTCTTCGGGAGTGCTGATGACATTCGATGTCCCCCTCTGGGTTATCCTCGCGTCGGCGCTGGCGATCGGGCTTGGTACCTGTTTTGGCGGGTGGCAGGTTGTGGATAGGATGGCAAAGGATATAACTAAGATCCGCCCGTACCAGGGGTTCTGTGCAGCGACGATGAGCAGTGCAATCCTTGTCATGGTGACGGAACGGGGCATCCCGGTCTCGTCGACCCATGCCATCAACGGCTCGATTATCGGTGTCGGTGCAACCCGGGGCAGGAATGCGGTGCAGTGGCGGGTCGTCCGCGAGATGATGACAGCATGGGTTATTACCATCCCGCTTGCGATGGTTGTTGCTTATGCCGGATATTTTGTTGTCGTTTTTACCCTGACAGTGCTTCAGGCCTGACACGATTTCGCTATATTTTTATGACCTGCCGCTGATTACCCATGGGTTTGTTATGGGTCTTCGTGAATTGCTGATACCACAGGACAAGATATTTTTTGATCTTTTCGAGAAACAGGCAGCTGTTGTGAAGGAGGCGGCATGGCAGCTGGTGGCGCTGACCGAGGATTTTACCAATGTCAAAGAGAAACGCCACGCAATCGAGAAACTTGAGCACAAAGGGGACCAGATCACCCATGACATCTACGATCAGCTGAACCGCACGTTCATCACCCCGCTCGATCCTGAAGAGATCTCGCGCCTCGCCTCGGCACTGGACGAAGTTCTGGACTATGTTGACGGGGCAACCGAAAAGATGTACTATTATGGCATCGATGGCACCGATTCGCATATGATCGAGCTGGCGAAACTGATTCATTTATCCACGGTGGAGATCGAGAGTGCGGTCAAGGGTATCCGCACGATCAAGGACCCGCGGTATGTCGAGGAGCGTTGTATTGAGGTGAACCGTCTCGAGAACCTTGCGGATGACGTGCTTGCCCACGCGGTGACAGACCTGTTCAAAACCACTGATGCAATAACGATCATCAAGCTCAAGGATATCTACGAGCACCTCGAGACGGCAACGGATTATTGCGAGGATGTTGCAAACGTGCTGTCCGATATCGCAATCCGGCACTCATGAACGAACCACATAATGAGAGGATTGCATGATCGAAGCAACGTGGGAACTGATCGTTGTCATCATCGGGATCGCGCTGGTGTTTGATTTCACCAACGGCTTCCATGATTCCGCAAATTCCATCTCGACAGTGGTATCGACAAAAGTCCTTTCCCCGAGGAATGCGGTCGTTTTTGCAGCATTCTTCAACTTTGTCGCTGCATTCGGGTTCGGTGTTGCCGTTGCCAGCACCATCAGCAAGATCATCCATCTCGATGTTGTGGCAACAGCAGTGGTCCCCTACATCATCCTCAGTGCCCTGATCGGGGCCATTTCCTGGAACCTGATCACATGGTTCTTCGGCCTTCCCACCTCTTCGTCGCATGCACTGATCGGGGGACTTGCCGGTGCCGGCATCTCGGCAGCCGGGTTTGCAGCGATAAAATGGTCCACGGTCGAGATTGTGGTAGCGTTCATGATCCTTTCTCCCATTATCGGCCTTGCCTGCGGGTTCCTCTTTATGGCGATTGTCCTCTGGCTTACCCGGAGAGCAAACAAGAAGTCAGCGGAACAAAGTTTCAAGAACCTTCAGATGGTTTCCGCAGCAGCGAACTGCTTCAGCCATGGTACAAACGATGCACAGAAAACCATCGGTATCATCACACCGCTTCTCTTCTCCATCGGGTATTTTGGAGCAGCGGCAGACCCGAATAACCTGCCGATTCCCTTCTGGGTCATTATACTCGCCTATACTGCCATAGCGCTCGGGACTCTGTCAGGGGGATGGCGGATTGTCAAGACCATGGGATACAATATCATGAAAATGCGGCCGGTGCATGGTTTTGCTGCAAATGCCGCAAGTGCGTCGACCATTATCGGGGCTTCCATTGCGGGTATCCCGGTGAGTACCACCCATATTATCTGTACATCGATCATGGGGGTCGGGTCTACGATGGGTTCCAGTGCGGTGAAATGGGGGGTTGCCCGGACGATCATGTGGGCATGGATCATGACGATTCCCATCAGCGCCATCATCGGGTTTGCTACATTCGCGGTTGTCCGCGTGATCATCGGGTATTGAAAATTCCCGTATGTTTTTTTTTTAAATAAACCAGGTATCTTCAATCAAACCGTAATCCAAAATCGTTCATTACGCGATCGTGATCGCGATTGAAAACCTGATCCGGATCGATCGGATCCTGATTGAAAAAAATGTAAGCCGACCTGATTGTGAAAAAGTGCTCTGGAGAACTCCTTTTTTTCTCAAGGGATGATCGCCCCCCCTTGCGCCAGCCCTGCTTCCATTGGGGGCGGGGGCGCGTTGCGATGCCCCGGCATTACCTAAACTGGAAATTTTTCCACGATTGCGTACAGGTAATACGGCTCAATCGCAATCGGGGATGCCATAGCTGCGGGGGCTGAGATCCCGGGAGCGTCTTAATTTGTATCAAATGATTTCTCCAGAGTATGAAAAGAAAATTGATTCTACCACTGTAACGGATCCGATACCTTACGTGCATAACGCCCCGGCGGGTTTTGCGCTACGCACTTACCCTGATCCTGACATTGTTGAGGTTCCTGTAACCTTGTCCAGCGAAACCTGAAAAAAACAGCATCATTTTCGTTAACCCGGTAATCCTCGCCCGAATGGCGCGGCTCCCCACGGGCGGAGGGGGCCTTACCGCCCCCCGTCACGGGGAGATCCCAAATAACAGACGCGTTTTCACGCAGCCAGATGGCAATCTCTGAAATAATTACCGGTATTCCGACCGGTAATACCGGCACTCGTCCCGGATAACACACTCCTTGCATAATGGCTTCTTCGCATCGCAGGTCTCCCGCCCGTGGGCGATCAGGACATCGGTGAGATCCCCCCAATACTCCCGCGGGAAGAGTGCCATCAGATCGCCCTCGATAACTTCGACATTATCAGTATCCGAGAACCCGATCCGCTGCGCCAGCCTGCGGACATGGGTATCGACTGCGATCCCCTCGTTCTTCCCGAGCGCATGGTAGAGCACGATGTTTGCTGTCTTCCGCCCCACCCCCGGGATCGTCAGGAGTTCCTCCATCGTTCCCGGCACGGTCCCGCCATATGTCGTGATAACCGTCTGCGAAGCTGCGATGATATTCTTCGCCTTCGCGTGGTAGTAGCCAAGGCTGTGGATGATCTTCTCCACGTCGGCCTGTTTTGCCTTCGCCAGTTTTTCCAGAGTTGGAAATTTCGAGAAGAGCGGCTTTTTCACCTTCAGGACAGCCTTGTCCGTTGTCTGGGCGGAGAGGATCGTGAGGACAAGCACCTCGAACGGCGTTCCCCGGCAGACCGCTTCCGGTGACTCGCGGGCATCAGGATACCGTTTCAGAAGAGCAGAATAGATACGGTATGCATCCTGTTTTTTCATGGTCCTATGGGGTAGGGCGGATTCGAACCGCCGTCAAAGCGTCCCAAACGCTCTAGGATGGACCAGGCTACCCTACTACCCCGTGCCATCATAGTTGCGCCGGGAACGTA
>Ga0209098_1003989_pt1 | contig 11731 bp, 11 predicted proteins | sample AD_JPNHW1_MetaG_FD_184429 | JGI IMG/M metagenome (GOLD analysis project Ga0209098, IMG submission 184429) | Active sludge microbial communities of municipal wastewater-treating anaerobic digesters from Japan - AD_JPNHW1_MetaG (SPAdes) (version 2) | ecosystem: Engineered > Bioreactor > Anaerobic... | reverse complement strand
TTGCCCAGCCCTTTTTGAAGGTTGTTCTTGGCCGAATTGATCATTCTGCCGATCAACTCAAGGCTCTCTTTTTCCGATAGTAATGGTTCCATGATTAATATTTTAAAGTATTTCACAAATATAAACTTATTTATAGTATAAACCTAATGTTTTACATTATTTGTATTCAGTCTAAATTATATTTATATCTTTGTCTCCGTAAACGAACTGACCTTTGATATGAAAAAAAATATAATCATATTCTTTCTGCTCCTCTTTTTTTCGGCCCGCGCACAAGTCATGGTAAGCTGGGTAGATTATCCGGGGGGTGTGGCAGTTACATCCGATGCCACAGACAATGTCTATACCGCTAATTGGGATTACAATCCGGGAGGAGATATCACCTTGACGAAAAGAGATGCCCAGGGAGAGATTTTATGGGAAGAATCCTTTGATAACACCGACAATTCACGGCACGAAACGGCCACCTGGGTTGAGACAGATGGCTCCGGCAACATCATCGTCTCGGGGACCATTCGTTCAGGGTTCTCGAATCCGGTCAATGCTGCAAGCATACTAATGAAATATGATCCATCAGGAAATCTGATGTGGAGGGTTGTCTATGAAAGCGATTTTGATGGTTCCTCAACTGTAAAGTGCCTGGTCGATCCCTCCGGCAACATCTATGTATTGGGTTTTGGAACCAGTGGAACAGGAATGGTGGCCAAGGTTAAGAAGTTCACCCCGGAAGGAGTGCCTCTTTGGACTTACCTTGACAATGACGGGATCGGGCGACCCGTCAATTTCAAATTCACCCCCGATGGCGGGATGGTGATCATTGGGCGGGCCATTTTGGGGAGCATCAATGGTTATGCAAAAATTGACCTGGACGGAAACGTACTCTGGAGCTACCCCGGCGTTAACAGCCTGACGGTCGGAGATGCGGCCGGAGATGCTTACGGAAACAGTTATCTTATTCATGGGGAGTATGTTCCGGTTAATGCGGGAAGCGTCATAAAGAAATTGTCTCCTTCCGGATCGGTGATATGGGAACAGACCAACGCTATGGCAGGCCTGCGCGTTGAAGTCGGGACCGACAACCATCCTGTGATCAGCGGGTATCCCAACGCGGGATCGTTTGGTGCAGCCTTCATGAAATATGATGACAATGGGGCGGTGTTGTGGGAAAACCTTGATGCAGATGGTCCGGGGTTAATGCTGCTGGCTCATTCACAGATGAGGCTTGACGCAACGAACGCTGCTTACCTGGCAGCCGGCGCCATGTTCTCCATGGCCGTGTGCAAGGTCAACAGCGACGGCACCTCCGCCTGGACCGCTACCCCATCAGGCAGCTATGCCAATGCCATTGACTTCGGAAACGGCGATTCGAGCATCCTGGTGACAGGGAGTACCACCGCCAGGCTTGTTCAGGCTGGTACGGTCACTGCCGTTAACAAGATGGATGATCCGGGGTTTAAGGTTTATCCGAATCCGGTAAAAGAGGGCAAATTTACCCTTGAGATGAATCATTCTTTGTCAAAAGGGGCTGAATTGCACATCTATTCTGTAATGGGTCAGAAAGTCGGTTGGACACCATTGCAGGAGCGTAAAAATACTATCAGCACTGAAGGGCTCAGAAAAGGCTTGTACCTGCTTGAAATCCGGACAGATAACGACCCTCCAAAAACCGCTCAAATCCTGATCAACGACTGACCTGACCCGGGGTTACAGGTGACGAGGTCAGCATTTCCTTTTTCTCCTTACCTGATAAGGGCTTTGAGATATTCAAAGGTATCTGGAGTACCGGTGATCCTTGCCGTATGATTGTCGACAACAACCATCACCGGGGTGGCAAGGACAAAATAATCGATGGCCACTTTGCTGTTAACTCCTCCCGGGGCATGAAGGTGTTTCCAACCCGTGAGCCCGCTTTTTTTCTTTTCCAGGGCTTTCAGTTCCTCTTCCGTTTCATCCAGGCTTATCGCGACAACCGTGATTTTGTCTTTCACGGCGGGATCCATCGACCAGGGATAGATTTTTTCGACCATTTCGACACAATGGCTGCAGCCGGCCGACCAGAAAAGGAGAAGGGTGTAAGGGGTCTCCGGGTTAAAAGTACTCAGCAGAAACGTCTTGCCCTCGCTGTCTTTCATTGAGATTTCAGGGGCGGGTCTGCCCGGGACCAGTGTTTCCATACCTTTCAGTCTGCGGTTGATTTCCATCCGTTTATTTGTGAGACAATCGGGATCGTTAAGGTAGGGCTCAAGCACTTTCATGCCCGCGTTGATTCCGTTGGTTTCATATCCGCGGTAAAAATAATCAACCATCCATCCATAGACCTGTGGATTGCCTTTCTTTGCTTTTTCAATGGCCCTGAAGCCTGCCAGCGAAAAAAGGGAGTCGCGTAAAGACAGAGAGGTTGCCATGCGACCATACAAATTCACATAGTTATCCATCCATTGACCCATCCTGGCGGTTCGAATAACCATCGGATTGCTGAAGTCCATCTCATCAAAGTAGTGATCAATGAGATGGCTAAGTCGATCCTGTTCTGATCCCTCCCATCGGGTTGGCGGGATGTAATGGAAAAGATAGAGTGTGCTGACAAACAAGGTTTCATCCCTCCCGATGCATTCATTGATCCACTGATTGTAAGATTTTCTGCGTTTTTCATACTCCCTGATACACTCATTGAAAAGGTTTGAGCCTGAATCGTCATAACGAAGCAGAAGGTTCTGCAGGAGCGAAATCTTCTCCAATTGCTCAGCGCTTTGGGAGGAAAAATCCATGAATGCTGAATTTTCTTTCTCTCCTTCCTGAAACCATGTGCTGTCGTTGTTGTTGCAATATTGTGGTTGCACAAACAGTTCCCAGCCCTGGTCAGCAATGAAACAACTTTTTTCGGAAGGATAGGAAGTACTCCCCGGATTTTCCTTGTAATCAAAACGCAGCACGAACTCTCCCGGAAGGTATTGTCGGGGAACCCGCAAGGTCGTCTTCTCTCCGTTTCGAATGCCATTGACCTCGATGATGGGCTTGAACAGCCTTGCCTGGTTCAGCGCCAATAAACTGATCTTGCTTTCATCCACACCACGAAGATGAATCACAACATCGACCTCATTCGACTGTGCGCCCAGTTTTGTCGGGAACCAGAAGATCGCCAAAATGGCGGTCAACAAAACAGATTGAATCCTGAATATTCTTGTCATTTCTGTTCAAAGAAGTGCTTAAACATGACAGCTATCGGATGCTGACTCAATCCCTCTTTAGGACCACCAAGATAATTCATTTTTAATACAACCCATACAATTCAGCGCGACATTCTCACAAAACAAATCCTCTTTCCGCGAAAAACTTGACTTTTGACTTTTAATGGTTTATCTTGGTACCAACAATTTCCTGGAATTATTCCATAACCTATTCAAAACCACAGACCATGAAAAAACGATCAGGTTTCCTGCTTATACTATTGTTTTTCTGTAAATTATTGTTTTCACAGATAGGAATTAACAGTGAAGGGACACCGCCTGACGGTTCAGCAATGCTGGATGTCCGATCTACAACAAAGGGTTTTCTCCCCCCCAGGATGACCATGGCGCAAAGAGATGCCATCCAAAATCCGGCTGAAGGACTGGTCGTTTTCTGTACTGATTGTGATTATGGTAACATTGGCGCCGTGACAATTTACGCCAATGGCAACTGGAAAATTATGTACGCTTATTGTTTGGTTTATGCGCCTGAAGAAGGGGTGCATGTTCCTACGGTCACGCGGATCTTGTGGAAATGGAGTCCGGCGGAATACGCGGCAGGCTACAAATGGAATTACTATGACAATTATTCGACGGCGATTGATGTCGGAATGAATACAAGTTATGAGGATACGGGATTGGTATGCGGAATCTATTACAATGCTTATGTATGGGCTTATAACGTATGTGGCGACTGGAGTGTGTCGACGCCACTTTCGCAAGCCACATTGCCCATCCCGATTGATTCGCCGACACAGGGAACACATATTCCCTACGAAGACGGAATCTTATGGAAATGGAATGCCGTTGAGGGCGCCACCGGGTATAAATGGAATTATATTGATGATTATGCAACAGCCTATGACCGGGGAACCGACCTCCAGCTTTACGAGTCGGATTTGTACTGTAACCTGGTATACAACAGTTATGTATGGGCCTACAGCGATTGCGGAGTTTCCGCTCCTGTATTGCTTACCCAGTTAACCCTTCCCTGTTTCGCATGTGGCTCTCCTTTCACGGTCTACCACCATGTCGGATCTGTGGCTCCCATGACCAAAACAGTTTCTTATGGCACGGCAACCGGTATTCCCGGAGAAACTTCAAAATGCTGGATCACCAGTAATCTGGGAGCAGATCACCAGGCCACTTCGGTGAGCGACCCGACGGAGGCTTCGGGAGGCTGGTATTGGCAATTCAACCTTAAACGGGGATATATGTTTTATGGTACGACGCTGACTCCTTCCTGGCAGTTCAGCGCTCTTTCACAGGTTACAGACTGGTTGCCCGCGAATGATCCGTGTTCATGGGAATTAGGTGGTGGCTGGAGGATTCCGACCTATGATGAATGGCATAACGTTTTTACCGCGGGCGGGTGGAGTGATTGGACAGGCCCGTGGACTTCCGCGCTGAAATTGCATGCCGCGGGGTATCTCAGTTCAGTGGATGGTTATTTGTATGAGCCGGGATTCAGCGGCACCTACTGGAGCAGTTCGAGGAACACTGCAGATTGGGGCGAGACTTTAGAGTTTACTTCAAGTTATGCGAGAATTTACAGTTGGGAGATGGCCTATGGATATTCGGTACGCTGCATCAGTGATCCTGATAAAAAAGCCGTATCGCCCAAACCGGAAAAACCGTTACGGGGAAAAATAAGTAAAACAGTCACTAAATAAACTAAATAAACAAAAGACCATGAAAAATCTGACCTTTTTCATTCTCTCCCTGTTATACTTCCATGGTTTGTTGTTTTCCCAGGTCTCAGTTACCCGGGATGGATCAGAACCTGACGGAACAGCCATGATGGATGTAAAATCGGAGCAATCGGGTTTCCTGCCTCCACGGATGAACAAAGTACAACGTGATGCAATTGCTGCTCCCCAGGACGGTTTGATGGTTTTCTGCACTGACTGTAATTATAACAATTCCGGAGCCCTTTCAGTATTCTATCAGGGCCACTGGCGCTCAGGGCCACTGGCGCCTTCTGCAAGCCTATTGCCCGATTCCCGACTCCCCCACGGAAGGCGCCCATACCACAACTGCCACGCAAATCATCTGGAACTGGATTACAGTCCCAGGAGCCCTTGGTTATAAGTGGAACAACGTCAATGATTTCAGCACTGCAACAGACCTGCTGACCAGCACCTCCTATACCGAATCCAATTTGCCCCCCGGCCCGCACACCTGTTACGTTTGGGCTTATAATAATTGTGGTGTTTCGATGGCGGCCATCTTCACAAAAAAAATCCCATTCATGATCGGCCAGCATTATGGCGGAGGGATCATTTTTTATATTGATGGCACCGGGGAACATGGGATTGTCGCTTATCCGGTTGATCATGGCGTTTTCCAGTGGGGCTGCGGTGGTGAATATGGCATTACCATCGGGGGTACTGTCTGGGATATCGGAGCAGGTGATGCCAATACCCTTCGCATTGTTAACGGATGTCAGCAACAAAACATCGCCGCACGGATCTGTTATGATTTTGTTGAAGGAGATTATGATGACTGGTTCTTACCCTCAATGGGCGAATTGTACCTGATGTACCAGCTACGCAATGTCATTGGCGGATTTGTCGAAACTTCGTCCTACTACAGTTCCACGGAGTTCGGCTATTCAGCCGCCTTTGGCATCTATATGACCGGGACAGCCATCGAACCAACCACTTTCCCCAAATGGCAGGGGAAATTTGTACGGGCCGTCAGGAAATTCTAATTTTAACCCCCAACTTATGAGTACCGAAAACAAATCCATTCACGAATTTGATTTTAATCTGATCTGTGAATATTTTTCAAGTATTGAACGACAAGGGCCGGGCAGTCCGGAGGTAACCGTTAAAGCCCTGGGTTTTATTGATCATCTGGCCGGCGACAGCAAAATAGCAGATATCGGATGCGGGACAGGAGGACAGACAATGGTTTTAGCGGAGCACACGACAGGGCACATCACCGGGATTGATCTGTTCCCCGTTTTTATAGATTTGTTCAACCAGAATGTGCGCAGGAACAATTTCCAGAAAAGGGTGAGTGGTATTGTCGGATCGATGGAAAACCTTCCTTTTCAAAATGAGGCATTGGATCTTATCTGGTCTGAAGGAGCCATTTACAATATCGGTTTTAAACGGGGTTTGAAAGAGTGGAAGCAATTTCTCAAACCGGGAGGTTATCTTGCTGTTACTGAAGCATCGTGGTTTACCGATGAACGACCGGACGAAATCACCGCATTTTGGCGGGATGCGTATCCTGAAATTGACACCATCCCCAATAAGATATGGATAATGCAGAAAACCGGGTACATCCCTGTGGCGAGTTTTATTCTGCCTGAAAACTGTTGGACTGAACATTTTTATGATCACCAGACAGAAGCACAGAAAAAATTCCTGGACAAATACAAAGGTAATCAGACAGCCGAGGAACTTGTCGCCAATCAACGACATGAAGCGCAATTATATGCCAGGTACAAAGCGTTTTATGGTTATGTCTTTTATATCGGAAAGAAGGTCTGAAGAGTTTTTATAATACTTCCTTTCTCTCTCTTGTATGACTGCAACCCTGTTCCGGAAAGCATATTTACGGAGAAAGAATTTTCATAAAAGATGATGCGATAAAAAAATCCCCACCGCGATTGGTGAGGATTTTTTTTTGAAGCGGGTTCTTTCCCTAATTGATACTCACAATATTAAATTTAAAGGGCAGGGGTCCACTTGAAATGATAGCCACTAATTTCCCGACTTCACTTCTTGAAAAGCCACCCCCGGTCAATGAAATCATTCCATGCGAAATGGGTTCCATTATCTGTGGGGCAGCATATTCTTTGCCATCTATAACAAAGGCGACAGGTTTATTCATGTTTCTGGTCGTGATATTCTCCCAAACCTTCCACTTATTTTCATTCAAGGTGATACAAAGTGCAGGGTGTTTCGGGTCGTCAAAGTTTGCCACGACTTGTAAAAGGTTCTCCCGGTCCAAATTCAGAATGGTGTCGGCTTTAAAACTCACATTCCCCTGAGTCAATAGAATTTCCGATAAAGTAGCTTTTGAAATGGTATCTCCGACGATAATGACTAATTCAGATTTTGCATTATTCTGTACGATCTGAACATCATGGAGATTCATACAGGTTAATCTTCGCATCAGAACCAGTACAAATATCCCTACACCGTGGTTTCTTCTGCTCTCAGTCATAGCGGTAACAAATATATGAAGAAAATAGTGTATCTGTTCTTGATTAGAAACAAATCATTTTAAAATTCAAATTTCGAAATTTCCTGTTCTTAAGTTTTACCAACAGTGCATTTACCTGACTATTTCGAATGTTGTCTCAACGATCGTATTTCCTTTTATCATTGACCAGACAGGACAATATTTATCTTCTGCAAGGCCGATTACTTTTTTAACTTCCAGCTCTGTTACATCAGGAGATTTCAACATTATTCCGAGTTGGATGTTTTTGAATCCCGTCGGATGTTCTTCTTTCCTTTCTCCTCTGGACTGAATTTCTAAGGCAGTAATTGTCCTGTTCATCCTCCTCAGGAATGTTAACAATGCACTGCCCAAACAAGATGACAGACTAAGCAGCAGTAATTCGAGAGAAGTATAGCCAAGGTCGTCTCCCTGGGGGGATATGTAATCTATAGATACAGGATCGTTATCGCCAACTGATCCAATGAAATGAAGTTTGTTATTTACAAGTTTAATGGTAGCGCTTAACTCTTTTATCTTGTCGTTTGTCATTTTAAATCCTGTTAACTTTCTTGTTTAATTATTTTTCATTTTTTCAAAAACAATGAGAAACCACCTCAATCTTTTGATTATATGCAAAATAAGATAAATCGCCAGAATCAGAGTTACTTTATCGTGAATCTCAATGAATATTTTTCTTTGCATTTCATCACCGTTCAGCAAGTCAATAAACCAAGGTGTTAATCCGGTAATTGCAACTACGACAAAAAGAAACGATAGAATCAAAACTTGCTGATTTTTAGAAATAAGTTTCTTTGTAATCACCCCTTTGTACCACTTCCAATGCAAGTAAACATGACAAATCATTAATAATGAGAGTGCCACAATCGAAATTTTATGAATAACCGACCACCCCTGGTAATTCATCCCCATAACAAATTCATTGATAGGAATATTACCATGATTGCCCATGTGGTACTTCACTTGAACCAACAATCCGGAAAAGACAGTTGCAATTCCAAAAATTAACAGACCAAGATTAATTAAGAATCTATTGATATTTTTTTCCATTTGAAAAAGCTCCTATTCCCTGATTATAAATCCATGTTTCCGAATCATTGAAATCATTCTATCAATCGGCTGACGTTTTTGTGTAATATTCTTTCTTGTACTTTATTCCAGGCATGTGCGCCATTCAAACATGATTCGTTAAAAGTATGGTACATTTTCCTAAAACGGGACATAGGAACAGCAAAACTTAAAATATCCGCCTCAAGATAAGGGCGAACGGAAGGGTCAAATAATCCAAGAAAAACGCGATGCCCGTTCTTTTGATTTTCGACAACCGGTTGAGTAACCATTGAACTGCATCCTGATCCAAAAGGGACAGTAACTGCATCGGGTTCATTGGAGTCGTAAAACGCCCAGGAAATAAGTCCGGTCAAAACATCAGGTGTTGCAAAGAAAATCAAAGCATCAATGTCATCAAAGTTTTCAATTTTATCGATTGATGCAAAATTAAGAAACTGTTTTGACTTATCAGGCAGATTTAAGTCAGCAATGAAATCTGTCACCATTTCCGGGGTTTTTTTATAGCGCTCTTTCTCTGATACATAAGTCGGAATGAAAGGAGCCATTTCTGCAAATCCGCAATAAAGTTTTCCTCCCTGACATCCGATCGACGCTACACTGAAACTGACAATGTTACCTTGTCTGGCTGGTTTTAAATAGTTGATAAAGCAACCTCTTGTTTTCTCTTCTTGGGCAACAGGTTTTTCTGAATACCAAATCGCAACGGGCAATTCATAATTTCCAAATGCTTTTTTGAAATTTTTAATGAATTCGTTCTTATCCATGTTTTTAGATTCTACTGGTTCGGGCAAGTGTTTTTTCCAATTGATTCAATAATTGTTTCCGTAAAGAATGTGCACAAAACGCTTGAAGAGCTTGTCAGGATCATTCTCATGTCCAATGAGCAGTGAGTTATAATAAATGATGATGGAACACTGCTTTTCGTTGCTGTGATACATATTGGTCATGTACCCGGGCATTTCGCCACTGTGACCATAGAAAGTTCCCTGTTTTGCAATTCCTATCCCGTATGCGATATCCGGCAATTGGTAAAAATCACTGTTTAGCCTGCGAATCTGCATGGAATCGGGAAGCAATCCGCCTTCAACCAACACTTCGGCGAGTTTAGCCAGTTCGCGGGGAGTGGAATACGCTGAACCTGCGGCCCAGTAAACCGAAGCATCGAAATACTCGGTAAAATCTTCTCCTTCAATATAGTCTATGAAATAATAACCTCTTCCGTGGATACCGGGGAGTTCAACTCCCGACGTAATAAATCCGGTATTGGTAAGTCCAAGCGGGGTGATGATGCGGTTTCTGATCTCGGTTTCCAGGTTGTTTCCGGTGACCTGCTCGATGATACGGCCGATAAGGATGGTGTTTGTGTTGGAATAACCCCATCCACAACCCGGCACTGAATCGTAACCTGCATTAAAGCCCAATTGAGTAAGTTCCGAGGGCGTCCATACTTTAGTGGGATTGGCGCGCATGGTCGCGAAAAGCGAGGGAGTTATATGAAAATAATCATGGATGCGGCTTGTCATGTTGGTAAGCATGAGTATCGTCACGCTGTGTGAGTTGGGGTATTGAGGAAAGTATTTCGAAAGTTTGTCGGTTAGTGCGACTTTTCCTTCTTCCACAAGTTGAAGCAGTACTGTGAGGGTAAAAGTTTTGGTACAACTTCCAATACGGAATACAAGATTGCCGTCAGCAGGGAGTCGGTTGGGAATATCACGATTCCCACTGGCATACAGCCAGTCAATACCTTTTTTATGGTCAATAACCAGGGCCACCACCCCAGGAACCCTGGTATTCTGTACCACCGAATCGGTGGCCAGTTTCATTTGCCTGATCAGGGACTCATTGGGGTCTGGCTGCTTGTCGCTGTTTTTTTTGCAGGACAAAATAAAAAGGGCAGGTAACAATACCAGAAGGAAAACCTTTTGCATCATCCTCATAGTCCCAAAATTTATCAAAATTTAGTTCAAAATTAATGAATGGCGGGGAATCAATGTCAGGGTAAGTTTATTAATCATTTTCTGAAAAAATACCCGAAAGGGTATTTCCCGTTTTGGGACTTCGTTTTATCAGGGAGATGGAACAGGGAAAGGTTACTTTACGAATGGATAAAGTCAACCAGGTTTTAAAGCTTTTTGGGTTTGAACTGGGCCCGGTGGAGGTGGGCAATAGATATTAGGCAATATGATGTAAGATGAGAAAAGCAGAAATAAAAATCAGGGATTTGACGGCAGGGGATATGTACTTTCTCCGGCATATGATCTGGTGGCTACCGCGCTTGTAAACCCTGCAGATAAAGAAGATCTCGCCCTAACGTTAAACGGGAAAAAGAAAAAAATAAACCGGAATGATTTCATCACCGCTTTCCGGACGATGGGTCTCGATCCGAAACAGCAGGAAAACATTTTCCGAAAGATGATCAATGCAAAATCCGCATGGATGAATTTTATCGGGATCGGTTTTTTAAGTGATGATTTTAAAGAGCGGTTGATTAAAATTATCAGGGAAAGGTTTGACAGAATTATCTGAATTCCCTGAAAACAAAGCAATACAGAATTTTCATTTCACCTTTTGCATTTGAATTGTATCCCCTGTACTGACCAATTATCTAACTTTTCCCAAATACAAGATTTTGCGAAAGTAGTTGATTTTATTGAAGATATTATTACTGATTCGCCTTTGAAAGATTAAGTATTCTAAATGCTCCCCTGCCTACAACTCCGAAAACGATAATTCCGATTATCAAATCGGGATAATTCGATGATGTCAGATAAACTAAAATTCCAGCCATGATGACTCCAATATTCACGATGACATCATTGGACGTAAAAATCATGCTGGCCTGCATGTGAGTGTCTTTACTTTTACTCTTTTGAAGCAGGTACAGACAAGTTACATTCCCGACTAATGCTACAAGCGAGATGATAATCATAGTTTGGAAAGAAGGGATGGACTCACTGCTGATAAATCTTCTTATGACCTCAATGAACCCAAGTATTGCCAATAATAATTGAAAGTATCCGCTTAGACTTGCCACCTTATTCTTCCGATTTTGGGTACTACCAACTGCATATAAAGCAAGTCCATACACAATACTGTCGGCCATCATATCCAAGCTGTCTGCAACCAATCCCATTGAATTGGAAAGGAATCCGGTCAGGAGTTCCAGAACAAAGAAAAACAGGTTGATGGAAAGTACACTCCACAGTAGCCGTCGCTGCAAATTATGGTCTTCC
>Ga0209098_1003988_pt1 | contig 11736 bp, 12 predicted proteins | sample AD_JPNHW1_MetaG_FD_184429 | JGI IMG/M metagenome (GOLD analysis project Ga0209098, IMG submission 184429) | Active sludge microbial communities of municipal wastewater-treating anaerobic digesters from Japan - AD_JPNHW1_MetaG (SPAdes) (version 2) | ecosystem: Engineered > Bioreactor > Anaerobic... | reverse complement strand
TCTACAGGGCGACAAAGATTTCAAAACCCAGCTGACAAAAATAAAAGGCACAAATCCTGAAGCACTTTATATTCCAAACTATGTTGCTGAAATCGCCCAGATCCTTGAGCAGGCAAAACAGCTTGGACTTAAAACAAAAATTTACAGCGCAGACGGATTCTCGAATCCTCAGATTTTCGAACTTGCCGGCGATCTTTCTAATGGAGTAATTTACACACAGGCGGCAGAGCAGCCTGCAAGCCAGATAAAAAAAGATTTCGAAGCTAAATACCAGGCAAAATGGGGTGAAAAACCGGACGCATTCAGCCTCAACGCTTATGATGGAGCTAAAATAATCCTCAATGCAATCAAAACAACATCCAGCAAAGGTATGAGCGGAGTTCTTAAAGTTGACAGAGACAAAGTAAGAGACTTTGTAGCTAAAACAAAAGATTATGACGGCGCTTCCGGAAAAATCACTTTTACAGAGAATGGAGACCTTGTTGTTAATATAGGTATTTATACTGCAGAAAATAAAAAGTTTAAGCAGTTAAAAATGTTTAAACTCGACGGTGAAAAACTCGTTGAAATAAAATAATCATATTTAAAAACTGGACCGCGGATTTCCGCGGTTTAGTTTTTATGCATAGATCTAAAGGAAGTAAAACGGATGAATCTTTTCAACATACCATCGAACGAGCTGCTGCAGCACCTGATAAACGGACTGACCCTGGGAGCTATATATTCTCTAATTGCCCTGGGTTATACAATGGTATATGGTATACTTAAATTTATAAACTTTGCTCATGGTGAAATCCTTATGGCCGGTACCTATGCCGGATACTATTTCTACTTTTTCCTGTATGACCCATCGAAGGGTGCTACCTATACAATAGGAATATTTATCGCCGCGCTTCTTATTGCAATGACCGCCAGCGCACTCCTCGGGGTAATAATTGAAAAATTTGCATATAAACCACTAAGAAAAGCACCCCGGCTTGCACCGCTCCTCAGTGCTATAGGTGTTTCAATTATACTTGCAAATCTGGCAGCCCTGTTTTTCGGAACAAAATCTAAAAAATTTGAATACCCCTTTGATAACTCTTCAATGCAGATTGGAGGATCAAGTATCACCCCGAACCAGCTGATGATTCTTGCGGTAGGCCTCATAATGATGGCTGGACTTAAACTCTTTGTCGACAGATCAAGACTCGGCAAAGCGATGAGAGCAACAAGCCAGAATCAGCCCGTTGCGGCGCTGATGGGAATAAACGTAAATCTTATTATATCACTGACATTTGCGATCGGTTCAGCGCTTGCAGCTGTTGCCGGCGTACTTATGGCACTTGAATACAAAGTATACCCGACAATGGGAACCATGGCGGGACTTAAAGCATTTATAGCCGCTGTTGTAGGCGGAATCGGAAACGTAAATGGAGCCATGCTCGGCGGGATAATACTGGGACTTCTTGAAACTTTCGGTGTTGTTATTCTGGGAATACCGCAGGGATTAAAAGACACAATTGCGTTCACAGTGCTGATTTTAATACTCCTTCTAAGGCCAAGCGGCATCTTAATGAAGAATATAAGGGAAAAGGTATAAAGATGCTCAACTTTGTATTACTGATCTTTATCTATATAGGAATTTATGCCATTGCATCCCTGGGGCTTAACCTGATTGTAGGTTACACCGGACTTCTCTCTCTATGTCAGGCAGGATTTCTTGCAATCGGGGCGTATACTACTGCTGTACTGATGACTGCATGCCACATGGGATTCTGGGAATCAATGATCATCTCCGGTTTTCTTGCGTCGCTATTCGGTATTCTCATCGGTATACCGACATTGCGGCTTAAAGGTGACTACCTGGCTATTGCGACGTTGGGTTTCGGAGAGATTGTCAAGAACGTTATACTCAACTGGGACAGCGTTACAAAAGGGCCTATGGGTATTAACGGAATACCAGGCCCGTCCATATTCGGAACAACTCTTTCTTCAATGGATAAACCGGAATGGATAGTAATTATATGGGTCGGAGTCGTTGTGACGTATTATTTCATAAGGCGTATTGTAAGGTCACGGATCGGAAGGGCTCTTGAAGCAATAAGAGAAGATGAAATTGCGGCGTCATCAATGGGAATTAATACGGCTAAATATAAAATCGGAGCTTTTACCACAGGGGCTTTTCTCGCAGGAATTGCCGGGAGTTTTTTTGCAGCGTTTAACCAGTCTGTTGCACCTTTGACTTTCGATTTTATGATGTCAATAATGATACTCTGTATGGCTGTACTTGGCGGCCTGGGCAACAGTTTTGCGACAATAATCGGTACAATTATAATAGTACTCGCATCCGAGCTTCCAAGACTTTTGGGAATTTCACATATAATACCGCCTCAGCTCAACCAGATTCTCTTCGGGTTTATACTGGTATTGATAATGATATACAGGCCGCAGGGAATAATTGGAAGGATAAAACTTAATTATGCTAAAATTGTAAAAGAAGAAATATTTGACCTGGAGAAGTAAAGTGCCTTTATTATATACACAAAATTTAAGACGGGAGTTCGGCGGAGTAATAGCGGTTGCCGACGTTGATATTGAAATCTTTAAAGACTCGATAACAGGCCTGATCGGCCCCAACGGAGCAGGGAAGACTACACTCTTCAACACAATTACCGGACTCGATTTCCCCACAAGCGGGCATGTTTTTTTTAAGGGTGAGGATATCACTGAACTGCCTGCGTACAAAATAACGCGAAGCGGAATTGCCAGGACCTTTCAGAATATACGTCTTTTTAAAGAGATGACGGTATTTGAAAATGTCATGATCGGCCGGCACTTCAGAGGCAATCATCCGAGGATAGTAAACAATAAACTCGTTAATTTTATTCTTGGGCGCATATACGTTAAAACAGAAGAAAAAGATATTTACGAGAATTCTTTAAAATGGCTGAATTTTTTTGATCTTCTGGATATGCGGGATGAATACGCAAAAAATCTCCCATATGGAAAACAGAGAGAACTGGAAATTGCCAGGGCACTCGCAACAGAACCGGAAATACTATTCCTTGATGAACCTGCCGCAGGGATGAATCCGCAGGAAACTGAAAGCCTGATGATTACAATAAAAAAAATCCGTGATATGGGTATCACAATAGTATTGATTGAACATGATATGAAACTTGTTATGAATATCTGCGACAAAATCTATGTATTAAACTACGGGAAAAAAATCGCCGAAGGTACGCCAGCCCAGGTGCAGAATAATAAAGAAGTAATAGAAGCATATTTAGGAAAAATAGATGAGTAATAAAATACTTGAACTTAAAGATGTCCATGTAAGCTACGGAAATATACAGGCATTAAAAGGTGTCAACCTCAGCGTGGAAGAGGGCGAGATTGTTTCACTTATCGGTGCTAACGGCGCCGGGAAGTCAACTCTCCTTAAATCAATTGTCGGGCTTGAATCCCTTACAAACGGAAACATTACCTTTAATGGAAAATCAATAAGAGATGCAGGAAGAAATTCCAGGCTGAATATTCCCACAGACAGGATTATAGGCTCCGGAATATCCATGGTACCGGAAGGAAGAGGTGTTTTCCCGGAAATGTCTGTACTTGAAAATCTTGAAATGGGCGCATACCTCCTGCGTGATAAAGCCGAGAAAAAACGCCTTTTAGAAGAAAAGTATGACATGTTCGAAATACTCCGAGATAGGCGAAAACAGCTGGCCGGCTCTCTCTCCGGCGGAGAGCAGCAGATGCTTGCAATAGCAAGGGCACTTATGAGCAAACCCAAGCTTCTTCTCCTTGATGAACCGGCGCTTGGCCTCGCTCCGATAATCATACAAAATATTTTTGCGACTATATCAAGGATAAGCAGAGAAGATAAAGTAACAATCTTCCTTGTTGAACAGAACGCGAAAATGGCTCTAAGCATTTCCAATAAAGGATATGTAATGGAAACAGGAAACATAGTCCTGGAGGACCTCAGCAGTAATCTCCTTGTTAATCCGAAAGTAAAAGCAGCATATCTGGGAGATTAAAACCGGAAACCGGCAATATGAATCATACCACTCTTTCACAGAACGACATTAAATTTTTTCTGGACCTGGTAAACAGTGCCGGCTCCACTGCGCTGCAGATGCAGCGGGGAATACTGGAAATACAGAGGAAAGAGGACAGTACAATCGTTACCCAGGCCGATATATGGGTTCAGAATTATCTCACAGAAAAAATATCTGAAAGGTTTAACGATTTTCAGATCATCTCCGAAGAAAAGACTAATTATAATACGGATTTTTCCAGAGATAGAATTTCGGTTATACTTGATCCTATAGATGGTACAGCGATGTTCAGTATGCATCTCCCGATATGGTGCATATCAATTGGAATATTTAAAGGATACACCCCGATTTACGGATTTGTTTTTTCTCCGGGATCGGATCTTTTGTTCTATAATGATGATAATAATTCATATCTGAACGGGAAAAAGCTTATATCCGATCCCACAGTTATAATTGAAAAAGAGACCAATATTTTCTACTCATCCGAGATTCGCGGTGTGAAAATAAACTTTCCGGGGAAAGTCCGTAATCTGGGATCTACAGCTCTTCACGCCTGCCTCACTGCTGACAACAGCAGGAACAGGCTTCTGGCATTTATCGGAAAGTCCTATCTATGGGACTGGGCCGGCGCGATACCGATTCTGATAAAAGCCGGTGTAAAACTCAAATATCTGAACGGAAGTGACCTTGATTATAAAGCAATAATTGAAAATAATTTTGAGCTTGAAGATTATGCTGTGGCGTATAATGCTGAGGATTTTGCATTAATAAAGAATATATTTAATCGTTAGTAATACCTGCCGGACAATACTTTTTAGAATTAATCCTACTCAACCTTACACTTTACCCGGCACATCTGAATCAGATGCTTTCTGCCTGTATGATTGTTTCGGATTTTAACCAGGCTATCTTCAATTGCAGATTTTAATTGACAGGCCGGGAGACTGAATGCATAAAATAATTTTAACAGAATGTATTCAGTACAAACAGGGGAACTATCATGGGCGGTATATTTGCTTGCAGTTCAAAATCAGGATGTATTAACGAACTATTTTACGGTACAGATTATCTGTCTCATCTTGGCACCAGGCGGGGTGGTATTGCAACAATCACCAATGATGGTATTCATCGGTCAATCCATAATCTTGAAAACGCATATTTCAGAAACAAATTCGAGCCTGAGCTTGCAGAGCTGAAAGGCAATATGGGGATCGGTGTGATCAGTGACACCGATGCTCAGCCTATTGTCCTTTTCTCCCACCTTGGACGTTTTGCTCTGGTAATGGTAGGTAAAATTAATAATATAGACGAACTTGTAAAAGAGATTTTTTCACAGAATATACACCTTTCTGAAACAAACAGCGGCGGGCCAAGCCCTACAGAAGTAGCCGGTACACTAATAAGTCTTTGCGGAAGCTTCGAAGAAGGTATCAGTTACGCCCAGAGCCGGATCAAAGGATCATGTTCTATGATGCTGCTCACCGGGAAAGGGATTTACATTGCCAGGGATAAACTGGGCCGTACCCCCGTTGTTATAGGAAAAAGAGAAGACGCATTTGCAGCCAGTTCCGAGTCCAGCGCTTTCCCCAATCTAGGCTTTGAAGTGGATCGTTATGCCGGGCCCGGCGAAATTCTCCTTATGACGGCTGACGGAATTGAGCAGATTCAAAAGCCGGGGGACAGGATGCAGGTCTGCTCATTTCTATGGGTTTATTACGGCTATCCCGCATCCAGTTACGAAGGGATCAATACCGAGCAGGTACGTTACAGATGCGGTGCGGCCCTTGCGCGCCGTGAAGACGTTAAAGCAGACTTCATTGCCGGAATTCCGGATTCGGGGATAGGGCATGCGCTGGGGTTTTCCCATGAATCAGGCATTCCATATATGAGGCCCTACGTAAAATATACGCCAACCTGGCCAAGAAGCTTTATGCCTCAGAACCAGAAGATGAGAGATCTGGTGGCGAGGATGAAACTGATACCGATCCGCGAGATAATAGAAGGGAAAAAAATTATCTTCTGTGATGATTCTGTAGTCCGCGGGACTCAGCTTCAGGACAACGTTGAAATTCTTCATGAATATGGGGCTCGTGAAATTCATATGCGGATAGCCTGTCCCTGCCTGATTCATCCGTGCGAATTTTTAAATTTTTCTACATCACGTTCAACACTGGATCTTGCCGGCAGGAAAGCAATTCTTGAAATTGAAGGATCCGAAACTTCTGCACTATCAGATTATGCCAATGACGGTTCAGACAGGCACAAAGCGATGGTATCATTTATCTGTAAGCGATTGAAACTTTCAAGTCTCCGCTATCAGAAACTGGAGGACCTTGTGGAAGCGATTGGGCTCCCGAAGGATCAGCTTTGTACTCACTGCTGGGATGGTTCGAGTTATGATTGAAAACTGTAAAATCCTATTTGCCTATGCAAAATCGACTAAAAATCGATCCGAGGATATCTTCCGTGGTAATTTCTCCGGTAACATCGGAGAGTTTCTGAATAAGTTCATCAAGTTCAAAGGCTATTATCTCAGCAGGCTCCTTCCTCTGAAGAAGAGTTGTTGTTCTCTCTACAATATCAATTGACGAATCTATAATAGAAATTATTCTCTCATCTGCAAGAAACGAATTACTGAAATCTACAAATTCACCTGCAATTACAGATTCAATTTCCTTCTCCAGCTCTCCGAATCCTGTACCGAGTTTTGCCGATACAGAAATAAATGATAAGCCTGTCTCGGCAGATATACTATCCTTCCGTTCCATCCCGGAAAGATCAATTTTATTCAGGACATATATTACTTTTTTTCCGCTCAATGCGGATATTATCTCTTTATCCGCATCAGTTACACCGGCAACAGCGTCTATCACCATAAGTACAAGTGAGGCAGCGCCAATATTTTTACGGGAGAGTTCAATACCCATTCTCTCAATATCATCACCCGGAATCCCGAGTCCGGCGGTGTCAGTTAAATTAATTCTTACTCCGCCGATCTGAACGCTCTCTTTTATAAGGTCTCTTGTAGTGCCGGGAATATCGGAGACTATAGCGCGCTCTTCATTAAGTATCAGGTTAAGAAGGCTCGATTTCCCGACATTAGGTCTTCCCGCCAGAGTGACGTCTATGCCTCTCGCAGTTTTGTTGCCCATTGAGCATCTTCTCCTGAGGTCAGTCAGCGCGGCTGAAATTTTACTTACAATTTCAAGGCTTGCGGCATTGGAAACAAATTCAATATCCTGATCGGAAAAATCTATACCTGCCTCAATATCCGCCTTAAGAAGAATAACATCATCCCTCAGCTTATCGACAACTCTCTTAAGCGATCCATGCATCTGGCTGATGGAAGCTTTGATCTCCCAGTCGCTCCTTGCGTTGATAAGAGTATTGATCGCTTCGGCTTCAGTGAGATCCATTTTACCGTTAAGGAAAGCTCTTTTTGAAAACTCGCCATGTTCGGCAATTCTTACATTAAGTTTATAAAGAAGACGCAGTATGTTTCCGACAACGAGATGATTTCCATGGCAGAATAACTCCACCATATCTTCACCTGTAAAACTTGACGGGGCTTTATAAAAAATAAGTATAACATCATCAATTACTGCACTGCCGTCTGTTATTGATCCGTAAGCGGCATACCTGTGTTTGATATTTTGCGGTGCTGTGAAGAAAGAGCAAGCAGCCCCGTATGATTCAGGGCCGCTTATCCGTATTATTGCAAGAGATGAGTTAACCGGCGCACTTGCCGGCGCGCAGATCGTGTCAGTAAACATTTTATTTTCTTATAGCAGGAGAAATTTTTATTTTTCTGTAAATTCCCTGGCCTTCACTCTTTGTTGTAACTCTCTTATCATTCTGAAGTGTCAGATGTATCAGTCTTCTCTCGAAAGGATTCATCGGCTCAAGAATCATCGGCCTTCCGGTTTTGATAACTTTAAAAGCTATATCTCTCGACATTTTTTTCAGAGCTTTTTCTCTCTTGTCCCTGTATGATTCAATATCAAGTATAATCTTTTTCTCGCTGCCTGTACTGTTATTAATCATAAGATTAATCATAAACTGCAGTGCCTCAAGAGTTTTTCCTTTTTTACCGATTAAAAGACCTGAACTTGTTTTGCTCTCAAGCTCTACATAAACTTTAGATTCACTTTCTTTAATATCCTTAACTCCACCTTCGATATCCATTCTTGAGAGCAGAGCCATTAAAAACTCCTTAACTTTTCCTCCGACATCCTCTGTACTTTCATTATAATAAATTCTTACCTTAGCCGGTCTTGAAACTCCAAATCCGAAAATTCCGCTCTTTCCCGCATCTATAATTTCTACTGTAACTTTGGAGGTATCTCTGATACCCAGCTCTGCCATGGCTTTTTTAGTCGCGTCATCCGGAGTTCGTCCTTCTACTTCAATAACTTTCATTTCGCAAGCCTCCCGACTTTATGATATTTAAAATTTCCATAATTTCCATTTAAGTCAACATCTCTAAAACAGTATTAATTGTGTCCTCCGCCGTGCAGGCTGCGGCGGAGATACATTTAGTTCCCGGTCTTTGAGCAGTTACCATTTAAGCTTCAGCTTTTTTCCCAAGATGATTTACAACGACCTGATTTAAAATCTGATATAGATTCTGTAAAAACCAGTATAGAACAAGCCCTGAAGGCATTGTCCAGAACACAAAGAGTAAAACGAAAGGCATCATATACATCATAATTTTCTGCTGCTGATTTCCTGTATCAACCATTGTCTGCTGTTGCTGGACTATTGTTGAAGCAGTCATCAGAAGAGGGAGTATATTTATATTAAATCCGGATATTGCAAATACTGTATCAGGCATTGATAAATCTTTAATCCAGAGCATAAACGGCACATTCCACAGATCGATAGAATTGATCAAAGCGCTGTAAAGACCGAAGAAAAACGGCATCTGCAGAAGCAGCGGCAGACATCCGCCAAGAGGATTAACTTTATTATCCTTGTAAAGCTTCATTGTCTCTTTCTGGATCATATCCGGTTTATCTTTATATTTTTCCTTGAGTTTATTAACCTGAGGCCCCAGTTCCTGCATCTTCTTCATTGAATCAGTAGATTTTTTTGTTAATGGCATAAACACAATCTTGGTAAGAATTGAAAATACAACAAGAGACCACCCCATATTCCCGAAAAGCTTATTTATCCACATCAGGCACCAGACAACAAAATATCTTATAGGCTCAATAATTGTACTCACATCTGATGCTGCTACAATCCGCGGATCTACAGCTTTAAGCATCGCTTTATCTTTTTCACCGAGGTAAATTTTAAAAGACTTAACCTGTTCCTGCCCGGGAAGAATTTCGCTCATATTAACATACATACCGGTTCTGAAACCTGTTTTTTCTCTGTTATCAAAAATCATTTCTGTACCGGTAAACTGCTCCGGAATCATTATGAGAAGAAAATACCTGCTCATTATACCAGTGTATTCAACTGCACCGCTTTTCGTTTTTGAATCTCCCGACTTGGAAAAGAATCCTCCCCCTTTTGTATTTTGAGAATAACTGTCATCAACAGAGTAGATACCAATCATGTGATTGTATCTGTTTGTATAATCGAGTTTGGGACCGAGAGTATCTGAGGGGGAAAATATTGCTTTCCCGTCTCTGAATTTTACAGGATTTTTACCGATGTTAATAAACCTGTACTCAACATTAAAATCATAACCTTTGTCGTTGAATTTGAAAATCTTTTCCAGTCTAAGAGGATTCCCCTCAATAAGAACCTCGGTAAAAAATTTTACTGTCTTCTGGTCAACTTTTACAACATTCCATAAATCGGAATTAAGATTGTTGCCATGGAAAAAATCATTCTCTGAAAAGTGTACCGAAAAATCGAGATTTCCGCTGGCGCCAAACAGTTTTTCATTAAGAGTAAGATCAATATTTCTTTCTGAATAATTTGCCTTCGAAACTGACGCGCCTTTGTTGGTAAGTTCTAATGTAAATTTATCTGTCTTTAAATTTATAGTTTCTTCTTTAATCTGTTTTTTTACACCTGCGGTGATTTTGTTCGCACCAGCAGTCTGAACCGTATTACTATCTACCTGGACCGGTTTACTGCTGTCCGCGGTATTAGTCTCCTGAACTATCGGATTCTGGTTATTCTGTACAGGCTGTTTGGGTTCAAAAAACCAGAACCAGCCGATCCATACAACCATGGTAAGTAGAACTGCAAGAAGTGTCCTTTTTTCCATATTTTATTCCTTATGTGCGATATTATTTATACAATTAATAAAACTATTATTGTCAGATGTGAAAAAGAGGGGTTTGTTAAGGCAAGAAATCTAAAATGATTAAGAACCTATTTTTTTTAAACTAAAAACTTCGGGAACAGGATCAAATCCCCCTTCACAAAAAGGATTACATGAAAGTACTCTTTTAAATGAGAGAAATCCACCTTTTATTAAACCGAATTTTTTAATTGCCTGTATTGAATAAACAGAGCATGTAGGGTAATATCTGCATGCAGCCGGCAATACAGGAGAAATAAAAAATTTATAAAACTTAATTATATATACAGCAAAACCGGAGAGAGCTGCCCCGAGAAAATCCATTAATATTTTAACTGCTCCCATTTAGCACTCCAGCATTCCTGAAAAGTGTAACAATATCACTTTTGAGTTCTTCAAAACTCATCATTTCATTTCCCAAGCCGGGCTTTATTATTATTGAAAATCCATCATTCATTTGCACAATTAACTCACTGCAAACAGCTCTGATACGTCTCTTTATCCAGTTTCTTTTATTAGCTTTCCCTAATTTTTTGCCTACCGCAATTCCTATCTTTATATCACTGGAAGCTGATTCATTCTTACTTTTATCAATGGCGCTGTTTTTTAAAACAAAAATAATATTACCCCTGCCTCTTATCTTCTTCCCTTTAAAAAAAATAAACTTATACGATTCCCTGCTTTTTAATGAATATACCCTTTTCACATCATGAATAATATATAATTACTTATTTAGGACTTCTTTTTTCGTCAGAAACAGTTAACTTTGCTCTTCCCTTTCTTCTTCTTCTCATAAGAACTTTTTTGCCCGCAGCATCCGCCATACGGGCCATGAATCCATGTTTTCTAACCCTCTTAATCTTACTCGGCTGGAATGTCCTTTTCATATGAAATACCTCTCTTACAATTATTTTACTGTTTATGTTTACTTTACAGATTTTTCTGAATAGTAATATGAATATTTTAAAGGATTACCCTAAAATTAGCGGAAATTTTGTCAATATTAATTTCCGGGCAAAGCAATAACACACCGGTTTTGAACAGGAGTATAGAAACAATATAATAATTTACGCGGATGTGTCATCAAAAAAACTGTTTTAGAATTGTTTTAATGAAAATAATAGAAGGTCATGATAAAATTTTTATAATCATATAATTTTTTCCAAATTAGCGATGTATAAATTCTTGTCATAACCGAAAACACCAACTCCAGAGAGATTCATTTTTTATAAAAAATCTTTATAATTATAATAAATTAATCCACATTTATTGTAACTTTATAATTGATCCAGTTTTCAGAAAATTTTTCATCTTAGCTAACAAATATATACAAATTAAATAGCATAGGATATTAAACTTAAAAACATTGAGGTTATTGATTGGAAAACTCCTCCGAAAACAATGAAAAACCTGATCTCAAATGCA
>Ga0209098_1003987_pt1 | contig 11742 bp, 4 predicted proteins | sample AD_JPNHW1_MetaG_FD_184429 | JGI IMG/M metagenome (GOLD analysis project Ga0209098, IMG submission 184429) | Active sludge microbial communities of municipal wastewater-treating anaerobic digesters from Japan - AD_JPNHW1_MetaG (SPAdes) (version 2) | ecosystem: Engineered > Bioreactor > Anaerobic >... | reverse complement strand
TTTAAAATAAAAAAGCCTGGCAGCTACCTACTTTCCCACTTTGCAGCAGTATCATCGGCGTAAGAGAGCTTGACTTCCGTGTTCGGGATGGGAACGGGTATTACCTCTCCACTATGGCCACCAGGCATTATTAACAATGCATGTCGTCCGCTTTTTTTTGTTTCTCGCCTTCGGGGTTTCCCCTTCCGGCGCGGCGCGAGGTTAGACCTCCTCGCGATGTTCCGACGAGCGATTGTCGGGATACGATTTCATTCGGTAGATATGCGCGTCGAACCTTTTCGAAGGTTCTATACAAAAACGATAATATGGTCAAGCCGCACGACTTATTAGTATTGGTCGGCTGAACGCCTTACAGCGCTTAGACCTCCAACCTATCAACCTGGTAGTCTCCCAGGAGTCTTTAGGGGGATTGAATCCCCAGGGATGATTTATCTTGAGGTGGGCTTCCCACTTAGATGCCTTCAGCGGTTATCCCTTCCGAACTTAGCTACCCTGCACTTGCCCTTGGCAGAACAACAGGTACACCAGAGGTTCGTCCACTTCGGTCCTCTCGTACTAAAAGCAGCTCCTCTCAATCATCCAACGCCCACAGCAGATAGGGACCGAACTGTCTCGCGACGTTCTGAACCCAGCTCACGTACCGCTTTAATTGGCGAACAGCCAAACCCTTGGGACCTGCTTCAGCCCCAGGATGCGATGAGCCGACATCGAGGTGCCAAACTTTCCCGTCGATGTGAACTCTTGGGGAAAATCAGCCTGTTATCCCCGGAGTACCTTTTGTCCGTTAAGTGACGGCGCTTCCACTCGCTACCGCCAGATCACTAAGACCTACTTTCGTACCTGCTCGAGATGTCTCTCTCGCAGTCAAGCCACCTTGTGCCTTTACACTTGTGCGCCGATTTCCAACCGGCGTAAGGTGACCTTCGCGCACCTCCGTTACTCTTTTGGAGGCGACCGCCCCAGTCAAACCGCCCACCTATCATTGTCCCCAAGCCAGTTTCATGGCCAAGGTTAGAAACCTAATTCAGCAAGGGTGGTATTTCACTTGACGACTCCACGCAACCTAACGGCCACGCCTCATAGTCTCCCACCTATTCTACACATGCTAAACCAAGTCCCAATAATAAGTTACGGTGAAGGTTCACGGGGTCTTTCCGTCTAACTGTGGGTAATCGGCTTCTTTACCGATATATAAATTTCACCGAGTCTCGCGTTGAGACAGTGCCCAGAATCGTTACACCATTCGTGCGGGTCGGAACTTACCCGACAAGGAATTTCGCTACCTTAGGACCGTTATAGTTACGGCCGCCGTTTACTGGGGCTTCGATTCAAAGCTTCGACGCTCGTCTGACCTCTCCTCTTAACCTTCCAGCACCGGGCAGGTGTCACCACCTATACGTCCCATTACTGGTTCGCAGATGGCTGTGTTTTTGATAAACAGTCGCCTGGGCCTGCTCTGTGCCACCCCCACTCTTTAACCAAACAGGGGCCACACTTCTTCCGAAGTTACGTGTGCATTTTGCCGAGTTCCTTAACGCGAGTTCTCTCGAGCGCCTGAGATTTCTCATCTCACCTACGTGTGTCCGATTACGGTACGGTCTTCGTTAGCCTAGCCTTAGACAGTATTTCCCGGCACCCTGATTACATCCGCTTCGCTCAGCCGTAGCTTCACTCGCTGTCACAGCTCATCTCAGGTAACGGATTTGCCTATCACCCTCAACAACTCGCTGCTTTGACCGGGACAACCGTCGCCCGGCCGGATTTCACCTCATGCGTCCTGCCCTCGAAACTAACAAAGGTACTGGAGTATGAACCAGTTTCCCATCGACTACGACTTTCGTCCTCGCCTTAGGGGCCGACTTACCCAGGGCAGATGACCTTTACCCTGGAAACCTTAGGTTTTCGGCGGAGGGGAATCTCACCCCTCTTTTCGTATACTTATACCTGCATTCTCTCTTCCATCCCCTCCAGCGCCCCTCGCAGGTACGCCTTCATCAGTCCATGGAATGCTCCCCTACCATCTGACGCTTGCGCGTCAGGTCCGTAGCTTCGGTATACTGCTTAGCCCCGTTACATTATCTGCGCACGAACACTCGACCAGTGAGCTATTACGCACTCTTTAAAGGAATGGCTGCTTCTAAGCCAACCTCCTGGCTGTCTTTGTGCTCGCACCTCATTTTACACTGAGCAGTATTTCGGGACCTTAGCTGACGGTCTGGGCTGTTTCCCTCTTGACTATGAACCTTATCGCACACAGTCTCACTCCCATACGTTGACTTTCGGCATTCAGAGTTTGATTGGGTTTGGTAGACGGTGAAGTCCCCTAGTCCATCCAGTGCTTTACCTCCGAAAGTTTTGTATGAGGCTGTCCCTAAAGGCATTTCGGGGAGAGCCAGCTATTTCCAGGTTTGTTTAGCCTTTCACTCCTAGTCACGAATCATCCATACCTTTTTTAACAGATTATAGTTCGGTCCTCCACAAGGTTTTACCCTTGCTTCAACCTGTTCGTAACTAGATCACCTTGGCTTCGGGTCTACGACATGCAACTGTTCGCCCTTATCAGACTCGGTTTCCCTCCGGCTCCGTGACTTCCATCACTTAACCTCGCTGCATACCGTAACTCGCAGGTTCATTCTACAAAAGGCACGCTACTACCCTTTCGGGCTGTAACATCTTGTTAGTGTATGGTTTCAGGTTCTATTTCACTCCCCTCACCGGGGTTCTTTTCGCCTTTCCCTCACGGTACTTCTGCACTATCGGTAGCTACGGAGTATTTAGCCTTGGATCGTGGTCGACCCAGATTCCGACCGGGTTTCTCGTGCCCTGCCGTACTCAGGTACCGCATCATGGAGACCAATTCATTTCATGTACGGGGATTTCACCCTCTTCGTCCGGCCTTCCCAGAACCGTTCCACTATGAATTGATTTTGTCACAACTCCACGGGTTATCCCCATGCGGCCCTACAACCCCCAATAAATTGGGTTTAGGCTCTTCCGATTTCGCTCGCCGCTACTTTCGGAATCTCCGGGGGATCGCTCCCCTTCTTGATTTCTGTTCCCGGATTACTTAGATGGTTCAGTTCATCCAGTGTGGCTTCCGTATCCTATTTTATTCAGATATTCGGATGATGGAATCGCTTCCATCGGGTTACCCCATTCGGCTATCCAGGGATCACAGGATATGTGCTCCTTCCCCTGGCTTTTCGCAGCTTATCACGGCCTTCTTCGCCTCGTAGCTCCAAGGCATCCACCATACACCTATTGTTCGCTTGACCATATTATCGTTTCTTCTCATTTCACCGCTCGCCCTCCAGGTTTCCCCTTCCGGCTTCAAGCGCACGCCACTAGTCAAGCGTGCCGAGCAGGCATTCCGCATGCGCCCTTTTCGGTTCATGAGTCATATCTACTTCAGATCCGCGTTCCGTCTTTCGACCTTCGCGGTTCTTCGTATCCCTTCCCTCGTCTTGTCAAATATCGCGTGCGGTTCGACGACTCGGCGTTTCGCCTTTTCGTGTACTGCGCTTTCAACGGTCCCATAATCGAGCTCGTTGGTTTGGGCCTGATTAGAGTTGAACTAATGACCCCTTCCTTATCAGAGAAGTGCTCTAACCAACTGAGCTACAGGCCCGTTTGAAACATGCCCCTCATTTATGAAGAACATCTTTCAAAGGTATAAAAAAAGGTTTGGGAAAGAAGGCAATAGTAATGCAGATGACCTGAGGTTCGTCGGGGACGAACCGTTGAGAATCGTAAGATTCTCAGTGCCCTGTGTACTTCAGGGACTTACTTTGTGCGACCTTGCGATCGCATCGTAACAATCAACCCTTGCGGGTCAGTTGCCGAAACCTCATCGTCAGACTCGGTTTCTATTGAAGTTCTTGACGTCTTCGACCTCGATGTTTTGAACCGTTAGGTTCGAAACTCGCAGTCGAAGGTCGCAGACCTTCGACCTTTCTCTCAGAAAGGAGGTGATCCAGCCGCACCTTCCGGTACGGCTACCTTGTTACGACTTCACCCTCCTTACTAAACGTACCTTCGGCACCGCCCTCCCTTGCGGGTTAGACTAGCGACTTCGGGTACCTTCAACTCGGATGGTGTGACGGGCGGTGTGTACAAGGCCCGGGAACGTATTCACCGCGCCGTGCTGATGCGCGATTACTAGCGATTCCAACTTCATGAAGTCGGGTTTCAGACTTCAATCCGAACTACGGTAGCTTTTTTGCGTTTTGCGTGACCTCGCGGTTTAGCATCGCTTTGTAGCTACCATTGTAGCACGTGTGTAGCCCTGGACATAAGGGCCATGATGACTTGACGTCATCCCCACCTTCCTCCGGTTTGTCACCGGCAGTTCCGCCAGAGTCCTCACCATAACGTGTTAGTAACTGGCAGTAGGGGTTGCGCTCGTTGCGGGACTTAACCCAACACCTCACGGCACGAGCTGACGACAGCCATGCAGCACCTGTCAAGCGACGTATTGCTACGCTGATATATCTCTATACCATTCCACTTGATGTCAAACCCAGGTAAGGTTCCTCGCGTACCATCGAATTAAACCACATGCTCCACCGCTTGTGCGGGCCCCCGTCAATTCCTTTGAGTTTCACCCTTGCGAGCATACTTCCCAGGCGGTACACTTAACACGTTAGCTTTGGCACAGAGACTCATGCCCCTACACCTAGTGTACATAGTTTACGGTGCGGACTACCAGGGTATCTAATCCTGTTTGCTCCCCGCACTTTCGCACCTCAGCGTCAATCATCAGCTAGAAACCCGCCTTCGCCACCGGTATTCTTCCAGATATCTACAGATTCCACCCCTACACCTGGAATTCTAGTTTCCCCTCTGTGATTCAAGTCTCGCAGTACCCAATGCAATTCTACAGTTAAGCTGCAGGATTTCACACCAGGCTTACAAAACCGCCTACATGCCCTTTACGCCCAATAATTCCGAACAACGCTCGCCCCCTACGTGTTACCGCGGCTGCTGGCACGTAGTTAGCCGGGGCTTATTCACCGACTAATGTCATCATGCGGTCATTCCCTACCACACTTATTCTTCATCAGCAAAAGGATTTTACAACCTTTCGGCCTTCTTCATCCACGCGGCGTCGCTCCGTCAGACTTTCGTCCATTGCGGAATATTCTTAGCTGCTGCCTCCCGTAGGAGTTTGGGCCGTATCTCAGTCCCAATGTGTCCGTACACCCTCTCAGGCCGGATACCCATCGTCGCCTTGGTGGGCCGTTACCTCACCAACTAGCTAATGGGACGCGGGCCCATCCTCGAGCCAGGCCGTAGCCTGATTTCCTCTGGTCGCCATAGCATCCAGAGCGTATTCGGTATTATCCACTATTTCTAATGGCTATCCCCATCTCAAGGGTAGGTCACCCACGTGTTACTCACCAGTCCGCCACTCTAGGGGTATTGCTACCCTTGCCGTCCGACTTGCATGCTTAAGACGCGCCGCCAGCGTTCGTTCTGAGCCAGGATCAAACTCTCCATGATATATTCTCAAATGCATTGCTGCATCTGATATCATTTTAAGCTTTCTCCCCTTAATTCTATTAAAGGAATTTTGAGTTTGGCAAAGCCAAACTCAGGCTTATTTCGATCACTTGCGTCGACAGTATCGCCCTTTCGGGTTTTACCATCGTGGAAAATCTCGCGAGAGATTCTCCGAGTAAATCGCGTTAGCGATTTACCACCTTACACTGTTTCGACGTCCACAAACTGTTGTTTATGAACGCTTAATTCAGCGTCCTTCTTTCCCTTCCCTTTAGTTTCAAAGACCATCCGAACCGCGTCGCTTTTGGCAACTTGGTTCTTTATTTACTGCCGCTTTCCGTTTCCGTTGAGCGGCGAGTGAATCGAAGTTATCACATCTTTCAGCTTTGTGTCAATCAGGTGAAGTTCTTTTTTTGAACTTTTTCTTGATTTTCTCAATCTATAAAAAACGAATAATCGGTATTAGTAAAAAAAAAGCCTGGCAGCTACCTACTTTCCCACTTTGCAGCAGTATCATCGGCGTAAGAGAGCTTGACTTCCGTGTTCGGGATGGGAACGGGTATTACCTCTCCACTATGGCCACCAGGCATTATTAACAATGCATGTCGTCCGCTTTTTTTTGTTTCTCGCCTTCGGGGTTTCCCCTTCCGGCGCGGCGCGAGGTTAGACCTCCTCGCGATGTTCCGACGAGCGATTGTCGGGATACGATTTCATTCGGTAGATATGCGCGTCGAACCTTTTCGAAGGTTCTATACAAAAACGATAATATGGTCAAGCCGCACGACTTATTAGTATTGGTCGGCTGAACGCCTTACAGCGCTTAGACCTCCAACCTATCAACCTGGTAGTCTCCCAGGAGTCTTTAGGGGGATTGAATCCCCAGGGATGATTTATCTTGAGGTGGGCTTCCCACTTAGATGCCTTCAGCGGTTATCCCTTCCGAACTTAGCTACCCTGCACTTGCCCTTGGCAGAACAACAGGTACACCAGAGGTTCGTCCACTTCGGTCCTCTCGTACTAAAAGCAGCTCCTCTCAATCATCCAACGCCCACAGCAGATAGGGACCGAACTGTCTCGCGACGTTCTGAACCCAGCTCACGTACCGCTTTAATTGGCGAACAGCCAAACCCTTGGGACCTGCTTCAGCCCCAGGATGCGATGAGCCGACATCGAGGTGCCAAACTTTCCCGTCGATGTGAACTCTTGGGGAAAATCAGCCTGTTATCCCCGGAGTACCTTTTGTCCGTTAAGTGACGGCGCTTCCACTCGCTACCGCCAGATCACTAAGACCTACTTTCGTACCTGCTCGAGATGTCTCTCTCGCAGTCAAGCCACCTTGTGCCTTTACACTTGTGCGCCGATTTCCAACCGGCGTAAGGTGACCTTCGCGCACCTCCGTTACTCTTTTGGAGGCGACCGCCCCAGTCAAACCGCCCACCTATCATTGTCCCCAAGCCAGTTTCATGGCCAAGGTTAGAAACCTAATTCAGCAAGGGTGGTATTTCACTTGACGACTCCACGCAACCTAACGGCCACGCCTCATAGTCTCCCACCTATTCTACACATGCTAAACCAAGTCCCAATAATAAGTTACGGTGAAGGTTCACGGGGTCTTTCCGTCTAACTGTGGGTAATCGGCTTCTTTACCGATATATAAATTTCACCGAGTCTCGCGTTGAGACAGTGCCCAGAATCGTTACACCATTCGTGCGGGTCGGAACTTACCCGACAAGGAATTTCGCTACCTTAGGACCGTTATAGTTACGGCCGCCGTTTACTGGGGCTTCGATTCAAAGCTTCGACGCTCGTCTGACCTCTCCTCTTAACCTTCCAGCACCGGGCAGGTGTCACCACCTATACGTCCCATTACTGGTTCGCAGATGGCTGTGTTTTTGATAAACAGTCGCCTGGGCCTGCTCTGTGCCACCCCCACTCTTTAACCAAACAGGGGCCACACTTCTTCCGAAGTTACGTGTGCATTTTGCCGAGTTCCTTAACGCGAGTTCTCTCGAGCGCCTGAGATTTCTCATCTCACCTACGTGTGTCCGATTACGGTACGGTCTTCGTTAGCCTAGCCTTAGACAGTATTTCCCGGCACCCTGATTACATCCGCTTCGCTCAGCCGTAGCTTCACTCGCTGTCACAGCTCATCTCAGGTAACGGATTTGCCTATCACCCTCAACAACTCGCTGCTTTGACCGGGACAACCGTCGCCCGGCCGGATTTCACCTCATGCGTCCTGCCCTCGAAACTAACAAAGGTACTGGAGTATGAACCAGTTTCCCATCGACTACGACTTTCGTCCTCGCCTTAGGGGCCGACTTACCCAGGGCAGATGACCTTTACCCTGGAAACCTTAGGTTTTCGGCGGAGGGGAATCTCACCCCTCTTTTCGTATACTTATACCTGCATTCTCTCTTCCATCCCCTCCAGCGCCCCTCGCAGGTACGCCTTCATCAGTCCATGGAATGCTCCCCTACCATCTGACGCTTGCGCGTCAGGTCCGTAGCTTCGGTATACTGCTTAGCCCCGTTACATTATCTGCGCACGAACACTCGACCAGTGAGCTATTACGCACTCTTTAAAGGAATGGCTGCTTCTAAGCCAACCTCCTGGCTGTCTTTGTGCTCGCACCTCATTTTACACTGAGCAGTATTTCGGGACCTTAGCTGACGGTCTGGGCTGTTTCCCTCTTGACTATGAACCTTATCGCACACAGTCTCACTCCCATACGTTGACTTTCGGCATTCAGAGTTTGATTGGGTTTGGTAGACGGTGAAGTCCCCTAGTCCATCCAGTGCTTTACCTCCGAAAGTTTTGTATGAGGCTGTCCCTAAAGGCATTTCGGGGAGAGCCAGCTATTTCCAGGTTTGTTTAGCCTTTCACTCCTAGTCACGAATCATCCATACCTTTTTTAACAGATTATAGTTCGGTCCTCCACAAGGTTTTACCCTTGCTTCAACCTGTTCGTAACTAGATCACCTTGGCTTCGGGTCTACGACATGCAACTGTTCGCCCTTATCAGACTCGGTTTCCCTCCGGCTCCGTGACTTCCATCACTTAACCTCGCTGCATACCGTAACTCGCAGGTTCATTCTACAAAAGGCACGCTACTACCCTTTCGGGCTGTAACATCTTGTTAGTGTATGGTTTCAGGTTCTATTTCACTCCCCTCACCGGGGTTCTTTTCGCCTTTCCCTCACGGTACTTCTGCACTATCGGTAGCTACGGAGTATTTAGCCTTGGATCGTGGTCGACCCAGATTCCGACCGGGTTTCTCGTGCCCTGCCGTACTCAGGTACCGCATCATGGAGACCAATTCATTTCATGTACGGGGATTTCACCCTCTTCGTCCGGCCTTCCCAGAACCGTTCCACTATGAATTGATTTTGTCACAACTCCACGGGTTATCCCCATGCGGCCCTACAACCCCCAATAAATTGGGTTTAGGCTCTTCCGATTTCGCTCGCCGCTACTTTCGGAATCTCCGGGGGATCGCTCCCCTTCTTGATTTCTGTTCCCGGATTACTTAGATGGTTCAGTTCATCCAGTGTGGCTTCCGTATCCTATTTTATTCAGATATTCGGATGATGGAATCGCTTCCATCGGGTTACCCCATTCGGCTATCCAGGGATCACAGGATATGTGCTCCTTCCCCTGGCTTTTCGCAGCTTATCACGGCCTTCTTCGCCTCGTAGCTCCAAGGCATCCACCATACACCTATTGTTCGCTTGACCATATTATCGTTTCTTCTCATTTCACCGCTCGCCCTCCAGGTTTCCCCTTCCGGCTTCAAGCGCACGCCACTAGTCAAGCGTGCCGAGCAGGCATTCCGCATGCGCCCTTTTCGGTTCATGAGTCATATCTACTTCAGATCCGCGTTCCGTCTTTCGACCTTCGCGGTTCTTCGTATCCCTTCCCTCGTCTTGTCAAATATCGCGTGCGGTTCGACGACTCGGCGTTTCGCCTTTTCGTGTACTGCGCTTTCAACGGTCCCATAATCGAGCTCGTTGGTTTGGGCCTGATTAGAGTTGAACTAATGACCCCTTCCTTATCAGAGAAGTGCTCTAACCAACTGAGCTACAGGCCCGTTTGAAACATGCCCCTCATTTATGAAGAACATCTTTCAAAGGTATAAAAAAAGGTTTGGGAAAGAAGGCAATAGTAATGCAGATGACCTGAGGTTCGTCGGGGACGAACCGTTGAGAATCGTAAGATTCTCAGTGCCCTGTGTACTTCAGGGACTTACTTTGTGCGACCTTGCGATCGCATCGTAACAATCAACCCTTGCGGGTCAGTTGCCGAAACCTCATCGTCAGACTCGGTTTCTATTGAAGTTCTTGACGTCTTCGACCTCGATGTTTTGAACCGTTAGGTTCGAAACTCGCAGTCGAAGGTCGCAGACCTTCGACCTTTCTCTCAGAAAGGAGGTGATCCAGCCGCACCTTCCGGTACGGCTACCTTGTTACGACTTCACCCTCCTTACTAAACGTACCTTCGGCACCGCCCTCCCTTGCGGGTTAGACTAGCGACTTCGGGTACCTTCAACTCGGATGGTGTGACGGGCGGTGTGTACAAGGCCCGGGAACGTATTCACCGCGCCGTGCTGATGCGCGATTACTAGCGATTCCAACTTCATGAAGTCGGGTTTCAGACTTCAATCCGAACTACGGTAGCTTTTTTGCGTTTTGCGTGACCTCGCGGTTTAGCATCGCTTTGTAGCTACCATTGTAGCACGTGTGTAGCCCTGGACATAAGGGCCATGATGACTTGACGTCATCCCCACCTTCCTCCGGTTTGTCACCGGCAGTTCCGCCAGAGTCCTCACCATAACGTGTTAGTAACTGGCAGTAGGGGTTGCGCTCGTTGCGGGACTTAACCCAACACCTCACGGCACGAGCTGACGACAGCCATGCAGCACCTGTCAAGCGACGTATTGCTACGCTGATATATCTCTATACCATTCCACTTGATGTCAAACCCAGGTAAGGTTCCTCGCGTACCATCGAATTAAACCACATGCTCCACCGCTTGTGCGGGCCCCCGTCAATTCCTTTGAGTTTCACCCTTGCGAGCATACTTCCCAGGCGGTACACTTAACACGTTAGCTTTGGCACAGAGACTCATGCCCCTACACCTAGTGTACATAGTTTACGGTGCGGACTACCAGGGTATCTAATCCTGTTTGCTCCCCGCACTTTCGCACCTCAGCGTCAATCATCAGCTAGAAACCCGCCTTCGCCACCGGTATTCTTCCAGATATCTACAGATTCCACCCCTACACCTGGAATTCTAGTTTCCCCTCTGTGATTCAAGTCTCGCAGTACCCAATGCAATTCTACAGTTAAGCTGCAGGATTTCACACCAGGCTTACAAAACCGCCTACATGCCCTTTACGCCCAATAATTCCGAACAACGCTCGCCCCCTACGTGTTACCGCGGCTGCTGGCACGTAGTTAGCCGGGGCTTATTCACCGACTAATGTCATCATGCGGTCATTCCCTACCACACTTATTCTTCATCAGCAAAAGGATTTTACAACCTTTCGGCCTTCTTCATCCACGCGGCGTCGCTCCGTCAGACTTTCGTCCATTGCGGAATATTCTTAGCTGCTGCCTCCCGTAGGAGTTTGGGCCGTATCTCAGTCCCAATGTGTCCGTACACCCTCTCAGGCCGGATACCCATCGTCGCCTTGGTGGGCCGTTACCTCACCAACTAGCTAATGGGACGCGGGCCCATCCTCGAGCGGAGCCGTAGCTCCTTTCATTGCCAAACCACAGTCCGGCAATCGTATTCGGTATTATCCACTATTTCTAATGGCTATCCCCAACTCAAGGGTAGGTCACCCACGCGTTACTCACCAGTCCGCCACTCTAGGGGTATTGCTACCCTTGCCGTCCGACTTGCATGCTTAAGACGCGCCGCCAGCGTTCGTTCTGAGCCAGGATCAAACTCTCCATGATATATTCTCAAATGCCTTGCGGCATCTGATATCATTTCAAGCCTAATCCCTTTAATTCTATTAAAGGAATTTGTGATTAGCACCACTTGCGCAGCACCTCTCACGGCTTATTTCGATCACTTGCGTCGATTGTCGTTCCCCTTTCAGGTCACTCCAACCGTGGAAAATCTCGTGAGAGACTTTCCTGATAAAACCCGTTAGGGTCTTACCAACCTCACCATTTGATTCTTCGGTTACTGTTTTGCAACAATTTCCGACGCTTCAAACAGCGTCCTTCT
>Ga0209098_1003985_pt1 | contig 11746 bp, 9 predicted proteins | sample AD_JPNHW1_MetaG_FD_184429 | JGI IMG/M metagenome (GOLD analysis project Ga0209098, IMG submission 184429) | Active sludge microbial communities of municipal wastewater-treating anaerobic digesters from Japan - AD_JPNHW1_MetaG (SPAdes) (version 2) | ecosystem: Engineered > Bioreactor > Anaerobic >... | reverse complement strand
TTAGAAATTAATGAAAACAATTAAATTATCATTAGTAGCCTTAGCTACAGTATTAACGATGGGTGCATCAGCACAGGTAGGTATTCAGGCCGGATACAGCAGCTCAAAAGTTGTGGATAGCGACGTCACATTGAATGGATTCCACGTAGGACCAACAGCCGAAATGACAATTCAGGGTCCAATTAGCTTGCAATATGCTTTATTGTATAATTATTTAACAAAAACTTCAGAAGCAAGTTTACTAGGACAAAGCATAAAATCAACAACTATTGCTCATAAATTAGATTTGCCTGTACGATTGGCTGCTTCCTTTCCTATGAGCAATGGGCTTGGTTTATTTATTTTTGGTGGCCCAAACTTTAATTATGCATTATCTCAAAAAACTAATACAACAACTACTGGGCTTGTCGAAGCAACAGTGGAAGGAGATAATATGTACAATGATGAAATGACTGATGGAAAGAAAAGATATTCACCATTTGATTTGCAATTAGGTGTTGGCGCTGGTATTAAATATAAAACAATCTCATTGAAAGCAAGTTATGACTGGGGTATGTTAGACCGGGATAACACTGATAATGGTGTTTGGAAAAATAATGACTTGAAAGTTTCATTAGGTTACAATTTTTAGTAAGTATATGTAATTAATTCAAACAGCCAGACTCCGGTTTGGCTGTTGCTTTTTTAAATTCACAGATTCCTAATTTAATAAAGGAATAAAATTGATTTTTAATTTTCAAAGCACAAAGGTTTGTTTATCTTTGCACATTCAATTTTAACACATTAAAAAAATATGAAGACATACAGATTTATTCTGATAGCATTTGTAACGATTCTTGGTTTTTCGACCTTTGCACAAAAAAAAGTAGAACTAGGGTTGCAGGGCGGATACAGTTATGCCATGCCCAAAACCACAACCTCGCAACTGGCCGGCAATCTTAACGGATTTCACCTCGGACCGCTCGTACAATACAATATCAACGAAAAAATAGGTATCCAGACCGGTGCTTTATACAACTACAACAATTCCATTATTACTAAAAATTCTGTAGGGACCAGTGGCACCTGGAAACAAAACCGCGTCATTGGTCAGAGTCTCGACATACCCCTGCACGCAGTCTATTCCGTGCCCCTGGCCGATGATTTCTATGTGCAGATAGGTGCCGGTCCCAATTTCAATTATGCTCTGAACAAGTATAAACAAACTGAGTATTATGTTGAAAGTAAAATTGTTGACCGCCTGACGGAGAAGGGAACAAGCATTTACGCTTCTCCGTCCAACTTCAATCCTCTTGATGTTCAGGCAGGACTAAGTGTGGGTCTCCGGTACACCGGGGTAAGCCTCAGAGCAAGTTACGACTGGGGTATAACGGACAGGGACAAAACTACCGATGGAAAAAACAGGGAAAACAATATTAAAATCTCAATTGGATATACTTTTTGATGATTATCAGTAATCTTTGTTCAATTAAAATCATGGACGAACGCTAACACGGCTCGTCCTTTTTGTGTTAATAAACGTTTTGATTTAGAAGGTATGTAGGTATTTATCCTTATTTTTGCAGAAATAAACAGTGAAAGATTATTCTAAAAACTTATTTATGAAATTCCGTCTTTTTGCTATTCTTATAGTTATCCTGTCTTTTATCGGAGAGCTTCCTGCACAAATCGCTAAAAAAGATACCATAGCCCTAAAAAAACCGGCATACCGAATGGAAGCCGGTTACACGCACATCAACCGGTACGGTGAGTATGTGAGCAAGACACCGTTTCATGGTGTCCGTGTGGGTGCAACAGCCGAATACCCGCTGAAATATGGATTTGGAGTTCAAACGGGACTGAAATACTCATTTTTGTTCGGCAATAAACAACAACTTTACACAGCAGGTGATTCGGTCAATTACTCATACACCGGTCACTCTATTGATATTCCTGCCAGACTGACCTATACACTGCCGATATTCTGGGGCCTAAAAATATTTGCCTATGCCGGACCCAGTTTCAATATCGGGTTGGCTCAGACATCCAAAGTAACTGTGACGGGATTACCCATCATCGAAGGTTTTCCCATTGATATTGCTTCAGGTACCTACAATATGTATAACAAAGAACTTAACCGCTTTTCAGTCATGTTGGGTGCCGGAGGTGGTATTCAGTGGAAAGATTACCGCGTAAAAGGTGGTTACGACTGGGGCTTGAACAGTATCAGCAAGGATAAAAATTCACCACAACGTCTAAGAGGCTGGTATGCTGCTTTTGAGATTGATTTATAAGTAAAAGAACGTATTTACAGAGAAACCGGTTTTACAATGTAAAACCGTTTTTTGTTTAGGAAGAATCTGTTCCGGGATATTTTAGAGATGAATAGAAATTTAAGATGACAACAACAGTTGAAAATAAGTTGGGCACCATGAATGTCCGCAAATTATTGTGGATGTATTCCTTGCCGGCAATTGTGGGAGCCATGATTGCTTCGCTGTACAACATTATTGACCGTATATTCATTGGGCAGGGAGTGGGTCCGATGGCCATTTCGGGGTTGGCGCTCACCTTCCCGTTTATGAATTTTCTGTCGGCTTTCAGCATGCTGGTGGGTGCGGGAGCAGCATCGCGTATTTCCATCCGGTTGGGCGAAGGTGATAAAGACCGTGCCGAAAAGATACTGGCTAATGCCCTGATGCTTACCTTCATTATTACCGGAGTGGTTATTGTATTCTCAAGAATTTTCATGGATCCAATACTTATACTGTTCGGAGGAAGTGAAAACACACTCGAATATGCCCGTGAATTTATGCGGGTAATTATTCCCGGTAGCATTTTATCTGCTTTGAATTTTGGATTTAACAATATCATGCGGGCTTCAGGTTATCCTCAAAAAGCAATGCTTACGATGATTATATGCGGGGTGATAAATGTATTGCTGGTTCCGTTGTTCATTTATGGATTTCACTGGGGAATAGCCGGAGCGGCCCATGCAACCAATATATCTTATTTTGTGGGAACGGTGTGGGTGCTGACACATTTTATGCAGAAAAAATCGGTCATTCGTTTCCGAAAAAGGAATTTTCAGCTGAACAAACAAATAATAAAATCTATTCTGAATATAGGCATGTCGCCATTCAGTATGCAGATCGCTTCCAGTCTGGTGATTGTATTACTCAATATCGCATTAATAAAACAAGGAGGCGATTTGGCGGTTGGAGCGCTTGGCATTCAAAACAGCATTGCTACGTTGTTTCTAATGTTTATTATCGGTCTCAATCAGGGCATTCAGCCAATACTGGGTTATAATTACGGAGCGCGAAATTACGATCGGATGTTTAGTACTCTTAAAACTGCCGCCCTGATAGCTACTTCAGTTACCACTTTTGGTTTCCTGCTTTGTACGCTGTTTCCGCATGCATTAGTAAGCATTTTTACTACCGACGATGAATTGAAACGAATTGCTGCCAATGCCCTCAGGATCTCTGTTATTATGTTTCCGTTAATTGGTTCTCAGGTCATTTTTACCAGTTTTTTTCAGTCCATCGGTAAAGCCAAAATATCCATGTTGCTCAGCCTTACAAGACAAGTGCTGTTTTTGATCCCGGCAGTGTTGGTATTACCATCCATTTTCGGGCTGAACGGTGTATGGGCGTCACTTCCCGTAGCCGATTTCCTGGCAGTAATTGTAACAAGTTCTACCCTTTTCTTTTTTATCCGAAGATTTGAAAAGAAGAACGATTACATATTCAGAATAAATCAACCTTAGGTTATTTTATCTAAATTGAATTCGTTAAATACTAAAAATTAAGTACTTTTGTTCACTCAAAAAGAAAGAAATAAATGTTCCGGATTAAAAAGTTAGATATATATATTATCAAGTCATTTTTGGCTTACTTTTTCATGACTTTTTTCATTTGTATTCTTATTCTCATGATGCAGTTCACCTGGAAACATCTGGCTGAACTGATAGGAAAAGGGGTGGAATGGAAAGTACTGGCTGAATTCTTTTGGTACACTACGCTGCAAACTGTACCCATGGCATTGCCGTTGGCCATACTTTTGGCCGCACTCATGAATTTTGGCAATCTTGGCGAAAACTTTGAACTGATAGCCATGAAATCGGCCGGAATATCCTTGTTTCGGATTATGCGAGGTCTCATTGTCTTTATAGCATTTATTTGTGTAGGCGCTTTTTTCTTTTCCAATAATGTTTTACCGGTTGCACAAACCAAATTGTGGACACTGATTTTTTCACTCCGACAAAAGTCGCCCGAATTTGATATTCCCGAAGGAGAATTTTATTCCGGCATCAACGGCATTAATCTTTATGTAAGGCACAAAGTGCCCGAAAAAAGGTTGCTCAAGGACCTGATGATTTATGATTTCACCAACGGATTTGACAATGCCACCGTGATGCTTGCCGACTCAGGCCGGGTGCAGTTTACAGCTGATAACAAGTACCTGAAACTGACCCTGCTCAACGGCGAAAGTTTTGAGAACCTAAAACAGCAAAGCAATAATTCATCAGCCAACAGCATCCCTTACCGGCGCGAAACATTCAGTACCAAAGAAATGTTGATTGATTTCGATACAGAATTTAACCGGTACGACGAATCCATATTGAAAGATCAGCATATCAGTAAAGATATTGTTCAACTGACCCATACCATCGATTCTGTATCCAAAATTGTGAAAACGAGAGGCAATCAGCAAGCCAATGAGATGATCAAAACGGAGTTTACAAATTTTGAAAACAGGAATAGCGTCAGACTAAACAAGAAGGATGCTAAAAAAATAAATATTGATTCACTTTTTCTGTCTCTTTCGCAGGAAAAAATGGAGGAAGCCATGATGGTGGCGCAACAAAATGTCAGGGCTAAAAAAGAAAAAATTGAATTCAACAAAGTGATGCTCGAAGAACCCACTTACTATGTTCGTCGGCATCAGGTGGAGTGGCATCGTAAGTTTACACTATCGTTTGCCTGCCTTATTTTCTTTTTCATCGGAGCTCCGCTCGGTGCCATCATTCGGAAGGGCGGATTGGGCTTACCGGTTGTCATTTCAGTAATGATGTTTATATTCTATTATATAATTGACACTTCGGGGTATAAAATGGCTCGCGAAGGATTTTGGGAAGTGTATCAGGGTATGTGGCTAAGCTCAGCGGTGCTTTTCCCCATCGGTTTGTTTTTGACCTATAAAGCGGTAACCGATGCATCACTTTTCCGCTCCGAGCAATACATGAAGATATTGGATAATGCAGTAGCCGGTTTTGGAAAATTGTGGGGAAAAAATAACAAAATCCAACATACAGAGCCCGAATTATCGACAAACTAATAAGGGGTAAAAAACTATGGAAAGAAAATTCAATACGATAGAAGAAACTATCAAAGATTTTGGTAATGGAAAGATGGTGATAGTGGTGGATGATGAAGATCGGGAAAATGAAGGCGATTTTATTTGTGCTGCCGAAAAAATAACTCCCGAGAAGGTAAATTTCATGCTCAGGCATGGTCGGGGAGTGCTTTGTGCTCCATTAATAGAAGATCGATGCGATGAGCTGGAACTGAATATGCAGGTGGAAGTGAATACTTCTATTCATTCTACTCCCTTTACCATTAGTGTCGACAAACTCGAAGGCTGTACTACCGGAGTTTCGGCTTCTGACCGAGCAGCCACCTTCAAAGCATTAGCCGATCCGGCATCAACGCCCGAAACGTTCGGACGACCCGGACATATATTCCCTCTGCGGGCCCGATCAAAAGGCGTTTTGCGCCGGGCCGGTCATACCGAAGCGGCTGTTGATCTTGCCCGTCTGGCAGGTCTCTATCCGGCAGGTGCCCTCATTGAAATCATGAATGAAGATGGCTCCATGGCACGTTTACCTCAGCTTTTTGAACTTGCTGACCAGTTCAAAATGAAGATTATTACTATAGCCGACCTGATAGCCTATCGTATCCGAACCGAATCACTCATCGAAAAAGGCGACGAAGTGGATATGCCAACAGCTTACGGACACTTCAAATTAATACCGTTCCGACAGGTATCCAACGGGCTGGAACACGTTGTCCTCATCAAGGGTGACTGGGAAAAGGATGAACCCGTGCTGGTTAGAGTACATTCATCCTGTATGACGGGCGATATATTTGGATCCATGCGTTGCGAATGCGGTGAACAGTTGCACAAAGCTATGCAATTGATCGAAAAGGAGGGAAAGGGAGCTATCGTGTATATGAACCAGGAAGGTCGTGGCATTGGACTGATGAATAAGATTAAAGCCTATAAGCTCCAGGAAGAAGGAATGGATACGGTAGATGCCAATTTACATCTCGGGTTTCGGGCCGACGAACGCGACTACGGCGTGGGAGCACAGATACTTCGCGAAATTGGTGTGTCAAAAATCCGGTTGATGACAAATAATCCCAAAAAAAGGATTGGGCTCGAAGCATTCGGACTCTCCATTGTTGAAAATGTGCCCATTGAAGTGAAGCCCAATGAGTATAACGAGTTTTATATGTTGACAAAAAAAGACCGGATGGGGCATAAACTGAAATACGTAGGAAAAGATAACGTGAAATGAACAGGACAGCTATTGTAACCGGAGCAACTTCCGGATTTGGACGTGCAATTGCACTTCGCCTTGCCGGGCTGGGTTATCGGTTGATTGTAACCGGCCGGCGAAAGGAATTACTGGATACACTCACCGCCGAAATCAGTGAAAAATATTCTGTCAGCGTATTGGCTTTGAATTTTGATGTGCGTGATTTTAAGGCATGCGAAGAAGCCGTCAATTCGCTGCCCGACGAATTCAAAAGTATTGATCTGCTCGTCAATAATGCCGGGCTCGCTGCCGGTGCAGCACCTTTTGACCAAAGTCTGCTCGATGATTTTGACCGGATGATCGATACCAATGTCAAAGGACTTCTGTATATGACTAAGCTGATCGTACCCGGAATGATTGAACGTCAGGCTGGTCATATAGTCAATATCTCGTCCATTGCCGGCATTGAAGTTTATCCGTCCGGAAGTGTCTACTGTGCTTCGAAACATGCGGTCAATGCCATTACCAAAGGGCTTCGGATTGATCTGGTGAAGCATGGGATTAGGGTCAGTTCTATCTCTCCCGGCATGGCCGAAACCGAATTCTCTATAGTGAGATATCATGGCGATACCGAAAAAGCCAAAGCAGTGTACAACGGATTGACCCCGCTGAATGCCGAAGACATTGCCGATGCACTGGAATTTATAGTTACAAGGCCTGCTCACGTCAGCATTAATGACATTCAGATTAATCCCTCACAACAGGCAAATACCTATATTTCGCACCGAAAATGAAAATATAAAACTGTCGGAAAATTAAACATCTAAAGAAATTATAACAAAAGGATTAAATTATTTGAAAATTTATCTTATTTTTGTGGTTGCAAAATTTTTATTTTGAAATGAATTGGACACCCATGTTGAAGGTAAAATAACTTTGACATACTAAAAAACAACAGATTATGGACGCACCTGACACTATGAATGAAATGGATAACCTCAATGAAAGCCTCATTACGCCCGAGGAAATCCAGGAAGTAACAACCGAACCAATACTTGAAGTAAAGCCCGAAGCTCCAGTCGCACATGACCTCACTAAACAGGAAATCTGTGACCGGATGAAAGAACTTATCGAACAGAATGTGGAGCAGGTCAAAGAGGAAGTTGAGTCCATGAAACAATTATTCTATAAAAAGAGTAAATCAGAAGTTGGTGAACAACGGGCTGCTTTCATCGAAAAAGGTGGAGTTGAAACTGAATTTATTCCCGAACCGACCGAACTTGAAGCTGAATTCAAAGAACTCTTAAATGAATTCAGAAACAATAAAGCAAAACTGAATGCTCAACAGGAACAGGAGAAAGGCAATAATCTGCTGAAAAAACAGCACATTATTGAGCAAATGAAACAGCTGGTCGAGAGTAACGATGATGTGTCGGCCAATGTAGCTGCATTTCGTCAATTGCAGCAAGACTGGAAAAACACCGGTCCTGTACCTCCTACAGCAACCAACGAACTTTGGAAACAATACAACCTGTATCAGGAGTCTTTCTGGGATCTGATCAAGATAAACAACGAACTCAGGGAATACGATTTCAAGAAAAATCTGGAAGCAAAAACTAAACTGTGCGAAGCTGCCGAAATGTTGGCTAACGAAGAAGATGTGGTTTCGGCTTTCCGTCAGTTGCAAAAACTGCATGAAAACTGGCACGAACTTGGTCCGGTAGCACGCGAGCTTCGCGAAGAAATCTGGAACCGATTCAAAACAGCATCCACTACAATAAATAAAAAACATCAGTCGCACTTTGATGATATCCGCAAGGTGGAAGACGAGAATATGGCGTTGAAGGCATCGCTGTGCGAAAGAATTGAAGCCATCGATACCACCAAATTCAGTTCGTACAAGGATTGGGACGAAGCCACAAAAATTGTACTTGAAGCACAGGAAGAATGGCGCTCTGTGGGTTTTGCACCACGCAAGGCTAATCAGAAAATTTTCGATCGTTACCGCAAAGCCTGCGATAAGTTTTTCTCCACCAAAGCTGAATTTTATAAATCCATAAAGTCAAATCTGACACAGAATCTTGAACAGAAAAAACTACTCTGTGAAAAGGCAGAAGCCATTAAGGATAGTACTGACTGGAAAGAAGCGGGTGATCAACTGGTACAGTTACAGAAAGAATGGAAAACCATAGGACCGGTAGCCAAGAAATATTCCGATGATATCTGGAAACGATTTATTACTGCCTGTGATTATTTCTTCGAACAGAAAAACAAAAATGCATCCGGTCAGCGCAGTGTAGAAATGCAAAATCTTGACAAGAAAAAAGAGCTGATAGCAAAAATTACCGGTTTTGAAAAAACAGGTAACGCCGCTGAATCGCTGGCTGCCCTGCGTGCACTGGCTGCCGAGTGGAATGCTTTAGGTCATGTTCCTTTCAAGGAAAAAGATAAAATATACAAAGAATATCGTGCCGCACTCGATGCTCAGTTTGAAAAGCTGAATATTGATGTTTCGCAGCGTAGGTTGGAGACATTCCGCAATAACCTGAAGGATATGACCTCCAAAGGAGACAACAAACTGTATCGGGAGCGTGAAAAACTTGTCAGAGCTTACGAACATCTCAAATCTGAAATTGCCACCTACGAAAATAATATCGGTTTCCTCAGCATTGCCTCCAAAAAAGGCGACGGAATGCTCAAAGAGATGGAGCGAAAAATCGAAACATTGAAAGAGGAATGCAAACTGCTGGAGCAGAAAATATCACTCATTGACGATCAAATGTAAATATCTTATATTATTATCCAACAGAAAAGCACCGGGAAATTCCGGTGCTTTTCTGTTTTAATAGGATGAACTCCATCATTGGTGGAGAGTTTTATTCAATATTTCTTTTGTGGTTTTCCCTTTTTGGTTCAATTACCAGTGGATTTGCATTCATAGCAATGTATTCCAGTCTGTTTTTGTAAATATCGCAAGCCAGATACAGTGCTTCCAGAAAAGATTGCTCCGATGCTTTGTTTTGGCCGGCCAGCGTGTAGGCAGTACCGTGAGCGGGCGATGTGCGTATAACCGATAAACCGGCCGTATAGTTTACACCGCTTTCCATGGACAGGGTCTTAAAAGCTATCAGACCCTGGTCATGATACATGGCCAGTATGGCATCGAAATTACGGAAATTACCAGATCCAAAAAAACCATCGGCAGGGTAAGGCCCAAAACAAAGTATACCCTGACTGTCAGCCTTTTTAAGGGCTGGAATTATTACATTTTGCTCTTCATTACCAATTACACCATCATCACCTGCATGGGGATTCAAACCCAAAACAGCAATCCGGGGTTTGACAATTGAAAAATCTTTCTTCAGCGAACTATTCAGTATCTTCAGTTTCTCCACTATCAGGTCTTCCGTAATAACCGATGCAACATTGCTGACGGGTATATGGCCGGTCACAACAGCCACCCGCATGAAATCATTTACAAGCATCATCAGAGCCGATGATTGTTCACCAAATTTTGTTTCCAGATATTCGGTGTGACCGGGAAAATGAAAATCAGCGGATTGAATATTTTTTTTATTTATGGGAGCCGTAACGATTGCATGTAGTCTTCCTTTTTTTAAATCTTCAGTCGCTTTTTCCAATGCTTCGTAGGCCGCTTTACCGGCTTCAGCAGTAGACTGTCCCAACTCGACTTTCAATTCTTCGTCCACGCAATTGATGATATTGATCCGTTTCGAATTTGCTTCTTCGAGTGAATTGATCACGTTCAGATTTAGTCCCTGCAAATCAAGATTTTTTTTGTAAAAACCTGCCAGTTTAGACGAGCCGTATATCACCGGTACAAACATATCCAGTACCCGATTGTCCGACAAGGCTTTTAGAATAACTTCGTAGCCTATGCCATTGATATCACCGTGTGTTATTCCGATTATTATTTTTTCTGGTTCCATATTATTTATTTTATTTGTATGAAATGATGTTTCTGTTTGTATCCGAAAAGAAATTCAGCACATATTTCATCAGTTTATTGCGGTCATGATCGTCTCTGATGGTTTCGAAGGGAAATCCAAGCGCACAAATCCGGTAGTTTCCATCGTATACGATGCCTGCTCCCTGATTGTTCTCTTCAAATTTGCAAATCTGATAAGCGAATTTACCGTTCGGGGTAATGATATCCGGCGCTTCCACATAGTACGATTCTTCATTCGGGGAAGCATGAAATGAGACATTTAAATCCTTAAAATGATTAATCTCGTTGTTATTAAAATTGACCTTATGAAGGTCGTTTATTTTATCCGACATCCATTTGATTTTCAGCGTGTTTTCCACAAAGGAGCGATCCCGATCGGTGCTGTTTTTTGATAAAACCAAATCTGAAATAATATTTGAACCGCTTACCAGCAGATTACCACCCGAATCGGTGTATTGCATGATCGCTTGTTGCATTTCAGGGGTAAAAGTTCTGAAAACGGGTTGTGTGGCCTCTTTGTTCAAACTTGTCCACTCGCGCTCTTTGCCCAGTATCAGGTCCACGAAAGGGTAGCAATACAGCTTTATGTCACCGTCGGTTACCGATTTTTCACTGCATGAAACAAATGAAAATCCGGCTTTTCGGATACTTTCTCCGTGTAGGTATGGATAATCGAAGGTATTTCCAGCAATTACCTTTCCTTCCCAACCCTCTTCACCGGCTCCGTGACCGGGATTTTCGTCACTTCGGTAGGGGCGGTTTTTTCGAAATTCGGTCTGAACTCCCGTAAACTTATAATCGTTGATATAGGGTACTCCGGCATCCCAGCTATTGTTAAAGCCCGAAACATCACTGCTCATAAAGCTGGCAGGAGCCGAAATGCGGTTAAATGCATTGACAATAAGTACTACATTGGCATCATCTTTTGTTTTACATACCGAAAGGATTTCGGAAGGAAAACTTCTGCCTCCTTCATTCACGGCCTCTACTTTGAAACTATAAATTTTATTTCTTTCAATTTTTTTGTAAAATCGGGTTGAATTCACATATTCTCCGTTGTCAAATCCACCATCCTCCATGCGTGTATATATAAGATAGCCGGTTGGCTTTGCAGTAGGTTCAAGTGGATCGTCCACCGGTTTCCAGCGCAGCTCTACTTCGGTGGAGTCGGTGAAATCGGCACAGAAAGCCTCTACCGGCAGTGGTTGAACTTTATATTCATAATTATTGGTACTGGCCAGATAACGCAA
>Ga0209098_1003983_pt1 | contig 11747 bp, 6 predicted proteins | sample AD_JPNHW1_MetaG_FD_184429 | JGI IMG/M metagenome (GOLD analysis project Ga0209098, IMG submission 184429) | Active sludge microbial communities of municipal wastewater-treating anaerobic digesters from Japan - AD_JPNHW1_MetaG (SPAdes) (version 2) | ecosystem: Engineered > Bioreactor > Anaerobic >... | reverse complement strand
CCGAATCAGCTTACGAGCAACTCTGGGGTGCAGTATGTTCCGTGTTTGACTCATGGATGAACGAACGTGCTATCCTCTATCGCAAGATGGAAGGAATACCAGCCGAATGGGGAACAGCCGTTAACGTACAGGCCATGGTATTCGGAAATATGGGCGAAACTTCCGCCACCGGCGTATGTTTCTCACGCGATGCCGCTACCGGCGAAGATCAGTTTATCGGTGAATACCTCATCAATGCTCAGGGCGAAGATGTGGTGGCCGGTATCCGTACTCCGCAGCAAATTACCAAAGAAGGTTCCATGCGCTGGGCTAAACTGGCCGGTGTAACCGAAGAGGACAGAGTAGCAAACTATCCATCCATGGAAGAAGCTATGCCCGAAATCTACAAGGAACTGGATACATTGCAAACCAAACTTGAAAACCACTACAAAGATATGCAGGATATGGAATTTACCGTTCAGGAAGGTAAATTGTGGTTCCTGCAAACACGTAACGGTAAACGTACCGGTGCTGCCATGGTGAAAATAGCCATGGACATGTTCCATCAGGGTATGATCGATGAAAAAACAGCTATCATGCGCGTTGATCCGCTCAAACTGGACGAACTGCTTCACCCGATTTTTGACAAAACAGCACTGAAAAATGCAAAAGTTCTGACCAAAGGGCTGGCTGCTTCTCCGGGTGCTGCCACGGGTAGAATTGTTTTCCATGCCGATGATGCTGCCGAATGGGCAAAAGAAGGTGAAAAAGTAATTATGGTTCGTACCGAAACTTCTCCCGAAGACTTAGCCGGTATGGCTGTTGCACAGGGTATTCTTACTGCCCGCGGCGGTATGACTTCTCACGCAGCTGTGGTTGCCCGTGGTATGGGAAAATGCTGTGTATCGGGTGCCGGTGCTATCAAGGTGGATTATTCCAATAAAACTGCCGAAGTAGGCGATATCATTCTGAAAGAAGGTGATTACATTTCACTCAACGGTTCGACCGGTGATGTGTACCTCGGACAGGTTGCCACTTCTGAAGCCGAACTGGATGCCGATTTTGCAGAAATCATGATGCTTTCCGACAAATATACCCGTATGAATGTACGTACCAATGCCGACACACCTGCCGATGCGCTGGTTGCCCGTAAGTTTGGTGCTACCGGTATCGGACTGTGCCGCACAGAACACATGTTCTTCGAAGGTGAAAAAATTAAGGCTATGCGCGAAATGATCCTTTCTGAAAACGCTGAAGGTCGTCGCCAGGCATTGGCAAAAATTCTGCCTTATCAACAGGAAGACTTCGAAGGTATTTTCACCGCTATGGAAGGATGCCCGGTTACTGTTCGTCTGCTCGATCCACCGTTGCACGAATTTGTGCCTCACGATGAAAAAGGACAACAGGAAATGGCAGATACAATGAATGTTTCATTGAAAAAAATCAAACAGCGTGTAGAAGATCTCCACGAACAAAATCCGATGCTTGGACACCGCGGATGCCGCCTTGGAAATACTTTCCCCGAAATCACCGAAATGCAAACCCGCGCTATTCTGGGTGCAGCGTTGAGTTTGAAGAAAAAAGGTATCAAGGCTATTCCTGAAATTATGGTTCCGCTCACAGGTATTCTTTCTGAATTCCTGGTACAGGAAAAAATAATTCGTGATACGGCTGCACAATTGTTTGCAGAAACCGGTGACAGCATCGAATTCAAGGTTGGAACCATGATTGAAATTCCACGTGCAGCTCTTACTGCCAACAGAATTGCTTCTGCTGCCGAATTCTTCTCATTCGGAACCAATGACCTTACGCAGATGACCTTCGGTTATTCACGCGATGACATTGCCTCCTTCTTACCTATTTATCTGGAAAAGAAAATTCTGAAATTTGACCCGTTCCAGGTATTGGATCAGAATGGTGTTGGTCAGTTGATACGCATGGCTACCGAAAAAGGCCGCTCCGTACGTCCCGACCTCAAAGTAGGTATTTGCGGAGAACATGGTGGCGAACCATCATCGGTTGAATTCTGCCACACCGTAGGATTGAACTATGTGAGCTGCTCGCCGTTCCGTGTGCCCATTGCCCGTCTGGCTGCTGCTCAGGCTGCTATTAAGAATAGCTAAGAAAGGAAAAGATAGTATTTATAGGAGAAGCCAAATCTGCACGCAGATTTGGCTTCTTTGATTAAGGAAAAATAATATCCGGTTTTTTTCAGAAGAAAGAAAATTTTATTTTACACGAATGATATTCCATGTTTACAATTAAAAATATTACCTTTGAAAATTAATTCTAAAATCAAAAAAGTACTATGACCGATTTTTTAACTAACAGACACATAGGTATTTCCGAAAGTGATGAAGAAAAAATGCTTCAGACAATCGGAGTAAAATCGCTCGATGAGCTGGTAGAACAAACTATACCTTCCAACATCCGGTTGACCGAAAAGATTGAACTTCCGGAGCCGCTGACAGAACGCCAGTATTCGGAGCATATAGCCGAACTGGGCGCTAAAAACAAAATTTTCACGTCCTACATTGGCCAGGGATGGTACGACACCTGTACACCGGCTGTAATCCAGCGTAATGTTTTCGAGAATCCTTCCTGGTACACTTCATATACACCTTATCAGGCTGAAATTTCGCAGGGACGACTGGAAGCCCTGCTCAACTTTCAGACAGCAGTTGTCGATTTTACAGGTCTGCCCCTGGCGAATGCATCTCTCCTTGACGAAGCCACCGCTGCCGCCGAAGCTGCAACCATGGCCTACAATCTGCGCAGCCGCGACCAGGTGAAAGCCGGAGCGAATATCCTTTTTGTGGATGAAAATGTATTTCCACAGACACTTGCAGTTATCCGTACCCGTTCATTTGTACAGGGAATTGAATTACAGGTGGGTGATTACAACGCAGTAAAATTTACCGACAAATATTTTGGTGCAATTATTCAGTACCCTAACTCGAACGGAAGCATTGAAGATTATACTGATTTTGTGGCTGATGCTCATGCTCACAATTGCATTGTAGCCGTAGCTGCCGATATTCTCAGCCTCGCACTCCTAACTCCTCCGGGCGAATGGGGAGCCGATATTGTTTTTGGTTCAACGCAACGCTGGGGAATTCCGATGTACTATGGTGGTCCTTCAGCAGCTTATTTTGCTACCAAAGAAGAATATAAACGCGATATTCCGGGACGCATAATTGGTATTAGTAAAGACGCCAACGGAAAATATGCACTGCGGATGGCTTTACAAACCCGCGAACAGCACATCAAACGTGAAAAAGCTACTTCGAATATCTGCACCGCTCAGGCTTTACTGGCTTCGATGGCCGGATTTTATACCGTGTATCACGGAGGCGAAGGAATACGCCAAATTTCACAACAAATTCATTCCATTGCCACGTATATCAGTGAAATGCTCGGCGTTTACGGATATACACAGGAAAATGAAAATTTCTTTGATACGCTGAAAATTTCGTTACCTGAAAATGTTGAAATTGAAAGTATTAAGTCTTTGGCATTGGAATATGAGGTAAATTTCAACTATTTTGAAACGGGTGAAATAGGTCTCAGCATAGATGAAACCACTGACCTGAACGATGTAAATACACTGATTGAAATTTTTGCAACAGCAGCCGGCAACACGCCTGTCTATGCAGAATTGGAAGATGTCACCGGACTGAGATCATTCGACGAAAGTCTGGAACGCAAATCGGACTATCTGACTAGCGACGTATTTAATCTGTATCATACTGAAACAGACATGATGCGTTATATTAAGAAGCTCGAACGACGCGATATTTCGCTTACTCACTCCATGATTTCGCTCGGTTCATGCACCATGAAACTCAATGCTGCCACCGAAATGTTTCCGTTAAGCCGTCCCGAATTTGCTGGAATTCATCCTTTTGCACCCCTGGATCAGACCGAAGGATATAATATCCTGATTGCCAATCTGGAAGATTATCTGTGTAAAATAACCGGACTGGATGCTTGCAGTTTGCAGCCCAATTCAGGTGCTGCCGGAGAATTTACCGGTCTGCTGACTATGAAATCCTATTTCCTTTCCAAAGGAGAGGCAAGCCGTAATATCGTTTTAATCCCTTCATCGGCGCACGGCACCAATCCCGCCAGTGCTCATCAGTGCGGATTTGAAATTATTGTGGTGAAATGTGATGAAAAAGGAAACGTGGATATTGCCGACTGGAATGAAAAAGCAACCGCAAATGCTGAAAAACTTGCCGGTTGTATGATTACCTATCCTTCCACCCATGGAATTTTCGAAGCAACCATCAAAGATATGTGTGCCACAATTCACAAAAACGGAGGACTTGTTTACATGGATGGCGCCAATATGAATGCTCAGGTTGGATTGACCAATCCCGGAGCAATCGGCGCTGATGTTTGTCACCTCAATTTACACAAAACATTTGCCATTCCTCACGGCGGCGGTGGTCCCGGTGTAGGTCCTATCTGTACAGCTAAACATCTTTCGGAATTTTTACCCGACAAGAAATTCGGTAAAAATACCGTTGCATCGGCACCTTATGGCAGTGCAGGAGTACTCCCGATAACTTACGGCTATATTCGTATGCTGGGTGAAGCGGGACTGGAAAGAGCAACAAAAATTGCCATTCTCAATGCCAATTATCTGGCAGCACGTCTCAAAGATAGTTATGGTGTGCTTTATACCGGTGAAACAGGTCGGGTAGGGCACGAGTTAATACTGGAATGCCGCAATTTCAAAAGCACTTCGGGTGTCACCGAAACCGATATTGCCAAACGATTGATGGATTACGGATATCACGCACCAACCCTGTCGTTCCCGGTTCATGGCACATTGATGATAGAGCCCACCGAAAGTGAATCGCTGGCCGAACTGGACAAATTCACCGATGCCATGCTCAAAATTTATGGTGAAATCAAGGAAATTGAAGACGGTACTGCTGACAAAACCGACAATGTATTGATGAATTCACCTCATCCTGAATATGAAATTGTAGGTGAAAAATGGGAACATCCATACACACGTGCAAAAGCGGCTTATCCCGCCGATTGGGTGGCCGAAAATAAGTTCTGGATCAATGTAGCCCGCGTTGACAATGCTTTTGGTGACCGGAATTTAGTGTGCACCTGTCGTCCGACTTCCGACTGGGAGTAAAAACCGGAAATCAGTTCAATAAAAAGGAAACGCCGTCAGCTAATCACTGAACGGCGTTTCTTCATTTTGGCAAATTACAAACAAAAACGGGGAAATATTATTTAATAACAATTTTCGAAGCCCTTGACGAGGTTTGACGAACCTCTTTCGGGTTCCCCTCGCAGATCATGGTGCTTGCTCCGGAAAGTTTGGCATCAAAATTATCGGTAGCAAAAACCTCTGCTTTACTGGCGCCGCTCAGGTTGGCGGTTACATTTTTCGTCTTCAGATTGGTGGTCTCGCAGAGTGCAGCACCACTTCCTTCCAGTTGAAAATTTTCAGCCCGACCTTTCATTTCCAGTTTTGAAGCTCCGCTCAATACAACTGACACATCGCTCAGGGTGTATTCCAGACTGGCTTTGGAAGCACCTGACAAATTGATGTATAATTCTTTGCCTTCAAAAGCCGATTCGGTTTCGACACTCGAAGCACCGTCGAGTACTATTTGCTTCAGGTTATTCACACCGATGTGAATTTCGATGGGCTGACGGATCAGGTAGTCATTATACTTAGTCTTAAATCTTTCAAAAATGTTTTTATCCTCACCTTTTTTTGGCTCTTTCATTTTGATAATGAGTGCATTGTGATCCACTGTCGTTTCCACATATTCAAGATATTTGTCGGGTGCAACGACCGATACAGTCTGCGATGAAGTCTGGTGCAGTACCACCCTGAATCGGCCGGTGACATTCAGATTTTCAAATTGAGGTACATTTCTGTTTTCGGTAATAATTTCGTATTCACCCGATTCCTTATCCTCTTTGGCATTGTTTTTTTGACCAAAACTTTGAAATCCAAAAGCGATTACCAGACTAAGCATTAAAAAGATCTTTTTCATGATGCTTACTTTTTAGTTTTTATTCATAAATGATTTTCGAAGCTGTGTTTGATTCATTATTTTTTTGTTTCGGATTGCCTTTGCATACTATTTTGCTGGCACCGTGGGCTTTTCCGCTGAATGATTCGGTCGCAAATACGGTTGCTTTGCTGGCACCGTTCATTTCAATATCGGCCACTTTGGTTTGTAAGTCTTCGGCCTCAACCTTCGTTGCACCGGCAGCATCTATTTTCAGCGTGTCGGCATATCCCTTCAATTCTATTTTACTGGCTCCTTCCATGTCGAACTTCAAATTCTGTGCCGAACTAAAATCCATATCGGCTTTACTGGCTCCCTGTAATGTGATATTCAGTCTTTTTACCGAAAAAGGAGTTGCAAAATCTATATTTGAAGCACCTCTGGCATTGATTGAGGTAAGTGAGTCCATGCTTACACGTATTTTAATGCGTGGTTTTATTAAATTATCGATGGAATAAATTTTTAGTACACCGTCAACTACTTCAGTTTTAATATTCGGAATGTACTCCTTCAGCGAGTTAACAGATATGGTCTGTTCTTTTTGCTGGCTAAGTTCAATTTGTACGGCCCCTGAGGCTTCAATGGCATTGAAAGTGGCAACGTTTCTTGATTCGGAAATAAAATCAGGATTATCTTCAATAACATACGTACCGTTCCGGTTGAATGACAACAAATTGCTGTCTTTTAACTTTTTAACAGTATCGGTGCCTACGCTCAGGAACATGAATATGCCTGCCAGCCACAATACAACCGCTACCCAGATGGCTGTGTAAGATTTAGGCTGCTCTTTGGAGGTTGCCTTTATTCCCCAGCTGATGAGTGCAAATACCGGACAGCCAATTACGAGCAATAATCCAATGACCATCAGGATAATTTTTTCGGGAGTAACGCCACCCAGACCTGTGAAAAGTTCGGGGTAAATGTTCGTGATTGCATCGGGTTCGAATAGCAGCACGATTAATCCGAAAATAAGTGCAGCGGCCACAAATACACCTACAATAGCCAGCAGCGATCCAATAATGGCAAAAATTACTTTGAAAAAGGCTTTGAATATATCGAAAAACCGTTGTCCCACAGAAGTGGCCGATTCTTTGAATTCATTGCTTTCCAGGTAAGTTTTTGCATCGTTCATTTTATTCTTTATGGTTTCGATATTTACATCTTCACCCCGCATTTCGAGCTTCTGAGCTGTAGTTTCGGCTTTGGGCGCTATCAGCCACGCCAGCAGATACACGGGAATGAGGTAACCCGATGTAAGTATAAGCAGGATGATTAATATCACGCGCACCAGCGTAATATCCATATTGAAATAAGCAGCAAGTCCGGCTCCCACGCCTCCAAGGAGTTGATGTTCGGTATCCCGATAGAATTTTTTGGAACTTCCGGCCGGCTTTTTAGGCTCCGGTTGCGGATTTTCTTCATCCGCTTCTTCCTCCACAAACTGGCTGGGTTTTCCCATTATTTCAATTATTTCGCCAACGTCTTCAACGGTAATCACATTTTTGTTTTTCAGCATCTTTTCGCTGAAAAGTTCGGCAATGCGGGCCTCAATGTCATTCATAATATCGGTTTTTTCGGCTTCCGATTTGAAATGTACACCTACTTCGGCCAGGTAGGACTGTAATAATTCGTATGCATCATCGTCAATGTGAAATACCGTTTTATTCAGATTGATTGTTAATGTCTTTTTCATATCTTTAGTTGGTTGTAAATTAATTGAATACTTCCTTTATTTTTAATATTACCTCGTTGATTTCTTTCCACGAATTTTCGAGTTCCTGTAGAAAATCCTGACCTTTTTCGGTCATTTCATAGTATTTTCGCGGTGGTCCCTGGGTGGATTCTTCCCAGCGATAGTCGAGCAGCTCGCTGTTTTTTAGTCGGGTGAGAAGTGGATACAACGTCCCTTCCACCACTATCAGCTTCACTTCCTTCAGCTCGGAAATTATATCCGAGGCGTAAGCAGGTTTCTTTTTCAGAATAAGCAGTATGCAATATTCAAGATACCCTTTTCGCATTTGTGATTTTACATTTTCTGCATTCATAGTTTCTTGTTAAACAAAAATTTAAATTAGTCGTTAGATGTCTTTTACTGATTGTAAATCAGGTGTTTATTTCATCAGCTCCAGCAGTTTCATCCGGAACACATATTCATATTTGGCCTGTGTTTGTTCGGATATGGATTGTGCCAGATTGTTTTTCGCAATATTAACCTCGTACTGATTGGCTCTGCCGGATTCGAATTTCTGACTGGCAAATCGAAAGGCTTCTTCGTTGGCTCGCACTGATTTTTGGCTGGATTCCCAACGGTTTTTGGCAGCAATGGCATTGAAATAAGCTTGTTGAATGGATTTACGAAGATCAATTTTTGTTTTCTCTATTTCAATTTTTGAGTTTTCCACCTCCAGTTTGGCACTTTTTACCCGGTTTTTCACTTCAAAGCGATTGAAAACCGGTATTGAAAGTCGGAATCCCAATGCAGTACTCAGGTTGTTGGATATCTGATCGCCAAATGCTTCATTCACCGGTAACCGGCTCATATTATAGTATCCGGTTCCGATTTGTGCTCCAAAACCCAGCGAGGGCAGATAATCGGCTTTGGCAATGGCAATGTTTTTCTCACTGCTTTGAAGGCGGAATTCAGCAGCTTTCAATTCGGGACGCGACTGCACGGCGCTGTTGTAAACTTCCTCGGCCGATAGCAGGGCGAGTTCATTCTCCATCAGATTGACCGGCACAACAATGTCCAGGTCCTTAAAGTCCTCCAGATCCATTACCTGGGACAAATCCAGTTTAGACAGTTGAAGATTATTTTCGGCCTGAACGAGCGAAAATTCTTCCTTTGCTTCCTGAGCCTGCAGTTCGTAGATTTCACCTTCAGCCAGTTTCCCTGCCCGGATCAGTTCTTTTCGCTGAGTCATGTTCTTTCGGGTGAGGTCAAGCTGATTTGCAGCGTTTTGCAACAATTCCTTGTTCTGCAGCACCTGAAGAAAAACGGTTGATACATTGAGAATAATATCTTTTTCAACTTTTAACCAGTCGGCTCCTGATGCCAGCAAGTCCGCTTTCTTTGCTTCTATGTTATATTTCATTTTCAGCCCGTCGAACAAGGTCAGATCGGACGAAATTCCAAACGATGAGGTAGCCGAATTGGAACTGATATAGGTGTTGTCGGCACCGAGTGAACGCCCAAAGTTGAAATTCTGACCAGCAGACGCATTCAGGTTGGGGAGTAAATTTGCCTTTGCTTGTGCGTAAGCAATTTCCTTTGCCTTGTAGCTCAGTTGCTGCTGTTTAATATTTCGGTTGTGAGTCAATGCGGTATCGATGCATTGTTCCAGGGTCCAAAGCCTCTGAGCTGGAAGTTGTGAGGCCGCCAGCAGTAATCCCGTGATAATTAAATATTTTGTTTTCATTCTAAGTTAGGATTGTGGTTTATCTTTTTTCTTTTCAACAATCTCGGCACCACGTATTTTCTCTTTGATTTTCAGGCCTTCTTTTACTTCTATATTTACTCCGTCCGATAAGCCAATTTTCACCTGTTTTTTTGTGAATTCCTGGGGTTGTGGTTTTTTCAGCAGATATACAAAAGCAGTGTCGCCACTGAATTCGATGCAGCTCTCGGGTATGGTGAGCACATCTTTTGCTTCATTGAGCAAGATTTCGGCATTGGCACTGTATCCGGCACGAACAAACAGGTCGGATGGAACATTCACAGCAGCTTTCATCTCAAACATGATGGCTCCGTTTTCTTCGGTTCCTTTTGGGGAGATATATTCCAGTTTAGCAGGCAGTTTGTGATCCTGCAGTGCACCAATGGTAATGTTTATAGGCATTCCCACATGTACACGACCCACTTCGGTTTCGTCCAGTTTGCCGACAAAAAGCATATCGTTCATATTGGCAACGGTGGCTATGGTGGTTCCGTCGTTGAAATTATTGGACTGAATAACGGAATTACCCACTTTTACCGGAATATCCAGTATGGTGCCGGTCACGGTGGAACGCACCAAGGTATTGCTGTAGGCCGAAGTGTTGCTCGAAATACCGTCGCGTACGAGGCTGAGATTATTCTGAGCCGCTTTCAGTTCCTCCATATCGTTGTTGTAGAGAAGTCGGGTTTTTTCAAATTCTTCTTTCGAAATCACTTTTTTCTCATACAATTCCTTGTCGCGGTCATAATTGATTTTCGACTGATCAATAGCAATTTTTGCACGCGATACGCGTGATTCGGCCGAACTGAGGTTGACCATATCCGGTATCACCTTGATTTTGGCAATCACATCGCCGGCAGTTACATTGTCGCCTGCCTGTTTGTATACGGCCGAAATAATACCCGACATCTGTGGTTTGATCAGAATTTCGTTGCGGGGTTCCACTTTACCGGTAGCCACGGTTCTTTTTTCCACCGTACCTGTTTTTACCTGTTCAATCTGATAGTTGATAATTTTGGGTTGTGATTTTTGGTACAAATAATAAAATGTAGCCAGTACTCCGATACCTAACAGCGACCAAAGCGCTATTTTTAAAATTTTTTTCATATAAGAATTTGTTTGGAAAAATTATGTTGAATAAATTAATTTTCGTCTCTGATAGCCTCAATGGCTTTGATTTGCATGGCTCTACGAGCTGGCAGATAACCTGCAAAAAGTCCGATAATGACCAGTATGAACAGGGCACCGATAGCCACTGTAAAACTAACTTGCGGATCTTTGAAAAAAGCATCGGTATTCTGCAGCATGATACCCACTACCCGCAATACGCCCACACCCAGCATTATACCGGCTATACCGGCTATGAGTGTGAGTACCACACTTTCGGTCATTATTTGGGTGATAATATTCCGGGGAGTTGCACCCAGTGCACGTTTAATGCCAATTTCCTTGGTTCGTTCGCGTACCGTAACAAGCATGATATTGCTGACGCCAATGCCACCGGCAGTGAGCGTACCCAGTCCTACCACCCATATGAGTATGCCAATCCCAATGCCCAGATACAGGAACGAAGTAAACATATCTTCCAGGTTCATCGACCACACGGCTGTTTCGTCCGTTGGAGCAATGTTATGAATTTTTTTCAGTTCCTCTTTCACCCTTTTTTCCACTACACTTACTTTAATGTTAGGATCGGCGGTGATGGCCAGAAAGTGAACCCGGTTGCCCTGATTGAAAGCCTGCTGCATGGTGGTAAATGGCAGAATTATCGTTTCTTCAGCATTTCCACCGATATTTACGTTGGTGGTTTTGCGGGTTACGCCTATTACCTGAAAATAGATGCCATTCAGTTGAATATTTTTGCCTACAGGATCTTCACCCTTATTGAAAAGTGTTTCGTAAACGCGCTCTCCGATAACACAGACTTTTCGTTTTCCTTCGGTATCAATGTCGTTGATAAACCGGCCGTAACTCAGTTTGTTGTTGTCTATCAGGTTGTAATTGGGATAAACTCCCTTGGAATTGAACGAACCCGATTTTTCGCCGCGGATTACGTTTTTGTCCTCACTTCGACCTCCGAAAAGTACCGGCGAGATGTATTGAATTTCAGGGATATTATTTTCCATAATCGGTATATCTGCATTTTCGATATACCAGCTCCTCCCTTTTTTAAATCCTTTGTAGGGTTCTGATGTCAGATCATTACTTACAAAGCAGGAGTTTGTGGCAAACCCTTCGATGCCCGACATCATGCCGTTTTCGAGCGCCTGACCGGCTCCTA
>Ga0209098_1003979_pt1 | contig 11756 bp, 18 predicted proteins | sample AD_JPNHW1_MetaG_FD_184429 | JGI IMG/M metagenome (GOLD analysis project Ga0209098, IMG submission 184429) | Active sludge microbial communities of municipal wastewater-treating anaerobic digesters from Japan - AD_JPNHW1_MetaG (SPAdes) (version 2) | ecosystem: Engineered > Bioreactor > Anaerobic... | reverse complement strand
CTCGTGCATCAAGTCAATCAAATCGTTTAGCGGTGGCGAATCGATGTCACGCTTACCGCCTCGTGGGGAGTACATGTAAAACGGGATGCTATCAAGTGGCCTGCCGCCCTTGCGAGGCACTATCTCGGTCGCGCTATAGTCGTCGTCAATGCCCCGCCGTGTGTAGAATATTTGCTTATACTCGCCGTCCTCTAGGGCAAGCTCGCGGTAGTCATAATCGTAGCCATCGGCACGGCGCACACGCTCGCGTAGCTTGTAGTATACAGGCACAAGTCGCCCACCGACGCGCGCCTCTCGCCAGTCTAAGATGTCCTCTGCCTTATAGGATGCGGCATACGGGCGCAGGCCCATACGCTCCGCCTCTGCAACCGTGATACCAGGTTGATTGACGGGCGGTGTGTCCAGTAGCACACCATGACGCCCGACGGTCAGTACTTCCGCAAGGACGCCCTCGATGAACTCGGTAAGTGGCGTCTCTTGCAGGTCCGCATCGTCAATCAATGGACAATTGGGCGAAAGCTCAATCAAAGGCGGCGTCGAAAAGATAAGCCCTAGATAGCCCGACCGTGTCAGCGCGACGTATGACGGGCAGTGGCCGCGCAAAAGGTAGAGGACGTACTCGGTATAGGTCATGCGGTCAGACGTAGGCAGGATATATGCCGATTGTGCGATAGAGGCAAACTGCGCGCCCGCTATAGGTAGCCTCGACACGCCCGTTTGATCGCGCACAACCGACGCGCAACCTTGCGCCCATAGTGCTAAGTCATGCGCGCGCATGGCGTTGACGCCAGTCGCAAAGTCTCGCGCCTTGGTCCACTCGGGGAGTCGTCTTGTATACTCAGGATGTGTTGCCTGTAATTGTCGCTCTAACTCTGTCATATAGCCCCCAGTGTAATTGCGCCGCCCTTACCGCGCAAGGGTAACTCCCACAAAAGCAAATAGCCCAGTGCGTCCGTGATATGGTCCAAACCCGACGACTTGTCCGGCTCGTTGGTGCCCTCGACATAGGTTAGCCCGTCAAGCGCCATCATAAGCTGTCGGCAAGTTGGATGTATCAAGACGCGTTTATCGCCAGCAGCGGTGCGGAGCCCACTGTTAACCGTGTTGATTTTGTCAACGACCATGTACGGATGCGACGGCGCGAGCACTTGAAAACCTGCCTGCCGAAGGATAGTGAAATCTGTCTGTCCGACGGGCGCGGACGTCTTGCGTGCGTTGCCGGTCGGGTCGGGATATATGCGCACTGTCCTGTTAGGATAGCGCGACTTGATTAAGTGTACCATCTCGTCCGTGTTGCCATTATCTATCGTCGCCTCGCCGATGATATGGATTTGACCGCCCGCGCGCACCGCGAAAACCGCACTCATCGGATTAATGTTGAAATCCATGCCTACCAATATCGGCGCACCATCGATGTCCTTGACGTCCGAGACGTTGCCCTGTGGATATTGTCGGCGATCAAACGCGTAGTAAACTCGCCCGGCAAGAGACTCAAAACTCGCCTCATACTCCTGGCGGAAAGTGCGCTCGTCCATGTCGTGCCGAGCCGCCTCAATCTCCTCAGGCGGCACGTTGCCACCCTCAAGTGTGGTGTACTTGTGGATTGACCAGTCTGGCGAGTTATGCGCCGCAAGGTAAAGGCTATAAAAATGATTATAGCCCGCAGGTGTAGAGATGAGCAAAGCCCGCCCTTGCTTGTCGGATAGTGCAGGACGGATAGTCGGCCAGACAGTAGGGTCTTGATACGCCATCTCGTCCGGTACTACCAGGTCAAGCCCTGCGCCGCGCAATCGGTCCGGGTTGTCACTCGACCGTAGAGCGATAACGCTACCATTACGTAGGGTTATCCTTAGGTCAGTCTGATCAAGGGATGAGATATAGCTAGGCGGTATCAGGTCCTTGAGTTTAGGCAGCATCACGTCACGCGCCATGCCATAGGTGGGCGCGATATACCAGCTCGTGCTCCCTTTTTGATTGACAGCGACACGCAAAAGCTCATGTGCCGCAAGATGCGTCTTACCAAATCGACGCCCAGCGACCAAGATGCGCATCCGCGTAGGATCCGTGTACACCGTCCACTGTGCCGCGGTCAGACGCATGACTAAACGCTCGGTCATGGGTTGGCCCCATTACTAGTGTCGGCACTATCGGCCTTATCTATCTCGGCGCCCGGCCCAGTGATGACTATCTGTGGCAAGTCGTCGGACTGCGTGCGTAGCGATTGTATCGGAGTACCATCGAGACGGTCATAGATATAGGTTGATGCTTTCAGCGCTATACCTTTATCTTTATCACGCGCAAGTGCAAGGATCCTCTCGGCCATCTCTTGAGGATCGACTTTATCGCGTAGGGCCTTCGTGAGAGACTTCTCAGCTGGCGGTCGCCCAGGTGGTGGGTTTTCCTTTGTCCAAGTTGTTGATTTTCTACCGCCTTTTCCAGCCATTTCATCGCCTTTTTTTCGTCTTTTTATGACGATTTAATCTTCAAGCCATTGATTGAGACTTTTCAAGTCCACAATCTTAACTTTTTCCTCTGTCGGTTTTTACTTATACACCATTTCGGTTTACATACACAATATATATTAAGAGTTGTCTTTCTCAGACGCGGAATTCTTAAAATTCTCAAAGATTTTCATTTACTTAACGCTTGTATAGTACAATTTCTACTATTTTACTCTATTTTATAAAAATCTTATAAATTTTATTTGACAACAAAAATGATATGGTGTATTATAATAATAGAGATTGAGAGAGAAGGAGGGACAAGATGCAGTATCACGACAGGCTAGGTTGCCTGGACTCCCACGCGACAATCTCTGTCTTTACCCGGTCTGTCGGGTATTGGCCAGAGCCATGCCATGAGGAGCGGTACTTTGCCCTCAGCACAACCTCAGACGCTCCCGCAAGGCAGTGGTCTTGCCCCGTGTCTATCGACGCAATTGTTGCCGAGATGGATGCTGACGGATGGGATTGCATAGTAGCCGTTGATGGGCAGGGCTTGCCCGTCATTAATTGTGAGCATCGGGAGACCAGGAGGGCGGCGGTTGTGGTGCGTGCGGCTCATGACGCTAAGTGGTCTGACGCCAAAGACGTATATGTCAGGTTTGGCGACATCCCCGCTTGCGGACACTCGCGCGACTGGGCAAGCAATCGCGCGGAAAAGGGCGTCTCGGTTTTTAGGGGCAAAATTTTGCCGAGCGGCGAGGTACTCCCAATGCCGGGCACCAATCAGGAGCTGGGGTCACTGCTCACGATGGATGAGCGCCCACTCTATGTAGTAGAGGGTGACATAGTGGGTGTCGGAGCCGATGGCGAGCCAGTGCTTGCCAATGCAAAGCAATATACGCCACGCGCGGCGGCCAAAAAGTTATTTAGATCCTAGCACGCAAGGCCGGAGCGATCCGGCCAGGTCGGCGCGTGAGGCTCGCGCCCTGATGAGGCCAGCAGGCCGAAACCTGAGAGCGCCACGCGAAAGCGGAGGCGGCAGGGAGGACAAGAATGAAAGTACGCACAAGGCTGGAGAATAGGACAAGGCTGGCCCAGTCAAGAAGCTGGCTTGCCTCCGACGCATACCGCAAGGACCCTAGTGAATTTAACAAAAAAAGAATGTGCCGGCTGTTCAAAAAAGAAGCACGGCTCATGAAAGCCCTTGAGCTGTCCCCGTATGGTAAAAATTTAGTTATGCCATTTTAACCGTCTCCCCGTAGGGTCAAGGGCGGCCCACCACCGCCCGGCGGTATCCCCGGTCTAGCCGGGACATCACGAGAGCCGACAGCCTACGGGCGAGCGCGGCAACGGGAGCCAATATGTTAGCATCGAGAGAGCATCGAGCGGAGCGATTGCAGGAGCGGGCGGAGAAGGCGCGGGAGACTGCGGCGCGGCTGTCGGTCGATGGTTCACGCATGGCCGAGGCAATCCCGTTCGGGCAGCCAATTCTCATTGGGCACCATTCCGAGCGGCGCGACCGCGCGTACCGGGAGCGGATCGGGGCAAAGTTCGCGGCTGCTGGCAAGGCATACAACCAGGCCGAGGAGCTGGAGCGCAGGGCGCAGGCCGCCGCATCCAACACGGCTATCTACTCCGACGATCCCGAAGCCGTAAAAGAGCTTGACGCAAAGCTCGCCACGTTAAAAGCCACCCGCGAAACGATGAAAAAGTGCAATGCGCTGATTCGCAAGGGCGACCGCGCGGGACTGCTGGAGATCGTCAAGAATCCGGCGAAGGTTGAAGAACTGTTCACCCCTGACTTTTGCGGGCGGATCGGCTTTGCTGATTATGAGCTGACCAATCTCGGCGCGAATATCCGCAGGCTGGAAAAGCGGCGTGAAAGTCTCGCGGCTCTCAAGGCTACCGGCAAGACTGAGCGCATGGTGGGCGAGGTGCGCGTGGTTGAAGATCCCGATATCGCCCGCATCCAGCTTTTCTACCCCGGCAAGCCCGACCAGGCCACGCGCGACAATCTCAAGCGCTGGGGCTTTCGATGGGCACCGAGCGAGGGCGCATGGCAGCGCAATCTGAACAATGCCGGGAAGTATGCGGCGCGGCAGGTGCTGGGGGCCAATAAATGAAAAATGGAATCATGCTTGAAAGCGGAAAGATGGCGTTTTATCTTGACTGTCAGGGAAAGGACATCGGCTTCAACCGCTGGCGGATTGATGCGTACTACGCTACGCACTTTGCCGAAACGCTGTTTTTCTACAGCGAAGAAAAGTACCTCGCTTTCATCGCCGGAGCCAAGGAAAGCGTTTTCGCGGACTATGCGGAATATGTGAAGGCCACACAGCATAGCCGGAGCCAACGGGGGTGTCGGGAGCCAACGAGCCGGGAGCCAATAAATATCACGGGAGCCAACGGCTCCCAAAAAGGAGCAATTATGCCAAAATCAACACTTTCCGCGTCCGAGCGCAAGAGCCGGACGACTAAGCTCTATCTCAACGAGCAGCTTGCCGGGCTGCTCGATAAGTACCTGCCGAGAGCCGACGGGGGGCCACGGAGCAGGGGACAGAGCTGGACGATCACCGAGCAGTGGCGCCGCTTTGACACACTGCTCAAGATTGAGCGCCGTGGCCTACGGGAGCTTTTTACCGAGGGCGAACGTAACCTCATGCTTAACAACGCGCTTTCGACGGCCTATACCGCCGAGACGATTCCGGGCGCCGTGCTAGCGGATACCGAGGACGAGGACGGGAGCCAATTCGAGCTGTTCGGCGTAGACCGTGCCGCGCTCCTGGCAAAGTTGCGGGGGCTGACGACGGGCCAGCAGTTCGCGCTTGTGGACTGGCTCGAAGAACTCCGCGCTCAGGCGGGGCAGGGTATTTCGGCCAACGTTGAAAGCCTCGCTAAAAAGGGCGGGAGCTAAAAAATTGCGCAAGGAATATTTCCAGTCGGTTGACCAATGGGAAGAGGCGGCGGGCCTCTTGAAATCGGGCTGGTACACGCGGGGAGAGCTGGAGGTATTTATATGACAAACGCAACAAAACTTCAGGCTTTTCTTGATTTAGCTGGCAAGGTTATTTCGCCAAAGACGCCGAAGCAATACGGAATTATGAAAAATGATAAACAATTACTTTCGACCAATAAGAAAGAATGGTTGTTTATGGATTATGAATCAAATGATAGCGCAGGATTTTATAATTTCAGCTTGAGTAAAGCGTTCAGTCGCTTGACTGCAAAAAATGATATACCTACCCAATCAGATATTTATTTAGATGCAAACAATCTTATTGCGCTTTTGAATAAATCTGAAATGCAAGAAGTAAACGAAGCTGAAGCTAAAAGTTTACTTGATGCGTATAAATTTATATCGGATGATGAAACAAGATACCAAATACAAGGCATTTATTTCGACGACGGATTTATCGTCGCTACGGATGGCCGCCGCCTATATTGCAACAATGTTTCAAGCGGATGTACCGGTAAAATTGTACCTCAAACAAAGACTATTTTGACAGTCTTGAAACAAGGAAGCAATATTAAAATATCGAGCACAGGGGAATGGATTGTATTCAGTTTTGATTATAAAGGATTTGAATTTTCCTATTTTGTCAAGGAAATCGCCGGGCAATTCCCATCGTGGCGAAAAGTAATGCCAGAAAATCAAAAATATCGCATGGATGTACCTGCGCTGAACGCATGGAAGGAAGCCTATAAAATACTGAAAGCCATAAAGTTCGGCGACTCAAACAGAATTTTCATTACAAGAAAGCCTAATACTAACACTGTGTCAATTATTGCAAGCGGCATGGATATAGCAACAATCGAATGGAAAAGTTTCCCAGATGACACCCTGGCAATCAATTTTGAGTATTTGAATAGTGCCATTATGCTTGATGGGCTTGAATATATCACGTACACCGATTTTACTCGCGCTCTGACATTTTATTGTGCTAACGGGGCAAAAGTGCTTGTTATGCCGATGGTGATAGAGTAAGTTAGTTAAACTGACGCCGGAGCCAATAGCGGACTGGCAAGAAAACCCTCGGGAGCCGATGAGTGGGAGCCAATGGGCACTTAAACACACGGGAGCCAACAAGCACACAAGATGGCGGGAGCCAACGGCGTGTTTGGCAAGCGCTAGATTAAGTTTATAGGTCCTTTTTGCCTTTACCATTCTTGATATTCTCACGGCTCGCTTGCCGTTGCTTTTCGCTCCTTGGGTGTTGTAATAGTACCGATACTGTGTTATCAGACTCAGAGAGATGCTCGGCGCTATTCATAATCGATGCCGCATAGCTTAATTTTTCCCAGCGCCGCTTGTCCTTCTTGAATTTTGAAAATTCTGACAAATTCTTATAAAAAAACGTGACACTGATAAAATCCTCAGTGACTTCTTCAGCCGATAATAGTTTTATAATCACGCTTACGGCAGAATCAATGATCAATTCGTGGAGCTCATCGCTTTGTAGTGGATTTTCAAGATGCCTTGCCCGTGTTTTGACAAGCGCCTCCGTCCTCTTAAATACTACGTCCCATAACTGTTCCCAATGCTCGTCGCTTCGATCCGATTTATACTCTTTGAAAGCCTCTAAGACATCATGGTACGTTGTCATGTTGAAAGCATATACCACGGTGCCCAGCCTGTCAAACTTTTAATGCAACAATCGATAAAATAATAAACCGCCAGAATACTATACATACATATAGTAATACTAGTCACTTTTTAGCGTAATTGTAAAAATATTATAAATTTTATTTGACATACCACCAAATAGGGTGTACTATGATAATAGATCAAACAGAGGAGGTAGGTATGGATGTAGGAGACAAAGTAAAACTGAACGAAGGGTATCTTCGGATTCTTGAGCCGTCAGAACGGCGGAAAGAAGCACGGCGTGTCTATACTATTGAGTCCATGACTCAGTGGAACGGATATACCCGCTTTGTTATTAAAAATCGGCGTCAGACGCATCGAAATATTAAGCCGGAATGGCTAGATATGTTCAAGGAGGCGGTAAGATGAAAATCAGAGAAAAAATTGATCAAGCGCTCGCGAATCCAGAAAGGAATTAAGGAGGGTGCTATGAGTGAAGTTATGGTTTTGACGGGTGTTCTCACGCAGAATGCTGATATCCAAAAGGTAGGGGATGATTCCTTGGTAACTTTGCACCTTGCTGTTAAAGGGATCGAGAAGGATATGTGGGAGGCCGTGGTGCGCTTTAGCATCCACAATTGGTTTATTGTCAAGTATTTGCGCAAGGGGCAGTGTGTCGCTATCAGGGGCTATCTAGTAAGCCTGTTAAGCCACGATGCGGAGCTTGATGAGATTGAGCTAGGAGCCATTGAGGTTCTATCGGGCAAAGGTTCAATCATTGCGGCAGAATATATTGATAATTCCAGTAAGGAGGATTTGATAAATGATGGGAGGAGAAGCGTGAAGTACAAGGTAGGCGATAAGGTTCGGATCCGCTCCAAAGAGTGGATAGATGCGCAACCTAAAAGTGAAGATGGCGCAATCGAATTAGAAACAAATGATATTGTTCCCAGAATGTTTGAGTATGCAGGAAAAACTGCTACGATAACTAAAATTAACGAAGTGCTGTGTAACTATAAACTGGATATTGATGATGGACATTGGAGCTGGACTGATGAAATGTTCGAGCGGATAATCTTGCAAGGTTAGGTGATATTGATAAGGCACTTGTCATATGAAAATGATTCTTTGGACAAACTCATCACCGTCGCCTATTATTATGGCGCTGAGACAGCAACAAAAAGGATATGCGACGAGCATAATAGGCTAGCGCAAGAAGCTATAGGACGGGCTGAGAAGGTGCGATATTGGAAACAAGCAATGGATGTATTGGGTGATTTTGCGAAACCTATTTACGATCCCAATTATTCACAAGACATGATTAATACCTTCGGCAATGACGAAACAAAGTTATAGGAGAAAAAAATGACAGTACGAGAACAGCTTTTTGAAGCCGGTAAATTGGACGGTACCTTTTGGAATAGAGCCGTAATTGATGGTTGTTCGGAGAGAACCGATAATTTACTTAAATTGAATTCAAAAAGAGAAACTACTCAATCCATGATCGACTGCGCGGCTAATAGGGCAAAGGAATATTTATTCGATGACGAAATTGACTCGTGGCGCGCCTATATTTCTTTACTGGTAGGAAGGCCCCCAACGACTGAGGAACAGGCTGCCTATCTTTTAGGTTTGGTGTATGCCATAATTGATGGCGACTTATGGAAGAGGTTTCCACAAGGAGGCAAATCATGATGGAAGGTGACAAAGTAATTTTATCGGATGAGTATCTAAAAATTCTTGATTCACAAGGCCACCATGAGGAGCCGGGAATACGGTATACGATAATTCGCATCCATGTATGGCCGGCAGGGAAGAGCTGTTTTGTGATAAGGACTAAAACAAACGAGCATTTTGTATTCCGCCAATGGATCGTGCCCACTCAACACAAGCCTTGCCGAGAGTGGCGACAATGGAAAAAAGAATATGACAGCCAATGGAATAGGGAGGATTAAATGAAATTGACAAAGTATTGGGTGTCAAAGATGGCTAAGAAGGAAGGTGGAAGGCTTGTACTCTATGCGGCAATAAGGCCTGGCTACGAAAACACTAGAATCGATTTAGAACCTGGGACTTACGGAGGGCCATTTTTTCTGACTCCAGAAGAAGTACCGCATAGAGAAAATACCGTGGTGGTAAAATGCCTTGTGACCACACGAGAGCTTTTGATCAAGGGAGACCAGCTTTTTGTAACAGGATTTGAGACAAATGGAGTGATAAAAAATGACATTAAAAGCTAAAAATAAACATACCGTCGTCAAGGGCGACGAAACCTTACAACAAGCATTCGATCGCCTGATATCAAAGCTTTACCCCGGCTATAAATGCAATCCTAGAGACTTGGAACTACTCAATTCGATATTAGAAGATGGGTTTAGGCCGACATTGGTGCTTATGCATCCTATAAGTACCGTTGAAGGCAAGACTGACGAGATAGTGGGCGGAGTTTTAGTCGATATCACTTATGACGAAAAGGAGGCCCAAAATGCTAACAAATAAAGACTGTGGCGACATGACTATAAGAGAAGCCATCCAAATCCTTGATGATGAAATACAAAAGACTTCTGACATAGATACCAAAGCTAGGCTGGAGCTTGCAATGAGAACCTTTGAAGATTTTCGTTTCCAGCAAAATATGAAACACTATTACCATACATGTTATGCCAATTTATGATGCTATATTGTGCCGATATATTATAAAATATTACATAAAAACATAAAAATATGTTTACAATTATTTTATTTGTGGTATAATACAGGATATGGAGGTTACCAATGAAAGAGATTCAGAAGGTTGTTTTTTTGGACAAGTGGCTTGTGGACGCCATTGGGAAGGAGGCCGAAAAGCACCACCGCACATGGATGCGCGAGGCGCAGGCCATCCTTGAGGAAAAGGTGCTTGAAGCCCGAAAATCAGAAGAGCCGGTAGAAACAAAGTAAAGGAGGAGTTATGGACAGGATGGGATTTATTGGGGGGACCGATGCGCCGGTTATCCTTGGCGTGTCGCCATGGAAGTCGCCATATCAACTATGGTTGGAGAAGACTGGGCAGGAGGAACCAGAGGATATCTCAGGTTTGGACCATGTACACTTTGGCGTGGTCCTTGAGGATGTGGTGGCTCGAGAGTGGGCACTTAGACACAATAGGAAAGTGCGCCGGATGAATAAACGGGCCGTACATCCGAAGTATGATTTTATACTTGCGCAAATCGACCGCAGGATTGCCGGTGGTGGCATCCTTGAGTGCAAGACTACTGGCGCGCACAATGGTGACGATTGGCTATCAGGACCGCCAGCGCATTATTGGGTGCAAGTACAGCACCAATTGATGACGACTGGGATAGATGAGGCGGCAATTGCAGTGCTTATTGGTGGACAAAAGTATGCCGACTTTGATGTTGTGGCAGATAAAAAGTTTCAAGCCGACCTACTCGACCTTGAGCTTGACTTCTGGGACAAGGTACAGCGTGGCGTGCCGCCAGATCCGATATCAACAGAAGAAGCTAAGCGGGTATGGCAAAAATACACGCCATTAGAGGTTTATGCCTCAGAAGAGGATATAAAAAACATTAAAACGCTTCTTGACGTGCGCGCAAAAATAGAGGAATTGGAGAAACAAGAGGAGGTGGCAAAACTTGCATTGATGAGCGCGTTAAAAGACATCGGCGATACACTCATCGTCAATAACGTGCCGGTCGTGTCGTGGAAGAGCCAACAGCGCACAAGCATCGATACCAAGGTGCTGAAAGAAAAGTACCCGGATATCGCAAAAGAATTAACCGTTGTTTCAGAATCTCGAACATTCCGCGTTCTTAAGGGCGCGGAGAAAATATAGGAGGAAGGTATGGGAAACATTTTTGAGGTAGAAAAGGTTGAGAAGCAGGCGCCGGTTGAGGTGTCATCCTCGAGGGCTATCGCTGAGGTTGAGGGCCAGGTTGTAATGGCCAAGAAGTTCCCGAGAGACCCTGTGCAGGCCATGGACAGAATATTGGCGGAATGCCGCAGAGAGACGCTTGCGGAGCAGGCGCAATATAGTTTTCCGCGTGGAGGCACGACCGTTACCGGTGAATCTATTCGGCTTGCTGAAACTATTGCCCGTAACTGGGGGAATATCTCATACGGTATTACTGAGGTGGAGCGCAAAGGCGCAGAATCTTTGATGCTTGCGTATGCATGGGATCTTGAAACTAACGTCATGGCAAGACAGGAATTTAGAGTCCGGCACTTGCGTGATACAAAAGAGGGCCTAAAGCCATTACGTGACGAGCGCGATGTATATGAGATTACAGCAAATCAAGGAGCTCGACGATTGAGATCTTGCATCTTGCGCATTATACCAGGCGATGTTGTTGATGCCGCGCGCGAGGAATGCGAAAAAACGTTGCAGGCTAAAGTAGGCAACGTTCAGGAGCGCTTGCCGGGGATGCTCGAGAAATTTGACGGAATGGGCGTGACTAAAACCATGATAGAGCGCAGACTTCGCCATAGAATCGACTCGATGAATGGACCTGAACTATTGTCACTCATTAAAATCTATAACTCAATCAAAGATGGCATGGCCACGCCTGATGACTACTTCGAGCCAGATCAGAAAGAGGCGGCAAAAGATCAGAAGCAGGAAGGCCCTGCCGCGGTGGCAAACGCAATGGCCGAGAAACTGAAGGCCAGCATAAAAAGTAGTCCGACCGATGTTACTAACTACGATGGCATGGACACGCCCAAAAATC
>Ga0209098_1003977_pt1 | contig 11759 bp, 9 predicted proteins | sample AD_JPNHW1_MetaG_FD_184429 | JGI IMG/M metagenome (GOLD analysis project Ga0209098, IMG submission 184429) | Active sludge microbial communities of municipal wastewater-treating anaerobic digesters from Japan - AD_JPNHW1_MetaG (SPAdes) (version 2) | ecosystem: Engineered > Bioreactor > Anaerobic >... | reverse complement strand
ATGGCGGCGCTGGCGCGCGATTTCGCGCCGCAGGTGGTGTTCCATCTGGCGGCGCAGGCGCTCGTGCGCCGCTCCTACGCCGATCCCGTCGAGACGTTCGACGTCAACGTGCGCGGCGCGGCCCACGTGCTCGACGCCGTGCGGCGCGCCGGCCGGCCGTGCGCCGTGGTCGTGGTGACGAGCGACAAGTGCTACGAGAACCGCGAAGAGGATTACGCCTACCGCGAAGACGATCCCATGGGCGGCCACGATCCCTACAGCGCCTCCAAAGGGTGCGAGGAACTGGTGGCGGCGTCCTTCCGTTCCGCCTTTTTCGCTCCGGGCGGCAAGATCCAGCTGGCCACCGCGCGCGCGGGCAACGTGATCGGTCCCGGCGACTGGGCGGCGGACCGCATCGTGCCCGACGCCGTGCGGGCGATTCGCGCGGGCCGGAAGCTGGCCGTGCGCAATCCGCGCGCCGTGCGGCCGTGGCAGCACGTGCTGGAGCCGCTGGGCAGCTATTTGCGGCTGGGCCAAGCCTTGCTGGAGCAGGGGGCGGCCGTCGCCGAAGGTTGGAACTTTGGGCCGGAACCGACCAGCGCGCGCACCGTCGGCGAACTGGCGGAGCTTTTTTGCCGGACGTGGGGCGCCGGAGCGGCTTGGGAAGCCGCGCCCAATCCCGCCCATCCCCACGAAGCGCATCTCCTGCAGCTGGCCATCGACAAGGCCGGCGCGCGGCTGGGCTGGCGCCCGAAATGGAATTTCGAAACGACCGTGCGGCGCACGGCGGAGGGCTATCGAACGTTGCTGGCGGCGCAGGATGCCGCCGCCGTGCGAAATTTCCTGGACGCCGAAATCGCGGCCTACGAGACGGGAAACTGAAGGGAGCGGAACATGCAGAACAAGGACATTCCGATCATGATTCTGGCCGGCGGCCGCGGCACTCGTCTCATGGAGGAGACTCGCGAGATTCCGAAGCCGATGGTCACCATCGGCGGCAAGCCCATTCTGCTGCACCTGATGCAGTATTACAGCCGGTTCGGTTTCCGGAAGTTCATCGTCTGCCTGGGCTACAAGGGTGAAGTCATCAAGGAGTACTTCCTGAACGTGCGCGAACGCACTTCGTCCGTGCGCCTGCACGCGGGCGGCAAGGCCGAGTACGAAACCGGTCCGGCCGGCGAGTGGGACATCGTGCTGGCCGAAACCGGCGAACACAGCCTGACCGCCACGCGCATCCTGCGCGCGGCGAAATACGTGGAGGCGCCGACGTTCGGCCTGACCTACGGCGACGGCTTGAGCGACGTCGATTTGAACGCGGAGCTGGCTTTCCATCGGGCGCACGGCAAGATCGGTACCATGGCGGCCGTCCATCCGCCGTCCCGCTTCGGCATGATGGAACTGGGTTCGGACGGCCAGGTCGTCGCTTTCCGCGAAAAGGAAAAACTCCACAACGACTACATCAACGGCGGATTTTTCTTCTTCCAGAAGGAATTCATCGCGCGCTTGCCGACGGATGCGAACCTGAGCCTCGAATCCGAACCCCTGACGAAGCTGGCGGCGGACGGCCAGTTGTTCGCGTTCCGCCACGAAGGCTTCTGGGGCTGCATGGACACCCTGCGCGACCGCGAAAACCTCGAGAAAATCTACGAGTCCGGCCAGGCGCCTTGGGCAGGCTGAGGATTTTCCACGCCGTGGAAAACTTTTTTCCACACTGTGGAAAAATCGGATGAACGCGCGCCCCTCCATCGTCGTCACCGGCGCCGCCGGCTTCATCGGCCGGCGCGTGGTCGCGCGGCTGGCCCAAAACGGCGCTAAGGTGCTCGCCGTGGATCGCGTGCCGGCACCGGCGGATTTTCCCGCAACGGTCGAATATCGCGGGGTCGATTTGGCGCATGCGGCCGGGGAGCTTCCGCCGGCGGATGCGCTGGTTCACTTGGCTTGGAACATGAATCGCGCGGACGAGGGGGGCCAAACCCAAGCGGTTGCGGATTTTCGGCGCCTGCTGGAATCGGGCGCGTGGCGTGCCGTCGTCGGTCTGGGCAGCGCCGAAGAATACGGTGAGCTTGAAGGTCGCTTGCGCGAAGACCTGGCGCCCGGCGCCAAGTTGTCCGCCTACGGCCGAGCCAAGCACGCGGCAGGCCAGGCCCTGGAAGCCTGGGCGCACGGCGCCGGCCGCAAGGCGGTTTGGCTGCGTCCGTTCGTCGTCTATGGCCCGGGGCAGGGCGGAACCATGGCGATTCCCAGCGCGCTGCGGTGCGCGCGGGAGCGGACGCCGGGCGATTTTTCCGAAGGCCTCCAGTTCCGCGATTTCGTCCACGTGGACGACGTGGCGGACGGCATTGCGGCGGCGGCGCTGGGCTTGCCGGCCATGAAGTCGTCCTGGGCCGTCTGCAATCTGGGGCGGGGCGAACCGGTGCGCCTGCGCGACGTGCTGGAGCGCATCGCCGTCCAGGCGAATGCCCGGGAACTGATTCGGTTCGGCGCGCGGCCCATGCGTCCAGGCGAGCCGCAGGAACAATACGCCGACGTCGCGGCGGCGGCCGACCTGTTCGGTTGGCGCGCGCGCATTCCGTGGCAGCAAGGCATCGACGATTTGTGCCGGAGGATCGCAACATGAGTTCGCCGCGCGTCATCGTGTTGGGGGCCGGGTTGTCCGGGCTGGGTTTTGCCCGGCATTGGCCGGGCTGCCGCGTGTTCGAGGCTGAAGACGCGCCCGGCGGGCACGCGCGCTCGCACGAATTCGGCGGCGCGTGGTTCGACCGCGGCGCGCACATCTGCCATTCGCAAGACGAAACCTGGCTGAAGCTCGTGGGCGCGGCGACGCCGCTGCACGAGATGACGAAAAGCACGGTCCTGAACCACAAGGCGGGGCGCTGGTTCGCCTATCCCGTGCAGAACCATCTCTTCGACCTGCCGCCCGCCGACCGCGAGGCCGCCCTGCGGGATTTCCAGGTGGCGCAGGAACAATACCGCGGGCGGGAACCTCAGAACTACGAAGAGTGGTGCCGGTTCCAATACGGCGATTTCCTCGTGGAGAATTTCTACCGTCTCTACACGGCGAAATACTGGCACGTGCCGATGGCCGAACTGGCGACGGATTGGCTGGGCGGACGCCTCTTGCCGTCGCAGGTGGCGAACATCGTCGCCGGCGCCAAGGGACCGGTGGAGGAGAAACAGGCGGTCTTTCGCAAGTTCCGCTATCCGCGCCGCGGCGGCTTCTTCGCGATGCTGGCGCCGCTGGCCGACGGCGTGGACCTGCAGCTGAACCAGCGGGCCGCGCGGGTGGATGCGGTTCGGCGCCGCGTGGGCTTTGCGAGCGGGTTGGAAACGGATTACGACGTCCTGGTTTCGACGATCCCGCTGCCGGATCTGGTCGGGATGATCCCCGATGCGCCGGCCGACGTGCGCGCGGCGGCGGCGAAATTGCGCGCCTTGCGGCAGTATTGCGTGAACCTCGTCGTGGACCGCGAACGCCTGAGCCCGGCGAATTGGTTCTACATCTACGATCCGGAAATCGACGTGTCGCGCGTGTCGTTTCCGTTTTCGCTGTCGGGCGAATCGAACGGCCAGACGGCCATCCAGGCCGAAATCTTCCGGCCCCAATCGGCGGCGCCGGACGAATCCGCGCTGCTGGAAAAGGCGGTGGCCGATCTGGGGCGCCTGCTGAAGTTTTCGGGCGCCGACATGCGCGCGGCGGAAATCCGCGGCTATCCGCGCTCTTATGTGGTTTCCGATTTGGCGCGCGCAGCGGCGGTGCGGCACGTGCGCGATTGGCTGCGCGGCCGCGGGATCGAAACAACCGGCCTGTTCGGCGCGTGGGAATACGTGTGGTCCGATCGCGCCTTCGCGGGCGGTCGGACGCTGGCGCAGGCGCTGCAGGAGGGGCGGCCGTGAAGGTGACCTTCCTCGTGCCGGACCTGGGCTGGCCCATCGTGGGCATCGCCGCCCGGTTCGCCAAATACGTTTGCCGCGAGCACGAAGTGGAAATCGTCGGCCCGCGCCTGTGGGGCGGCGCCAATGCGATGTATTCCGAGGAATTCGAATATCGCGCCGTCGATTGTCCGAAAATCTACCGGCTGCCGGAGTATTTCGGCGAAGTGCGCAAGCTGGCTCGCGCGCTGCAAGGCGACGTGATCGTTTCGCTGAAGGCCTTCGGCGCCAACCTGCCGGCCGCGCTGCTGGCCAAGCGGGAACGCGGATGCCGCGTGGTGGCCTATCTGGACGAGTGGGACGGCGCGACGTCCGCGTCGTGGAGTTGGCGCGAGCGGTTGGGGCATTGGCGCCGGGACTGGATGCACCCGGGCAACGACGTCTACGTGCCCTGGATCGAGCGCCGCCTGCCGGAATGCGATGTGCGGTTGGGCACTACGCGTTTCCTCGAACGCAAATTCGGCTGCCGGCTTTTCCACGTGGGCGTGGACGCGGAGCGGTTCAAGCCGCAGGATCCGGCGGCGGTCGCGGCGCTCAAGCGGGAACTGGGGTTGCAAGACAGGCCGCTGTTGGTGTTTGGCGGCGTGGCGCGCCCGCACAAAGGGCTCGAAACCTACGCCGCGGCGCTGGCGCGTCTGGGCCAGCCCAACGCCGCGATTTTGATCTTGGGCCCCGTGGACGACTACGTGCGCGATCTGATGCGCCATCCCGAGTACGGAAAACACGTGTTGTGTCCGGCGACGGATGCGGACGCCGCGCGGCGGATCCATCGCGACATGCCGCTGTATCTGGGGCTGGGCGATGCGCTGATCGTCCCGTTGAGCGATGGCCCGATGGCGCGCAGTCAGATGCCCTGCAAGGTGTTCGAGGCCATGGCGATGGGCAAGCCCATCGTCGCCAGCGCCGTTTCCGATTTGCCGGAGGTGCTGGCGGGCTGCGGCAAGCTCGTGGAGCCGGGGCGACCGGAGGCCGTGGCGCAGGCGATGAAGGAAATTTACGACGATCCCGCCGGCGCGCGCGCATTGGGGGAACGGGCGCGGGCGCGCTGCCTCGAAAAATTCGGAGCGGAGTCCAGCCGCCAGGCGTTGCTGGCGCTGTTGGATGAATTGAAGTAACCCGCTGTTGGGGCGCGGGGAGCGCCGGTTTTGCTGGACGGGGCGCGGAGGGAGGACTAGCATGGCGCGTTTATGGAATTGTTGATCCAGCGAGCGAAGGGCTATGGCGGAAGCGTGGTGCTTCCAGAAGGCCAGGACCCGCGCGTGATGAAGGCGGCGGCGGAAATCGCGCGCCGCGGTTTCGCGCGCGTGTCCGTGCTGGCGACGCCGGCCGAGGCCCAGCAGGCTTGCGCGGCTGCGGGCGTGACTCCGTCCGGCTTCGAGATCATCGATCCGACCGCTCCGCCGTGCTTCGAAGAGCTGGTGGCGGCCTATCACCGCAAGCGGGCGGCCAAGGGCCTGACCGAGGAGCAAGCCCGCGCGGCGCTGAAGAGCCGGCTGTACGTCGGCGCCATCATGATCGAGACGGGCTATGCCTCGGGCATGGTGGCCGGCAGCATCGCATCGACCCCCGACATGCTGCGGGCGGCGTTCCACTGCGTGGGCACGGCGCCGGGCATCAAGACCGCCAGCAGCTGCTTTTTGCTGCGACTGAAGACGCCGACGATCGCCGGCGAGAATACGCTGTTGTTTGCGGATTGCGGCGTGAATCCGAATCCGACGGCGGAGCAATTGGCGGACATCGCGCTGTCCACCGCGCAGACCCACCGGGCCTTGTTGGGCACGGCGCCGCGCGTGGCGTTGCTGAGCTTTTCGACGCGCGGCAGCGCCAAACACGAACTGGTCGACAAGGTCGCCAAGGCGACCCAGCTGGTGCGGGCCGCCGCGGCGAAGGTCGATCCGGAGATGCGGGTGGACGGCGAACTGCAGGCGGATGCGGCGATCGTGCCGCACGTGGCGCAGCAGAAGGCGCCGGACAGTCCGCTGAAAGGCGCGGCCAACATTCTGGTGTTCCCCGACCTGCAGGCCGGCAACATTTCGGTGAAGCTGGTGGAGCGGCTGGCGGGCGCGCTCGCGCTGGGCCCGATTTTGCAGGGGTTGGCCAAGCCCGTGAACGATCTGTCGCGCGGTTGCAGCGCGGAAGACATCGTGGGCGTGGCGGCCGTGACGATGTGCCAGGCGGCGGCCATGGGCGTGCCGGCCAACGTCAAGCCCAGCGGCGCGGCGGCCCCGGCGCAACCGGCGGCCTGCGCGGCGGGCCTGCTGTCGGACGACGAGATCGAGGCGATCGCGCGCCGCGTGGCGCAGGATTTGCTGGCGAGCCCCGCGACGGCGCGGAGCCTGAGAGGATTTTGAGAGGAACGAGATCATGAAAAACATCGACTGGAAGAGCCTGGGATTCGCGTACATGGACACCAACTGCCACGTGCGCTACGTGTGGAAAGATGGCAAATGGGACGCCGGCGAGCTGGTGACGTCGCCGTACATGCCGATCCACATCGCCGCGACGGCGTTGCACTATGGCCAGGCGGCTTTCGAAGGCATGAAAGCCTTCCGGCGCAAGGATGGCAAGGTGAGCCTGTTCCGGCCGGAGGAAAACGCGAAGCGGATGCAAACCACGGCGCGGCGGACCTGCATGGCCGAAGTGCCGACGGACCTGTTCGTGGACGCCTGCAAGCGCGTGGTGAAGGCGAACCTCGAATACGTGCCGCCCTACGGCACGGGCGGATCGATGTACGTGCGCCCGCTGCTGTTCGGCAGCGGCGCGCAGATTGGCGTGGCTCCGGCGGACGAATATACGTTCCTGGTGCTGGTGACGCCCGTGGGCGCCTACTACAAGGGCGGCCTGCAGGCGGTGAAGGCCGTCGTGTTCGATGAATACGATCGCGCGGCGCCCCAGGGCACCGGCCACATCAAGATCGGCGGCAACTACGTCGCCGGACTTTATCCGCATCAGCTCGCGAAGAAGATGGGCTACCCCGTGGAGCTTTATCTCGACGCCAAGGAACACAAGTGGATCGATGAGTTCGCGACGAGCAACTTCCTGGCGATCACCAAGGACGGCAAGTACGTGACGACGAAGTCCAGCTCCATCCTGCCCAGCATCACGAACCTGACGCTGCAGCAGTTGGCCAAGGACAACGGCATCCCCGTGGAAGTGCGACCCGTGGCGTTCGACGAAGTGACGAACTTCGCCGAAGTGGCCGCGTGCGGCACGGCCGTGGTGGTGACGCCGGTGTGCCAGATCGAGCGCGCGGGCAAGGTCTACAAGACCGGCCCGGAGTCCGGCTGCGGCCCCGTGCTGCAGAAGCTGTACAACGCCGTGCAGGGCATCCAGTACGGCGAGCAACCGGACGTGCACGGCTGGAACGTGGAAGTCGAGTAGGACCATGCTGACCCTCGACCAGCAATTCGCGAAGATCACCGCGCGCCGGGTGGATCTCCACAGCGCGGAAGAACTGAAAAACCGCCTGGCGAAGTCCATCGCGGAGAAGAAGCCGTTGCGCATCAAGATGGGTGCGGATCCGTCGGCGCCGGATCTGCATCTGGGCCATTGCGTGGCGCTGAACAAGCTCCGCGAATTCCAGGATTGCGGCCATACGGTGGTCTTCATCATCGGCGACTTCACGGGCATGATCGGCGATCCGTCGGGCAAGTCTGCGACGCGTCCGCAGTTGTCGCGGGAAAAGGTTTTGGAGAACGCGAAAAGCTACCAGGACCAGATGTTCAAGATCCTGGATCCGGCGCGGACGGAAGTGCACTTCAATTCCGAATGGTTCGGGGCGATGACGTTCGACAAGGTGATCCGGCTGAGCGCGCACGTGACGGTGGCGCAGCTGCTGGCGCGGGAAGATTTTTCCAAGCGCTACTCGGCGAGCCAGCCGATTTCGCTGGTGGAATTCCTGTATCCGCTGGTGCAGGCCTACGATTCCGTGATGGTGCGGGCCGACGTCGAGATCGGCGGCACCGACCAACTGTTTAACCTGCTGCTCGGCCGCGAAATCCAGAAGGCCCACGGCCAGGAGCCGCAGATCGTGATGACGCTGCCGCTGCTGGAAGGCCTCGACGGCGTCAACAAGATGAGCAAGAGCCTCGGCAACTACATCGCCGTGAACGACACTCCGAAGGACACCTTCGGCAAGACGATGAGCGTCAGCGACGACCTGATGTGGCGCTACTTCTCGCTCGTGCTGTGCCTGCCGGACGAGGAGATCGCCGCGCTGAAGGCGGCGGTGGCCTCGGGCGCGCGGCATCCGCGCGACGTGAAGGACGAGCTCGGACGGCGCGTCGTGGCGAAGTTCCACGGGGAGGCCGCCGGCGCCGAAGCCAGCGCGGAATTCGCGCGCGTTTTTTCCCAGAATCAGCTGCCGACGGATATTCCCGAAGTGGTCGTGCCCGCGGCGAAGATCGGCATCCTCAACCTGATGGTCAAGGCCGGGCTGGCGCCGAGCACGAGCGAGGCGCGCCGCCTGGTGCAGGCCGGCGCCGTCAAGATCGGCGACGACAAGGTTGCCGACGTCCGCCTCGAGATCGAGCCGCAGGATGGCGTGGTGATCCGCAGCGGCAAGCGCGGCTTCGCCAAGATCAAGGTCGGAGCCTAAATCCGATCCAACCCCGAAACACGCGAATTGCGCGTAAATTCGGGCCGGATTCGGACCTGGGTTCTGGAGGGCCGACCTCCGTGTCGGCCGGGATTGGGGACCCGGACGGGGTGGAACCCGTCTCTCCATAAGACGGCAGGCATCCCTAGGTCGAATGATTCGGGCGGCACGCAAAGCTTTTCCCAAAGACGCAAAATGCGGTAGTCTGCGCGGCGTGAAGTTGCCGAACGCCAGTTCCATGCCGCAAGACGAATCCCTCGAGGGGCTCGTCGAGCTGATCACGTTTCACAGCGAGGAAACGGGCTTCTGCGTCCTGAAGGTCAAGGCGCGGGGCTTCCGCGAGACCGTGGCCGTGGTCGGCAAGGTGCCGCGGATCGCCGTGGGGGAGTGGATCAAGGCCCGCGGCAAGTGGAACATCGACCGCAAGCACGGACGGCAGTTCCTGGCCGAGCACCTCGAAGCCGTCGTGCCGGATTCCATCGAAGGCATCGAAAAATTCTTGGGTTCGGGGCTCATCAAGGGCATCGGGCCGGTCTACGCGAAGAAGCTGGTGGACGCGTTCGGCATGGGCGTGCTGGACGTCATCGAGAACCGCTCCGCCGAACTGGAGCGGGTGGATGGCATCGGGAAGTTGCGCCGCCAGCAGATCAAGGAATCGTGGAAGGCGCAGAAAACCATCCGCGAGATCATGAGTTTCCTGTTCGCGAACGGCGTGAGCACGGGCCGCGCGTTCCGCATCTACAAGGCCTACGGCGACCAGGCCATCGCCAAGGTGCGGCTGGATCCGTACTGCCTCGCGCGCGACATCCACGGCATCGGATTCAAGATCGCCGATCAGATCGCGGAGAAGCTGGGCATCGGCAAGGAGTCCATCCTGCGGGCGCGCGCCGGGTTGGCGTACGTGCTGCTCGAATTGTCGAACCAGGGCCATTGCGCCTATCCGCGCGACGATCTGCTGGCCAAGTCCGCGGAGATGCTGGGCATTCCGCTCGGCACGCTGGAAGAAGCGCTGCGGATCGAGATGGAAAACGGCGCGTTGACCGTCGGCAGCGGCGAAGACAACGAGCCGTGGGTGTATCTCGCGGCGCTGGATTTGGCCGAACGCGAGGTTGCCGCGCGCTTGGCCGAGATCGAAAAGGGCGCGCACCCGTGTCCGAAGATCGATTTGCCGGCGGCGGTGGATTGGGTGCAGAAGCAACTGGACATGCAACTCGCCGAGGGTCAAAAACAGGCCTTTTTCGGCGCTTTCCGGCATAAGGTGCTGGTGATCACCGGCGGCCCCGGAGTGGGCAAGACCACGCTGATTCGCTCGTTGGTCAAGGTGTTGGCGGCGAAGAAGCTGCGCCTGATGCTCTGTGCGCCGACGGGCCGCGCCGCCAAGCGCATGGCGGAGCTGTCGGGCATGGAAGCCAAAACCATCCACCGCCTGTTGGCCTTCGAGCCGGGCACCGGTAAATTCCGTCACGACGCGCGCCATCCGCTCGAAACCGACGTGCTGATCGTGGACGAGACGAGCATGATCGACGTCCAGCTTGCGGTGCATCTTTTCCGCGCCATCCCGCGGAACGGCCTGTTGATTCTGGTCGGCGACGTCGATCAACTGCCGTCCGTCGGCCCCGGCTGCGTCCTGCGCGACGTCATCGAATCCGGTACGCTGCCCGTCTATCGCCTGACGGAGATTTTCCGGCAGGACGAAGGCAGCCGCATCGTCCGCAATGCCCACCGGGTCAATTCGGGCCAGATGCCCGAACTGCCGGGCAAGGACGAGGGGATGGCCGGCGGCGGGGATTTCTTCTTCGTGAAGGCGGAGACGCCGGAGCGCGGCGTGGAACTGATTCGCAAGCTGGTGTGCGAGGCCATCCCGCGGCGGTTTCGATTCGATCCCATGAGCGACGTGCAGATCCTGACGCCGATGCAAAAGGGCGAACTCGGCGCGCGCAACCTGAACGCGGCGATGCAAGCCGCGCTCAATCCGCGCGGGACCGACGTCGAACGCTTCGGGTGGAGGTTCCGCGAAGGCGACCGCGTGATGCAGACGGAGAACGACTACGACAAGGACGTCTTCAACGGCGACGTCGGGCTCGTCGCGAAAGTGGATTTGGAAGAGCAGGAAATTGTCGTGCGCTACGACGACCGGAAGGTCGCCTACGATTTTCAGGAACTGGACGAACTGACGCCCGCCTATGCGGTGACGGTGCACAAGAGCCAGGGCAGCGAATACCCGTGCGTGGTGCTGCCGGTGCATACGCAGCACTACGTCATGCTGCAGCGCAACTTGCTTTACACGGGCATCACGCGCGGCAAGAAGCTGGTGGTGGTCGTCGGCACGGAAAAAGCCGTGGGCCTGGCCGTGCGCAATGCCGAAGCCGGCCGCCGCAACACGACCCTGCGCAAGCGCCTGCGCGAAGCGTTCGGGGTGGTCTGATTTCCCCATTCTGCCCGGCGACGCATGGGCGTATATAATGCCTCATCATCCTGAATGACAACGGGATGCGAAGTATTTCGTCGTGGGTTGCGCCGGCCACCATTTTATAAAAAGGTGGCCGTTGGTCAAGCGGCGCCGGACCGCATGGAAAAGGCGGATTGTCTGGCGGGATCCACGGGCGCAGGCGTACGATTGTGGGCACATCCAACAGGAGAACGTTTATGACCGCTTCGGAGATCCGCAAGTTCCTCAACGACCATCCCGCCTGCCACTTGGCGACGCTCGAAAACGGCCGGCCGCGCGTGCGCGGCATGCTGCTGTATCGCGCCGACGAGCAGGGCATGATTTTCCACACCGGCGTCGGCAAGGCGCTGGCCAAGCAGGTGGCCGACGGCGCGCCGGTCGAGGCGTGTTTCAACAGTCCTGAATTGCAGGTGCGCGTGGCGGGCACGGTGAAGATCGTGGACGATCCGGAACTGAAAAAGGAAATCGTGGCGGCGCGGCCGTTCATGCAGCCGTGGGTTGCGCAGCACGGCTACGGTCTGCTGGTCGTGTTTCGCGTCGTCGCCTGCGCCGCCGCCACGTGGAGCATGGCCGCCAACTTCGAGCCGACGACGTACCAGATCATCTAGAGCACATTAATAATTAGTGTAGCCATTTCTTCGGGGGCGTGGTACGTTTGGGGCATGAAAACAATCTCTCTGGACTTGCGGAAACGGATCTTGGCGACTTACGACGCGGGCAAGGAAACGCGGGCATCCGTGGCCAAGCGGTTCTGCGTCTCGCTGGGCCTGGTCAAGAAACTGATCCAGCAGCGGCGGCATCTGG
>Ga0209098_1003975_pt1 | contig 11765 bp, 6 predicted proteins | sample AD_JPNHW1_MetaG_FD_184429 | JGI IMG/M metagenome (GOLD analysis project Ga0209098, IMG submission 184429) | Active sludge microbial communities of municipal wastewater-treating anaerobic digesters from Japan - AD_JPNHW1_MetaG (SPAdes) (version 2) | ecosystem: Engineered > Bioreactor > Anaerobic >... | reverse complement strand
TATCTTGATATACGCCGCGAGAAAGCCGAGCCGCCGGGCGACCGTCGCGCCGATAATCTGATCAATGCCTTGGGCCGAGCGATACGAGCCGAAAAGCTGCCCCTCCATCGCGGGAAACGCGCGATAGGCGAGGTAGAGGCCGACAAGAACGGCGAGCGCTCCCCATAAAAGCGAGACGGGATCCTTCCGCATCGCAAGATAAACGAGCGAGAACGCCGCAACCGGCGCGAGAAATAAAAGAAAGTAGTAATGGGTCAACAGCCCGACGCATGAGGACGCGCAAAGCCCCGAGACGGCGATCGCGCGCGCGCAGTCGGTCGGCGCGCCACTCCCGCGCGCGCTCAGTTTCCCGCGCGGGAACAAGACGAGCGAGGCGCTCGCGAGAAACGCGAGGCAGGCGGTCTCGAGAAGCTCGTACATTCGGACGAAGACGGTGAGCGATATCGACGCGGACGAGAATGTAAAGCACGCGAGCGCGAGAAGGGCGAAGGGCCAGCTGCCCCAGACGCGCAAGGCGATGAACGTAAGGAGCGCGCACGAGAGCGCGAACAGCATCAGGTTCAGCGCGTACCCGGCAAGCGCGAAGTTACGCACGCCGAAGGCGGCGCGGGAAACCGCCAATGCCCAGTAGTAAAGCGGCGGATGCACGTCGAGCCCGGTCGACTCGGCGATTCGCGCGAAGTCTGCCCGCCCGGAGGCGGCGAGGCCGTCGCAAAAGCAGCGGTCGAAGAGCTCGTCTCCCTCGATCCATACCCCATGCGGCGCTCGGTCTATGCCCTGTTGCCAATCGCCGCCCGTTATCGCGGCGGAAAAGCCCTCGTCGACGTGAAAGGTATCCTTCAGCGAGCCGAACGCGGCGCGCGCGGCGATTCCCGCGAGCGCGATCGCGCAGGCAAACGCGAGATATCTCCGTGTCGCCCCCGGCAGTCCCTTCACCGTCGACCAGCCCCCTTCACGCCAGCGTGCGGCTACTTAACCGTTACGCGGTACACGTAGTAAAATCCATAATAGCCGATCTGCTCGAAAGCCGGCTGCTTCCTGAAGTAGTCGTCGACGATCGCGTAGACTTCCTTCTCACCGCTAGAGCGCGCGATATCAAGAATCTTATCATAGACCGACTTGCTCATGTCCTCGCTCGTGACGTAGATCCGCTTATCCTTCCCAATATTAAGATACGGGAGCATGTTCTTCCAGCTTCCGCCCTCCGGCGTCGCGATGAGGATAACGGGCTTCGGGTCCCGCATGTAAGACGGGTTTGCGCCGAGCGAGTAATCCTCGTGGAAATCGCATGCGTTTTGCGGAAACACGCCGTGGACGAGCACGATAAGCGCGGCTGCCCCGAGCATGACGCGCGCGCTCTTGAGCGGCAGAACGAGCCGCGTAAAGCCGACGAACGCGAGACCGTACACGGGGAAGAAGGAACCGATATACCGCGCGGTCCGATACGGGGCCGACACCGAGATGATCGCAAAGGTAAAGACGAAAACCGCGAGTGACACGACGAAGAGGGCGATCTCCGCATCCCCCCTACGCGCGGGTCTTCCCGTCCCGTCTGCGGCCTTCGACTTCCCTCCCCTGACGCGCAGGACGACCGCGAGAACGGCGATTGCGGCGAGCACGATAAACGGGACGAGGTTCGCCCCGAGGATTTTCAGGAACGCGAAAAGGTTATCGAGCTTCTGGGCGAAGGACGCCTTCACGAGGTTTTCGACGCTCTGCTCCGACCGATATGACGCGGTCAGGTGAGTGGCCATCTCGGGGAACGCGCGATACGCGAGGTAGAGCCCGGCGGCGACCGCGAGGATTCCCCAAAGCAGCGAGCCAAAACGCCTCTTGGCGATGAGCCACGCAAACGCGCAGAGCGCGACGGGCGCCACGAAGAACAAGAAGTAGTATTGGGTCATCAGGCCCAGAAACGACGCGACGAAGAGCCCCGCGATACCGCACGCGATCGCGGCAGATCGCGCCTTCCCCGCCTTGGGCGGTACGATCACGAAAAGCGCCGAGGCGAGGAACGCGAGGCACACCGTCTGGAGAAGCTCGTACATCCTGATGAAGATCGTCAGCGATATCGACGTCGAGGAGAACGCGAAGAGCGCGAGCGCGACGAAAAGCGAGTACCAGTCCCGCCAGGCGCGCCACGCGATGAGCGAGACGAGCGCGCACGAGATCGCGAAAAGAAGGAGGTTCAGCGCGTAGCCGGCGAAGGCGAAACGCGCCGGGCCGAGGGTCGCGCGAGTAGCGGCGAAGAGCCAGTAGTAAAGCGGCGGATGGACGTCAAGCGCCGTCGCCGCCGTGATCGCGCGGTAGTCGGGCTTCCCCGCCGCCGCGAGGGTGTCGCTGAAGCAATGGGCGAAAAGATCGCCGCCCTTGAGCCACTCGTCATGCCTCGCCGTATCCTTTCCCGGAACCCAGTCTCCGTTCGTCAGCGCGGCGGAATACCCCTCGTCGATATGGTAGGTGTCCTTCATGCCGCCGAACGCGACGCGGATTGCGATCCCCGCGAGCACGATCAGGCAGGCAATCATGATGTTTCGCGCCGCAGCGCCTTTGCTTCCGATCAAAGCCGTTCCTCCTTCACGATATACAACGGACGGTTCTTCGCCTCAAGGTAGGTCTTGGCGAGATACTGTCCCAGAATTCCGATGGTAAATAGCTGCACGCCCCCGATGAAAAGGACGACGCTCATAAGCGACGGGTATCCCGCGACGGGGTCGCCCCACAGGATCGTCTTGACGATGACGACGCACATGAGCACGAAGGCCGCTGCGCAAAACACGAACCCAAAAACCGAGGCGAGCACGAGCGGGACCGTCGAGAACGCGGTAATCCCCTCGAGCGAATAGAGGAAGAGTTTCCAGAACGACCACTTGCTCTCACCCGCGACGCGCGGGGCGTTCTCGTACTCAAGCCACTTGGTCTTGAAGCCGACCCACGAGAAAATGCCCTTCGAGAAGCGGTTGTACTCGGAGAGCGAGAGGATGGCGTCGACCATCTGCCGGGTCATCAGGCGAAAGTCGCGGGCGCCGTCGACGATGTGCGCGTCGGAGATCTTCGACATGATTTTATAGAAGCCGTGCGCGAAAAGCGAGCGAAGGGGCGGCTCGCCCTTCCGGGTAACGCGCCGCGTCGCCGCGCAATCGTACCCGCCCGAGGTTACGGCCTCGAGCATCTCGGGGAGAAGCGCGGGCGGGTCCTGAAGGTCCGCGTCGAGGACCGCGACGAACGAGCCGAGCGAGGCGCGGAGCCCTGCGAGAAGCGCGGCCTCCTTCCCGAAGTTTCTCGAAAAGGAAATATAGCGCACGCGATCGTCCCGCTCCCGAAGCGACGCGAGCACGTCGCGGGTTCGGTCAGCGGATCCGTCGTCGACGAGAACGAACTCGAAGCGCACCGACTTCATGAGCGCGGCGACCCGGGCGAGCTCCGCGTAGAGAAACGGCAGCGCCTCTTCCTCGTTATAGCAGGGAACGACGAGCGAAATGAGCTCGCGTTTATCTTTCATCGGATGCCCCCTTTGCGAACACGAACAGAAGGCTCGTCAGGTAGTTTATCGCGACGACGAGCGCGTTAACGGCGATCTTGACGGGAAGCTCGGCGAGCGCGAGTCGCCGGGCGAGGAGGTACATAAGCGCCATGTCGAGGAGCCCCGAGAAGGCGCGCGACGCGAAAAAGCGGCCGAGCTCGGCCGCGACGGGAAGGAAGCCGCGCGATCGCGAGGCAAACACGAAGCGTCGGTTCGACGCGAACGCGAAAACGACGGACGCGACCCACGCGGCGAGATTCGCGCCGAGGAGCGGCAATACCGCCATGCGGCGAAGCAGATAGAAAACCGCGATGTTGACGAGCGTCGTGAGCGCGCCCCAAAAAATATACGCCGCGTAGCGATCGATTCGCGCGCGCCACGCATGCCCGCTTTGTTCCATGCCTTCGACTATACCATTGATTCCCCGGATTATCTCTCAGGGAAAACACTGAAAATCGCGCGCGCGGGGATAAATACCCGCGAACCGCGGAGCTTCCGCGCGATTTTCAATAAAAAAGCCGCCCAGCCTTAACGCCTGAGCGGCTTCGATCATTTACCCACGCCGGGAACCGCAGCGCGGCCCCGACGATCTCGCTATCGCGAGCGCAGTCATTGGACGCGATCAGCCGACGATGGCCTTGATCTCGACCGTCGAGCCCTTCGCGCCCGCGGCGACGAGGGTGCCGTCGGCCTTCACGCCGCCTGCGGTCACGGTGAGCGCGATCTTGCCCGCCGGGTCCTTGTTCTCGACCGTGATCACGTACTTGCAGCCGCGGTACACGCGGGTGATCGTCGCGTTCTTGACGTGCGCGGGGAGCCTCGGCTCGACGCGGAGTCCGTCGTACTCGGCGCGGATGCCCGCGATCCACTGGGAAAGCGCGACGAAGTTCCACGCGGCGGTTCCGGTGAGCCAGCTGTTCTTCGCCTCGCCGTGGCGGCGCGCGGCCTTTCCGGCGACCATCTGCGCGTAGACGTACGGCTCAAGCCGGTGAATCTCGCTGATGTCCTCGAGGAACGCGGGCGCTATCTTCTTGTAGTACTCCCAGGCGTTTGCCGGGCGTCCGGACTTCACCTCGCCGATAATGACCCACGGATTGTTGTGGCAGAATATACCGGCGTTCTCCTTGTATCCGGGCGGATACGAGGAAACCTCGCCGAGCTCGATGTGATAGTCCTTGTACGGCGGGTCGAGGATGACGATGCCGTACTTGGTATCGAGGTATTTCTTGACCGAGTCGAGTGCCTTGATCGGGAGGCCCTTGTCGGCGCCGACCTGCGCCATCGAGCCGAATCCCTGGCTCTCGATGAAGATCTTCCCGTCGACGCATTCCTTCGATCCGATCTTGTTGCCGAAGTCGTCGTAGGCGCGGATGTACCACTCGCCGTCCCAGCCGGTATCGCAGATCTGCGCGGCCATCTTCGCGGCCTGCTTCTCCGCCCACTTCGCCTCGCCTTCCTTGCCCAGGAGGCGGCACATCGCGGCGTACTCGGGCGCGACGTACACGAACATCTGGGCGATCATCACGGACTCGGCGTTCTTGCCATCCTTGTTCGTGGAGGTCTGGAAGGAATCGTTCGGGTCCTTGCTGAAGCAGTTGAGGTTGAGGCAGTCGTTCCAGTCGGCGCGGCCGATGAGCGGCAGGCCGTGCGGTCCGATGTGCTTGACGGTGTAGTGGAAGCTCCGCTTCAGGTGCTCGAACATCGTCGCCTTGTTCGTCGCGCTGTTGTCGAACGGGACGTCGACCTTGAGGAAGTCCACGTCGCCGGTCTCGCGGATGTAGCCGCCGACGCCGAGGACGAGCCACAGCGGGTCGTCGTTAAAGTGGCTGCCGACGTCCGCGTTGCCGCGCTTGGTGAGCGGCTGGAACTGGTGGTACGCGGAGCCGTCCTCGAACTGGGTCGAGGCGACGTCGAAGAGGCGCTCGCGGGCGCGGGTCGGGATCTGGTGCACGACGCCGAGCATGTCCTGGCTCGTGTCGCGGAAGCCGATGCCGCGGCCGATGCCGGACTCGAAGTACGAGGCCGAGCGCGCGAAGTTATAGGTGACGATGCACTGATACTGGTTCCACACGGCCATGCGGTCGAGCTTCTCGTCGCCGGTCTTGAGGGTGTAGTTCGAGAGGAGCTCGTCCCAGAATTTCTTGAGCTCATCGAACGCGGCCTCGACCTGCGCCGGGGTCTCGAAGCGCTTCTGGAGCGCGATGGCCTTTTCCTTGTTGATCACGCGCATCGCGGGGTTGGTCTGGAGCAGTTCCTTCGACGCGGGGGCGCATCCGTTCTCGCCGGCCCACTTCTTATTCTCGTCCATCTCGACGTAGCCGAGGATGAAGATGAAGGTCTTCGAGGCGCCCGCCTCGAGCTCGACGTTGAGGCGATGGCTCGCGACCGGGGACCAGCCGTCGGCGACGGAGTTGCCGCTCTTCCCGGCCATGACGGTGTCGGGGGAATCGTAGTTGTTGTTGAGCCCGAGGAAGGTCTCGCGGTCGGTGTCGAAGCCGTCGGGCTTCGCGTTGACGGAGTAGAACGCGAAGTGGTTGCGCCGCTCGCGGTACTCGGTCTTGTGATAGATCGCGCCGCCCTCGATCTCGACCTCGCCGGTGGAGAAGTTGCGCTGGAAGTTCGTCGTGTCGTCAAGCGCGTTATAGAGGCACCACTCGACGTAGGAGACGAGCGACACGGACTTCTTGGAGCCCGAGGTATTGGTCAGGGTAATTCTCTGGATCTCGGCGTTCTCGCCGTTCGGTACCATGTAGAGGGTGTCGGCCTTGAGCCCGTTCTTCGAGGAGGAGAACTTCGTGTAGCCGAAACCGTGGCGGCACTCGTAGGAGTCGAGCTCCACGCGCATCGGCTTCCAACCGGGGTTCCAGACGGTATCGCCGTCCTTGATGAAGAAGTAGCGGCCATTGTTGTCGAGCGGGACGTCGTTATAGCGATACCGGGTCAGGCGGCGAAGGCGCGCGTCGGTGTAAAACGCGTAACCGCCAGCGGTATTGGAGATCAACGAGAAAAACTGGGTGTTTCCGAGATAGTTGATCCAGGGATACGGGGTGCGCGGGGTATCGATCACGTACTCGCGCGCGGAATCGTCAAAATGTCCGAATTTCATAACATCTCCTTGAAACTGTGTTGGTTCAATGCCTTAAAACTGCATAGATTCAATGCTTCAGGTTGATTGAAGTCTTCAACTAACTTACACTATCATACCATGAACCGGTTGTCAAACCGGTAACCACGTCCAGGATCGTTCCTTACGTTGATTTTACTCACGGGTTAGGGGCGATTATTGTTTTTCGCCTCGATATCCTTAAAATACCGGGCGGTGCCGACGCGAAGCTCGTCCGTGGCGTCCTCGTCGCAGATAATGATCGCGCGGGGATGCAGCTGGAGCACGCTTAGGGTCCACATGTGATTCACGCCTTCCTCAATGCCATGATGCAGGGCGCGCGCCTTGGTAAAGCCCGAGGCGAGGATCATCACCTCCTCGGCGTCGGTTATGGTTCCCACGCCGACGGTAAGGGTTCGGGTCGGAACCTGTTCGGGGTCGCCGCCGAAGAATCGCGAGTTCATGATGATCGTGTCTTGGGTAAGGGTCTTCACCCTTGTTCGGGAGGTTAAGCACGACCCCGGTTCGTTATACGCGATGTGCCCGTCGGCGCCGACTCCCCCGAGAAAGAGGTTGATGAGCCCAAATTTGGCGATCTTTTTCTCATACAGCCGGCATTCCTCATCAGGATCCTTTGCCATGCCGTCGAGAAAGTTGATATTGGCGGCCGGGATATCGATATGCGAGAAGAAATTATCCATCATAAAGCGATAATAGCTTTGGGGATGGTTCTTCTCGAGACCAAGGTATTCATCCATATTAAAGGTGACGACGTTCTTAAACGAAACCTTCCCCGCCTTGTGCATGAGGATGAGTTCCTTATATACGCCAAGCGGCGTTGATCCGGTCGGAAGTCCAAGCACAAACGGTTTATCGGGGGTCGGCGCGAAGGTCGCGATGCGCCAAGCGATATGGTTTGCAGCCCATTCGGCACACGTCGCGTAATCTTCCTTGATTATTACCCTCATACACTCTCCTGGGTTTCATGATAATCGACTTCAGGGGCGATTGCAACGTTTTTACGCCGAGCCGGCGCGTATCGGCGGGTTACCCGTTTGACTCACGCGCGCCGAAACGGCTAGAATCGGACAAAAGTAAATCTTAATACGCACCCATGACCGACCCTAGGAGATTTACATGGTTAGCAAAACGATGACCGTCCGCAAGAAACTTGCCATCGCGCTCTTTTCGCTCGCCGGCGCCTGCGGCGTGGCGATTCTCGCCGTTTCCGCCTTCACCCTCACCTCCGGCCTCACCTCCTACTTCACCGAATCCTTTGAGACCAACGTCCGCGTCCTCCAGGACGACTTCGCGGAAAATGGGCTGGAACTTAAAAACACCCTTGACTGGCTCTCGGGCGACGAGACTACGGCCGATATGCTCCTCGCGAAAGACCGCTTGGAAGCCGGGCGAAAGGCCAAGTTCATCGTTGACACGAAACAGGCCGATAGCGTCGTTTTCTTCGACGCAAACGGCGACGATATCGTCACGGGCATACGCGCCGAGCCCGCGGGGCTCGTAAGCCAAGTCCTCGGCGGGCAATCGACGGGCGACATGATCATCGACGGTCTCGGACTCACGATGGCCTCGGGTACGACCATCAGCAAAGGGGGTCGGCTCGCCGGCGGCGCCCTCGCCCTCCGGTCGCTCGGCACGAGCGAGGCGCTCGACGCCTACAAACATAAGCTCAACTGCGAGGTCACGTACTTCTACGGAAACAAGCGGATCATGACCACCCTTACCGATAAGGCGGGAAACCGCGAGGTCGGGACGAATCTCGAGAACAAGGCCATCCTCACCGCCGTCCTCGAAAACGGGAAGGAATACGTCGGGGAAAGCACGATTATGGGCAAGCGATTCCTTGCCCTGTATATCCCGCTGAAGGACCAAGCCGGCGATACCCTGGGCATGTTCTTCATCGGCCAACCGTTCGACCATATCTATGGGCTCACCGCGCGCCTATTCCGGGTCCAAGCGCTCTTTCTCGTCATCTCCGGCATCATCATGCTCGTGATCGGCTATTTCATCATCAGGGCGCTGATCATCAAGCCGCTTTCGGAGATCAGCGGGGCCGTGCACAACCTCGCCTCGGGCCACGCGGACCTCTCCTTCCGGATCGCGACCGATCGCCACGACGAGTTTGGCGCCATCGGGCGCGACGTGAACGCCTTTATGGAGCTCCTGAAGGAACTCTTCGCCGAGGTGCAGCAAACGCAGGCGTCGCTCGAGCACGTCGCCGACCGGCTTGGCTCCGCGGCCACGGAGTCCGCGAGCTCGACCACCCAGATCATGGCGAACATCGAAGGGGTGCGGGAAGAATCCAGCGGGCAGGAGAACGCCGTCGATAAAACCGGCGAGATACTCACTGCCTCGACGAAGACGGTCGAGGACCTCGACGCACTCATACATAACCAGAGCGCGGGGATCATCGAGTCGTCGGCGGCCATCGAGGAGATGGTCGGCAACATCGGCTCGGTGTCGGCGTCGGTTCGCAAGATGAGCGCGATGTTCGACGAACTCATCAAGACGACGGGCACGGGCAAAGAACGCCAGGGTAAGGTCGATGAGCGGGTCCACAACATCGCCGAGCAGTCCCGCCTCCTCCTCGAGGCGAACGCGATCATCGCGAAGATCGCCGCCCAGACGAACCTCCTCGCGATGAACGCCGCGATCGAGGCCGCGCACGCGGGCGAGGCGGGCGCGGGATTCTCCGTCGTCGCCGACGAGATCAGGCGGCTCGCGGAGACCTCAAGCGACCGATCGAAGGCCATCAACGCGGAGCTCAAGAAGATATCGGCTTCCATCGCGGAGGTCGTCGAGGCGTCGAAGGACGCGCAGCGATCCTTCGGGGACGTCGTCGGCGCGATCGGCGAGACGAACAACCTGGTACGGGAAATTGACGGCGCGATGGGCGAGCAAAAGGACGCGTCTCAGCAGATACTCGAGGCGCTCCGGGACATGAACGCGGACGCGATGCGCGTTCAGGAGCATTCGGGGAAGCTCACCCAAGGGGTAAGCACGGTCACCTCCGAGATGGATCGCGTCGCGAAGAACGCGAAACTCATCCGCGGGAACCTCGACGAGATGAGCTCTGGCGCCCACGAAATCAACACAAGCGCGCACGAGGTCTCGACGCTCGCCGTGGAGACGCAGGACGCCGTTAAGAAAATGGGCAAGACACTGGGAATGTTCGGCCTTTAGGCCGCCATCCCCGATGTCCGGCCTTTAGGTCCCCCGAGCTACATCCTCCCGAAGGGCAGTTCCGAAAATATCGAACCGCGAATTCTCCTGACGAGGACGGCCTTCCCGATCGAGACGGTCTCGAGGGCGTGGTCGGGCTCGGTGACGATCTTGAGGTACACGTCACCCGTCCGCTTCTCGGTGGACACCGGGCGGCCGAGTATCGCGCGGTTCCCTTCCTTCTCGTCATACGCGATCTCGAGGAGCGACCCCGAGGTTATCGCGTATTCCGCGATCCGCACCTTTCCGAGAAAATCCATGCCCCGCGCCTCGACCTTCTCGACCCGAACCGATTCTGGGTTGAGCTGGGAAGGCGTGAGGATTATCCTCCGGTCAATCCGAGAGCGAAGCGCGTCCGCGACGTCGGGCTCGAATCCGAGCGTATCGAGCTCCTCGTAGAGCGAGGTCCGAAGCCGCGCCGAGGCCTCCGAAGACGCCCCCCCCGCGGAGCCCGCGGCCCGTGCCGTTCCCGCGGCGGCGCCCTGGGCTTCCGCGTCGGGCGCGAGGCTCAAGGGTGGAAGCTGCATCGGCTCGCGATTGGGGGCGATGTTGCTGACCGCGGGCGGCGGCTCGAGCCCCGCCGCGGCGAACGCCTCCTGGATGATCGCCGGTGTTCCCGCGTCAAGGAGATACACCCCGGGCGCGAGCGTCTTCAGGATAAGGGCGGATAGGTGCTCGTTATTCTCGAACAGAACCCTGCGGCCCTCGTCGACGCGAAGCACGAACCCGTGGTAGAGCGAAACCGAGGAATAGCTTCGGTACCAATCATCGATGGAAAAAAGAACGTTCTGCGGAAGCGCCTGGGCGGAACGCGATTTTAAAAGCGCGACGATCGCGTCGGCGCTCTGGCCCTGCTCGAACGCGGAGGCGCAGGAGCGGCGGGTAATCTCGAAGCGCGCGACGATCTGCACGTCGCGGGCTTCCATGCACGTCGCGAGCGGGAGAAGTTCCGCGAGCGAATAGCCCGGCATCAGGGTAACCCCGAAGGACGGGGAAACGACGATCGAGGGCGACGAGCCCGCGGCCCCCGCGCGGGACGCGAGCGAGTTCTTCGCCCAGAGGCCATCCGACTCGACGAGGAGACCGAACGCGATCGCGACGTCGGCGATCCCCGTGGCGGAGGCCGGCGCGCGCGACTCGGCAGCGCTCGATGCGCCACTCGAGGGCTCGTCCGCGTCGCGGGAAACCTCGGCGCCAAGGCGCGCCTCGCTCGCGCGCTCGCGGAGCATCGAGGCGAATCGGCCGTATTGCCTGAGGCCGGAGGAGCGGCCAGCTCGTTCCGCGAGAAGGAACGCGAGCCGGGAGACGGTCTCGCGCCGGTATCGGGCGCCGGGCTCGAGCGCGGCGAAGAAGTCGAGAAACACCTGCGCCCGTCCCTGGAGCGCGTCGCGCGGAAGCCGACCCGCCGCGGCCGCGACGAGCCAGGCCGTGCGCTCGAACGGCGCGATGCGCGCGAAGGCCTGCCAGCGCGCGGGCTCCGGCATCAGGTTCCCCTCGAAAACGACGAGAAGGCCGAGGTTCTGGAACGCCGCGAGCAAAGACTGGGTACACGCGGGCGACTCGGCGAAATGGGGGAACGCCGACTCGAGCGCCTCGCGCGTTTTCTTTTTCAGTGAGCCGTCGTTCTTCACCGACTCCCCCGCGTGCAGGAAGAAGCTATAGAGCGACGCGAGCGCGAGGTCGTCTATGGGAACGGCGCCCGAGACCGGCTCGCCGCGCGACTCGGGGGCGGCGAGCACCGAGAAGCCCAAGAGCGGCAGGAGCTCGTCCTTGAGAAGAGGGTTAAGCGCGTACTCGCGCGACTCGGTATCGTTCTTCCTGAACACGACGAGCCGTTCCTCGAGGTTGAGGATGCGGTCGTAGATCTCGGGGAAGCTTTTCGTCCCCGAGAACAGCGAC
>Ga0209098_1003974_pt1 | contig 11766 bp, 8 predicted proteins | sample AD_JPNHW1_MetaG_FD_184429 | JGI IMG/M metagenome (GOLD analysis project Ga0209098, IMG submission 184429) | Active sludge microbial communities of municipal wastewater-treating anaerobic digesters from Japan - AD_JPNHW1_MetaG (SPAdes) (version 2) | ecosystem: Engineered > Bioreactor > Anaerobic >... | reverse complement strand
GAGGTCACCGGATCCCCACTTTCCAGGACCATCGCTGGCTCACCAGTCCTGCAGCTTGCTCTCGGTGGGATGCGCCGGATCGAGGCGCTCCAGCACCTCGCCAAGCAGATAGAGCGAACCGGTCACGACAACCGTGTCGCCAGGCCCGCCGACCGCACACCGGTCCGGTTTTGGGAACACTTCCGCCAATGTCGCTCGCCGCACCACACCGCGGAAACCCGCCGGCACGCAACGTTCCAGCACCTCGTAGGGCATCGCGCGCTCCTGGTGCGGCACGATGAGATGGATCTCACGCGCATGCCGCGCCACCGCAGCTAGCACCGCCGTCGCGCGCCGTTCGCCGGTTGCACCGGTCACGACCACCGCAGCCCGACCGGTCTCGGCGACGAGCTTGGCGAGATTCGAGTCCAACTGCTCCGCCCCCTCCGGATTATGCGTGGCATCGAGGATCACTGGCGTCTCGCCGACTCGGATCCGCTGCCAACGCCCCGGCCAACTCACGGAGCCCAACCCGCGTGCGACCACCTCGGGCGTGAGCCGCCACCGCTCAGGCATGAGCCGGGCGACAAGCGCCGCCGTGGCGGCATTCCAGCGCTGGTAGTCGCCCTCGAGATTCGGCGTCGGATAGTGGGAGAGGTCGCTGCCATACTCCCGCTCGACCGAGTACAGTGGCGCGTCGCGCTCAGCGGCCACCCGCGCGATCTCGTCGAGCGCCTCCGGCGGCATCCTGCCGACGACGACCGGGCGCCCGGGCTTGATGATGCCAGCCTTCTCGTAAGCGATTTTCGCCAGCGTGTCGCCGAGCAGTTCGCAGTGGTCGAGCCCGATCGAGGTGATCACTGCAATCTCTGGCTCGACGATGTTGGTGGCGTCGAACCGCCCGCCAAGCCCGACCTCAACCATGGCGATGTCGACCCGTTTCCGTGCAAAATGCAGAAACGCCGCCCCCGTCATGAACTCGAAGAAACTGGGATGATCCTCGATGTCGCGCGCCGCAAGCGCATCGGCGTGAACCTGCAGCTCGCGGGCGTAGGCGACGATCTCGTCGTCGCTCATCGGCACGCGGTCGACCTGCATCCGCTCGCCCAGCCGGACCAAGTGCGGCGAGGTGTAGAGCCCGGTGCGCCAGCCTGCCGCGCGAAAGATCGACTCGAGCATGGCGGAGACGGAGCCCTTGCCGTTCGTTCCCGCCACGTGGATGCAGGGATAGCTTCGTTCGGGGTTGCCCAGCGCCGCCGCCAACAGCCGCATGCGGTCGATACCCAGCCGCACCCCGCGGATCTTGATGCCGCAGAGGTAGGTCTTGGTTGTCTCGTAGTCCTGGAGAGCCTGAAGCACGGCCAGACGCTGTCCCGCCCAGACGGTCTGCGACAAGACACGAATCCGACCGTCCCCTCGCCTCACCCGCCGACAGCAGCTGTCCCTCACGAGCATAACGCGGCCGCGGATTCCCACTCCAGCCCCGCTCACCCGTGCCCGAAGGTCGCCACGTCGATCGTCCGTGCACCGGCTCTGCGCAACGCCACCGCACAGGCGTTGAGCGTCGCCCCAGTCGTGAACACATCATCCACGAGGACGAATCGTTCAGCCGGATCGAGCCGCAGCCCACGTCGCGCCTCGAATGCCCCCTTCAGGTTCTCCTGCCGCGTCTTCCGGTCGAGCCGTGTCTGCGTTGGAGTGTCGACCACTCGTCGCAACGGTTCCTCCACGCGCGTGCCGCCGCCGGCTGCGCGGGCAAACGTCTCGGCGAGCAGCTGCGACTGGTTGTAGCCGCGCTCGCGCCGTTTCCTCGAATGCAGCGGCACCGGCACCAGCGTCGCCCCGCGCAGGTAGTCGAGAAAACCCTCCGCCTCGCACGCGATCAGCCCGATCTCCTCAAAGAGATGCAGCGCACCGTGGTACTTGATGTCCAGCACCAGCGTGCGCGCCGGGCCGCGCAGTAGCACCGCCGTGCGTCCCTCGCGGAACTCCGGTTCCAGCGCGAAGCAGTGCTCGCACACGCGATCCGCTTCGGTGTCGCCGAAAAATGGGTAACCGCAGATTGTGCAATGCGGCCCCGCCACGCGTTGCAGCCGCCGCGCACACGGTTCGCAGAGGTGGTGCCGGCGCGCCGGATCGACCAGCCCGTGGCAATGCGCGCACACCGGCGGGAACCACGTGTCGCGCAGCCCGCGCAGCCATTTCCGCCAACTCCGGCCTCTATGCTCCGGCTCCATGCCGCGCCAAGCCTGTACCGCCGTCGCCACGGCGTGAAGCCGCAAAGCATCCGCGCGAAGACGGTCGGCCCTGCCACCACGACCGCCCTACCGCTTCCGCCCGTACTCCACGCGCCAGAGGAAGAGCCCCTTAGCCGGCGCGGTCTCGATGAGATGAGCCCGCGGCTGCCCGTCGAGCAGCGCCGCGACCTGCTCGGACTTCAGCTTGCCAAGCCCCACGGCGACCAGCGCGCCGACGAGCGTGCGCACCATCTTGTAGAGGAAACCGTCGGCCTCGGCCACGATGCGCAGTTTCTTCCCGCGCCCGATCACGTCGAGCCGACGCAGCGTCCGCACCGTCGTTTCCCGCTCCACGCGGTTGAACGCGCTGAAGGCGCGGAAATCGTGTTTTCCCACCAGCAGTTTCGCCGTGGAGCGCATCGCCTCCACATCCAGGGGACGATCGCCAAGCGACCAGCAGAACGGATCGTCGAACGGGTCCGCGCGCCCGCGGTGGATGAAATAGACGTAGCGCTTCCCCGTCGCCCCGAAGCGCGCGTGAAACCCCGGCTTCGCCAGCTCCAGCGACGTGACCTGCATCGCCGCGGGAATCCCCGTCGAGATCGCGCGCAGGAGTTTCTCCGAGCCGTGTCTCCAGTCGGCGTCGAAATGGAAGACCTGCCCGCGCGCATGCACGCCGGAGTCGGTCCGCCCGCTGCCATGGATACGGATCGGCCGGCCGAAAATCTTCGCGAGGCATTTCTCGAGGTGATCCTGCACCGCGAGCTTGCTCGCCTGCGCCTGCCAGCCCTCAAACGTGGTGCCGACATAGGCACACGTTCCCCTCCAGCGCATCTCGGTGGCAGGTTTCTCGGAGGAGTCCTCGCGCACAGCATCGTCCTCTTCCCGCGTCGGAAGCGCACTCACGGCTCGTCCTCCGGCATCTCCGCCAGCGGCGGCGGGAAACGCTGCGCGAGATAGTCGCCAAGGATGATCGCCGCCGCGCGCGAATCGACCACGCCCGAGCTGCGCACCTGCCGCAGCTTCTTCTTCGGGATCGATTGCTCGGCCAGATGCGACGTCAGCCGCTCGTCGACCAGATGCACCGGCAATCCGAAGCGCGTGCGCAGCTCGGCGGCGAACGCCTCCGATTTCTTCGCCGCCGGGCCGGTCGTTCCGTCCATGTTGAACGGACACCCGACCACCAGCTCGGTGATGCGCTGCGCCTTCACGAGCGTCGCGATCGCCGCCCAGCGCTCCTCCGGTCTCGTCTGCGTGATGGCCGGCAACGGCGAGGCGATGCCTAGGTCGTCGCCGACCGCCAGCCCGACGCGTTTCTCACCCGGATCGATGCCAAGGAATCGCATGTGTTTTGCACGCGTGCGCCATGCGGCGCACCGCAGCTCAGAGGAACCGCTTCAGCTCCTCCGCCAACTCGCAGCGCTTCAACAGCGCCTTGATGTCCTGCGCGCGGTCCTTCGGACAGACCAGCGTGGCGTCGGGAGTATGCACGACGATCAGGTCCTTCATCCCGAGCACCGCCACGAGATGGTCCTGCGTCGTGACGACGAGGTTGCCCTCGGACTGCTCGACCGCGCCCAGCCCGCGCACGACGTTGCCGTCGGCATCGGCCGGGAAATGCCGCATAACCGCGGGCCACGCACCGGCGTCGTCCCAGTCGAAGTGCGCCGGGGTCACCGCCACGTTGGTCGCCTTCTCGATGAGCGCGTAGTCGATGGAGATCTTCTTCAACGTCGGGTAGATGGCGTTGAGCGCCGCATCGAGCGGCTGCCCGCGGGAAAGCGCCCCGTCGAGACGGCTGAGGTCCGCCCACAGTTCGGGCACGTGCTTTGCAAAGGCCTCGGCAACGACGGGGACACTCCAGATGAACATCCCGGCGTTCCACAGGTACTGGTGCGTCGCCAGGTAGCCGAGGGCGACCTCGCGCGATGGCTTCTCCACAAAACGGATCACGTCGAAAAGCAACGGCTCGCCCGGATGCGCCGCGCCGCGGTTGATGTAACCATAGCCCGTGGCAGGCTCCGTGGGCTTGATACCAATCGTGACCAGCAGCGGCGCCTTCTCGGCCGCAGTGAAGGCGCGCTCCAGATCGGTGCGAAACGCCACCGAGTCGTGGATCACATGGTCGGCCGGCAACATGGCGAAGGTCGCCTCCGGATCGCGCCGCCGCACCAGCAACAACGCCAGCCCCACGGCCGCCGCCGTATCGCGGCCCATCGGCTCGGCCACGACGTTCTCGACCGGCAGCATCGGGCAGAGCCCGCGGATCGCCGGCGCCTGCTGGCGGTTCGTGATCACCAGCACACGCTCCGCGGGGACCAGCGGCAGCACCCGCTCGATCGTCTGCACGAGCAGAGCCCGGTCGCCCACGATGGGAAGCAGGTGTTTCGGGGTAGCCATGCGACTCTGAGGCCAAAACCTCTCGCCGCGGCCGCCGGCCATGATGACAACATAGCGATTCGCCATGTGCTCAAGGCTCCGGGACCCGCCGCCGCGGTCAACGGCGAAGTCGCCGCCCCGGGCATTGCCTTCGCGAAACGTTTTCCCAATCTCCGCCCGCCATGCCGCACAGCCCGCAGCCCGAACTCTCGCCCGCCGAGCTCGCCCGCTACAGCCGCCACATCCTCCTGCCCGGTGTCGGCATCGAGGGACAGCGCAAGCTCGCCGCAGCGCGTGTGCTCCTCGTCGGCGCCGGCGGACTCGGCAGCCCCGTCGCGCTCTACCTCGTCGCCGCGGGGATCGGCACCCTCGGCATCGCCGACTTCGACAAGGTCGAGGCGCACAACCTCCAGCGCCAGATTCTCCACGACACGCCCTCCGTCGGCCGCCCCAAGGTCGACTCCGCGGCCGCCCGCCTGACCGCGCTCAACCCTCACTGCCGCGTCGTCCCCCACCCGGAAGGCGTCACCGCCGCCAACGCCCTCGCGCTCTTCTCCGGCTACGACATCATCGTCGACGGCACCGACAACTTTCCGACCCGCTACCTCAACAACGACGCCGCCGTGCTCGCCGGCCGGCCGCTCGTCTATGGCAGCATCTTCCAATTTGAGGGGCAGGTCTCCGTCTTCGATCCGTCGCGTGGCGCCCCCTGCTACCGCTGCCTCTTCCCCGAGCCGCCGCAACCCGGCTCCGTCCCGAACTGCGGCGAAGCCGGCGTGCTCGGCGCGCTCTGCGGCACCATCGGCAGCCTCCAGGCCTTGGAGACAATCAAGCTGGTCCTCGGCATCGGCGAGCCGCTCCACGGCCGGCTCGTCGTGTTCGACGCCCTCGCGCACCGCTTCCGCACCATCGCCGTGCGCCGCGATCCCGCCTGCCCGGTCTGCGGCGCCACGCCCACAATCCGCGAGCTTCGCGCCGAGACCTATGCCTTCGGCTGCGCCTCCCCGTCTGCGCCGCATGCATATGCCGCCGGTGCCGCACCGCACGAAGTCGATGTCACCACAGCCCGCGAACTGTTCGCCGGCGCCGAGGCCGAGCTGCTCGATGTGCGCGAGCCGTACGAGCATGCCATCTGCCGAATCCCCGGCAGCCGCCTGCTGCCCCTGCGCGAGGTGCCCGCGGCGCTGGGCTCGCTGCCCCGCGACAAGACGCTCCTCGTCCTCTGCCACCATGGCGCCCGCAGCGCACGTGCGGTGCAGCTGCTGCGCGACTCTGGGTTCGACCGCGCCGTCAATGTACGGGGCGGGATCGACGCCTGGGCGGCCGAGGTCGACCCCACACTCCCGCGCTACTAGCAGGCTGCGGGAGCACCGCCCGATGAGCTTCCGCTATCGGGCTGCTGTCAGAAGTGGAACGCCCTTGTCGGCACCGAAGCGACGGACGATGGCGTTGTAGATATCCTCCGGCGTCACCGGCTTGCTCACATAATCATCCATCCCGGCCTCGAGACACTTCTCGGAGTCCCCAGCGATCGCATTGGCCGTCAGTGCGACGATCGCCGGCTGTCGACCAGCGGGAATCTCGGCCCGGATGCGGCGCGTCGCGGTCAGACCGTCCATCACCGGCATCTGCACATCCATGAAGACCAAGTCGTACTCCTGCTCGCCCAAGGCCTGCAACACCTCGGCTCCATTGGTCACAGACTTAGCCTCATAGCCGAGCCGTTCCAGCAGGCGCATCGCAACCTTGCGGTTCACCGGGTTGTCCTCGGCCAGAAGCACCCGCAACGGAAGTCGTGAGGCCAGTCGACCGAGCGTCGCCTCCTGGGGATCGGCGGCGGCGACAGCGGGGACCGCCGTCCGCGGAGCCGTGAGCGTCTGGGCGCGTTCGCGCAGGCCCTGTCGCCGCAAAGGTTTCACCGCCAGGGCGCGGATGCCCGCCGCCGCAAGTGCCTCACGTCCCATCGCCTGCCCTACGAGCGACAGCAGCAGCACCGGGATGTCCGCCTTCGGATGCAACGCCCGCAGCGCTGCCACGGCCGCCGTCCCGTCTCCATCAGGCAACGTCTGGTCGACCACACAGAGATCCGGCGCGGATGATCCTTCCAGCCCGGCCCGCGCCGCGGCGGTCGTGTTGAAGCAGCGGACCAGGAAGCCCTCAGCCTCGAGCACCTGCACGACGAACCGTTGCGCGACCGGATCGTCGTCGATCACGACAGCCCGGCAGCCCGGGCAGGCCGGAGCCGGATCGGCCGCACCGGCGGCCACGGGAGCAGCGGCCGCCTTGATCGCGAAATGGAAGACGGAGCCCGCGCCCACCTTGCTCATCGCCCCGATGCTGCCGCCCATCAGCTCGACGATCCGCTTGGAGATCGCCAGCCCGAGCCCGGTTCCGCCGTAGCGGCGCGTCGTCGACGTGTCGCCCTGTTGGAACGGCTGGAAAAGCCTCTCGATCTGCTCGGTGGCGATGCCGATGCCGGTATCCGTCACGGTGAACGCCACATCGTCGTCGGTCTCGCCGGGCCGGACCTCCACCGAGATCCTGCCGGCGGGGGTGAACTTCACCGCGTTGCCCACGAGGTTGATGAGCACCTGCCGCACGCGGCCGATGTCGCCGACGACTGTCTCCGGCACTCCAGGTGCCACCCAGTAGCTGAGCTCCAGCCGCTTCGCACCGGCGGCCGCGGAGAACAGCTCCAGCGCCTCCTCCACGCAGTCAGCCGGGCAGAACGGATACCGTTCCAGCTCCAGCCGCCCCGACTCGATCTTCGAGAAGTCGAGGATCTCGTTGATGATCGCCAGCAACGCGTCACCCGAATGCTGGATCGTCTGCACCAGATCCCGCTGCTCGGGCGTGAGCGGCGATTCCAGGAGCAGCCGGGCGAGGCCGATCACGCCGTTCATCGGCGTGCGGATCTCGTGGCTCATCGAGGCGAGAAACTCGGATTTCGCCTGCGTCGCAGCCTCGGCCTGGGCCTTGGCCTTGCGCAGCCGCGCCTCGGCGTCGATGCGCGCGGTCATGTCGTGGAACACCGCCACGTACTTCTCGATCTCGCCCTGCTTGCCCAACGCGGGCTGGAACTCGGCCTGCAGATGGAACTGCCGTCCCTTGGCCGAGACGGTCGCCATCTCGAACTGAGTGGGCAGCCGCCGCAACATCGCCTCACGTATCGGCCCGGTCGAAGCCGGCCCGCCCGACAGCGGCGGCAGCAGATCGCCCAGCGTCATGCCCACCACCTCGGCCCGGCTGCGCTCCATCTGCCGCAGAAAACTCTCGTTGGCCCACTCGACCGCTCCGCCGGCGTTGGTGATGAGCACCCAGCTTTCGGTCACGCTGGCGACGATGGCCAGCTTGCGCGCCTCGCCCTGGCTGGTGTGCAGCGCCTCCTCGGCCTGCTTCCGCTCCGTGATGTCCTGGAAGGTCCCGGCGATCCGACGCGCTGTCCCATCGTTGGTGAACGCGACCGCCTTCGAGCGCTCCAGGATCCATCGCCATTGGCCCAGAAGATCGCGTACGCGGTACTCCACCTCGCGGAAACCCGGCCGCGGCCCGCGCAGGTACTCGCGCTTGACCGCTGCGGCATCATCCCGGTGCACCAGCGCATCCCACTGCGCCAAGCGAGCCACGGGCGGCACTTGCGCCGAATCGTGTCCGAGCAACCGCCACACGCCGCCGCCGAACAACGTCTCGCCCGTGATCAGGTCGCAATCGAAGATCCCCACATGCCCGGCTTCGAGGGCCAGCCCGAGGCGCTCCTCGCTGGTTTTCAGCCGCAACTCCGTCCGCCGACGCTGACGGTCCTCGGCCACATACCGTTCCCCGACATGCTCGGCCAGCCACTGCCGCCAACGTGCCTTCGCCGCGAGATCCACGGCGAGACCGAGCAATAGCGCGAATACCACACCCGAGCCCAGCACGACCTGGGCGAGCACGAAGTCGCCCGGTACCAAGATCGCCACGCGCACCCTTTGCCCGCAGATCTCGCTCTCACGGTCGTAGGTCGGCTCGGCCGGAACCTCGCCGTGCATCGGCACCGCTCCCAGCGCGAGCGTCATCGACTCGGTCGTCGTGGCCGGCAGTCGCGCCAAGGCGCGTTCGGCCCACGCCGCCACACCGATCTGCGCAGCGAGAAACCCCGTCGATGCCCCCCGGCGGAACACCCGGTACACCAACAGCGAAGGCGCTCCCTTCTCACGATCCGACGGGCCGAGGATCTCGGTCCGCCCCGTGGCCAGCGCCCGTTCGAGCGCCTCCTTCCGGCGCGGTACGCCTAGGTGCTCGAAGGAACCCGCGGCCACCTCGCCGGCGCGTGTCCACGTCTGGATCGGACGCATCTCCGCATCCAGCCAGGCCACCCGCTCGACCGCGGGAAAATCATTCAACAGGCCCTGCGCGTCCACACGCCGCATCTGCAGGGTGTATTCGATCCCGAGTGTCTCGTGCGCGGCGATCCGCTCCAACGCTCGCACCGGCCACTCCAGCTCGGTGGTCAACGCCGAGACCGCCGCCGCTCCGCGCGTCTCCAGCGCGGCAAACCGCTGCTCGCGCTCCCGCTGCCGCAGCGCCGTCCAGACGATCAGCGTCGCCGCCAGGCAGCCGAGCATCATCGGCACCGGCAGCCACCGCGCCGGCCGCGCATTCTCCGGCCGGGCTTCCAGCGCCAGCGCGACGATGCACACACCAAGCACCAGCAACCCGAGCGCCATCGGCGGCGAGATCGCGCCGCCCGCCACCGACCCGGTAGCCGAGGCCAGCCCGGTCGCATGGCCGAGCACCGCCGACAATCCGGCGCCGCCGACCAGCGAGCCCACGATCGCCAGCAGCGCGACACGCCAGCGCCAGAACCGCTCCAGCGCCAGCAGCGCGACCGCGCACCCGGCCGAAGCAAAGCATGCCGCCAGCACAGGCACCATCCGCCCGGGAGTCGCCGAGTTGTCGAGACGATGGGCGATCAACCACTCGTCGAAGCCCATCGGCAGGAAAGACCAGTCCTCGCCCAGGCTCCACAAGCCGGCCAGCGCAGGCAGCAGCCCCAGCAGCGCCCACCAGCGACCGAACCGCTGCCAGCCCAGGGAGGTGAGGGCGAACACCATGAGGCAGAGCGCCCCGTTCGCCTGCGCCGGTGCGTGGGCGACGCCCCAATTCACAAGCATCGCCGTGCCCGTGAACCAGCCCACCAGCACACTGGATCCCAACAGCAGTAGCACGGTCGCGCTACCAGCCGGCAAACTCCGCATCAGTACATCGCGTCGAACCTGTTCCGCAGTCACGGGGGCATACTCCGCCACCGCCCCCGCGAAGCAACCGGTTTCACATCACGGTTTGTAGTGGAACTTAACGTTACAAAGCTTTGACCGCGGCGTCGCCGCCGTGCGCACACCACCCCGCCGCAGCGCCGGCGCCTCAGGTCGGGCAGGATCCGCGCGGACCGAAATCCACACCCATCACGCAGATGTCGTCGGCGAAACCGGTGGCCGTCTCGCTCGTGCCGAAGGCGCGCACCGTCTCCAGCACAGAGTCGAGCAGCAGCGGCGTCGCCTTCCCCGCCTGGTCGCTCAACGCCTGCTGCAGGCGCTGGTGTCCGAACTCCTCGCCCGTGGTGTCCGCCGCCTCGTACAAGCCGTCGGTGAAGACGAAGACACGGTCGCCGGGCTTCAGCGGCACCGTCACCGACTGGTAGCGCTCGTCGGGGATCATGCCCAACGCCGGCCCGGAGCCATCGGCGCCGACGAGCACCTCCTCGACTGCGCCGCCCTTGCGCAGGAGCAGCGGGTGCGGGTGCCCGGCATTGGCCAACTTCATCTCCCCGCGGGAGACATCGACCACCAGATAGACCGCCGTCACGAACACCAGATCGCCCGCGCGCTCGAGCATGCCCTGCAGCCCGCGGTTGAGTTCGCTCAGAAAACGCTCCGGGTTGCCCGCCGCGCCGCGATGCTCGCGCACCAGGCCGTGGATGAGCGCCGCGACGAGGGCCGCGCGCACGCCGTGCCCCATCACATCGCACAACAGCACCGCCGCCGACATCGGCACCACCGGCAACACCGCGAAGAAATCCCCCGCCACCGCGCTGCTCGGGATCCAGCGGTGGCAGAACCGCACCAGGCTGTGCTCCGCCGACACGCCCGCCGGCGCCACCGGGTACTGGTGGGGCAACAGCGCCATCTGCACCTGTCGCGCCATCGCCAGATCCGCCTCCAGCTGCATGTTCTTGCGCCGCAATTCGGCCATCGAATCCGCCAACCGGTCCTCGAGCAGACGCCGGTCCAGCGCGCTCAAGATCGCCCGCCGCAGCTCCGGCAGATGCAGGCCGGACTTCACCAGATAGTCCTTCACCCCGCGTTTCATCGCCTCCACCGCCACATGCTCGTTGCCGCCGCCGGTGAGCATGATCACCGAGGGCCGCGTCCGCTCCGGCATCGCATTGAGCTCGTCGAGCACACGCAGGCCGTCGAGGTCCGACAACTGGTAGTCGAGCAGCATCAACGCCCAGTTTCCCGAGCGCGCCTCCTCGAGCGCCGCGGCGCCGGTCCTCACCCATTTCGCGCTGCAACGCACGCCTTCCCCGATGTTGCGGAACAAGCCCTGCAACACTGCGCCGACCATGGGGTCGTCGTCGACGATCAGCACCGGGATGGGATTGTTGGGCATGGAAGGGCCGCGCGCGGCTCCGTTTCTCATCGGCGAAACCCGTCCCCGATTAAGGCCCGATCCGCCAAATGCTACCCCACTCATCCGTTCCTGATTCCCTGAGTTCCAGATTCTCTCCTTCCGATTCCGCCCATTCCGCATTCCGCAATCCGATATCCGCAATCGCCTCCGCCCCCACGCTTCGCACCCGCCCCACCTCCGTTCCTGATTTCCTGATTTCCACATCCCCCCTTCCGTTTCCGTCCGTTCCCCATTCCGAAATCCGCGATCCGCCCCACCGCCCAATCCGCAATTCCGCACGCCCCATTCCCGCCTTGCCCGCCCGCGCCCGCTCCGCCTCCATTCCGCCGTGGTCGCGCCCATCCCCGATACCGATTATCGCATCAAGCTGCAGGTCTTCGAAGGCCCGCTCGACCTGTTGCTGTTCCTCATCCGCAAGAACGAGCTCGATATCTACGACATCCCCATCGAGCAGATCACCAAGCAGTACCTCGAGATGCTCTACGCCATGGGCGAGCTC
>Ga0209098_1003973_pt1 | contig 11766 bp, 11 predicted proteins | sample AD_JPNHW1_MetaG_FD_184429 | JGI IMG/M metagenome (GOLD analysis project Ga0209098, IMG submission 184429) | Active sludge microbial communities of municipal wastewater-treating anaerobic digesters from Japan - AD_JPNHW1_MetaG (SPAdes) (version 2) | ecosystem: Engineered > Bioreactor > Anaerobic... | reverse complement strand
AGTGCGGCCTGGATAAACCTGATATTCCGGCTCGTTGATCTTTTAGGTGTCTCCTTTCGTTTTGCCCACACAACAAAAGAAGGAGACATTGTACCTTAGATCTTTCGGTCGTCGGTACGATCTCTTTTGGATTAGGATTTCGACAGAGCAAAAATTTTTCAAAAACCGTATTGTCAGGAAAAATATTGAGGCTGGATTGATACCTTACCTTTTTTGACATTCCCTGTACTCTGGATCAGGTTGTATCGCTTTTTCCCGGCATTCTGTTGTACAAGCATGCCCGCCCGCAATAAACTGTCAAAGGTCCCGGCGTCAGACCAGAACCCATTCAGGATCGTGTATTGCATAATTCCCTTCTTAAGGTACGCATTATTCACATCCGTGATCTCGAGTTCTCCGCGACCGGAGGGTTTCAGCGTACGGATTATGGAGAAAACTTCTGCATCATAGAGATACAGGCCGGTGACTGCATAGTTTGATTTGGGCTTTTTTGGTTTCTCTTCAATCGAGAGGACCCGGTCCGTGCTGAGTTCAGCAACCCCGAACCGCTCGGCATCCGGTACCTCTTTTAAGAAAATTTTGGCACCTTTTTTGAACGATGCAACATCATTCTTCACATTATCCTGGAAGAGATTATCCCCAAGAATAACCGCTACTGCCTCCTCATCTGCCCATTTTTCCGCAAGCCCGAGCGCCTGGGCGATACCCCCGGCTTTCTCCTGGATTTCATAGGTAATCTTCACGCCGAATTCTGCACCGGAACCGAGCAGTTCCAGGAAATGTCCCGCATGTCCCCGCCCGGATACGATCATGATATCCGTGATCCCTGCGCTCACCAGGGTCTTGAGCGGGTAATAGATCATCGGTTTATCATACACCGGCAGGAGATGCTTATTCGTGACTTTGGTCAAGGGAAATAATCGTGAGCCGGTTCCGCCGGCAAGGATAATACCTCTCATTTCAGATCACCTCTTTTGATAATACGTACTCTTTTACCGCATGACTCCAGTGGCGGAGCGGAGTTGTTTTCGAGTTCACCAGCACGGAAAATGCCGGCCTTTTTGCTTTCCGGGGAAATTCTGCAGTTGAACAGGGTACCGCATTCGGGATAAACGCACCTGCAAACTCATACCAGCTGCAGACGCCGTCATTGGTGATATGATAAATACCGGGTTCACGGGAAATAATTTCCGGTGTCTTGCGGGCGAGATCGACTGTATAGGTCGGCTTTCCAATCTGATCGTTTACTACTTTCACCCGTGGCATCTGGTGTGACAGTGCAAGAATCGTGTCAACAAAATTTTTTCCGTGACCCCCGAAAAGCCAGGATGTTCTGATGATACGGTAATTATGAGTATTTTTCTGGATCGATTGCTCCCCGAGCAACTTTGATCTGCCATAGGCACTGAGAGGATTCGGGACATCGTCTTCCCGGTAGTCCATCCTGCTGCCGTCAAAAATATAATCCGTACTGTAATGGACCAGGATCGCCCCGGATTCAGAACATGCAGCAGCCAGATATCCCGGAGCAAGACCGTTTACTGCATTTGCATGCTCCTCTTTATCCTCGCACCCGTCAACATCCGTATATGCAGCTGCATTGATCACGACAGATGGCCGCTCCTTGAGGATAACTTTCCTTACGGTAGCCTCATCTGTAATTTCCACATCCCGGTGCCCGAGAAGAATTGCGTGGGGGAAAACATCCCTGAGTGCATGGCCGAGCATCCCGTTTGCTCCGAAAATCATAATGTTCCGGGAATTTACCTCTTTAATGGCTGCCACCACCATGCATTCTGACTATACCAGGTGACCGTTTCCTCAAGAGCATCATCAAAGGAATACCGGGGCTTCCATCCCATTTTCCGGAGTTTTGACGAGTCGAGGGAATAGCGGAAATCATGCCCGGGACGATCAGTCACATACTCCACCCTGGACTCATCCTTGCCAAGAAGCTCAAGGATCTTATCGGTGATTTCCATGTTCGTCTTCTCGTGACCTCCCCCGATATTGTAAACTTCGCCGGGAACCCCGTGCTCCAGCAGGAATTCTACAGCACGGCAGTGATCGTTCACGTGGATCCAGTCCCGTACATTCTTTCCGGTCCCGTACACCGGGACTTTCTTTCCTTCAAGGAGATTTGTAATAAAAAGTGGAATGAGTTTCTCAGGGTACTGGTAAGGCCCAAAATTATTCGTGCACCGGGTAACCATGACCGGAAGATGATAGGTCGTAAAATATGAGAGAGCAAGCAAATCCGATCCGGCTTTGCTCGCGGAATAGGGACTGGAGGGTGAAAGGATATCAGTCTCCTTAAAGGATCCTTTCACGATGCTCCCGTAGGTTTCGTCCGTGGAGATGTGAATGAATTTTGGCACGGAATGCTTGCGGGCAGTTTCGAGAAGGGTGTGTGTCCCCAGGATATTCGTCTTCACGAACGCCGAAGGATCGGTGATGGAACGATCGACATGGCTTTCCGCGGCAAAATGAACGATCGCATCGACAGGATTTTTTTTGAGGGTTGCATCCACCAGATTCTGGTCGCAGATATCTCCTTTTACGAATGTATATCGCGGTTGTTTATCGATTCCCTTCAGGTTATTCAGGTTACCGGCATACGTAAGAATATCATAATTGCTGATCTCCAGATCCGGGTGAGTATTGAGCATATACCGGATAAAATTACTTCCAATAAACCCGGCTCCGCCAGTGACAAGAATTTTCATGGGATTACTCTGTATAGTATGATTCATCCGTGTTTCAATCCCGGAACAAGTCCCCAGTCATAGGGAATTTCCGGTGAATCTGGTGGGAGACGGTACTCATCAGGCTCCTTATAGTTATACGGCATCGTGGGAATGCTCATAAAAAAAGCAGTTTCGGTTCCGATTGCCTTGAAACCATGATAGACTCCGGGGGGAACACTGATGAGGACTGGATTTTTCTCACCGACAAAAATTTCCATCAATGCCCGGTATGTCGGGGAATCCTTCCGTGCATCGTACAACGCGACTTTCATCATGCCATGTACACAGGTAAAATTATCGGTCTGTATCTTATGGTAATGCCATCCCTTCACGACATTGGGATAGGCGGTTGTAATATAGACCTGCCCGAATTTTTCAAAAAGAGGATCATCGCATCGCAGGATCTCCATGAGCCAGCCACGCTCATCCGAGATTACCCGCAGGTTTTTTAAAATAACTCCAGCAATGGATTTTTCCATAAATAATAATTGGAAATTTAAATATAAGTATCTATCAGAAAAAACGGAAGAACCTCATCTGTATATGAAGAATTCATAAAAAAATGATGAGTTGGATTTCCCTGTTGAATCGTGAAATAAATGTACTATATTCACCTTTATGTCATCACAAAAGGAAAAAGTCACAGGGGCACTGTATATTTTTCAATCACCTCATTTGTCTCCCCGAGCATGACCTGCTCCCCATGGTTAAGTAGCATTGTGCGTTCACAGTGTTTTTTTACAGCATCGAGATCGTGCGACACGAAAATTATCGTCACACCCTCCTGTTTGAACCGTTCCAGTTCCTGCAGACACTTTTTCTGGAAATCCATATCCCCGACCGCCAGTACTTCATCGAGCAGCAGGATCTCGGGATTTGTCTGGATTGCGGTAGAAAATGCCAGCCTGACCTGCATTCCCGAGGAAAAGTTCCTTAATCTTGTGTCTCTGAACCGTGTGAGATCTGCAAATTCAAGGATATCATCTGCTTTGTCATCTATCTCCCGTGGGGTGAGTCCCATGATGATGCCATAGATCTTGATATTTTCCGCAGCGGTAAAATCTGTATTAAATCCGACGCCCAGTTCGAGAAATGGCGTGACGCGTTTTTTTATCAGTACTGAACCGGATGTGGGGATAATAATACGCGAAAGGATTTTGAGGAAAGTACTCTTGCCACTGCCGTTATCACCGATGATACCGAGCATTTCCCCGTCTTCTATAGAGATGCTGATATCCTTAAGTGCATGGAATGTCTCAAAAGGCATTGGTGTAAAAAAACCGGTCAGTGCCTGGAAAAGGGTATTTCGTTTTTCATGGGGTATGCGGAAAACCTTGTCGAGATGGCGGGTTTCGATGACTGCCATATTATAACTCCTCCGCAAACCGGGGTTCCAGTCGGGCGAATATTGCATACCCGATTGCCAGGATGACAAATGCAATTACAATCACAAAGGCTAATGACGCAGCATTCGGCACTTTTGAATAGAGAGTGACATCACGGGCAATGAAAATTATCTGCGCAAGGGGATTGTAGGATAATATTTTCAGGAAAGATGTGGGGAATACACTTAAGGGATACATTACCGGTGTTGCAAAAAAACCGAGCTGCAGAACCAGTGCCCAGATGTACTGAATATCCTGGTAATAAACATTGAGGGTTGCCAGTGCAAGTGATACCCCAAGGGTCAGGATGTAAAACAGAAAAATGATGCAGGGAAGATACGCGATGTTAAGCGAGAGTGGAATCCGGAAGATGGCCATGAACATAATAAAAACAACCGATTCAAAAAGACTCATCAGCAATGCCGTGGTGCAGTTCGAGATTACGAGAATGTCACGGGGAAAATAGACCTTCTTTATGAGGCTGGGCTTGAACCGTATTGAGGCAAGACTCGATGTGGTTGCCCGAGAGAAAAAACTCCACATGATGATCCCCATAAGTAAAAAGAGCGGATAATGCTCTACAGGGTTTTTCATGAGGTTTGAAAAGACAATGTACAGGATGCCGAGCATCAGCAGTGGCTCAAGTAACGACCAGAGATACCCGAGTACCGAGTTTTTGTATCTCTGCTTGAAATCCACCCAGGCCAGAATCCAGATAAGATGCCGGTAATTATACCGTTCTCTAAGAAACTGTATAAGCATCATTCACCGCCTTTTTAAACCTCTCTTCAAAATGCGGGAGATCGAATTCCCGTGCCCGGGCAAAGCAGGCCTCCCGGTATGATTCCGGGTTTCTGTTCAGAGTTTTTATTGCATTTACTATATTAACCTGTGATGGCTTCACAAGCATTCCCGTTTCTTTGGTGACCGTTTCGCGGAAGCCCCCCTCATCCACGGCAAGAACCGGCTTCCCGCTGGCCATGGCCTCAAGCGGGGTGAGCCCGAAATCCTCATCAAGAGCAGTGCAGATGAGTCCCCGGCACCGGGCATACAGGTCAATAAGCCGGTCTTCAGGAACTTCACCTAGCATGATCACATTATCCGGGAGGTTTTTCTTGATCTTCTTTGCATATTCTGATGCATGATCTCCTTCTGCATATCCCCCGACAATGATCAGGTTTTCCGTTGGAATATTCCGAAACGCTTCGACCTGGATTTCGATCCGTTTTTCCGGGTACAACCGGTTTACCGAGAGCCAGAAATTCCCGTACAAGGTGCAGCGGAACCGGGATGTGTCAACCGGGGGGTATATCACTTCAGCATCCCGTGAGTATGTGTTCCTGATCCTGATCTGAACATTTTTTGAATTGGTCACGATGGTATCGATATTGCGGACCGACTGTTGGTCGAAGTTGCGCTGGAAATGCGACCAGATCCTGAACTCCTGTCGGGAAATAATGTCCAGTCGATTTAAAAAGACTGAATACAGGTCGTAAAACGCCCTGATTGGTGTATGACAGTACCACATATTCGGGTGGTGCCGGTGTGCTGCATAGTGTGCCCAGTTCCCGCTGAAAATAAAGAAATCGTAATCGCGGGAAAAATCGCAATGATAAAATTTTTGGCATGCAGAGATCTGTTTGAATCCCCGGTGTTTCAGTGTCGGGCCAAGACTGATCACCGGGACCTCCGGCCTTAGCTGAGCTACAGCATCCATATCGGTAGTGATAATATCAGCATTCAGGATCTTCGCCATCATGAGGACGACACGCTCTCCTCCTCCTATTGCCCCAAAATAGTCATGGAAGATTGCGGTTTTCATGGGGATGCCTTGTAAATATGAATTTCTGCCTGTAAGTATTTATTCAGGTCGAATCTCGTTCAAGGTGAATTATTTTTTTATATTCTGGAGAAAATTATCGTTCTTACCGAATTACCCGGATGCTGGTCATCGGGATCTGATGCCATTGACCTGATCATTCCATCTCTGGACAGGAAAATGAAAAGGAACCAATACCCTGTCAGGAATATTCCTGTAACCGGAATAATAATCAAAAATATGAAATCTATCAGTACGAAAGATCTTTTTTTACAGACTCATTGTACCGGAAAAAGTACAGGGTACCTACTCCTGATGTTATTACTAAATACTCGCAAAGATAATCGTTAATATTGAAATGAATCCCAAATCAACAGAAATCCATTATAATATCCATAATAAAGTGCTGGTCAGGATTTCCACCTGTACTCAGGATCTCATCGATGAATGTACCTTTTTTTTCAGGTATTTTCTCTCTGAAGAAAAAACGGCCCCTCAGGAATATATTATCAGTGATTATGCAGTTTTTCAATTTCCCCCCCTGAATTCTCGTGTGAATAAATATATTATCGGCTTTGATCATGGTTTTTGTCTTCCGAAAGAACGGTATGCAGTAGAGATTACGGATAACAGAATAACCGAATATACCGTGGGTATAACCAATTCAACTCTTCTCTGGTTACAGGTTCTCCTCACCCGGCAGAATATGAGTTTGCTTCACGGTGCCGGTGTTGAAATCAATGGAAAAGGGATCGTTTTAACCGGTCTTTCCGGCTCCGGAAAAACAAGCCTGATTACCCAGCTGAGAACCCGTGCAGGTTTCCGGTTTTTCACAGACGAACATCTCCTGCTTGACAAGGAAGGAGTGATGTATTCAAATCCTGTTGATCTTACCATTTTAGAGGAACATCTTGCCCTCATTCCAGATCTTCAGATATCTTCATTTCACTCTTATTTTAAGAAAAGAAACAGAATCATCCGGATTTTACAGCGTGCTGATAAATTTCCGTTGCCCCGTATGTTACAGCGGCAAAAAACCTATGTGCTTTCTGAGCTCACCCGGTTTTGGGCAGGTCGGGATTATGTAAAACTTCCCGCAACAGACCTGATATCCCCGGAAAAAATCGGAACACATACCAGAATCGGAGTAGCTTTTCTTCTGAGCCGGTCGCATGTACAGGATATAACAATCAAACCTGTCGATCTCACGATCTTTATCGATAAAAATATTGGAATGCTGAATCTCCAATTCAAGGACTATTACTTCTATATGCACATCTTATCCTCTTTGGGGATTTTTAATTGTGCAGAGTTCGAACGGAAGCAGAAAGAGATCCTTTCTGACTGTTTTTCAAAAATCAGACTCTATGAGGTCACTATCCCTGAAACCGTTTCGCCGGCAGATCTTGCCGGTTCGATCCTTTCGGTCATCGATACTCTAGAAAAATAGTGTTCCTGCTCTGATACTCCCTCCCGATAAGGACCTTTCTGCAGCCGGAGGGGAAATTCTTTTGCGAATTCATAAAGTAACCTGTGTATCATGAATACAGATACCAGGACGATGAATGTCTGGAATGGTATTGATCTGTTTAAAAAAAAACGTTGAGACATGATTGGCAGGCAGCAGGATGGAATACTGCACTCATGATTAATAATTCTTATAGTGGTGGATGCAACACATTTTTATAGCAGGATCTCTGATTTTGGGGCCCGGAAATTTTCCTGTTTTTGAGGTTTCCGTTTGTAAAAACCGTCCCGGTATCCCTGTACGGCTCCCTGTATGCCCTGAACGTAAATCCTTATCAGTTGTATAAGGGAAATTTTTTTATGAATACTCCATGATACGAGAAAATAAGAACCCCACCAGCAGAGAGCATAATAGGGCCGGATAGTATATGACCTTAAATCCCCTTTAAAATTTTTCAGGATAAAAAATATAACATTTTTATATATTTCATACGAGTTGAGATTGTCCGGGGAAATCCGGTTCTGCCCTTCTGCAGAATAATGGATTACTATTGCAGCCTTCTGAAAACGAATCGCAAATCCTGCCTGCACTATGCGGACACAGAGATCACTCTCATCAAGATGATAGCGGAAGTAAGGATCAAAACCTCCTGCCAGGAGAAGGATTTCTTTTCTGAAAGAACAATTTGTTCCGATGCAAATAGGGAACTGGCTCCTTTTCAACGGGGAATCAGGGGATCGGACCGCAAAGGAAATACCAGATTTGTTTATTGTTCCGTTCTGAAACTGAACCGTTTTTTTTACCGGCTCATAGACAACCCCTCCCACACCTCCAATCGATGGATCCTGATAACTGTCAACCAGGCTTCTTAACCATCTCTGATCTGCTGTTGCATCGTCGTCGATAAAAGCAATAATATCTCCCCGGGCAACAGATATCCCCCTGTTCCTTGCAGCTGAAATACCGGGTAAAAAATCCTGATGAATTACAATAATATCGTTAAATTTTTTTAGCACTTCTTCAGTATCGTCGGTGGATGGTCCGTTGACAACAATGATCTCATAGTTCTGGTAATTCTGCATTTTGATGGATTTCAGGCATTGATCAAGGTATTGATGACGGTTAAAGGTACAAATTATTACTGAAACGAATGGTTCAGGCATGCGATTTTCTCCTTTATTATATTATTACATCGGTAATTATTGTTTTTTGTTAATCATTGTTTGATTCTTGTTCTCATCCGAACAATAAAAAATTCGGCCTTTTCATGCAAATTCCGGGTAACATCGATATAAAGAACCTTTTTGTGAACTGCTGTTCACTTTTTTTCCGGTACCGGAGAAAAACATCCGGAAACCTCTGACGTTCTTTTGGGATGCTTCATCCGGCAAGGATAAAGCAGGAGGTAATACCACACGGATCGGGCAGAATATAAAACAAAGCATGTTTATCATATCGCCTTCCCTATTCTATTTCACGTGCAAAAAAAAGGTTTAAGGACAGGATCGATAGTGGGGATTGTTATCGATTGTAAATTCCCTGCCTCCAATGAATCCCCGGACCATGAATAGGCAAATTCGGCTCCATGACATGGTTTTTGTCTGGAAACTTCCTCTTGTATTGCATACCGGAGACAAAAAATGGGATATGTTGAATCCTTAAAAAACCTGCACTGTATTGCCGGTCTGGTACGGGACCTGGGGGGGGCAAGGGTATGGTTCAGTCGCTGCCTGGTGCGACGTGCGGTGAAGTGCTACCTGGCCAAGAACCCGGTCGGCCGGTTACATCTGGGTGCCGGTAATTCAACTTCAACCGGGTTGCTGGGTACCGATATTATGCCTCGGTCTCATGAAATCCTCCGGATGGATGCCACGAAGCCGTTTCCGATTCCGGATTTGTCATTTGACTATGTCTTCTGCGAACATATGATAGAGCATATAACCTGGCAGGAGGGTGCATTGATGTTCAGCGAATGCAACCGGATTCTCAAGCCGGGGGGGAAGATCCGTATAGCCACACCTGATCTCAACGTTCTTCTGAGACTGTACTGCAGCAATGGTTCACCCGAAGGAGATGCGTATATCCGGTGGGAAACGGACACATTTATCGATTACATTAACCAGTACCGGCCTGCATTTGTCATCAACAATGCCTTTTACAACTGGGGGCACAGGTTTCTCTATGATAAGGTGTTGCTGGAGATTGCATTGCGCCAGGCAGGATTTGTGGATATTGTCTCCTGTCTCCAGAACGAGTCGTCAGATGAAAACCTTCGTGGCATTGAACACCATGGCAGGAATGCCGGGAATGAGGATATGATCGAATTTGAAACAATGGTAATGGAGGCAAGACGAGCTCCGGTCTGATCCCGCAGATAGGAAAAAATCGTTTATCCTGCCAGTTTCCCGGGGATTTCAGGATACCTCATCGGTACATTCGCTCCCGGATCATGGGATGCCGTGCTCACGGTACCATATAATGGAACGTTCAATCCCTTCCTCTATTGAAACTTCAGGAATAAATCCAAGTAATTCTTCAGCCTTGGAAATATCAACTTCTGATCTCATCACCTCACCGGTCCGGTTTTCCCCGATAATAATCGCATTCTTCCCGTTCATTGCCTTCCTGACAAGATATGCAACGTCGAGGATGGATACGCTCCTGCCGGATGAGATGTTGAAGGTTGTGTTTTTAACCGCCGTAAATTTCACGATGCACCTGATAATCCCTGCTACCGTGTCGTCGATAAAAGAAAAATCCAGACGTTTGTCCTTTCCATAAATAATGAGATCCTGATCATCCCGTGTCCGCCGTATAAAAAGAGGAATAACCCGGTCACTCGTATCGTACATCCCGTACACGTTGGAGAAACGGGTAATGATAAAATCAATCCCGTAACATTGGTGATAGGAATATACAAGGGCTTCCCCGCCGATCTTTGAAGCTGCATAAGGGTTTTCACAATTTCTTATATCGGCGTCATTCTCCGAATACGTTCCATTATCAGAATTACCATATACCTCGCGGCTGGAAGAAAAAAGGAAGCCGGATATCGTGTTCTTACGACAAAATTCAAGGATATTGAAGAGCATCTCAAAATTTTCCCGGGCCTGTTCCGGGTGGAGCACCAGATCATAGACACGTGCGTTCGCAGCCAGATGGATGACCATATCGATATCGACAGGAAGCTCCTCAAGATCGCTGGTTTTACACAGATCGGCAATAATGGTTAATTCATTGATCTTCCGGCTCCAGGGATTTGGCCGGATGTCCGCTCCGGTAACTGAGTATCCTTCTGTGAGCAACAGTTCGCATAACCGTGTACCGATCGTTCCGCTGCTTCCGGTGACAAGGATTTTTTTAGGCTGAATAAAGATCCCAAAGAACCGTTTGACTCCTGTTTTAATGAATATCGCTGTTGCAGGAACGGATATATCGAATGTATCCGCTCAGTCTTTCGCGGATATACATGCCTGTCCATCCTTTGAAATATTCAATCCGCTTCTTCAATGGTTCCCTTATAGCGTCCGGTTTCACCGGATGATAGATCATATTCCTGCGTATACCTGCCCTTGCCCCCGATGGCCTCCAGTGCATGGTACAGAACGGATTGAGGGATCCATCTTTTGTGCTACCGGATGTATAGGCTGTGTTTTTATGGCCATCCGGGGTATACTCTCCGTTACCCCCGAAATCGAGTAGGGTATACCCGTTGTATTCCAGCAGGGTTGGAAATAATACCTCGATAAATCCCTGCCACCCGTCTTTTTGTTTCTCGTGAAGCAGCGCAAGGGCACGGGTCGAGATACGGTAGATAACATTGAGGGATCGCAGGTACCTGGCCTTGTCGATTTTCTCTGTCGGATGCTGGAGGGTATGCCACCAGTAAAATGTTGGTTCCTGATGGTAATGACGGATATGGCTTGTGATGAGATCATGGTCATATGCTTCGTACGAACGCAGGAACGATTCCCATTCCCCGGTATACCGGACATCGAATTCTACTACCCAGTAATAGTCAAATCCGGGGTGGGCAAGATAGAAATCCATGACCGGGAAATGGACATGATCAAGGAGGGTCTGCCGCTCAAGCCGCGGATAGGGAAGGCGGGAAAACAACTCGCTCTCCTCTATGACATGAGTGCGTTTGAACCTTCGCGCAATATCATCTGCCCCCGGAGTCCTTGCATCAAGAATGAGCCACACCTCCGGCGACCCGGAATAGTCAAGCTGCAGGAACCGTTCAAACTCTTTCTCAATTTCCGGATCCCATACATGGGTCATCCACAACAATGCCGATCTTCCTGTCATAAAGTCCCCTCTGCCGCCCGCTTTCCGCTCAGTATT